>OIZO01000628.1_pt1 | contig 22215 bp, 19 predicted proteins | sample 1588551 | NCBI WGS metagenome assembly OIZO01 (sample SAMN03283271) | human gut metagenome | biome: human-associated habitat; material: feces | host: Homo sapiens | place: Peru | collected 2012 | reverse complement strand
CGCCATACCGCAACATCTCTGACCAAACCACTATTCTGCACATGATTCTGTATAACCCGTAAACCGTAAAAAGACGCGAGCCGCTGTATTGCAGCGGCTCGCACCTTTTCTCTCAGTCATCTATCTCTGCCTCGTGCTTGAGGATCGCGCCGGTGGCGGCGTTGATCTCGTAGCTGTATTCCATATTGCCGGACTTGAACTCGACCTCGTAGACGAGCGTGCCGTCCTCGTCGTCCAGCTCGATCTCCATGTCATACGCCTTGTTCTCGCTCACGCCCGCGTGGTTCAGGGCGATGGACTTCGCCTTGGCGTGACCGATGTCCGCGCCGCCGGACGGCGCAGTGGGCTTTGCCGTCTCATCTCCTGCGGGAGCTGTGGCCAGCAAGTCCTTCTGCCCGCTGAGCACTTTCCCCGTGTAGGCGTCCACCAGATACTCAAACTCACCCCATGCCGTGTGCAGCTCCACCTCGTAGTGCGCGGGGAATTCGTCCAGCTCGGAATCGACCTCCGCCGTGACGGAGTCCAACGCCGTTGTCCCGGCATACTGCTCCGCGGCGTAAGCGGCGGCATCCTTGCCGATGGGCATGGCGGGCGCGCCCGCTTCCGCAAGGTCCTTCAGCTCCTCCACCGAGAGCTTTGCCAGCGCGTCAAACTTGAGCGACGGGTTGATGGCGAGAACGCGGTTCACCAGTGCCGCCTTGCCGGTGGAAATATTGTTTTCCCGGGCCTGCTGCTCCCGCGCCGCATCCTGCGTCAGCGTCTGCGTCAGAACGGCGGCCTTCGCCTCGCTGGTCTGCAGCACGCCGTCCACGGCGCTGGTCAGCTCACGCTGGAGCTTTTCCGCGCGGGCGGTATCCTTGTCCTCCACCGAGATCATGATGGCGGAGGAAATGCTGTCGAGATAGCCGTTTCGCACGAGACTGCCTACAATGGCGTTTACCGCCACGTCCAGCTTCGCACCCTTCAGGTCTGCACCGTCGCCCATATCCGCAAGGATGGCCTTCGCATCCTCGTTGAGCGGTGTGCAGACCAGCACCTTTTCGCTCCTGCTGACCTTCAGCTCAATGCTGGGGTTCACATCCAGCGACACCACGGACGCCACCGCATGGGCCTGCTGATAGAACACGCCTCCGCCGCACAGCAGCATCACCGCAAGGCAGGCAGCCACCAGCGTTGTCCATTTTCGATTTGCCGTTTTCTTTGTTGTCATGGGAATTACCGTTCCTTTCCGCGCTTCACAGCGGGAGAGAACGCCGCTCATATTGTCCGGCGCGGTCTTTTCAAGGGCCGCGGCCAGCTGCCGCTCCATTTTTTCATTGGTCATCAGGCGTCATCTCCTTCCAGAAAGCTGCGCATCTTTTTCAATGCTCTGTGATATTTCGACAGGACGGTGGGAAGCGGCAGCTCCAGCAGCGCCGCGATCTCCCGGTGCTTCATGCCCGTGACCGCGTGGAGCAGCACAACGCGCCGCTCCTCGTCAGCGAGTCTTGCCAATGCGCCTTGCAGCAGCGCGCGCTCGTCGGCGTCCAGTCCGCACTCCTGCGCGGGAATGGCGTCCCATTCCTCCTCGCTGAGGGCGGCATGGCGTTCCTCCCGCCGCAGACGCATCAGGCACAGGCTGCGGCACACGGTCAGCAGCCAGCCCATGGGCGAGCCGGTGGGGCGGTACTGCGCCGCGCAGTCCCACACCTGCACATAGACGTCCTGCGTGAGATCCTGCGCGTCCTGCGCGTTTTTGAGATAGGAAAGCGCAAGACCGTACACCGCTGTGCGCGTGCGCTGATACAGCTCCGCCAGCGCGTCACGCTCCCCGCCGGCAATGTGGAGCAACAACTGCTGCAGCTCGTGTCGATCCTCTGCCGGCGCATATTCGGTTGTCATCAGCATACTGAGCATGGGCTTTTTTCTCCTGTCATCCGTGTAATGCACGGAAAGGGCGTTTTATTGCAGTTGGAATTAAAAAAACTTGATTAAGTTCCGCCGAGCACCTCGTAAACACGGACAAGCGCCGCTGCTTCGCAGATAAAGCGAGCCGCCAGCGCCTTCTCCTCCCACCATGTTCTCCGAGGCGTTGTGTGATGCCCCGTGGCCTGCTCCGCCTCCGCTTTGGCGGTGCGGATGAATTTCTGCGCGGAGAGCATCTGTCTCCCACTATCGAATCACCGGTCCAAGAGGACATCCCTCCCGCTTTACAGACGGACGGATGCTCCCCTGTACGATTTCAAATATCCAAAAGCTCAATGTCGTGCGTCAGCACATCCGCGTATTGCAGCGCGTGGCGCTTCGGTTGGCCGGACGAGGTCTCCTCCACCTGAGGGATGTGCCGATAGACGCCCGTGATCTTCACCGGAACATCGCGCAAATGCAGCCTTGGCTGCCGGAGGGACACATTGATGCGGATGTTGGGGTCGCTCCGGTAACGCTCCGAAATGCGCCGCCGGATCTGTTCAAGCTCATAAATTTCACTCATTATATCCACGCTTTCTATCACAAACCCGCCTGACTTCCATCAGGCGGGTTTGGCGTTAGTTGAAGTATTCGCTTACGTCAGCTTTGTCATTATACTGCTTGCGGACGCGGACCAGCACAGAGCCGTCGGCCTGCTCGGTTTCCTCGGTGATCTGATACCGGGTACGGCTTCTGTCCATCATCGCCTTGTAGCGACTCACTTCGTCGTGGTTGACCTTGAGCTGCTGCTCACGGGTCAGACCGCAATCGTCCTTCTGTGCAAACACCAGTGTTTGCAGGATGCACGCTGCCTTTACGCGCTTCATTGATTTCACCTCCCTCAGCCTCCGCCCGGTCAGAACGGATACCCTTTTTCAGAGAGATGATCAGTGAACAAACAGCCTGTGTGCGCCAGTCTGCCGCCAACGCACACTGCACCGGATGCACTCCCGTGATACCTTTGTATGGCTTTATTTTATCAAATTCGAAACTCGATTTCAAACGAATTTTTGGGAAAATGTCATCTCAATACAGCTCCGCGATGATGTCCACGCACTTGTCAACGATGCTGTCACCGGCAAAGGAAACGGTCTGAACTGTGAACGGCTTTTGATGTTTAGAAATCATTATCCTTGAAAAGCTTTATGATGGTTATTACGACCACCCACAGCAGAAAAGACAGCATTGCCCCTATCTGGACAGCAGGGAACGGTAGTCGGCGGTCAGCGTCAGATAGCCGCGCTCATTGTGAGCAATACCCGCCCAATCCAGCACCGCCGCCAGCACAAACACAGGGTCAAACACATATTTTCCAGCAGGGGCTTTGAAATAGTATTTGCCAATGGCACCGACAACAGTATCCTCCGTGCAGCCACCTTCTCCAAGGGGAGAATTGCGTCCCATACCCTTGCGGGCAGAGCCGCCCTCACGAAGCAACAGATCCACGATAACATCAAAAACATCGTAGGTATACGGCGGCTTCATGGGCAGCTCGTTGCAGAGGAAGGAACAGCCATCCTTAGCGGCTCGGATAATGTACGGCTTACCGGTAACAGAATACACCGTTGCCCTGCCGCCATTTTCGTAGAGCTTGCTCCGCACAATGTCAGAAGCCTTTGTACTGCTGCTCACTTTTGGGGTAAAAAGACTCATGTCAAACGCCTCACTTTCTTCCTCGCCGCGCAGGTTTAATTGCAGCAGCAACTCATCGAGTTTTTTCTTGGCTGTGGGGTAAGAGATGCCCAGCTTGTTTTGCACATCCTTCATGCTGCCGCGGCAGGCGAGAAAGGTCTGCAAAAACCGGGCGTATTCCGGGGCAAGGCACTCATAAGGGGAAAGTGGTTCATCGGTGGGGAACTCTGCCTTGCAGCCGGGGCAGCTCAGCCGTGCTAAATGAAGTGCCGCCCCGCACACAGGACACTGACCAGAGAATTTCATAGCGATCTACCTCCTTCGCCCTCAAGATACCATAATATTTCATCTATGTCAATAATAGAATTAAAAATATTAGACCCATTTCCGGAAAAGATGGAAAAATGGTGCTGTCCTGTACGGGCGGCTACAATGGTTCCTCATTGTCCGCAGGGGGACAATACTTCAGCCCTGCGCGCTCATCTGTGACAAATCTTTCCATTCGTATATCATGTTTCCTCCTCCGTCTTTCTTTCCAGATTTAAGACCACCTCGCCATACCTGCACAGCAGGAGTGCTCCGAGGATGAGCCGGAAGGCCCTGTCGCTGACCAGGTCGGAAAAAGCAAGGTCTTCTATCACGATGTTGTCACCGCCAACGGAAATGGTCTTCGCCGCCTGATAAATGCTGTACAGCTCCGGGTGAATACCGGAGAGGCGAATGGCGGGGAAGTCGAAGCCGCTGCTGTCGAAATGCCAGAGGACTCTTTGCCAAAGCTCCTCATCGGCGGTAAGCAGAAACAGCGCAGCCGCATTGCGCTCGGACATACCGTAGCAGCGGTTTTTCCAATGCGTCCATCGTTCTCTGTGGGCATCACTGAGGAAGAAGCGAAAGGGCTGCCGGTTCAGCTCATCTCGCAGCCGTCTTTGCAGCGGACGGAACAGCCTTCCGCCGAAGCACTCCCGCGCCAAAGTGTTCAGCTCCACCACGCCGGCCTCGATGCGCTCCTCCAGACAGACGCATTCATTCAGGTGGCAGGGGTGTCCGCTGTCATATCTCGTGCAGTCTTTGCAGCGTACATCGTCGGCACTGTAGCGAAAGCTGCTGCGGATGCGTCCGCTTCTGCGAGGCTGATGACGGGGTGGCGTCATCATCTGCACCTCTGCGGCGAACAGGGGTGTGAACTTCATAAAGTATCGCGTCAAGCAAATTCAACTCCTTTTTGAAAATAAAAAAGGCCGGAGTCTTATTGCTAAAACTCCGGCTCATGCCATGTCGTATTACATTGTCTGCTCCTGCGAGGCTCGTTCCAATGCTTCCTCCTGCTGACGGACGCGCTCGTCCAGATCCGGTACGCACACCCTGATCTGCTGCTGGATTCCGCGGATCATTTCTTCCTGCGTATCCGTAAGCTCAAAGAAGTCCTCATCCACGGAATCGGCGCAGCAGCGGAATATCTCGGTCAGCTGCTCCGGGCTGAAAAGCTGTTCCTTTTGGATAAGCCCGGAGCGTGTGGCGAAGTCCTGCTTGGCGCCATCGTAGTTCTCCATGAAGTAGTGTCCGTGTACCACACCCGTGCGGTCATAGTCCCAATCCCATGTGACGAATTGAACGCCGTATTTGCTCGGAGAACCTGCCAGCACCGTGCCGCCAAAGTCAGCGAGGATACGGTAGTCGCCATCCAGTCCGCTGGCTTTGAGCTGCGGGGCGGCTTCCATAGCGGTCATATACTCCAGCGTCTTCGCGGCGATGTCCTCGACGCGATATAGGGCATCCTCTGCCTGGGGCGTGTCCGCGTCCTCCCGGCGATAGAACACGCTACCCTTGCCAGTGATGCGGCAGAGGGGCGTGCCGTTCCAATGGACAGGCAACTGATCTCCCTCCAACGGCAGGGTTCCAAAGCCTGCACGGTGCAGGGGAATACGGACTTCTTCGAGGTAGCGAAGCTGACGGCTTGTGTTTTGGGTGTCCATGTGAGCGATCCTCCTGTTGTAAAAAAATAAGGCCGGAGAGGTCTTCTCCGGCCTGCCGTTTCAGACGCTGCAGCCAGCGCCCTTTTAGAAATTGAAAAAGGGCGCCGCTTTTTTCGGCCTGTCAAAGCCGACAAAACGACGCCCAAATATTTGTGATTCTTTTTCTGCGATGATGCCGCTTTTTTCGAGAGAAAAGTCCTCTCTAAAAGGGCGCTGGAGGTTGGAAACTGTCCAAGACATGAGATCCTCCAGTTCAAATCCGGTCAGTTGCTCCGAAACCTCCATAAAAATCTATGGTTCAAAAGAAGAAATCCGGGCTCGAAAAAGCCCGGAAACGGTTGATGCGCCTGGCTTTGCGCCAGACGCATCTATACCGGTAACTCTTTATGGTCCGAGTGTCGAGATTCGAACTCGAGGCCTCTTGAACCCCATTCAAGCGCGATACCAAACTTCGCCACACCCGGATATTCACTTGCTGTTCCCTGACAGCTCAGATATATTAACATAGTTTTACCGGAATGTCAATCCCTTATTTTTCCTTTTTTCGTCTGCGGGGCGGTCAGGCCCCGCAGATATTCTTTTATCGAAAACTCTTGACCCAGTTCAGCAGAGAATCCCGGTAGACGTTTTCCGCCACCTCCCGGCGCATTCGTTCCGTCAGCGGGCCATTTGCGGCGAGCTTGGCAAGGATGGCCCCCTGGAGCTCCTCCACTGTCATTTCTTCATAGGGCTTCTGCGCTGCGCATGGCTCCATGGCAGGCTTCTCTTCCTGGGGGACTTTCGGTTCCGGCTGGCAGAAGGTAATTTTCACGGGGGCCGGAACGGTCAGTTCTCTTCCCGCCTCCACCCAGATTTCCCCGGAATGGGGCGGCAGGGTCACCTGCCCATTTTCTGCCCGCAGACCCAGAAGCGCACCCCGGAAACCAGGCTCCATGGGCATTTCCCTGGCCTCATTGGCATTGTTCACCGTGACAACGGTCCGCTTCCCGTCCAGACTCCTGGCAAAGGCAAAGGTTTCATTGGTCAGCGTCAGTTCCTCATAGCCGCCATAGGAAAGCTCCGGCAGAACCCTGCGCAGGCGGCCCAGGGACGCGATCAGCTTTGCCTGATCATTTCCCCGGAAATCCTCCAGGTGCAGCTCCGGCCGCAGATTCCGGTCCGACCAGCGTTCCTTTTTTCCTTCGATGCCGAATTCCGAGCCATAGTACACTGAGGGAATCCCCGGCAGGGTATACAGCAGCACATGGACCGGCAGGAAGTTGGCCTTTGCGCTGAGCTTGGAGGCAATGCGGGCCACATCGTGATTGTCCACAAAGTTGTAGAGCTTCCAGCGGCTGGTTTCCCGGACCGTGTGGGCGATTTCAAAATAATTGTGGTCGTTGTGGCCGGAGTACAGTGCCTTGTGCAGGCGGTAGTTGGTGACGCAGTGGAGCATTCCCGGGGCAAGCCAGCGGCCATAGTCCCCGTGGATGACCTCGCCCAGGAGGAAAAAATCCCCCTTCCGGCTGTCCGCAAAGCCGCGCAGCGCCGCCATGAAGCCAAAGTCCAGCACATCCGCTGCATCCAGGCGAATGCCGTCGATGTCGAATTCCGCGATCCAGAAGTCTACGGCGTCCAAAAGATGCTGCCGCACTTCGGGATTGCCCTGGTTCAGCTTCACCAGCAGGTCATAGCCGCCCCAGTTTTCGTAGGAAAAGCCGTCGTGGAAGCTGTTGTCCCGGTCAAAGCGCACATTGCAGAACCAGTCCCGATAGCGGGAATTCTCCCGGTTTTCCAACAAGTCCCGGAATGCGAAAAAGTCCCGGCCCACATGGTTAAAAACCCCATCCAGGACCACATGAATGCCCTTTTCATGGCAAAATTTCACAAAGGCTTTCAGGTCTTCATTGGTACCCAGGCGGCTGTCCAGGGTAAAATAGTCCGTGGTCTCATAGCCATGGCCCACGGACTGAAACAGCGGGCCGATGTAAAGGGCATTGCAGCCCAATTCCCGGATGTGCTCCACCCATGGCCAGAGGGTACGAAGACGGGAAACAGGCGCGCTGTAGGCATTCTTTTCCGGGGCGCCCGTCAGGCCCAGGGGATAGATATGGTAAAACACCGCCGAATCGTACCAGGCCATCAGACTTTCTCCTCCGTTTCGCCGGTGACCTTCGCCCGGCGTTTTTTCTCCTGATCGTCCAGCAGCATGCCAATGCTCATACCCAGGCACATGCCAATGCACATGCCGATGGTCATATTGTCAGAAATACTGCCGAGACTCATGCCAATGCTGAGACCCAGACACATGTACACCGTCGTCCAGGCACTCTTGGGCTTTTCTCTGCGGTAACGGGGTCCTTCTTCCCCATCGCCGTCTTTTTGAAAGCCCCGCTTTTCCAGAATATGGGCAGAGGCGGCATTTCCGGCCTCCGCCTCGATGGCGTAGACACCGTCCTGGGAAAAGGCCCAGTCGATCATGGCTCCCACTGCTTCCGTGGTGTAGCCCCGGCCCTCATATTCCTTTCGGACACCGTAGCCCAGCTCCACGGTGCCTTTTTTCGGCGCGCCCTTGAAGCCCAGGTCCCCAATACAGGTCCCCTCCTTTTTCAGCCGCATGGCCCAAGGCGCATTCCAGAGGGCGTTCCCGGGATCGGCATCCACTCCCGCCAGCATTTCCCCATATGCCTGCCTCAGCTCCGGGTTCTCCTCCCGGGCAATGGTCTGCTCCAACTCCTGCCGGGTCATGGGGACCAGGAGCAGGCGTTTTGTCTTCAGCCGCGTTTCCTTCTTCATAACAAACCTCCCAATCGATGGAGCAGCGGCTCATATTTCAGGCCGTAGCTGCGTTTGTCCGTTTCATAGGTCAGCTTTACCGCTTTCGCCGCAAACTCTGCGGCCATGCAGGCCGCATCCCAAAGGACTGCTCCCTGCAAAAGCCTTCCGGTAAGCACAGCGGCGAACAGGTCCCCTGTGCCAAAATACCGTCCCGGAACTCTGGGCTGCCGGTACTCCCGGAAGGTCTTTCCCTCTTTGACCAGGAAGCCGGTTTCCTCCGGCGTGGAAACGCAGCCGGTCAGAATGACATTTTCCTGGGGAAGCGCTTCCAGCAGCTCCTCTGCCGAGGAATCCTCCGGCAGGCCGGTCAGGAAAGCGGCTTCCGTTCGATTGGGCAGCAGCACATCCGCCCGGGTGCAGAGTTTCTTCATCTCCGCCCCGTAGGCTTCATCCAGGCCGGAATAAAACTTTCCGCCGTCTGCCATAGCCGGGTCGACAACGCAGAGCCCGCCGGGGGTGAGCAAGTCATCTATCAATGCCAGGACAGGAGCAACATCTCCCGTCGCCCCCAGGTAGCCCGTCAAAATCGCATCAAACCGGATGCCCTCCCGCCTCCAGTGGTCAGCGATGGGGGCAATACTGTCTGTCAGTTGGCGCACATAGGGCTTTTCAAAGGCCGTATGGGTGGACAGCAGCGCCGTAGGCAGCAGACAGGTCTCGCAGCCAAAGGCGGAAAGGGTCGTCAGTGCCACGCTGCCGGAGCACTGGCCCAGACAGGACAGATCCTGGACTGTTAAAACGCGCTTGTATTCCATAGCTCAGTCCGGCACATCCATGTCCAGCCCCAGCTCTCTCGGCAGGAACCGGGGGCAGACATTCTCCGTGGTGACAATGACGGAAGCCGCCAGGTGGGTACCGATCTCGCAGGCCTCCCGCAGGCTCTTTCCGTAGGTCAGGCCCACGGCCAGACCGGCGCAGAAGGAGTCCCCGGCGCCGGTGGTGTCCTTCACCTCCACGGCTCTGGCAGGGCAAATGCCCTTGTCCCCGTCCATATCGGCATAAACAGCCCCCTGGGAGCCCACGGTAACCACCAGCTTGGGGATTCTGGCCTGGATGACCTTTTCGGAGATCACATCTGCCAGCTTCTCCGGCGTCAGCCCGGAGAAATCCGTGCAGAACAGCAGCCCCGCCTCCTGGCTGTTGCACACGAAGGCGGAAAGCTCCTTCAGGAAGTCCCGGCGCTCCAGGCCGATGCTCATATTGGCAACCACGCCGAACACAGGTTTCCCATACTTTTTGGCAAGGGCCAGGGTCTTCTTGACAATGGCCTTCTCCATATCCACCTCGATGACGATGCTGTCTGCCTGGGAGAAAATTTCGTCTCCGTTTTTCTCCAGAATATCCAGAATGGGCATCAGGTTGGGGCGCTTGGAGATGGAAGCCACCACATCGCCCTCGTTGTCAAACACTGCCAGCCAGGTGCCCATGCCGTCCGGGACCTGGCGGACATAGCGGGTGTCCACCTTGTGGTTTTGCAGCTTGCGGATCACATCCAGGCCCGTGCCGGTATCGTCCACCAGGCTCAGAAAAGTGGGCCGCAGCTCACAGTTGGCAATGTCCTCCGTCACGTTCCGGGATACGCCGCCGTAAATCTGCTCCACCCGCCCGGCGTTGCGCCCGGCAGGAATATAATTGCCGTCGGGATATCCCTTGATATCCACGAACACGGCACCCATGATTACAATTCCCATAATCCTCTTCCTCTCTTATTTTTATCCATTATACATTTTTTTCGGCAATTTGCAATGCCGGTTTATCCGGAAACGGCTTAAGGATACCTTAACTTCAAAACATATGGACAATCCCGCAAAAATGTGGTATATTATAGGAGCTTCTATGCAATCTAAACCCAAAATTGGGCAAGCTTTCACCATACGAGGAGGAAATCATATGGTTTACGTATTATTGGGCACCGGCTTTGAAGAAGTTGAGGCCATTACCCCTGTGGACCTTCTGCGGCGGGCAGGGATCGAAGTAAAAACCGTGGGCATCACCGGCAAGACCGTATACGGCAGCCACAATATTGGCATCGAAGCCGACATTCTGCCGGAGGAAATCGATTTTGATGCCCTGGATATGATCGTACTGCCCGGCGGCTTGGGCGGCGTTGCCAGTGCCCGGGCCAGTCAGGCCGCCCTGGATGCCCTGAAGTGGGCCTGGGACAACGGCCGGTTCGTTGCCGCCATCTGCGCCGGCCCTACCGTCCTGGCAGACCTGGGCATCACCGACGGCCGAAATGCCACCTGCTATCCCGGCTGCGAGAATCAGATGGGCAATGCACACATGGCCGCAGATGCCGCCGTCATCCGTGACGGCCGTCTGATTACCGGCACCAGCGCAGGCTGCGCCATTCCCTTCGCACTGGCCCTGATTGAAGCCCTGAAGGGCCAGCAGGAGGCCCGGCGTGTTGCCAGCCAGATTGTGATTCGAGCCTAAAGGAGACCACCATGCAAGAAAATCCCAACGAGAGACCCAAGCCCCGTTTCCTGGCGAAGGACGATGGCAAAAACCGCCCCGCAGGCACATACCGGGGCCGTTTTCTCAACCGGCAGACGCCGGAGGACGACGCCACGCCTTCTCAGGAGGCAGACATTTTCGGCGAAGCAGCCCTTCCGGAACAAGGTGCCGATATTCCCTCCGAAACTTCTGAACCGGCACAGGATGCGGCCGCTCCGGAAACGTTTTTTGACCCGGAGAATGCCGGTGATACACAGGGCGACGGACTGCCCTTTTCCGAGAACCCGGAAGATACGGACGCAGCCGATTTTGAAGAACCCATTGATCCGGAGTTCGCGCTCCCTTACGAGGAGGAGGCTTCCGGCGAATACTCCGAGGACACCATGCCTTCCGATGCTCCCCTGAGCGAGGACGACGCGGAATTCCAGGAGCTTTTCAACGCAGAGCCCCCGCAGGAGGATGATATCCCCGTCCGGGAACATCCCGCTCCCAAGGGCCGCCCCAAGCGCCGGGGCGGCGAGGGCTTTCTGGGCATTCCCAATATTCTGGTCACCATTGTCTGGATTGCCATTACGGTGGCCATCGGTGTGACCCTGGGCCGGATGGCCTGGGTCTGCGCGGCAGACGTTCTGGCCTTTGGCCGGGAGGACACCAAGGTCACCATCACCATCTCCTCCACCGATGACATTGATGCCATTGCCCAGAAGCTGAAAAATGCGGGGCTCATTCGTTACCCCGGCCTTTTCAAGCTCTATGCCAGCTTTGCAGTGGACGAAGGCGAGATCCAGCCCGGCATCTGGGACCTGAATACCCTCTATGACTATCACGCATTGGTCAACATGATGTCCCCCAGCTCCAAGCGCAGCGTGGTCACCATCATGATCCCCGAGGGCTCCAGCTGCCGCCAGATCTTCCAGCTCCTGCAGGAGAAGCGGGTTTGCACCGTAGAAGCCCTGGAAAATTACGCCGCATCCGGCGAACTGGGCGACTATTGGTTCCTGGAGGGAATTACCCGGGGCGACAAATACTGCCTGGAGGGCTACCTCTTCCCCGACACCTACGAGTTCTATACCAACGACACCGCCGAAAATGTGCTGAACAAGATGCTGAGCAATTTCGATTCCCGGGTGGACGAAAGCATTCGCGGCCAATTGGACAGCCTGAACGGCTATCTGGTGCAGCTCATGACTGCCGACGGAAGAAGCGAAGAATATATTTCCAGCCACCTCTTCTCCCTGGCCGATGTGATCACCGTGGCCTCTCTGATTGAGAAGGAATCCGCCAGTGCCGAAGAGAGCTATACCATTGCCTCCGTCATCTACAACCGTCTGTTCGCCTGGGGCTCCACCCCTGCCTATCTGAACATCGATGCGGCCGTGATCTATGGTCTGGACGGCAAAACCGATCTGACACAGGAGGACCTGCAAACCGACACCGCCTACAACACCTATCTGCACACCGGCCTGACCCCGGGACCGATCACAAACCCCGGCCTGAACAGCATCAAGGCTGCCCTGGCTCCCCAGAACACCAATTACTACTATTATATCCTAGACCCCGCCGCAGGCACCCACCACTTCTCCTCTACGCTGGAAGAGCACGAGGCATTCCGGGAGGCCATTCGAGGATAATATGAGAAAGCTTGAATTGCTGTCCCCCGCCGGGGACATGGAACAACTGAATATGTCCGTGCTGTATGGCGCGGACGCGGTATATCTGGCCGGAACCAGCTTCGGCATGCGGTCCTTCGCGGGAAACTTCTCCCCGGAGGCGCTGCCAAAGGCCGTGGTCTTTGCCCACAGCCATGGGGTCAAGGTCCATGTGACCGTGAACACCATGCCCCGAAATGACGAGGTCGCCCGGCTGCCCGAATATCTGGAACAGCTGGACGACGCCGGGGTGGATGCGCTGATCATCGCCGACCTGGGGGCCTTTACCCTGGCCGGAAAGTACGCCCCCCACTGCCAGCGCCATGTATCCACCCAACAGTCCATTGCCAACTACGCCTGCGCCCAGAGCTGGTTTGACCTGGGCGCTAGCCGGGTGGTCCTGGCCCGGGAGCTGAGCCTGGAGGAGATCCGTGTTATCCGGCAGAAGGTTGACCCCAAGCTGGAGATCGAGACCTTCGGCCACGGGGCCATGTGCGTCAGCTACTCCGGCCGCTGCCTGCTGAGCAACTACATGACGGGCCGGGACTCCAACCGGGGAGCCTGTGCCCAGCCCTGCCGCTACCAATATGCCCTGATGGAGGAGAAGCGCCCCGGGGAATACTTCCCCGTCTACGAGGACGAAAAGGGCACCTACATTCTCAACTCCAAGGATATGTGCATGATCGACCACCTGGGCGAGCTGATGGACGCCGGAGTGGACTGCATCAAGCTGGAGGGCCGGGCAAAATCCGCCTACTATGCCGCCATCGTCACCGGGGCTTACCGGCACTGCATTGACGCTGCGGCCGCAGGCGCAGTGCCTGACCCCGTATGGCGGGATGAGGTGGACCACATCTCCCACCGGGTCTATTCCACGGGCTTCTACTACGGTCAGCCCGGGCAGTATACGGAAACCTCCCGCTACATCCGCCAGTGGCAGATCGTTGCCATGGTGGAAGCCTGTGACGAAAACGGCCTGGCGCGGTGCTCTCTGCGCAACAAGTTCTATCAGGGTGATGCGCTGGAATGCGTTGGCCCGGACTGTAAGCCCTTCCCCTTCCCCGCCGGGGCCATGACCGATCTGGAGGGCGTCCCTCTGGAGGAGCCCCGAACCCCGCAGATGGGCTTTTTCATGCAGCTGCCCCAGCCTGTGCCCCCCTACTCCATACTCCGCAGAGCGGTGGATCTCTCCGCAAAATAACACCGTAACATAATTTGCCCCATGCCGGGTCTGGCATGGGGCAAATTTCTGTGCTGCTTTTCTTTGGCAAATAACCCTAACTCTACATTTCAACTCTGCGACGCTTCTCAATTTCGTTTCTCTTTTTTCCAAAACGCATTGAAAAATCAGCGTTATTGAGGTAAAATAGAAAAGAAAGACATTTGAACCGATGTCTGACGGGGCTAATACTATTTTGCGTACAAATTTAAGTGTGTCGGCTGGATTTCCGTGCCAGGATTATTCTGTTGCTTATACACTTGCTTCATCAAAGGGCAGGCCGTCTCGGGTCGGGAGGAGAAGGATCGTATGAAGAAGAAACGACTGTACAAGGGTTTTGCCCTGCTTGCTGCCATGGCGCTGGGTGTATCCCTGCTGAGCGGCTGCGCCGGAAAAAGCATCAAATCGCTGCAGGAGCAGGAGGATGCCGAGACCATTCAGGTATACCTGTGGACGGCCAAGCTGTACGAGAAGTACGCCCCCTATGTGCAGGCACAGCTGCCGGATGTAAACATTGAGTTTATCGTAGGCAACAATGATTTGGACTTTTATAAGTTTTTGCAGCAAAACGGCGGCTTGCCGGACATTATTACCTGCTGCCGTTTCTCCCTGCACGATGCTGCCCCCTTAAAGAACAGCCTGATGAATCTTGCCACCACCAACGAAGCAGGTGCCATCTACAATATCTATCTCAACAGCTTCAAAAATGAGGATGGCAGCGTAAACTGGCTGCCCGTATGCCCCGATGCCCACGGCTTTGTGGTCAACCGCGACCTTTTTGAGCAGTATGATATTCCACTGCCCAATGATTACGCCGGCTTTGTCGCAGCTTGTAAAGCCTTTGAGGAAGTGGGTATCCGCGGCTATACCGCCGATTATTTGTACGACTACACCTGCATGGAAACGCTGCAGGGGCTTTCTGCCGCCGAGCTTACCACTACGGAAGGGCGCAAGTGGCGCACCGCTTACAGCGACCCCGCCAACAACAACCGTGTCGGGCTGGACAACACCGTGTGGCCGGGCGCCTTCGAGCGTATGGAGCAGTTCATTCAGGACACAGGTCTTACGGCGGCGGATCTGGAGCTGAATTACGATGCCGTGGTCGAGATGTTCGGCAACGGGCAGCTTGCCATGTACTTTGGCAGCTCTGCCGGCGTAAAGATGTTCCAAGAGCAGGGCATCGACGCAACCTTTTTGCCGTTCTTCAGCCCAAACGGTGAAAAGTGGCTGATGACCACGCCCTACTTCCAGGTGGCGTTGAATCGCGATTTGGAGCAGGACAACCCACGGCGCAAAAAGGCAATGCAGGTTTTGCACGTTATGCTGTCGGAGGATGCACAGGAACATATCCTTGCAGAAGGGCAGGACCTGCTCAGCTACAGCCAAAACGTCAGCTACCACCTGACCGACACCATGACGGACGTGCGCTCGGTGGTGGAAGAAAACCATATGTATATCCGCATCGCCTCCAACGATTTCTTTGCCATCTCGCAGGATGTGGTTTCCAAGATGATCACGGACGAATATGATGCCGCGCAAGCCTACCGTATGTTCAATGCCCGCCTTTTGGCAGAGGAAACGCCCGACACAGACGATATTGTGCTGAGCAGCGAAAACGCCTATTCCAACGTGTTCCACAAAAACGGCGGCAATGCGTCCTTCTCGGTTATGGCAAACACGCTGCGTGGCCTTTACTGCACCGATGTGCTGGTGGCAGCCGCCAACAGCTTTACCGGCAGTGTGCTGCGGGCTGACTATACGCAAACAACGGCGCGGGCTATGATCATGCCCAACGAGCTTTTGTCGTACCAACGCACCATGACGGGCGCCGAGTTGAAAGACACCCTGCGCACCTTTGTGGAAGGCTGTGAGGGCGGCTTTACTCCGTTCAACCGCGGCTCTCTGCCGGTGGTCAGCGGCATTGCCGTGCAGGTAGAAGAGAACGACGGCAGCTACAAGCTGACCGGCGTTATCCGCAACGGGCAGCCCCTGCAGGACGATGATACCATTACCGTGACCTGCCTGGCGACCGAAAATCAGATGACGCCGCTGCTGCAGGACGAAACCCGCGCGTTTGAGCGCGGGGCGGATACGGTCAAAAACCTCTGGAGCAAGGCACTTTCCGACGGCAGCGTGGTGCTTGCCCCACCGGAAAGCTATATTACGTTGGGGTAAGCGGTATGGACGTAAAAAAGCGTAAAACCAAAAGTGAATGGGGCTTGCCACGCAAAAGTCTGACCGCTGCAGCCGTTTTGCTGACGATAGCGTGTTTTGTCTGCCTTAGCGTACGGTACCTTTCGTTTGTGTCCAGAATCGTCTATGAAGAAAGTACCTCGCATTTAGAAGAAGTTCTGCATAAATCCAACAGTATGCTGAGCGAGATCGCCAACAAAAACATCTCCTATCTGCATCTGTGGAACGGCTTTCTGGACAGTAACCCCGATGATGACGGGATTCAAGCGTATCTGGAATCCGCAAAGCAGGAGCTCGGCTTTGCCGAATTCTACTTTCTTTCTTACGACGGCAACTACATGACACCCCGCGGGAAAACGGGCTATCTTGGTTTGCAGAGCAACCTCGACGAGAAGCTTGCCAATCGGAACGACGTTGTGATGAATGCAGTCTTGCCCGGACAAGACCCGATGCTGGTGTTTATCTGCCCCGAAACAAAGGGTGTCTACCGCGGCTTTGCCTACAATGCGATTGCCATCAGCCGCTACAATGACGTTGTGATGAAAACCGTGGATGATTCGGCCTTCGGCGGAGCTGCCAGCACCTATGTCATCTATCCGAACGGGCAGGTCGTGATTGAAAATATCCCAGAGGGCGAGGAATCCGTCTATAACCTGCTTGCGGTACTGCGTGAGTATTCCGACCTTACCCAGGCGCATATACAAGACCTTGCCAATGATTTTGAAAAAGGTGCCGGCGGAAACTGTGAGATAACGCTGGGCGGCACAAGATACTATCTGGTGTACGAAAGCACAGGCATCCAGAGATGGATCTTGGTGGGGCTTGTCCCCGTGGATGTCGTCAATGCCAATATGAATCAGCTTTGGCTGAGCACGGTACAAATTATAGCGGGCATTGCAAGCGGTCTCGCGCTCGTGGTCATTTTGCTGATTATTAACAGAGGTCATGTCAAGCTGCGCCGCAAGAATACCGAAATTCTGTACCGAGAAGAACTGTTTCGGAAGCTGTCCGAGAACGTGGACGATGTTTTCCTGATGCTGGATGCAAAAACCTACAAGGCAGATTATATCAGCCCGAACATGGAACGGCTGCTGGGTCTGACGCAGGAGAGTATGTGCGAAAATATCGGTACGCTGGCCATGCTGAACCCGAAGGATACCTCCGAACCTGCCAAAAACTATCTGACAGGGCTTGCTGGCGGTGAACAGCGAGAATGGGATACGGAATTTATCCATCAGAAAACGGGAGAACGGCGCTGGTTCCATGTGGTTGCCATGGGCAGTGAGGTCGAGGAACGAACCAAGTACATTCTGGTTTTGTCTGACCGCACCGCCGACAAGCAGGTGAACCAGGCACTTTCGGATGCCGTTGCCGCCGCCGAAAACGCCAACCGTGCCAAGAGCACCTTCCTTTCCAGTATGTCCCACGATATCCGCACCCCCATGAATGCCATCATCGGCTTTACCACGCTGGCGGTCAGCCGCCTGGACGACAAGAAGTGCGTGAAGGACTACCTTGCCAAGATCCTTGCCGCCGGCAACCACCTGCTTTCGCTCATCAATGACATCTTGGATATGAGCCGCATCGAAAGCGGAAAAATTCAGCTGGACGAAACCGAGGTCAATCTGTCCGATGTGCTGCACGAGATAAAAACCATCGTCAGCGGGCAGATTTACGCAAAACAGCTGGAATTGCATATGGACGCAATGGATGTTACCGACGAGGACGTCTATTGCGACAAGACCCGGCTGAATCAGGTCTTGATGAACCTTTTGTCCAATGCCATCAAGTTCACCCCTGCAGGCGGCACCGTGTCGGTGCGGGTGCGCCAGCTTGCCGGCAAGGTCGGCGGCTGCGGGCAGTATGCGTTCAGCGTCAAGGACAGCGGCATCGGTATGAACCCGGAATTTGCCAAAAAGATTTTTGAACCCTTTGAGCGTGAGCACACCTCCACGGTAAGCGGAATACAGGGTACCGGGCTGGGTATGGCCATTACCAAAAACATCGTAGATATGATGGGCGGCACCATTGAGGTACAGTCTGTGCCGGAAAAAGGATCGGAATTTATCGTCCGTGTGCCGCTGCGCACCCAGGCAGAACCCTGCAAGGAGGTAAAAATTGCCGGGCTGGAAGGTCTGAAGGTGCTGGTGGTGGATGATGATTTCAACACCTGCGACGGCGTGACCAAGATGCTGGTCAAGATGGGTATGCGCGCCGAGTGGACGCTTTCCGGCAGGGAGGCTGTGCTGCAAGCAAGACAGTCCCTTGAGATGGGCGATCCCTTCAAAGCCTATTTGATCGGCTGGCGTCTGCCGGATATGAACGGCATTGAAGTCACCCGCAAGATTCGCGCCCTGCACGATGATACGCCCATTATTATCCTGACCGCCTATGACTGGTCCGACATTGAGGTGGAGGCAAAGGCAGCCGGTGTCACGGCGTTCTGCGCCAAGCCGATGTTTATGTCGGACTTGCGTAACACGCTGATGACCGCCGTCGGGCAGAAACAGGCGCAGGAGGAACAGTGCGTGCTGCCCGAAAAAGCGACCGACTTCAAGGGCAAGCATATCCTGCTTGCCGAGGATAACGAGCTGAACCGCGAGATTGCCGTTGAGATCCTGAACGACTATGGCTTTGAGGTCGATACCGCCGAAAACGGCGACATCGCCGTGGAAAAGGTCAGCACCGCAGCGCCCGGGCAGTACGATTTGGTACTGATGGATGTGCAGATGCCCATTATGGACGGCTACACCGCCACCCGCCGCATCCGCGAACTGGAAAACCCTGCCTTGGCAGGCATCCCCATTCTTGCCATGACGGCGAACGCCTTTGATGAGGATCGCCGCAACGCCCTGGAAAGCGGCATGAACGGTTTCCTGTCCAAGCCCATTGTGATTGCCGACCTTGTGCAGGAGATACGCAAGATCCTGTAACGAATAAACCTTTAAAATTTGCGCCCGAAATTGACTCAATATAATACGGGAATTTCAAATCACCGCAAAAGGGTATGATTTAACGAATACCCCTATTTTTCAACGAATACCCATTCGTTTAACGATTACTTCGGCACAAAACACCGTAAAATCATTAAAACGCAGAAAAACCGCTGTGGAAATGCTCCGCAGCGGTTGCTGTTTATGTGCCTGAAACGGCAAAAGCCTTGATTTCATGCGGTTTTTGGGCATAGAAAAAGGAGAAGGAGGGATTTGGGACACTAAGGAGTGAATGCCGACTAAGCGGCATTCAGCAAGTGTCCACCGGACACTTGCCGTGAAAAAGTCAGATTGTGCCGTATCCGGACGGCGGAGAAGGAGGGATTTGGTACACTAAGGTGTGAATGCCGACTAAGCGGCATTCAGCAAGTGTCCGCCGGACACTTGCATTTGATTGTTCAAATCCCTACTTCTTATTTCCGTCAAAGAAAAGAGCCCTCACCCAAAGGGTGAAGGCTCTTTTCTTTGGCGGAGAAGGAGGGATTTGAACCCTCGATACCCTTTTGGGGTATACACGATTTCCAATCGTGCGCGCTCGGCCAGCTACGCGACTTCTCCATAAGCTGCTCGGTTTGTGCTGCCAACTGACAGCTTGGGTATTATACTATAAAAGAAAAGATTTGTCAATTCTTTTTTTCGAGAGATTCCCGTCTCGGCTGACAAGAGCCAGCGCACCCGTAGGGGAAGCTTTTGGGCAGAGGCATTCTTTTTGGCTACCTTTTTGCTTTCCTTAGCTTTCTTTTTGAACCCTATGGATTTTTTCCGCGACCAGTGCTATACTGTTCCCATATTTTGGAAAGGCGCATACCCCATATGAACCATTTTGAGAAATTTATCGGGCAATACCGGAATCTGAACCGGGAAATTTACGTCCTCTTCTGGGGGCGGATCGTCACCAGCATGGGCTCGCTCATCTGGCCGCTGTTGACCCTGATCCTGAAAAACAAGCTGGGCTACGATGCCACAACCATTGCCCTGATCACCATGGTCATGAGCATTCTCCAGTTCCCCATGCTGCTTCTTGGCGGCAAGCTGGCAGACAGCCGGAACCGGAAGCATATCATCGTCTCCTGCGACCTTGTTACCGTTGGGTGCTGTATCCTTGCGGGGCTCATCCCTCTGTCCAATATCAGCATTGCCCTGTACTACATCGCCAGTGTGTTTGCAACCATCGAGGGCCCCTCCTACGACGCTCTGGTTGCGGACCTGAGCGACAGCGACAGCCGGGAAAAGGCCTACAGCCTGCAATACCTGGGCATGAATCTGGGCCTGGTGCTGGCCCCTACCCTGGGCGGATTGCTTTTTGAGAACTACCTGTGGCTGGCGTTCCTCATCACCGCCGGTGCAACCCTCTCCTCCACCCTGCTGATCATCATCTTCATCAAGCGGCTCAGCGTGGAAAAGGCCCACGTAAGTCAGTACGAGCAGGACCGGCAGGAGGTCAGCCTGATCAGCATTCTGCGGGAGCGGAAAAGCGTGGTGCTCTATGCGCTGGTGGGGGGCTTTGGCAGCTTTGTATACGCCCAGTTCAACTATCTGCTGCCGCTGAATATGGAATCCCTGTACGGGGCCAAGGGCGCGGAGATTTTCGGCCTGCTGACCAGCGTCAATGCCCTGGTGGTCATCCTGGCCACGCCGCTGGTGACCACCTTCCTCGGAAAAATCCGGGATGTGAAAAAGCTCCTCATCGGTCAAACCCTGATCGTGCTGGGACTGTACAGCTATCGCTATGTGCAGCTGCAAATGGCGCTGTATTTTCTGCTGATGGTCATCTTCACCATCGGCGAGATCTTCAAGACCCTGGGGGAACAGCCCTATATGACCCGGCGCATTCCGGCCACCCATTGGGGGCGGGTGAATTCCTTCGTCTCCATCGTCAGCAGTGCCTTTTCCAGCGTTGGCAACCTGTTCCTGGGCCGCCTGCTGGACAGCCGGGGCTATTCCGCCGCCTGGCTGGCCGTGGGCCTTGCGGGAATTGGGCTGATCATCCTTGCCTATCTTCTCAGCGAAACGGACAAAAAGGCGTTTCCGCTGCTGTATGCCGAAAAATAAAGGACCGTTTTCCATGAAAAAATGCCTCTGCCCAATAGACGGGTGTCCGTAAAACAGTTAATCCTCCGTATGGCTTAGACCATGCGGAGGATTTGTTTATGTCTAATCTTCAAACTTGCTGGCGGCAAACGGTTTGTCAAAACCGTTTGCGGACGGCAAGTCCACAGGGGATAGCCGCTTTAGCGGCGCAAGGGGGTGCAGCCACCTTGGCGGAAAGAAGTGACGCAACATTCGAGGTCTGTCAGTATCCTCCTGCTGACGGAGAATGAAGCTCCGCAGGACGCACGATACTACCGTTAGGAGAGTATAGAAGTGCGCCCTTTCGTTCCTAAAGGGTTTTTATCAGTTCGCCAAACTGGAAGTTGTCAAACAGCGTTCGTTGTTTCGCTTTGTGGCATTTTTACACACTGCTGAATCACACCTGTAACATATGTAATGGAATCGGCGCAGTCGTTCTTGAGCCATTCTGAGATAATTGCCATCAATCCCTGAATATAAAAGGCCATGATATAAGGTCAATCCTGTGGTAGTACACCGTAGCGGTCGAGAATTGGCGTAAACACATAACGGAACATCTTATCATAGCTTTTATCCATCCCCAACACCGCCGCATTTTCTGTTGCTGTGCGGAACAGTCGCTTGTTGTTCTTAATGTAGCTGAGGTAAGGTGTTAAATAATCCGGCGTAATTAGATATAATTCATCTCTCGGGCAATTCCGCAGCTTTGCAGAAAATACATCTGAATCTTTCTCCATGCAAGCAAGAAATTGCTCGTTCATACGACTGACACTCTCCGAGAGCAAGTCTGACATCGTTTCATAGTGAAGATAGAACGTGGAACGATTGACCTCTGCTACTTCACAGATTTCTTTGACTGTAATATACTCAAAATCTTTTTTTGCCAGAAGTGTCAGAAAGGCTTCGTCCATTCTGGCTGCAGTAGCAAAATATCTGGTTTCTGATCTATTCAATCATTCCCACCTTCTTTCGTGTTTTTGTTTACTTCTCACTGATTTCTTTTGCCAGTTCCATGATTTCAAAAGCGTATTTCTGCTTGCCCTGAGCCAGCAATTTTTTGTAGATGGGGTAATTAACTCCCATACCCAGCAGCCCGATAATGCCGACAATCACGCCGAGAACAAACATAGCAGTACTACCGTTGCCGATAACCTTCATGGAAAGGCACATCCCGACACCGGCTACCAACGCTGTGATAATACCGAAGGTGTAGGTAAAAACGGTTGCGGGAAGCTTGGCTTTTGCATCCAGCTTGCGAAGAGCGA
>OIZO01000625.1_pt1 | contig 22291 bp, 21 predicted proteins | sample 1588551 | NCBI WGS metagenome assembly OIZO01 (sample SAMN03283271) | human gut metagenome | biome: human-associated habitat; material: feces | host: Homo sapiens | place: Peru | collected 2012 | reverse complement strand
GCACAAAGTCCTGTCTTTGAATGTTGTTCGACGGTCCGAATGTGCCGTTTGAATAGCCTGTGATATAGCCTCTTTCAAAGTTATACTTAACCGCATCATAGTACCAATCGCCGCTTCTGACGTCTGGGAAACCGATTGATGCATTGGGGTTATGAATAACATTTATTTCAAATGTCGTTCCCAAACCGGCATATGAAACAGTAACCGTGCTTGTTCCTATGCTGTATGTGTTCCAGTCTATACTGTAGCCTTCATTCCAATAATTTTCCGATACAGTCAAGGTGCTTGTCTCTCCGTCAGTATATGTTAACTGTAATTCAAGTCCTTTAACCTCAAAATTCTCCCCCTTATAATATATCGTTTTATCCGGTAATTTTGAAACGGAAAGAGACTTCGGCTTGTGCATTATCCCTATTGATATAAATGTAAATTTATTTTCGGTTGCATATCTCTCCGCATCAGAGCCTGTGTATCCGTAAATTACAAAGTCAGAAACAGGGGTAACTCCCATATATCCAATCGACAAGTCGCCCATTTGGCAATCCTGTGGTATTGTTAAATCATTGAGTAATACACAATTTTGGAATGCACTGCTACCTATGTATTTTAAGCCTTTTCCAAATGTAACATTTTTAAGCTTTTTACAAAACATAAAAGCTCTATCCCCGACTCTTATTACGCTGTTAGAGATGTCAACACTTGCGAGCGAAGGATGCTCGAAAAAAGCTCCTTCTCCTATGCTCGTAACACCGTACGGAATTGTGTATGTTATATCTTTTCTACCTTTAGGATATATAATAAGCTCTGTCTTATCCTTATTAAACAAAACTCCATCAACGGAAGAAAAGATTTTATTATCTCCAGAGACAACTATATTCTCAAGATCAGCAAGATCTGCTGCATAGTCTATTTTTGTTACATTACCTTCTATGATAAGCTTTTTTATGCCATCGCCCATATATTGGGCAAAAATATCTCCTGTAACCACTAGTTCCTTGATACCGTAAAACGCATTAAATTCAACGCTCCTAACCGATTTCCCAAGTGTCAGGCTCTCTAATCCAGTAATGCAAAAAGCTGATTTTCCTATTTCAATTACACTATCCGGAATTACTATGCTTTTGAGTGACTTGCAATAATAAAAAGCACTATCTCCTATACTTATTACACTATCTGGGATTGTTACACTTGTAAGCGATTCACAATAGTAAAAAGCCCCGTCACCTATTCTTGTTACGCCATCTTCAATTATAACATCTGTAATCGTAAATCCCCACGGTGCACGGTTTTCGTTAAGAATATAATCATGTGCGTAATCGCTCATTGCACCGTTTCCGCTGATTGTAAGCACCGTACCGTCAAGTGACCACGTGCATTCGCCGGTTGTTCCGCCTATTGCCGCAAATGAATTTAGTTGAATAATCGATATTGATAATACTGTCATTATAATCGATAATAAAATTGATATAATTTTGTTACACCTTTTCATGATAGCTCTCCTTACTTTGCTATTTTCTTGAATGTTAACGCATCTGAGCATAATTCTCTGACTGCGCCTATAAATGATAAGTCCTTCGTTTTACAATACTTTTCAATAAGAGCAACCAACTTCTTGTCGTTCTCATTAAAAGTAACTGTTCTTATCCTTTTTGCCATAATAACCTCTCCTTTTTCAAAATATACCAAATCGGGATATTTTGATTATACCATTACGGTATAATTTTGTCAACGGGTGGTGATTTTATGCGTTTAAGAGAGCTGAGAAGGGCTCGCAACATTTCGCAATTAAAGCTGTCTATGGACTTGCAGCTTAATCAAAATGCTATAAGCCGCTATGAAACAGGCTTGCGTGAGGCGGACTATGCAACTCTTATTAAAATCGCCGACTATTTCAATGTTTCCATTGATTATCTTCTTGAACGCACCGACAATCCCGAAATAAACAGATAGCAGACAAACGTCTGCTTTTTTATTTATGCAAAATGCGTAAAATGATGTCTTATCACTTTGAATTCCTCTAAAATAATTGCACAGACTATTATAGTTGACCTCTTGTAAATGTCAAACATTGCTTGAAATGTACTACAATTGAGTTAATGACAAGCAGTAAATGTCAAATACAAGCGAGGGAAATTATGTTTATTAACAAAAGCATTGACGGAAGAAATAATATATGCGGAAAAAAGATATCCGAGCTTCGCAGAAAGCTTGATATTTCTCAAAGAGAACTTGCGGAAAAACTGCAGCTCAACGGTCTTGATATTGATAAAAATGCCATTCAGCGAATTGAGGCAGGCAAGAGGTTTGTTACGGATATTGAAATCGTTGCATTAACAAAAGTATTCGAAGTTAGTTTTGAAGAATTACTAAATCCCGAAAAATAGGCTTCTGACGGTTAAATTTTGCACATAAAATTAAGGGCAACCGCTTGGTTGCCCTTTTCTGTTTGTTGAATTTTCAAAATTATTCTTCCCTGAGCTTGTCCATGTCAACAGCATATCCCTCATCAAGCGAGAGGTTGGGGTTATAATACGGGTCGCCCTTGTCGATCACGCTCTGCCATCTGTCAAGAAACAGCTTCTTTTCTTCGATAAAGCGTTCTCTGTTTTTCTTCTCCGTATCCTTGCCACGGCTCAATGACTCATAGTGATACAGCTCGCAATAAGGTGTGAACACAATAAGCTTGCCGAGCTCACGGATTTTCAAGCAGAAATCAATATCGTTATATGCGACAGCAAGCTCTTCGTCAAAGCCGTTGACTTTTTCGAAAACGTTCTTCGGCACCATCATACAAGCCGCTGTAACTGCGCTGACGTCCTGAGAATAGAACATTTTGCCCATATAGCCCAGATTGCTGCGGGGACAACCGAAATGGCTGTGGCCTGCAACCCTGTCCTCGCCGAGCTTTAAGATAACGCCGCCGTGCTGAACGGTATCATTTGCATAGAAAAGCTTTCCGCCGACTGCTCCGACATCTCCACGCTGTGCGTACATCAGCATTTCTTCCATCCAATTATGGCTGATTACCTGCGTGTCGTTGTTCAAGAACAAAAGATACTCTCCCGTTGCCTGCGAAGCAGCATAATTATTTATTGCGGAATAATTGAACGGTTTATCATACTTCAGCACTCTGACATTTCCGAGCTTTTCAAGCTCCGCATAATAGTTGAACAGATTTTCGTCGTCGCTCTGATTGTCAACGATTATAATTTCATAATTCGTATATGTCGAAAAGTTCAAAATCGACTCAATGCAACGAATAAGGTCGCTCAAGTGATTTTTATTGGGAATTATAATAGAGATTTTCGGCGTACCGTTCAGCTCATACTGCAAGCGGTAAATTGTCGGATGAGCAACAGAGCTTGAAACAACAACGTTATAGCCCTTGCTTTCAAGGAAATCGTGAACAGCCGACTTGCCTGCCTCGATAGCATAGGTCTTGGAATTTATATCCATTGCAACCGAATTCTTATGCGAACGCCAGAAATAAAGAAGCTTTCTGACGTGGTAAACCTTAGAAGCCGCATCTGTAAGGCGAAGAATAAGGTCATGGTCCTGGCTGCCGTCGTATTTGCTTCTGAAAACGCCGACCTTGTCCAAAAGCGAAGCCTTGAATACCGAGAAATGACAAATATAGTTATTCGCAAGAAGGTTGTCGGGAGCAAAATCCGGCTTGAAATGGTAGGTTATTATATCGTTGAGGTTTTCGCCTGCAAAGGTCGCCTCGTCGGTATAAACATACTCTGCGCCGTACTCGCATATAGCCTTCATAGCCTCAAACAATGCGGAGGGATGAAGCACGTCGTCATGGTCGAAAAGAGCGATATACTCTCCGCTTGCCATCTTAATACAAGCGTTGGTGTTTTCCGAAATACCCTCGTTCTTTTCAAGCTTTTTATAAACAATTCTGCTGTCGTCCTTTGCAAGACTTTGGCAATACTCGCCGACAAAAGCGTGTTCGTCGTCGCTGCCGTCCGCAAGACAAAGCTCCCAATTTTTATAGGTCTGGTCTGTAACAGACTTTATCATTTCAACAAGGAACTGCTTGGGTGTGTTGTACAGCGGAACTAAAATACTGATTTTGATTTTTCGCGGAAATTCATACGCTTCTTCACGCTTTCTGCGTTCGGGAGTTATTGTATGAAGGAATTCCGTATTTTTGATTTTCACGGGCTTACAAAGGCGATACCTGACAATTGCCTGCTTGTAGCCGTGTCGCAAAAAGCATTTCAAGAACACAAAAATCGCCATAAGGCTCTGATTTCTTGAAATTAAGTTTTTAAGCATCTGTGTAAATTTTCTCATCGGCGACATCAAACGCCAATAGAAGCTGCTTCTTATCTCAATATTAGCATTATTTGCGGCGTCACGCTCAGCTGCGAGCTTGTTAACCGTATCGGAATATTTAGCTATCGATTTATTGAGCCTGTCAATTTCCGCCTGCTTTTGTTCAAGCACAATTTTAAGCCTGTTATTCTCGGACTGCTCGTTTGAAATTTCGTCCTTATTAGGCATAACGTTTTTTTCTTCCATAAATCATCCACCTATATCAACTTTGACTATTGGGTAGTATAGCATAATCCCACGTTCAAGTCAAATAAATCAAGCCTTACAAAATGCTAAATCCCGTTCAGATAAGCTTGTTCTGTACGGGATTTTAACTGTTTTCATTTAGTCAACGTAAACGTCGATAATATTTTCATCCGAACGAAGGGTTGAAACAATCAAATCAAGCGACTCCTCGCTCTTCGGGAAAACAATTATCTTAATTGTCGAGGTTTCCTTCTTCTTTGAACGCTTCATATCGCTCTCGTCAAGAATTTCCATTGAATGAATAGACGCGCCTGCACGTTTAACAAGCTTTGAAATCTCCGGAACCTTTTGAGCAAGATGCTTAACCTCAACATAGATAACCTTGCCTGCCTTACCCTTAACAACAACCTTTTTAAGACTGTTAAGCGTAATGTATATGATAATGGTCGCTGCAATAGCACCGCTGTAAAAGCCTGCTCCGACAGCTATGCCTACACACGAAACCGTCCAAAGGCTCGCCGCCGTGGTAAGTCCCTTAACCGTAAAGCCCTCACGCAAAATTGTACCTGCGCCGAGGAAGCCGATACCGCTTACAACCTGCGCACTCATACGGCTGAGGTCAACCTCGCCCTCAACGTGCTTTGAAATATATATAGCGGTCATCATAATAAGTGCTGAACCGACTGCAACCAATATATGTGTTCTGAAGCCTGCCGGACGGTGCGAATGCTCTCTCTCGAAGCCTATTATACCGCCCAATATAACTGCCGTGATAAGTCTGCATATCCAGGAAACCACGTCAACCCATGATTCTCCTATGCCAAACATATTTACCGCCTCAGTTACCCACTGCATTTTTTATCACGCTCTTTCTAAATTTTCTTAATTTTGGGTGCAAACGCCACAACTAAAGTCCAAAGCGTTTCAAATAAAAGTATCTGCACAGCACCCGCCTGTGACAGTCCCGAAAGGAAAGAAAACATTGCCATAAGAATAACGCTTATTCCTACGCCGATGTATTGCAAAATATTGATTATCCTCCTGCGCTCCTGTAATTTAAGCGCCAAGGTAAACGAATGAAGGAATGAGTTAACGCTTCCGTTGTGCAAAACTCTGCACGGCTCGTTTACAGCCTGCTTTTCGCTCATTTCCTTATACATAAGTCCGGCAACGGGGCTTATGACCTTTATAAAGCTCCTCGGAAGTCCGAAATACTGCTCAACAAGCTCCTCGGATATGTTTGAATCCGTTGTGCGAACAAGAATGCTTACGCCTGCCCTTTCAAGCTCACGCATATATACGGCCGTCTGTTCGTCGGCTGAATAGCCCACAACAAACATAGCGGCAACCTTGCCCTCAACCGCAAGATAAACAACCTGTCTGCCCGAACGGGTAAACACGCTTTCCTCTTCCTTAGATTGAACCTCTACATTGTGCTTTATAAGTAAATCTCTGTTGCCTACAAGCACCCTGTAATTATATATCCAGCCCGAGCAGCCGAGCCGTTCCTCATACGCAAGCGATTCCACATTCGGAAGCATCTCACGTTTTGAAAGAATTATGGAATCAAAAACATCGCTCAAAGCACCATCCGACTGAATAACAACCGCAGCCGTATAAAGGATTGCTTCGTCAATTCTCATTGAATTGAACATTTTGATTCCGTACACATTAGCGTCGCCGCCGCTGAAAATGTCTCTCGCATCCAGCACCGCAGCGTTGGCATCAAGCGTGTCCTCGACCGCTTCGTAGCCGGAAATCAATCCGTTCTCGGCGTTGAGCTTTTTGTTGACGCCTCTAAGAGCCGACGCACAAGCAACAACACTTGCGGCAGGCATAGCCATAAGGAATACTCCCGTAAACGAGGTAACGCCGACAAAGGCGTTTTTGTTGATTACCGCCGAAATTATACCGACTATAATACCGGCAGCCAAAGCAGCAGGAACAATTACGTTAAAGCTGTCCGCCGTCGGGTCAACAGCACGTGATGTCTCAACGAATTTATACGGGAAATTAACCTTTGCGCAATAGCGAATGTCGGGGTCCTTGATCATAAGACCTCTGCCGACCTCAAACGCAATTCCGTCATCGTCAATCTTCTTAACCGCATAAGCATTTTTCTGCTCACGGTTTATAAGTATAAAGTTATCAATATCGTTGTTTGTTGTTATATAATCACCGATATTTATCAAAAGCACGGGGAACAACGCCACCGCAGAATAAATATGCGTGCCGCTTAAAACAAGGTCGCCGAAGCCGAGTGATACAATACACTGAATAATGCCTGTCAACAGAGAAGCCGTCAAAGCAGTATTTCTGTTAAAGCGTTTTTCTTTAAGATTTTCAATGCAATCGGCTATTGATTTATAGTTTACCGCACCGACTGCAACAAGAACAATCAAATTGCTTACAGAATAAACGAACGGGCTGTCGGAGAACAATGCGAAGCTTCCTAAGAACGACGTAATTGCCGAGCAAGCAAATAACAAGGCAAGAGCCAACGAGCAAACGATAATTTTACGCTTGCCGTAGGAACGCTCCTTCATATAAATTTCATATACCGCCTTTGCGTCCTTAGGTCCGAAGAACTCACGTGCAACGCTTACCGTTCTCGGCTTACGCTTTTTGCGTTTTTCTTTGACGGGAACTTCCTCAATATCCGAAGCTTCCGCCTCCTCGCCGTCTGCGGCTTCCTCCTCGGGAAGAGCTACGGCTTTCGTCTTTTCGTTATCGTAATTTTCTTCGTCCATCTGCGCCGACGTATCGGAATAAACATCATCGTCGTCAACCTCAATATTGGGGAAGAGCCTGAACTTGCTCGCCTTATCCCTGCGGATTTTGCGAAGCTTTTCCTCCTCCTCTGCCTCGTTGACGATATTTACCTCTTCCTGCTCGTTAAAGCCGTCCAGGACAATCTGATTTTCGTCCTCGGGGAACGCATTCGCTTTTAATGCACCCGATTGAGCCTCCATTTCAAGTCTTTGCTGTGCATCATACTCGTCTGATGCATCAACAAGAATCGGAATAGGAGACAGTCCGTCGGTAGAAGTCTTTTCAAGTGATGATTTTTTAACAACAACACCGTGTTTTTCAATCGTTTTTGCAGGTAAATTCTTGAGCAAGTCTTTGTGATCCTGCGTCTTTTCAATATCAAGCGTCGGCTTATTCAAAAAGCGTTCACGGTACGGGTCGGTTTCCATTCCGCCCTTTTTAGCCGTACTGCCTGTTCGGATTATTTTATTCTCTCCGATATGATGGTTTATATTTTCATTTCTTACTGCCCTTGCTTCAACCTCGTTAAAAACCCTCGTCTTTTCAATGCTTATCTGACCGGGGATTTCCTTTTCGGCTTTAGAGTCGTCCGCCTCGACCGCTTCTCCGTCAGCTAAGGGGGCTTCATTTTCCTCTGCCGAGCTTATCAACGGCTCAATTTCGGGCTCTTTTTCTTCAAATTCCTTCAAAAGAGACTCTGTGCTTTCGTTTTCAATTCGTGTTTTTATCGCACCCGTCTCAATCGCATTTTTCATTGCGAACTCTTTAAGACCGAGTGTTGATGTCTTTTCGATTTTTCTGTTTTCTTTAGCTTTATCAACAGCTTTATCAACGGTTTTTTCTTCCTGCACGGGAGCTTTCTCCTCAACAGGCTCGGGCTTTTTTTGCTCCTTCGGCGCTTCCGTAACGTTTTCAACGGGGGTGTCGTTGCTTTCTTTGTTTTCAACAGTATCGTCTGCGAGTAATGCATCAATTTCGTCAAGCGACCAAATCCTTTCGGGGGCTGTTTGCTCCCCTGTCAGCTGCTTAACGTCATTCAAAATCGAATCAATCGACATATCATTAAACAAATCGTTTTTAGACATTTTAACACCCCTAATCTAATAGATTTATCTTCCGCAAGATACCTCGTACATCAAAATACCCGCCGCAACAGATGCGTTAAGTGAATTTATATTGCCTTTCATCGGCAAAGAGACAATAGCGTCGCACTTTTGCCTTATAAGCTTGCCTATGCCCTTGCCCTCGGAGCCTATAACAAGCACGACCGCACCCGAAAAATCGGTTTTCTTATAATCCGTACCGTCCATATCGGCACCGTAAACCCAGCAGCCCTTTTCCTTTAGCTCGTCAATCGTCGAAGCAAGGTTAGATACCCTCGCAACTCTCATATATTCGAGCGCACCTGCCGATGTCTTGCCGACTGTAAAGTTGAGCGACGCACTGCGCCTTTTCGGAATGATTACACCGTGCACGCCGGCACACTCGGCTGTTCTGATAATCGCACCGAGGTTGTGTGGGTCCTCTATTTCGTCACAGACAACAATAAACGGTGCTTCGCCCTTTTCCTCGGCATAAGCAAATATTTCGTCAATGCTCGAATACTCGTGAGCCGCAACATAAGCCGCAACTCCCTGATGATTTGCTCCGCCGCACATAAAATCGAGCTTCTTCGAGTCAACCTCTTTAACAACCGCACCCTTTTCCTTTGCCATAGAAGCAAGTCTTGAAAGTGCAGGATTGTTATTGTTTCTCATAAGAATAAGCGTGTCGATTTCCCTGTCGGATTTCAACGCTTCCGTTACCGCATTTCTGCCGATAAGCAAATCTGGCTTTTTATCGTCGTCTCTTATCATATATCTCTCCGTGTAAAACATAGCTAATCCATTTTATTAGAGTATTATACCACATACTGATAGTGCTTTACAATAGGAATTTTACTATATTTTGTGTGTAAACCGTCTGTTTTTAGGACATAAAATACAAAAACGCACCCCGACGGACGTTGTCGAAGTGCGTTGTATCAGACAAAATTACTTGCTTGCCTGCTTTGAGTATTTTTTAAGATAAATAAATCTCATAAGTCTTGTTTCAATGGGATTTATGGGCTTAGCCGTGCCGAAGAGGTCAGCGCCGACCTGAGTCTTACAGCCCTTTTCCATTACGTGCTCAACCGCAGTTGCGTCATATTCGCTGCCTGCAACGCAAAGAGCACCGTTGTTGTCAAGCACAACCGTATTTCTGCCCTTGAGAGCCTTAACAACCTTTTTGGCTGATTTAAGAGTGCTGTTCGGGTTGAAAAATGCGTGTCTTACGGTTGCACCGCAAAGCTGTGCGAAGTCGTCAAGCAACGGCTTCATAGTCTTACCCTTTGCCGAAACAGCCATAACCTCGGGAGAGGTGTTGTGAATGATATAATTTACGTCCTTGCGTTTCTTATAAATCATTCTGTGAAGCTCTGCCGAATTCGGGTAATCGTTACCTGCCACAAGCTCGCCCGTCTTGATGTCAATTCTTGTGATTTTACCCTCGCCGTTTACAGAGGTAATATTGAATACGCTGCCGTCTCTCTCACTGTTGCAAACGTCATATCTTACTGCGTTTGCAATCTTTGCATCCGCATATTTTTCGCCGATATAATCAGCAATCGAGCTGAGATTTTCAGCAACCTTACCTGTAACCTCATTGTATTTTTTACGAAGGCAGTCCTCACATATAACCTCAAGCTCTGAAGCTACTCTCGATGCCTCGTCATAGTCAACGCCCATGCAAAGTGCGCCGTGATGAGCCATAAGCACAGCCTTTGAGTCGGTTCTCTTGATTGCCGCAATAACGCCCTCACGAAGCTTGCCCGTGCCGGGAAGTCCGTAGGATGCAAGCGGAACGTCGTTTCCGACTACCTCTGCGCTCTTCTTTGACACGCTGTTGATGTCAAAGCCTAAAGCACCGATAACAGATGCTTCCTTTTGATGTGTATGAATTACGAAATTAACCTCGGGACGAAGCTTATAAGCCGCTGCGTGAATTCCTTTTTCCGATGAGGGTTTAATGTCGCCTTCATAGGAGCAATCCTCGATATTTACAAGCACGATTTCGTCGGGAGTAAGATTTTCATAAGCTCTGCCCGAGGGTGTGATAACGAACTGTGTATCCGATACACGGCACGAAATGTTACCCCAGGTACGAACTATAATGCCCTCTGCGAGCAATTCTTTACCTGCTCTGATGACAAGCTCTTTTGCTTCTAAAATGTTCATTTATTTCACCTCGTCAAAGAGAATGTGGGGCGGGCGGTCAGGCTGCCCGCCCCTATTTGTGTTTTAATAAGCCGTTAAATATTAGTCTTCGGGCTTAACTGCTACGTTTTCAAATACCTTGTCGAAGCAAGCAAGAGCCTGATCGATCATCTTAGGTGTATAAGCAGCAGAAGTGTAAAGACGTGAGCCTGCGAGTGTTACGAGGCCTTCTGCCATATAAGCTGCGCCCATGTGCTGCATCTCTTTCTTACGAACAGATGTTGCATTGAGTACGCCCGGAATTGTCCACGGCTTTGACCAGTCGATTGAATAGTGCATTGTACCGACTGTCTCAAGGTGGCAGATTGAGCCTTCGTTCCAGCATACGAACGGAAGACCGTGCTTTTTAACAAGCTCTTTAAGACCGTTTGTAAGTCTGTCGCCCATCTGACCTGCCTTCTGGCAAGCATTTGTTCTGTCGATTTCCTCAAGAGTATAATAGCCTGCGCAGCATGAAAGCGGGTTAGCTGTCATTGTACCGCCTGTAAATGCCTTCTTAACCTTCTCGCCCGAGTCATCAAGACCTGAGCCGAGGTGCTTCATATATTCCTTCTTACCGCCTACGCCGCCTGCGCCCGGATAACCGCCTGCGATAACCTTACCGAAGATTGTAAGGTCAGGAGATACTCCGAAGAAGCCCTGAGCACCTGCCATACCGATACGGAAGCCTGTAACAACCTCATCGAATACGAGAAGTGCGCCGTACTTACGGCAAAGTCTTTCAACGCCCTTGTTGAACTCATAATCAAGCGGAGTTGTACCGCTTTCGGGGCCTACCGGCTCGATGTAAACAGCAGCTGTGCCGCCACGGAACTGGTTGAGCCAAAGCTTTCTTTCAAGATCCTCAAGATCGCCGGGGAAGAACTCCTGCATATGTCTGAAGATGTAAAGCGGAACGCCGCTTGCCTGTGTGAACTTTGAACCGGGGATACGGATACCGTAGCCCATCTGATCCGACCAGCCGTGATAAGCGCCGCCCATTTTAAGAATGTTCTTCTTGCCTGTTGCAAGACGAGCGATACGAGCAGCTGTCATACAAGCCTCTGTACCTGAGCCCTGCATACGGAACATATCAACCGTTTCAACAGAATCGGAAATCTTTTTAGCAAGCTTATATTCAAACTCGTGGAAAAGACCTGTTGAAGGACCGCATGTGTTAAGAAGGTCGATAACCTGCTCACGAACAGCCTTCGGATTTGAGCCGAGAACTGTCGGGCCGCCTGCCTGAAGGAAGTCAAAATATTTGTTTCCGTCAATGTCATAGAGATATGCGCCCTCTGCCTTTGTGAAAACAAGCGGGAAGGGATAGTTGAATGCGAGGTTGTGCTGAACTCCGCCCGGAATTACAGACTTAGCTTCCTCAATCATCTCTTTAGACTTCGTGCACTTCTTGCCATAATACTCTTCTTCATAATTTTTAAGAGTATCGGGCTTGATTGTGTAAATCGGCTTTTTGATAAGCTCGTCAAGCTCTCTGTTTATGGCTTTTGCGTCATGGTATTCTGAAATTGCAAATCTTGTGTCCATTGGTATTTCCTCCGTCTCTTTTTTGTATTCACCCATAAAGTGAATTACTATTCACCTCAATTATAGCACTTATAAATCAAATGTCAAATGCTTTTGAAAAAATTTTTGCAAATCTTCTTACAGGTTTTAGTTATTTTTTGTCTATCGGCTTTATTTGATAGATGATTTTTAACTGCATATATGCATATGCACACAATATATATGTTATAAAGCTGTTAAATCGCAAGATATATCAGCGTTACAATTTTTTCGGTGAATATATGGGCAAAAACACAACAAACGTGAAAAAATCGGGCAAAGGATAGCCCTTGCCCGACAGTTTTTGCTTAATGTGTTTATTTTATTGACGAAGCTGTGATTATATCTCCGTTTGCATCTACGGGAACATTGAACGTTACGCTGTCGCCGACATTGAGTATTACTACCCTTTCGGCGTCCTTAACGCCAAGCTTATAGAAGGTGTTCCCCGTATTGAGCTTGATATAGAAGTAGGTTTCGCCGCCTGTAACGACCGAACGGATTTCCGTTACCGTACCGCTGACCTCTTTTGTTTCGGGCTGAGCCTGAGTTTGGTCGTTTTCGCCGATTTCGTCAATGTTAATATCAAGATTTATACCGTTCTTTTTAAGGTTGTCGGCATAATTCTCGGTGCACTCCGTAAGCGAAGAGCCGATACCTACCACTGTTGACTGCTTAACGTTTACCATTGCATACATTTTAACAAGCTCACTCGAGTCCTTGAGAGCCATAAAGTATGTCGGCTCGCCGCTGATGTTGAGGAGCAACGGGAAAGTCGCCGTGTATGAATACTGCTGAACAGCACCCTGTGCCGAGGTCTGTGCCGTGTTTTCAAGAGCACCCGATATCGGATAATACTTAGTCTCCTTTGTACGCTGATTGAGGAGCACGAAGCCGATAATCGACTGGTCGGAGCTTATCGAGGTAACGCCCGTGTACATATATACGTCGTCGTTGAGTGCAAGGTAGTTGTAGCCGGAGCTTGTAACCTTAACGCCCTCCTGACCTATCAATGAGTTGATAAAGCCGTGTGAAAGCTTACCGTAATAATTGTACTGCTCGTTGAGTATAGTTGCAGAGTAAACCCTGTCTATCCACTGCCATTCGTCGTCTGTAACAAACGAATCAGTGGGAAGCTTTGTTTTTCCGTTTGTGCTTGTTGAAATTACCTGACTTGTACCGTCGATTGAATTAACAACAACCGCACCGATAACATCCGTTCCGCCGAAAAGTCCGATCGTCTTATCAAGAATCGGAACTATCCAATAAGGCTGACCGTTTTCATCAATCTCAAAGCTCGGAGTACCAAACATATATGTCGGATATTCAAAGCGAAGATGTCTCAAAAGGTATCTGTTGAAATGCTCTGCCGGAGAGTATTTCATACCGCTTTCAAGACGAACGATTTCACTCTTTTGAGTGGTCATATCTACTATTATATATGCGGGAAGTCCGTCTCTTGTATTTTTAAGCCACTTGAAAATATCGCCGTAGTCAAGCGAGGTAACACGGACGGGCGTGCCCTTATAGTTTATCTGTGTGGAATAATTCGAAACTATAAACTGCGAAACCATATCGGAAAGGTCGCCGAGAGTTCTGACCGCAAGATTGTTAGCCGAGGTTGCGTCAAGAGTGGGAACTGCCGAGAAATCGATTTCCGCAACATCCTCTGCAAAGTCGCCCTCCTCAACCGTCAAAAGGTGCGAATACGCATTTGCCCTAAAAAGCTGTGCGCCCACAACAAAGCCGACAAGGCATACAACAGCCAAGACCGCCATAATAATTCCCGGTACGGTTGAACGCTTCTTTACATAGGACTGATATTCGGGATGAATCGCAACCTTGCATGAAAGCACGGTAAGTCCGATATAAATAAGGCAGATGAATGCGATGTACATATATAATTCGATTGCCTTAAAATTAAGCGCAGGAATCATAAAGTAATACGTAACAGCCGCAAAAATTGCCGTAAGAATAAGATTTATAATAATCTTCTTCTTTGCATTTCTCGGCGGAATATAGACGTTCGAAACAGGGATATTGCTATTCCCGTCGTCGTCCTTGCCGTGAGTAAAATCTACATTGATTGGCTCCATAGTCTAATCTCCTTTTTAATAAGTAGGTTTAGTATATATCATTATCGGCATTTTTGCAACTTTTTATATTACAATTCCGCCGTTAACGGAAATAACCTGTCCCGTTATATAGCTTGCCTTTTCCGAACATAAAAAAGCGACGGCGTTTGCGACATCCTCCGCCCTTCCGAGCCTTGAAAGCGGTATTTCCTCTCTCAACGCTTCCTTGTCCGCTTCGGAAAAGCCTGACATCATATCGGTTTCGATAACTCCCGGAGACACCGCATTCACGCAAACTCCCGAAAGTCCCGTTTCCTTTGCGAGAGCCTTAGTCATTCCGATAAGCCCTGCCTTAGCCGCCGAATAATGCACCTCGCACGAGCCGCCCGTTTCGCCCCACATAGACGTTATATTGATTATTCTGCCCGACTTTTCGTTTATCATAGACGGCAGAACTGCTCTTGTGAAATAAAACGCACCCGACAGGTCAACGCCTATCATTCTGCTCCAATCCTCATCGGTAATATCGGTAAACAGCTTTTGCTGCGCTATCCCTGCGTTGTTTACGAGAACATCAACGGTTTTTCTGTCCTTTAGCACAGCCCTTACGACAGCATTTACGCTTTCAGCGTCGGAAACATCACATTTATAAGCCTTAACATTGGGATATAATTCGCTTTCGAGCTCCTTCGCAAGCTTTTCCGAGAAATTATAGACAGCAGCGACGAAAAAACCGTCCTCGACGAGCCTTTTTGCGATTGCTTTTCCTATTCCTCTTGCAGCACCCGTTACTATTGCTGTTTTTTGCATTTTTGCATCACCTTTACTATTGTAACATATAATCAGCCGTAATAACAGCCCTTTTATTAGCAGATTTTCCGGAAATTTTCAGGTTTTTGATAACTTATTAACAAATTTTTATCTTTTTAGGGTGTATATTTATTGACTTAGACGGCATATTTTGTTATTATTATGACAAGCATTTATACCATTTTAATTATGTAGGAGGAATTATTTTGACTGATTCAAGAACGATGGCATATATAAATATGTATGCAGTACTCGGAACACTCGAAAATCTCTGTGAGCTTGACAGTAAGGCTAAAGAGCTTATTTCCGGAATGAAGAAGCCTGTTTCAATCGGATTTACCGTTACAGACGGTCCGAGCGCAACAATCACTTTTTCATCAAAGGGCTGTCGCATGGAGGATGGCTTAAAGGATTGTGACATTAAAATCCCGTTTTCATCCTGCGAGAAATTCAACGGAATGATTGACGGAACTGTTACTCCCATACCCGTAAAGGGCTTTACAAAAATCGGCTTCCTGTTAAAGACCTTCGTTGCTCTCACAGACAGACTTGCTGAACTTATGCGTCCGACAGAAGAAATGCTCAAGGACAGAGAAACCTTTATTCTCTCGACTCAGCTTACATTCTACACGATCTGTGTTGCAATGGCTCAAATCGCCAACCAGGATCCGATCGGTCAGGCATCTGCCTCTTATATGGTTGACGGCGACATCTTAATCGGCATCAAGAACGGACCTACGAGCACCATCCGTGCCAAAGACCATCATCTTGTTGCTATAAAGAAGGCTCCCGAAAATCCGAGAGCAATCATGACCTTTGCAGATTACGACCTTGCAAGCGACCTTTTCAACGGCAGAGTTAACGCTCTTGAGGAGCTTGGCAGAGGCACAGTTGAAATCAAGGGTATGGCTTCAATGGTTGACAATATGAACAGACTCCTTGACAGAGTCGCTTTGTACTTAGCATAAGGAGGAAAAACAGATGAGTAAATTTCCTGAATACAAACATGACAAAGGCCGTGAGTACTTTGACAGAGCGCTCAAGGTAATTCCGGCAGGTATATACGGACACCTCGGTCCCTCAGAGGGTCTTTGGATTCCGATAAACAAGTGGCCCTTCTTCTCGGAAAAGGCTCAAGGCTCATATTTCTGGGACGTTGACGGCAACAAGTACATTGACTATATGTGTGCTTACGGTCCTAACGTTTTGGGCTACAACGACCCCGACGTTGACGCTGCCGCTATGAAGCAGCTAAAAAAGGGCAACTGCACAACCTCTCCCGGTAAGGTAATGGTTGAGTGTGCGGAAAACCTTGTTGACACAGTAGCTTCTGCTGACTGGGCATTCTTCTGCAAGAACGGCTCTGACACAACAACGCTTGCTGTTATGAGTGCAAGAGCACATACACATAAGAAAAAGATGATTTTCCTCAAGGGCTATTATCACGGCGACTTCCAGTGGGCACAGAAAATCGACTATCCCGGTATTCTTCCCGAAGAGGTTGCAAACAACGTAGTTGTTCCGTGGTTCGACTTGAACGCTCTTGACGAGGTTTGGGACAGATATGACGGCGACGTTGCAGGCATTATCGCTCAGCCCTATGACCACGGCAACTTCAAGGATAACGAGGTTGCAAACAAGGAGTATTGGACCTCAGTTCGTAAATGGTGCGACGACCACGGCGTAGTTCTTATCTTCGACGATGTTCGCGCAGGCTTCCGTCTTGACCTTGCGGGAAGCGACCACTATTACGGCATTAAGGCAGACCTTATATGCTTCTGTAAAGCTCTTGCAAACGGCTACAATATGTCGGCTCTTTGCGGCGGCGAGCATATGAAGGCTACTGTTTCGGGTATGACCTACACAGGCTCTTATTGGATGAGTGCAGTTCCGTTTGCGGCTTCAATCGCTTGTATCAATAAGATGAAAAAGCTTGACACCCCCACCCTCTTCCGCAAGCTCGGAACAGAGCTTACAGACGGCTTAAAGGCTGCGGCTGCTAACAACGGCTTCGACCTTAAAGTAACGGGCGAGCCTGCATTGTTCTATTTGAGAATAGCAAACGATGACAGCCTTATGCTTCATCAGGAATGGGTTGCTGAATGTGTATCGAGAGGTCTTTTCCTCGCTTCGCACCACAACCATTTCATCAACGCTTCTCTTACAGAGGACGACATCAAGGTTTCTATCGACATTGCAGAAGACGCATTCAATGTTGTTCGTAAGAACCACCCCGAACTTTTCTAATTTAGGATTCAGACGGGCGGTGCTTTTCCGCCCGTGATATAAAAAGGAGGCAATTCTATGGCTAATTTATCCAAAAAGGAATGGTTAGCACTCGAAAATAAGGCTTATGAGCTTCGTAAACTTTGCTTGCAGACAACAATGTGGGCAGGAAGCGGACATATCGGCGGCGGCTTGAGTGTAATGGATTTACTTACCGTTCTTTATCACAAGTATCTCAACATCAAGGTTGAGGACCCTCATTGGGAGGACAGAGACCGCTTTATCCTCAGTAAGGGACACGCAGGCATCGCTTACGCTCCCGTTCTTTGCGAAAAGGGCTTCAACGATCCCGAGCAGCTTAAAACCTTTAACCTTTCAGGCTCAAAGATGGGTATTCATCTTGACTCAAACAAGGTTGACGGCGTTGACGCTTCAACAGGCTCACTCGGTCACGGTGTTTCCATTGCGGCAGGTACAGCTCTTGCGGCAAGACTTATGCATAAGGACTATCTCACATACGTTGCAACAGGCGACGGCGAGCTTGGCGAAGGCTCGAACTGGGAAGGCTTTATGACAATTAACCACTATCAGCTTTCAAACTGCATCGTATTCATCGACCGTAACCACTGTATGATCGACGGTCCGACAGAGGAAGTTATGAAGCTTGAACCGCTTGCAGACAAGATGATAGCTTTCGGCTTTAACACAATTTGTGTTGACGGCAACAACATCGGCGAGCTTTGCGACGCTATCGACGTAGCTATCGCAAGAAGCAAGGAAAAATGTGCTCCTACCTGTATCCTTATGGACACTCAGAAGGGCGCAGGAATCAAGTCTATCGCAGGCGACTATCATTGTCACTATATGGCAATCGACGACGACACCTTTGCTAAGTACAGCAAGGAACTCGAAGAGGATTACAAGCAGAGAGTGGCAAGAGCTGAAAAGGAGGGTAAATAATTATGGCAGGCGGATTTGTATATAATGCAATCGACCAAACAGAGGTTGCTACCGCTGAAATTTACGGTAAAGCGATTTCTGATATAATGCAGAAGGACCCCAGGGTTTGCGCTATCACAGCTGACCTTGCAAAATCTACAAAATTGGGCGACGTTCTTAAAACTTGCCCCGAAAGAGTTATCAATGTAGGTATTGCAGAGCAGGATATGTTCGGCGTAGGCGCAGGTATGGCAAGAGCAGGTATGATTCCTTTCATCTCCGGCTTCTCGGTATTTACCTCAATGCGTGCTTGCGACCAGCTTCACACAGATATTTGCTATCAGAACGTTAACGCAAAAATCATTGCTACACACGCAGGTACATCCTTCGGTCAGGCAGGCTCAACTCACCATGCTATCGTTGACCTTGCTATCACAAGAGCAATGCCCAACCTTACAGTTATCGTTCCCGCAGACGGACTTGAAACAGCTAACGCTGTAAACGCTGCTTATGATAACTACGGTCCTTATTACATCCGTATCAACCGTGGCTTTGACCGTGTTCTCTATGATAATATGGACTACGGCTTTGAGGTTGGTAAGGCAGTTGAAATTCATCCCGGTACCGATATTACGGTTATCGCTTGCGGCTCTTGCGTATTCCAGGCTAAGCAGGCTGCTGAATTCCTTGAGAACGCCGAGGGCTTGAAGGTTCGTGTACTCAATATGCACACAATTAAGCCTATCGACAGAGACGCTATTCTCAAGGCTGTTATGGATACAAGAAGAATTATCACCGTTGAGGATCACTCGGTTATCGGCGGTCTTGGCTCGGCTGTTGCTGAGGTTATGGCTGAAGCAGGTAAGGGCTGTGCATTCAAGAGACTCGGTCATCAGGATAAATTCGCTCCCATCGGTCTCCACGAGGACATTATGTCCGCTGTCGGCATTGACTCAAACGGCATTATCGCTGCTGTTCGTGAGGTTATGAAGGCTGACTTCGAAGAGGACGACAACTGGGACGACGATGTATAAGAAATACATTTGAGATTGATTATATATCGGAAAGTGAGTTGATTAAATGCATACAAAAGAAGAGCTTTATGCCAATAAAATATTTTTCAATGCCGCATTGCCTCTTATCAAGGTAATTGCGCAGGATGTTCCGTCGCTTAAAAAGCAGTACGAAAAGGTGCACGCCGTTATTCAGGTCAGCGCACTTGATCCGGAGGCTGAGGGCGGAAAAATCGGAATGCATTATGTTATAAACGGACCTGATGATTGGCTTATTCATCTTAATAAGGTTGATCCCAAGCCCCACGTTGAGCTTGAATTCAAGTCTGTTGAAGCAATGAACGCATTCTTTAAGGGCAAGATTTCGCCCGCTACTCTCCCGAAAATGAGAGGTATCGCAAAGCATTTCGGCGCTTTCAAAGCGTTCTTGATGACACTTCTTAAAATGTCGAGCGTGCTTTCTGCAACCACTCCTCCCGAAAAGGAAGAGGACAAACAGCTTATGGTTAAATGTATGTTCTATCTTCTTTCAAGCGGTATCAGCCAGCTTAACAAGATGGGACACGACGAAATTCACAACTGGGCGCTCAAATCTCCCGACCGTGTTTATGCACTTGCAGTTGACGGTCATCCCGAGGTTTCGGCATTCATCAGAATTAAAGCCGGCAAGTCAAGAGCAGGCAGAGGCGAATATAAACGTGCAATGCCGTTCTTCACGCTTCGCTTTGACACGCTTGATGCGGCTCTCGGTACACTTCTCGGAATTGACGATATGCTCACGGCAGTTAAGCAGGGACATATCATCATGGACGGTGCTCCCGAGTTCGGCGGTCAGTTCGGCGGCTTTATGCTCGCAGTCGGCGACCTTGCAAAATAACTTATACCTACAAAAAGAACCTATCCGCAAGGATAGGTTCTTTTATTATGCTTTAGAATTTATTGCTTTTCGGTTCTGCTCTGCTCCTGCCAATCGGTTTTGACCTCGCCGTTATCCACGAACACAAACAGTCGGCTCTTAACCTGACCGACGGTCGCAAAGCTGTTTTCCGCTTCGTTGTACGCTCTTAAATCAGTCGTTATTTCGACCACCGACATATTTTTGCTGTCGCTCAACACCGTATATGTGCTGTACGCAGGCGCTTTTTCATCTGTCGTAAAGCCGTCAAGCTTTGCCTTGATTTCACTGTTGAGCTTTTTCAGCTGTTCGTCGTCCGCACCGTGCAGCTTAACCGCCGTCAGCTTATAATCGGTTATATTCCACACAACCGCCTTTGAAAGCGAAGAATTGTTATAAGCCGTCAATGCAAGCACCGCTGCGAGCTGAATAAATATTATTACCGCAAAAATTTTTAATTTTTTCATTTCGTTTCGCCTCCCGTTTCAACAACGGCAACATATGGCACTTCATCTGCTCCGAAGCTTATCCACACCTGCCATTTACTGTTGTTTTCAGCACCCGAGAGGGTATAGGCAAAGTCATTTGCCGACGAGCAAAGCTTTTCCGCTTTCATATCGGAGACAAAGCCGTTGCTTCTTACATACTGTTCGGAAATCCATTCCGTCTGCGACGAAAGAGTGTACTCGTTGACATATCTTGCACCGTCTGCGTGGGTCTTTCCGTAATCGTGCTCAAAAGCACTTTCGTAAAATTTCAACGGAGCACCTGTCATTTGACCGTTCTCTGAAATAGTGGAAATGCTCACGTTCTCATTGAGCTTCCATCTTCTCGGCGCAAGCTCAACAATTTGCAAAATCAGCAATATCAATACCGCTGCCTGCATAAGCGCAAGCAAAACCCATAAGGTTCGTTTCTGTGTTTTCATAATAACCTCCTTTTTATAAACAAAATTATTTTCCTGCGTCATACTGTCCTGCCGACATACATTCCGCTTTGTTTTCTTCAAGTTTAGTTAATGCGTTTTCTCTGTAACGGTCAAATCGCTTTAATGTTTTTATCATTTTCACAACATAGGTTATAAGAATCGTGCTTGTTGAGAGGAATATCACTCTCGAAAAGCCCAAAAATATTCCGCCTATATAAGCCGCAACCTTCCTCGGATTTCCAAACATCCACAAATCCATAAGGGCAAGGAATTCCTTTGACACCAACCGCAAAAAAATCGCAACCGCAATCGCAATAACATACATTACAACCATCGGTATCAGTTGCTTTATCGTTTCCTTTTTTCTGTTTTGATAAGAGCTTTCGATATCGGAATACATTTTTATATATCCCGAGCGGGTCATTCTTATTTCTTTATTGAGAAAGCTCATATCCTCATTATAAAGATGAACGAGGTAATCTCTGTTCATTTGCTCGCCTTCGATAAATGTGTTCGGGTTGTTCTCGAACATATCCACCTTTTCGGCGTTTTTATTATCCTGTTTGTTTTCTTCTGTATTCATAGCCAGCTCCTTTTACGACTCAGCGTCATACATTCCCTCAGCCATACAATCGTTTTTGCGTTTTTCGAGCATTTTTAGAGAATGTGCCATACTTTTTTGAGCGTCCTTCAGCCTTTTAAGCAAGGCAACTACAAAAAATAAAAATATAGGTATTGAAATTATCAGCGTCCATCTGTGCAGAATTAAAAACGCTCCTTCACCCGCCACTAACTGAAACGCCTTTGCAAGCAACAAGGTCAAAAGAAAAATAAAAGCTAAAAATATAAAGCTTTTTACCGTTCCCAAAAGCTCACGCTTGTAAACCTCTTGTATTTGATTGTACCGTGTTATATATTCCGAGCGAGTCATCCGTATTTCTCTGTTGAAAAAGTCCATATCCTCGCCGTAAAGCTCCTTTAGATATCCACGGTTTATTTTATCGTTTTCGCCAAAGGTATCAAGGTTATTGCTATAAAACATATCCCCGAGAGATTGCTTTTCGCTGTGATTTTCATCATTTGCTGTATTTTCAGAGAGTTTTTTGTTATTTTCTTCCATATCAAGCCCTCCCATTTCAATATACCTTTAATTATTCAAAATGTCAAGCAAAATGCCGTTGTGATAAGTAACAAAAAAGCACCGAAGGCTGAGTGTTAATAAGGCAGTTTTGCTTCAAAACAACATCTTTTTGCGCAAT
>OIZO01000624.1_pt1 | contig 22340 bp, 17 predicted proteins | sample 1588551 | NCBI WGS metagenome assembly OIZO01 (sample SAMN03283271) | human gut metagenome | biome: human-associated habitat; material: feces | host: Homo sapiens | place: Peru | collected 2012 | reverse complement strand
AACAAAAAGAATACGATGTCCGCTTGTCAAAACTTGATGCCGTATTGTCAGATGTGGAAGAGCTAAAGAAAAACTTAGCATCTGAGGTTAAGAGACGTAAGGCAGCCGAGCGTAAAGTGGATGACTTGAATGCGAAATTAAAGTTTGCCAATAAGAATCGTTTCGGTGACAAGAGTCACAGAACCAAGAAAAAGGATTCGGATGAAGAGTCAGATCGTACCAAAGACAAGGATGATTTTGATGGTACATCTTCATCTTTGCCTGAAAACTCAATAGCCAACAAAAAAGTAGACAAATCAGCGGTAACTGATACATCGGAAAAGAAACCACGTGACTTGTCAAACCGTCCCGATACCTATAAAACTATGGGAATTCAGGGAACGCCCAAAGAGTATAAGTCAGATTTGTCAAAAGTCCCTGGACGTATACTTGAGAGAAAGATGGTTCCAGTGTTTCATCTTGAAGTAAACATTGTAGAAGAACGTTTCGAGATGGTTCACTATGTAGAAAAAGGCAAGAAACCAAAGTGGGGTTATTTCCCCGTATCTGGTAATCCTGAGATTGTTACAAAGTTTGACGGTACTAAGGTTACTCCAGAGTTTCTTCAAGCTATAGCATACGAGGTTTACGTGAAAAATGTAACTTTCGGTTTGCTTCATCGTTGGCTTACCGATTTGGGCATGAAGGTATCGGCAAACACTCTTCGTAATTGGTTGAAGAAAGGTAAGATGTATCTTGACGAGCTTGTCAAGGTGCTGAAGGAAGTGGCTTTAGAGAAAGACTCTATAGTCAACTGTGACGAAACATGGTGCAAAGTCCGCAAGTATGACCATTACAAGAAATGCTATATCTGGGTATTGGTTAACAAGGCAGAGCAGATAGTCATCTTCTTCTATGAGGATGGCTCGCGTGGTCGTGATGTGCTGACCAACTTTATTGGTGATGCAGAACTGAAGAGTGTTATGACCGATGGTTATAATGCCTATGTGTTTATTGGTGACGAGTTAAGCACCGTGCAGAAAAGTTCTAACCTCAAGAAAGCCATACATCAAGTGTGCATGGCACATTGGAAAGCCAAGTTGGACAAGGCCCTGGAGCAAGCTGGTGATATTCGAGCTCTTCCTTTTTTAAAGGGTGTGGATTTCTATTATAAAAGAGAACGTCAATATGATGCAGAAGGTCTTACACCCGAAGAGAGAGGCAAGCGTCGCCAAGACCTTGAGTCAAAGGAAATGCTGATAACTCTTAGACAATATCTTAAGATAGAGCTTGACAAAGATCCGTCAGAGACTACTCCTTATTTGCGGGCAGCCTTGAAATATCTTGATAAATTCTGGGACAACATCTTTGCTTTTCTAAAGGACGGCGACCTTCCTATTGATAACAATCTGGCGGAACGTGCGATTCGTCCATTGACAACCCAGCGTAACGCGATGCTCCACTTCGGCAGTGACGAAGGGGTTGAGATGGCAGCTACTTATCATAGCATCATCAGTACAGTGAAGATGCAAGGAAGGTCTGTGTGGGGAGTATCTTGGTAAGTTTTTTACTAAAATATTTAACGGTTGCAGGGATTTTTTCAGTATGCGACCTGACAAAATCGGATTGGCAATATGCCAATAGTTAATAAACAAGTGAAATTTTTAACATCTCAATATATAGGCACTTGCAAAAGTGCCTATACAAAGGGCTATGCCCTAAATTGAGTACTAACAGTAAATAACAGATTCGTCATATCCTTATTTAAAAGAAATAGATTATATATAATTCATCAATAATGTTAAACACGCAATCAAATAATAAGCGAATAGCTATTAATACAATAATGCTTTATTTCCGGATGTTTTTAACAATGGGAGTATCGCTGTTTACATCAAGAATTATTTTACAATCCCTCGGTGTTAACGATTATGGTATATATAATGTTGTTGCAGGATTTGTGTCAATGTTCACTTTTATCAATAGTGCAATGACAAGTGCAACGCAGAGGTATATTACATTTGCAATTGGTAAAGGGGAAAACACACGTATAAATACAGTTTTCAGTACTTGTGTAAACATACACGCTATTTTGTCAATTATATTGATAATTATAGCAGAAACAATTGGGTTATGGTTCTTGAACACTCATATGACAATTCCCGAAGAAAGAATGACTGCTGCAAATATCGTTTATCAATTAGCTATTTTGTCTACTGTAATAATGATGTTGAGCGTACCATATAATGCAATGATAGTTGCTTATGAAAGGATGTCTGCGTTTGCCTATATTTCTATATTGGATGTTACTTTTAAATTACTAATAGCCTACATATTATTTGTTTCAACATATGACAGACTTATACTTTATGCAGTGTTAATGTTCGCTGTACAAGCTATGATAAGATTCATATATCAAAAATATTGTAATAAGAATTTCAAAGAATCTCGATATCATTGGGTATGGGATAAAAATCTTTTCAAAGAGATGGTGTCCTTTTCTATATGGAGCTTATTTGGAAACCTTGCCTGTATTTTCTCAGGACAAGGAGTAAATGTTGTCTTGAACATGTTTTTTGGCCCAGCGGTCAATGCTGCCAGAGGTGTAGTTTTTCAAGTACAATCAGCTGTAAACGGATTCAGTGGAAATTTTCAAATGGCGATGAATCCTCAAATAACAAAAAATTATGCTAATGGCAATATAGATAACATGCATAGTTTAATTTTTGCTAGCTCAAAATATTCCTATTACCTATTGTTTATGATTTCATTGCCGGTAATTCTAGAGGCAGATACCATATTAAACGTTTGGCTATCGGAAGTGCCGCCTCATACGATTAACTTTTTACGAATTGTATTATTCACTACCATAATAAATGCAATGGCTGGTCCTTTTACTATTTCAGCTCAAGCGAATGGTAATATCAAATCATATCAGACAGTTGTTGGTGGTATCTTATTGTTGTCATTACCTTTGTCCTATGTTGGCTTGAAATTATTTCATCAACCTGAGATAGTATATATTGTTGATCTCTTAATAGTATTAATAGCCCAAATAGTACGCCTGTACTTTATGCGTTGGATGGTGGGACTGTCTATATGCATATACATGAAGAAAGTTGTTCTGCCTGTTATTGCAGTAACAGTGATATCACTGATTGTTCCTTTGCTAATTTATAACAACATGTCTAAAGGTACCATCTTGTCATTCTTTAGCGTATGTGCCATTAGTGTGATAAGCATTGCTTTATCTATCTATTTTGTTGGTATAAACAAGAATGAACGTATTAAGCTTAATAATTTCATCAACCAGAAATTGCATAAATGATAAAAATCGATAATAAACAAAATTGTTCAGGTTGTTCTGCATGTGTTCAAGCATGTCCAAAACAATGTATTTCTTTTGAAGAAGATGAACAAGGGTTCAGATATCCTTCTGTTAATTATGAACTTTGTGTGAACTGTGGATTATGTGAAAAGGTTTGTCCATGCATTAATGAAAATGAACAAACGATGCCGCTTGACATATATGCTGCAAAGAATCCTGACGAAGAAATTAGAAAGGAATCTTCGTCTGGTGGTATTTTCACAATGCTTGCTGAATCAATAATAGATGAAGGTGGTGTAGTTTTCGGTGCTCGATTTAATGAAAAATGGAATGTCATACATGACTATACAGAAACCAAAGATCGTCTTGTCGCATTTCGTGGATCAAAATATGTTCAAAGTATTATTGGTGATACTTATAAACAGGTACGTGACTTTTTGAAAGCAGGTCGTAAAGTCCTGTTCTCTGGTACACCATGTCAGATAGCAGGACTGAGATTGTTTCTAAGAAAAGAATATGATAATCTTTATACTGTAGATTTTATATGTCATGGAGTACCTTCCCCTGGTGTATTCCGTTGGTATTTGCAAGAGGAAATTAACAACTATGCTGCTCGAAAGAGCAGCAAAAAAATTCAGTTTTGTTCTTCACCTATTCATTCTATCCCTAAAGGGGATGTCCTTTTGCCCGAAGGAATAAGCATTGAGGGCATACGTTTTAGGGATAAAAGAGAAGGATGGAAAAAATACAGTTTTGTTCTCCTCCTTGCCGAAGCTTCTGCTGACGGCAAGAAAAATACAGTTTTGCTCTCCTCTAATGTCTGTGAAAATATATTTCTAAAAGGATTCTGTAGCGATTTATATCTGCGCCCTTCTTGTCATACATGTCCATCGCGCGATTTTAGAAGTGGTAGTGATATAACCATTGCTGATTTCTGGGGACAAGAATACATGTTTCCTGAATTTGATAATGATACTGGGGTATCTTCTGTTATTATAAAAACAGAAAAAGGACGGTATTTGTTGTCTTTATTAAAGGATCCTATAATTGAAAGAAAAAACATAGACCAAATTCTTCTATATAATCCATCATTAGTATATTCAAAACCTGCACCTTCTCAAAGTCGTAAATTTTGGAATATGCCATTAAATATGACTTTTGAAGCAAGAGTTGATAAAGCTCGTACTATATCATTTTGGAAGAGAGTATATATTAAACTAAAATCATATATTGACAAATGAAAATAGGAATACTTACACATCCTCAAGGTTCTAATTATGGTGGAATACTCCAGTGCTATGCTTTATGCACATATTTAAAGAAATTAGGACATGAACCAATTGTTATACAGCGAGTGGCTGATAAATCTTTCTTTTTATGGAGTATTGTACGAAATATTCTTAAAACTTTACATTTCCCTCGATACTATCATCCAGATGAGATAGACCGTATGGCAAATATTCGTCCTTTTATCCAAAAACATCTTGCACGTACAGAACCTGTAAATTCTCAAAACAAGATGAAAAAGGTCTGCAAAAAGTATGGACTTGATGCAGTTATTGTTGGTAGTGACCAAGTATGGCGACACGACTATGCAATGAAATATGGTTTTAACTATTTTCTTGATTTTGTACCTGACGATGTTGTTAAAGCCTCTTATGCAGCATCATTTGGATTAAGCGATTGGCAGTATACGCATAGGGAAACTGAAATAATCAAGCAACTTCTTGATCGTTTTAAAGGTATCTCTGTTAGAGAAGAAGATGCTGTCTCATTGATAAAAGACAATACGGGTAAAAATGCACTTCAATTAATAGACCCAACAATGCTGTTGAAACAAGAAGACTATGACAATATTACAAATCACCGTTTGGTGAAGGAAAAATATGTTTTTGTTTATTGGCTTGGGGATAAGAATCTTATTGCTTCAGCCATAGAAAGGTACAAAACGGAAGGTTATACAATAGTAAATATTAATTTGCGTGATATTTGTGAACAAATCTCTGTTGAAGATTGGTTGTCGTATATTAAATATGCAGACTATGTAATAACAGACAGTTTCCATGGTTGCGTCTTTTCTATTATATTTGAGCGACAATTCATAGCGTTTGGCAATAAATCTGGAGGTAACAGTAGAATAAAGAGTCTTTGTAAGATGTTTGGTTTTGAGTCTGAGACTTTCAAACAATATTTAAATGTCAATAGTAAATTAGAGATTCTTCGACAGAATGCTAATAATTATATCAATAATACACTTGCATAATGAATATACTTTTTTTACTATCCCATTATCCGGGTTATGGTGGTATAGAGAAGGTTTCCGAATATATTGCGACATATTTGCTTAGACATGGGTATAATATTGTTTTCTTGTCATATGGTACTAATGCACAATCGTTAATCGGGTCCACACTAGAAGGTGTACAATTCTATTTTCTTCCAAAGCCTTTAGATTATGTAAGCAACGAAAATACCACTTTTATAAATGACTTTCTAAAAGCAAGACCTTTTGATTTTGTTATTCTTCAAGATAGTTATGCACCTATTGAACATATTCTTAAAGAGATTGACTACCCTTGGAGAGAAAAATTAATAGTTGTGGAGCATAATACCCCTATGTATGCGATCAAAACTATTAATAGTTATTTTTATTATGACAAAGGACTGTTCTGGTTGGCAAATCGAGTTATCCGTTATATACCATCTATAATCAAAGCGTATTGGGCATCTAAAGATAGAAAACAGTTTTTGTTGAATAACTGTATAAAATATGTATTACTTTCTGATTCTTTCCTGAAAGAAATGCATTTTATGGTAGGGAAACATTTTGACAATAAAATCACATCAATAACAAATCCGTTGACAATATCTGAGCCGACAAAAACAAATTATATAAATTCAAAGAAAAAACAAATATTATTTGTCGGTCGAATGACAAATCAAAAAGGATTCAATTTGTTGATTAAAGTATGGAAGAAATTCTCCATGTCCAATATTGATAATTGGGAACTGGTAATGTTGGCAGCTGGTGCAGACCGAAAAAAACTTGAACAAATTATTAATAAAGAAGCACTTAAAAATATACGGATTGATAATCCAACTACTGAGATTTACAAGTATTATGAAGAATCTGCCATTCTTATAATGACATCAATATATGAAGGCCTTCCACTTGTTTTAGCTGAAGCTATGAGCCGTGGATGCGTACCAATTGCATTTGATAGCTTTTGTTCTGTGCATGATATTATTACCGATGGTAAAAATGGAATACTTATACCACCATTTAATATTAAAGAATATTCTTGTAGCCTATCAAATATTGTCAATGACAAAGAATTATGGACGGAAATGTCATGTTCTGCATTAAATACATCTAAAAAGTTTTATTTGGAAAATATTGGCAAACAATGGGAATGCCTATTTAATAATCTGAAATAGTTGCGATGAAAATAGTAATGTTATCAAATTTCATAAATCATCATCAAGCTCCTGTTGCTGATGAACTTAGCAATACGTTCGGTGTTGAGTATTGGTTTATTGAAACGATGTCACTTCCAGAAGAACAGAGAAATCTTGGATATTCCAACTTATCTAGCAAACCATATGTTATTCAATCATATAAGACAAACAAGGTATATCAAAAGGCTATTAAACTTATTAATGATGCCGATGTCGTGATTGTTGGTTCTGCACCTGAAGATATGATTTTAGAGAGATTGCGCAATAAAAAGCTAACGTTCAGATATTCGGAGAGACTATTTAAAAAACGCCCTTGGTATTTTCCAGCCCCCAGAGTTTGGATGGATCTTTGGAAAAAACACATACGTTATAAGAACAAACCATTATATATGCTTGCAGCAAGCGCCTATACAGCTAATGACGTTTATGCAATAGGGGCATACAAGAATAAAGTTTACAAATGGGGATATTTCCCACGTGTAGATGATTTTCCGCTTGAATCATGCGAAAATCTGGATGCTTCCAGCGGAGAAAGAACACCACATATAATGTGGTGTGCGCGCTTTCTCTGCTGGAAGCATCCAGAACTACCTGTTATGTTAGCAAAGCGTTTAAAGGATAAAGGCTATAATTTTCATCTTGATATGTATGGTAGTGGAGATGAATTGTACCCAACCCAACAATTGGTAAGATCCTTAGCTTTAAATGACAAGGTGTCTTTTTGTGGAAGTCTCCCAAATGAAGAAATCTTAAAACAGATGAGAAAACATGAAATATTCCTTTTTACCAGTGACAGAAGTGAAGGATGGGGAGCCGTTCTTAATGAATCAATGAGTAATGGATGTGCTGTCGTTGCAAGTAATCTTATTGGATCTGTTCCTTTTTTAATTAAAAATGGAGAAAATGGAATGGTATTTAAATCAGGAGACTTGAATTCTTTGACACAAAATGTGTGCTACCTGTTAGACAATCCTTCAAAGCGATTAGAGATGGCAAAAAAAGCTATACATACTATGAGAGAAGTTTGGTCTCCTACAAATGCAGCAAAACGTTTTGTTGAGTTGGCGCAAAAATTGTTGGATGATGATGTAACGCCATATACTGATGGTCCTTGTTCAATAGCTTATCCCTATAAAAAATAATTAGTTTATGAATATTCTTTGGATTACGAATACAATTTTTCCTGAGGCAACAGCTTTGTTAACAGGTAATAAAAACGATTTAAAATCTTCAGGTGGATGGATGGTTGCAGGAGCTTCATCATTGGTCTCTGACGAGAATATCCGTTTAGCAGTTACTTCCATCGCCAATATAGACAAACTCATTCATCTGCAAGGAAATAAAATAGATTATTATCTTATTCCCAAAGGTGCTGGCAATAATCATATAAATCATGATTATGAAGCATACTTTAAACGTATTTGTGATGAATTCAGACCGGATGTTACCCATATTCATGGTACAGAATTCTCGCATGGACTTGCATTCGTTGAAGCATGTGGAGCAGAACATGTTGTCGTGTCTATTCAAGGTATTTGCAATGAAATAGGGAATCATTATTTAGACGGTCTGTCATATAAGGATGTCATCAAAAATATCACAATTAGAGATATAATAAAGGGAACACTATTTGCCGAAAAAAAATCTTGGCTTAAACGTGGCGAATATGAAAGGTCGCTTTTAAAAAAGGTAAAGCATGTTATAGGTCGCACGGAATGGGATCATGCTTTTGTGTGGGCGGTTAACAATAAAATTAAATATCATAAATGCAACGAAACTCTTCGTCCGGAGTTCTATTCAGATCATTGGCAATATGACAAGTGTCGCCAACATACAATCTTTGTAAGTCAGGCATACTATCCAATAAAGGGACTCCATCAGTTAATAAAAGCATTACCAATGATACTTCGTGAATATTCTGATGTAAAAGTTCGTATAGCAGGAAACAACGTGTTGGAATACGGTATTAAACACAGAACATCTTATTTCCAATATTTACGAACACTTATACAAAAAAATAAGCTTCATGATTGCATTCATTTTTGTGGAGCTCTTTCTGCAGAAGAGATGAAACAAGAGTATTTGTTGGCAAATGTTTTTGTATGTCCGTCAAGCATTGAGAATAGTTCCAATGCTTTGTGTGAAGCAATACTTCTCGGTGTTCCTGTACTTGCAAGTCATGTCGGTGGACTGCCTTCCATGATGGAAGGTCAACTGCAAAATTTATATAGATTTGACGATGTTGAACTTTTGGCTTCTAAAATCTGCAATGTTTTTGCTAATGAAGAAAATCAATCAAACTGTATAGACATTGCTCGTAAACGACATAATGCTGAGACAAACACAAATACATTATTGGACATTTACAAAATGATAACAAAATGATAACAAGAACAATTTCAGAAGGGAAAATTCCATTCGTTGTATTGGCATTGATGCTTACGTTCATATTTCATGATTTTCCACGATATGGAGTAATGTTTCCAAGTTCTGTTTATGCACTAATAATTGTAATTTTAGCAATATATCTTTTCAATAAGATTATGCCGAAAGAACGAAAATTCTTGTTGTGTTTATTTTCTGTATTCATTCTGGAAATAGTGATAAGTGGTTTCACAAACTCATTTTATCTTGTTCTACAAGATTTTTCTAGTCTGTTGCAAAAAATGATACCTGCTATGATGGCAATGTTGTTAGTCCGGAAAAGATATTTTAACTCTGCTAAAATAATATTCGGTTTTTATATATTGCGTATAATAATAACAATGATAACAACCGTTATTGGGTTACAGACTTTTCCTGGAGCTTCTCGTGATATGGGAAATGGAGAGTTTGTTGCGAATGATCCGTTGTATAAAGTTTATCTTTCACTTAATATTGGCGGATTCGATTTAGCGTATACAATCGTATTGCTTATTCCAATTATATGCTATTTGTTCAGATATAGTTCAGAGTTTAAAAAATCTAAACCATTGAAACTAATGGCTTCTCTTTTGTTGGTATTTAGCATGTATTGTATATTACAGATGGAATATACAACAGCATTGTTGTTTTCTATTTTGGCCTTGACATCACTTTTCACTACAGAAAAAACAAATATACTAAAATACTTGATTTTTGTCTTTATGGTCGGAATAATCCTATATCTATCTAAAGGATTTCTCGCACAGGGATTAGAGTATATGAGCACTATAGTAGAAAGTAAAGAAATTGCTGTAAGATTTAGTGATATGGCCAGCTCTATCTCTGGACAAGCTACTTCTGAGATTTCTGATGTAGATGCACGACAAAATGCTTATATGAGGTCAATAAATGCGATTATATCTAATCCTTTAGGAATTTGGCTGGCTTCAAGCAAAACAGGCGGTCATTCATTTATATTTGATTATATAGCCAATTACGGTCCTATAGGGCTTATGTTGATTATTTATATGCTTCGCATTGTATACAAGGCATTTTTAAAGCCATATTCAGGAAAACAAATTTATCCTTTCCTGGTTCTTGAATATATTTTGTTCATTGCAACAGCTACTATGAACCCACACTTATATCTAGATTACATGGCGTTTGTTATCCCATTGTTTTATTACGTATCTAATAATTACAAGAAAACTAAAAATGCGTTATATTTATAGAATAATACAACAGATTAAGAGCTGTTATTATGCAAAGTTAAGTGGCTTGCCATTTGAAAAAACGATGTACATACGTGGCAAGGCATTAGTTTGTCGCCCTACATTTTTACAACGTCTTTACTTCCATTATAAAGGAGGTAGAATTATTATTGGCAAGAATTTTACATGCAATAATAAATTTAGTTCAAATTCTATAGGACTCATACAACCTTGCTTATTTAATATAAATACGGAAGGAAGTAGAATTATTATCGGCAACAATGTTGGCATTTCAGGAAGTACGATAAATGCAACTACATCTGTATCTATAGGTGATAATACAATAATTGGATCTGGTTGTCTTATAACAGACACAGATTCTCATCCTATACTTGCGGAACATCGTTTATTGCAGTATGGAGGAGCACAATATACAAAACACGCTCCGATTGTGATAGAAGACAATGTCTTTATAGGTGCACGTTCTATCATAATGAAAGGGGTTCACATAGGAAATGGGGCAGTTGTAGGTGCAGGTAGCGTTGTTACTAAAGATGTACCAGCTAATGTTATAGTGGCAGGTAATCCTGCAAAAATCATAAAACATATAAATCAATGAAAATAGCAGTTTTATACACTTGTTTTAACAGGAAAGCTCATACGCTTTCAAGTCTAAAATGTTTGTTTGCATCATTGGATTATTATAACAATACAGGAAAAGACAAAATAAGCATAACTGTTTATCTAACAGATGACGGTTGTACAGATGGTACAACTGAGACAATTTGTAGAGCTTACCCTAATAAGGATATAATAATTCTCAAAGGTGATGGAAATCTTTTTTGGGCTGGAGGAATGCGCTTAGCTTGGAAGGCGGCTCTCAAAAGACAATCCGAATGGGATTTCTATTTATTGATAAATGATGATACAGACCTGTTTGAAGATTGTTTAGAAGAATTATTGAAGACGCATTCCTTTTGTCTTCAGAAACAAGGTAAACCTGGTTTGTACTCAGGGGCTACGTGTGCTAAATCAGATCAAAGCAAGACAACTTATGGAGGTAATATAATAACAAATCGATTTTTATGGAGAACATACAGAGTTGTTCCTAACGGCTCTCCTCAAATGATTGATACTTCGAATGCCAATATCCTAATGGTTTCAAAATCAGTAGTTAATCAAATTGGCATATTTTATGAGGGTTACCGACATGGAAATGCTGATTATGACTATTCCATGACAGCTCGCAGTCACGGCATACCAGTTTACATCACAGGACGTTTTTGTGGGGCATGTGAGGATGATCATACTCACGGTAAAGAACTTAAAGACAAAATAATAAAAATGTCAAATAAAGAACGTGCAGCTTATTTCTCAAATCCACTACATAGTAGTATAGATTACTTAACATTTATTCGTCGCCAAGTTCCTTTCAAATATCCATTTACGTGGATTCTTCGCAAACTGCATGAGAAGTATCCAAAATTTTATTATATGTTGAATCATGGTCAATGATATAGAACGATTTTAGGCTATTTCCAACAAAACAGATTGGTTTTACAAGTGAAAAAATTAGCACTAAAAACAACATGTTTAACACTAACCTATGTAAAACCAACATTAAAGATAATTATATGCATATGCGAAACCCGATTAAAGAATAAAATAATAAAAAAATGAAACTCTGTTTACTATCTATTACTGCCTCACACTATAGAAAACGAATATATCAGTTAATAGATTCTTCTTTTGATTGTAGGTTTATATTCGGAAATGATAATTCGACAGTGAAGAGGTTGGATAATTCTTCTTTAAAAAACGTGAAAGAATTACCAAATATAAAAATTGGTAAAACAAAATGGTATTATCAGCCCCAGATACTATCAAGTACAAAAAAATATGATGTGATAATAGACGATTTAGGAGCATTCTGTTTGTCATCTTGGATATTACATATCATAAAGTTCTTTAGAAGCCAAAAAATTTATTGCTGGGATCATGGATGGTATGGTAGAGAAAATTTTATTAGGAAATGGATTAAACGATTATATTTTGGCTTGGCTGACGGCACGTTTATATATGGAAATTATGCCCGTGATTTGATGATAAAAAATGGATTTAACGGTAGAAAGTTGCATGTAATACATAACTCTCTCGATTATGATCATCAATTGGAAATAAGAAAACAGGTAAAATATACTGGAATTTTTGAAAAACATTTTGGAAATTCAAATCCTGTTTTATGCTTTATAGGTCGTTTAACTCCAGTAAAAAAATTAGACCAAATTATTGATGCACTCTCAATATTAAAAGATAGAGGTAAAAAATGTAATCTAGTATTAATTGGAGAAGGTTCTGAATATAAGCACATATTAGATAAAGTAGAAAATCTTAACCTTCTTAAAAATGTTTGGTTTTATGGAGCATGTTATGATGAGATGGTTAATGCTGAACTTATTTATAATGCAGACCTTTGTGTCGCTCCTGGTAATATTGGGTTAACAGCCATGCATGCGATGATGTTCGGTTGTCCATGTATCTCACATAATGATTTTCCTTGGCAGATGCCAGAATTTGAAGCGATTGTTCCATATAAAACGGGGAACTTTTTTGAAAGAAATAATGCGAATTCTTTGGCTGATGTCATTCAAGAATGGTTTGAAAAAAACAATTCTTCACGTGAACAAATAAGAAACAACTGTTACAAAGAAATTGATGAAAATTGGAATCCACACAAACAAATTGAAATAATTAAGGAGGTAATTTATGGATAATGTATATATGAAAATACGCACAGTATTGCGTTTTATGGTACTGAGTTTTATGGGTTCTTTCAAGCGTCCTTCACCATATGTTCATATACTTAATGGACATATGGTTGATTGGCATCATGATAATGATGCTGATGGTAAACGTTTTGCTCGGCAACTTTTGGAATTGCATAAATATTGTGATTTTGTTAATGTAGAAGATGCTGTTCGTATGATTGTAAATCATGAGCAGGTAAAGAGACCTGCAATTGCATTTACATTTGATGATGGATGGCGCGACTGTTATACGCAGATTGCTCCGCAATTGGAGAAGTATGGAGTGAATGCTATGTTTTTCATTAATCCTCATTTTGCTGATGCTGCAGATGCAAAAGATAAAGCTTATATTGAGAATTTCACCGTTAATACCACAAAAAGTCCAGGAAAACATCCTATGACATGGAAACAAATCAAGGATTTGCAGAAACGTGGATTCTTGTTTGGCGCTCATACTTTGGATCATTATTGTATTGCGGATGACAATATTGAAGAGTTAGAACATCAAATAGGAGAATGCCGTATAGCTATTGAGAAGGAAATAGGTGTTCCTTGTGATTATTTTGCTTTCCCATATGGGCGTTTGGAACATGCCAACCCTATAAGTATTGATATTGCATGTAAGTACTATAAATATGTCTTTTCACAAAGTGATCATAAGCACTTCTTCTCTTATGGTGGTAAGGTTATCAATCGTAGGCATTTTGAGCCTTTTTGGCCTGTGAAACATGTTTTCTATTTCTTAAGTTGTAAACGTTCATAATATGCCAATACTACTTCAAATAAATACAACACTCAATTCGGGCTCCACAGGTCGTATTGCAGAACAGATATCCTTGATGGCTGAGGATGGAGGATGGAACTGCTATATAGCACACGGTGCTCGTTATGTGAATTCCAGTCAAATAAAATCAATTCAGATAGGTACTAAGCTTGGCAATATTATACATGCAATTATGGGAGAATATCTTGGTATGCATGGATTTGGTTCGACTTTGGCTACTTATCGTTTTATTCGCAAAGTAAAAAAAATAAAACCAGACATCATTCATCTACATAATTTGCATGGCTATTATTTGAATATTTCAGTACTTTTCAAATATTTGGCTAAAGCAAATATTCCTGTAGTATGGACTTTGCATGATTGCTGGTCGTTTACTGGACATTGTACTCATTTTGAAAGTAAAGGATGCTATAAATGGAAAACAGAATGTGGTCATTGTCCGTTGCTCATGCTACAGTATAAGTCACGTTTGATTGATAGATCAAAAAGAAACTTCCTTATAAAGAAGAATTTGTATTCTCAAATTAAGAATATGACTATTGTGCCTGTTTCTAATTGGTTGGGGAATTTGGTAAATGACTCTATTTTAAACAAACACAATATAAAGGTTATACATAATGGCATAGATTTGGATTTGTTTAAGCCTACAGAGTCTAATATCCGAGAACGTTTGGAAATTCAGGAAAATAAAAAAATGATATTGGGTGTTGTTGCTTCTGGATTTAAAGGAAAAAAAGAGTTTGTTGCTTTGTCAAAAGATACAAGCTATCAGATTGTACTTGTAGGTATAAGAAAAGATTGGATGAATGATGTGCCAGATAATATTATTTGCATTCCTCGTACAAATAGTCAGAAGGAGTTGGCTGAATACTACTCAGCAGCAGATGTGTTTGTAAATCCGACACAAGATGACACATTTCCTACAACAAATATAGAATCTATAGCTTGTGGAACACCTGTTGTAACTTATAATGCTGGTGGTAGTCCTGAAATATTAGATGAGCATACAGGCATTGTGGTAAATAGAGATGACATAAATGCATTGCATAAGGCTATAGACAGTATTCTTGCTAATGGAAAACAATACTATTTGAATGCTTGTAGGAATAGAGCTGTGCAGAATTACAACAAGAATGAGAGATTTAGAGATTATCTTAATTTGTACTCTGAGTTATTAAGAAAGCACACAGATCAAAGAATTATTAGAAAAGACTCTAAAAGTATATAATTATTATTCTTTTAATCATGCAGTCTGAATTGCAAATTTCTAAACGAGGCATAGACATGCCTCAATCTCCTATTCGTAAGCTTGCTCCACTTGCTTATGATGCGGAAGACCGTGGAGTGAAGATTTATCGGCTAAATATTGGTCAGCCAGACTTGCCTACTCCGCAGAAAGCGTTGGATGTGTTGAAAAGTATTGACAGGAAGACTTTGGAGTATAGTCCATCGCAGGGCTATAGGTCTTTGCGTCAGGCTTTGGTTGGGTATTACGACCGCTATCAGATAGAGCTGAATGCGGATGACATTATCATTACTTGTGGAGGTTCGGAGGCAGTGCTGTTTGCCTTTATGAGTTGTCTGAATCCTGGTGATGAGATAATAGTGCCGGAACCTGCCTATGCCAATTATATGAGTTTTGCTGTATCAGCAGGAGCTGTAATCCGTACAGTGACAACTACTATTGACGAAGGTTTCTGTTTGCCAAAGGTAGAGAAGTTTGAGGAGTTGATAAATGAGCACACAAAAGCCATTCTAATATGCAATCCGAACAATCCGACGGGTTATCTCTATACTCAGAAGGAGATGAACCAAATTCGTGACATTGTGAAGAAATACAATCTGTATCTCTTTTCGGATGAAGTATACCGTGAGTTTATTTATACGGGATCGCCATATATCAGTGCCATGCATTTGAAGGGCATACAAAACAATGTGGTATTGATAGACTCTGTGTCTAAGCGATACTCTGAGTGTGGCATACGTATAGGTGCGCTTATCACAAAGAACGAGGCTGTAAGGAAAACGGTCATGAAGTTCTGTCAGGCTCGGTTAAGTCCTCCGCTGATAGGACAGCTGATAGCAGAGGCTTCGATAGAGGGAACAGAGGCATACAGCCGTGATGTGTATGAGGAATATACAGAAAGACGCAAGTGCTTGATTGATGGTGTAAACCGTATAGCAGGATGTTATACACCGATCCCGATGGGAGCTTTCTATACCGTGGCTAAGTTGCCAGTGGATGATGCGGAAAAGTTCTGCGCATGGTGCTTGGAAAAGTTCTGCTATAAAGACGAACATACTCCAGAGGGATATGTGGGAGAAACAATAATGATGGCACCAGCGGCTGGCTTTTATACTAATACAGAGCATGGCAAGAATCAAGTGCGACTTGCTTATGTTCTTTGCAAACAAGACCTTCAAAGAGCTCTTGTGATTTTGGAAAAGGCACTTGAGGAATATAATGAAGTAAAATAACCAATAAATATAAAGTATATGATTATTGTAATTGGAGCAACAAGCTTTATCGGTGTTCATACAGTAACAGAACTCGTAAATCAAGGATGTAAAGTCGTAGTGACAGGTAGGAAAAATCGTTTCAAGGAGCATTATGATGCTTTGGGGGTAAAGTATATAAATCTCGACCTTGATAGGGTAGAGGATTTTGAACAATTGCCAAAGAAAGATGTGGAAGGTGTAATTTTATTGGCTGGCTTACTTCCTGCCAATGCACCAGTAAACCTTGATGAGGATGAGAATGCCGCAGACTATTTTCGCATTAACACCATCGGAACAATTAATTGTTTGGAGTATTGTCGCAAGAACGGTATAAAACGAGTTATTTCAACTTGTTCGTATGGAGATGTGCGTGGAGCGTGGAGTGGTGAACGTAGATTGACAGAGGAGGAGCCAAGAAATTTCTTCTTCACTGGAGATCATTCTGTGTATACTATTTCCAAGAATGCAGCTAATGATGTTATGGAATATTACAATCAACAGCATGGAATGAAGAATGCAGTGTTCCGTTTCCCAACAGTGTTTGGTGTTACTCCTCACATGAGCCTTTATGTGAATGGAGAGATGAAGAAATCTGGTTTTCAGATTTTCATGGAGAAAGCAGAGAATGCTGAAGACATAACGGTGTTTGGTAATGCTCAGATGATTCGTGACGTTGGCTATGTTAAGGATATTGCCCATGCTTTCTATCTCGCCATAAAGAGTGAGAAAACATATGGTCTTTATAATATGACAGCAGGTGGTGGTGTGACTTTGCAGGAACAGGCAGAGGTTATGAGAGATGTGTTTGGACCTGCTGACGGTCGACGCTCAAAGATTATTTATAAGCCTGAGATACCAAACAATACTACCTCGTATCTTTTCTCTATGGAAAAAGCAAAAAGAGATTTTGGATTTGAGCCAAAGTTTAAGACTTATCGTCAAATGATGGAGGATTTCAAGAAAGATTGGGATAACAATCTATACCGTGATTTATTCAAGTACTAAATACGTTATTAACAATATCAGATTTATGTATAAAAATTGTATTAAGAGGGCAATTGATTTTATAATTGCCCTCTGTGCTTTTCCTTTTGTTTTACTACTTTGTATTGGTGTATGGATTGCTATAAAGTGTGATGATGGTGGTCCTTTGTTCCATATGGCTTCTCGTATTGGCAAGAATGGACGAATCTTTAAGATGTATAAGTTTCGCTCAATGATAGTAAACGCTCCAGACCTTCGTATGGAAGATGGTAGTACATATAATGCGGCAGATGATCCACGAGTGACCAAAGTGGGTAGATTTCTTCGTAGAACAAGTCTTGACGAAATACCACAATTGTTGAATGTGCTTATAGGTGACATGGCATTGATAGGTCCAAGACCTGATTCTGCGTTTTATTTGGAACATTATACTCCAGAAGAAAGAGTGATACTTACTGTTAGACCAGGTATTACAGGTTGGAACCAAGCCATTAACCGCAATTCAGTAGGAACAAAAGAGAAACTTCAGGCAGACATTTATTATGTAAAGCACCTGAACTTCTTTTTCGACATTAAAGTTTTGTGGTTGACTTTTAAGACAGTATTGTCACACAAAGATGTTTATAGAGCATAAGAAGTTTTATAACCTAATAAAAAAGTTTGTTTAAAGATATGCAGAAAAGACTTTTAGTATTGGCTGCAGGAATATTGCAAGTTCCTGTAATCAAGAAAGCAAAAGAAAAAGGTTATTATGTTATAGCTGTAGATGGCGATTCAAATGCTATAGGTTTGCAATATGCAGACAAGGCTATATGTGCTAATATAACAGATGAGGAAATCATGCTTGAAATAGCGCGTGAGCAGCATGTTGATGGAGTCATACATCCTTGCTCGGAAGTGAGCATGAATGTGATGGGACGAATAAATGATGAACTTGGCCTTGCTGGTATCACAAAAGAGCAAGCAATTCGTGCGACAAACAAGCATTTAATGCGTGAGGCTTTTGAAAAAGGTAATGCTCCCTCACCAAAGAGTATATTGACTGATAGTGCGGAGGATGCTTGGGAACATTTGCAGAATGACTTTACTACAGACGGAATATTAAAGCCGTCGCGTAATTCTGGATCAAGAGGAATTGCAAAGGTTGTACGTGATATGAATAAAGCAGACTTTATCAACGCATACAATATAGCACTTAATGAAAGTCGTGACAAGTCGGTATTGATAGAGCAGTTTATTGAAGGTCCTGAATTCTCAATTGAGATTATTGTTTGGAATGGTAAAGTGAATGTGCTTACTGTTACAGACAAAAAGACAACAGGTGCTCCACATTTTGTGGAGTTGGGTCATAATCAGCCTTCTTGTTATTCTAAAGAGGATGTTGAAACCTTGCAGGCTGCTGCTGTTGCAGGAGTTAAGGCTTTGGGTGTAAACAATTGTGCTTGTCATGCTGAGGCTAAATTAATGAATGGTAAGGCTTATTTGATGGAAATAGGCGCTCGCCTTGGCGGAGATTTTATTTCTACTGAATTAACACATCTGAGTACGGGTATTGACATGGTAGCAGCTGCTATTAATGTGGCATTAGGTATAGAACCGGATTTAAGTGTAAAGGAAGAACCCAAGGGAGCTTGTATACGTTATTTCTGCCCTAAACCAGGAAGACTTATTTCTGTAAGTAATACTGAGGTGTTGGATGACCCACATGTGTATAAGAAAGAAATATATGTACACGAGGGCGATATTATACCTGAAGTTACAAGTAGTTTAAGTAGGAGCGGACATGTGATTGTAATAGAGAAAACTCCACAGAAGGCTATAGAATTGGCTGAAAGGTTGATAAGAGAAGTGAAATTTGATACAATTGAAAATTAATGAAAGTATTACAATTAACAGGCTATTTCTTACCTGAGAAAGCTGCAAGTATATATTTGGTAGAAAATCGGTTGGAAGCGTTTGCAAATGAAGGCTTTGATATGGTGATACATGCGTCAAGACCAACAAGAGGACTTTCTGACGAGGAGTATGCTGAATATAAGAATAGAAAGGAGGAAATGATGTATGATGGTAAATTACGTGTACATCGTTTTGCTATGTATCGTGAAGGAAAGAATCCTGTTTTAAGGGCGATGCGTTATTCTTTTAATTGGATTATACAATTATGGTATGGGCTAACTGAAAAAAATGTGGATTGCGTTTATTTGGAGTCGACTCCACCTATTCAAGGATTGTTAGGCTCTTTGCTTAAGATTTTTAGAAATATACCTTTTGTATATTGTTTACAAGATATTTTTCCAGATTCTCTTGCGGGGACCTCTCTTGCCAAGAAAGGAGGCTTACTTTGGAAGATAGGTCGTGTTATCGAAGACTTTACCTATAAGCATGCTGACAAGATTATAGTAATTTCCGAAGATTTCAAGAAGAATATCATGGCAAAGGGTGTTCCTGAGGACAAGATTGTAGTAGTATACAACTGGGTAGACCAGAATGCTGTGGTAGATATTCCTCGTGAAAAGAACAAGCTCTTTGACAAGTATAATATAGACAGAAAGAAGTTCTATATCGAGTATAGTGGAAATATCGGTCTTACTCAGAACATGGATATGCTGCTTGAGGTGATGAAGGAGTTGAAGACCACACATCCTGATATAGGACTGGTGCTTGTGGGTGAGGGTGCATACAAGGCGCAAGTGGAAGAAATAGTGAAGCGTGATGAACTGACAAATGTAACGATGATTCCATTCCAGCCTTATGAGGACATCAGTCATGTGTTCTCTTTGGGCGATGCCGGTCTTGTAATCTCTAAACCTGGAGTAGGCGCAAACTCTGTGCCTTCAAAGACTTGGAGCATCATGTCGGCTTCACGTCCGGTGCTTGCCAACTTCGACGAGAATGAGTTGAAGGATATACTGGCAGGCAATGAGTGTGGCGTCTTCACAAAAGCAGGAGACAAAGAAGCTTTCAAACAGTCAATTATCAAACTGTATGAAAACCGTGACCTATGCAAGAAATACGGCACTAACGGCAGACAGTTTGTAATGGACAACCTGACGCGTGAAGTAGGAACACAGAAGTATGTGGATGTAATCAAAGAAGTTTGCGGTATAAAAGCAAAGTAAAAGATTAAAAACAGATTAAATAAACCTATGAGTTGATAATTTGTAGGTTTATTTCTTGCAACATTATATAAATTGTTTTTTTACATGGATTTTGTGCTGAATGTAAATAAAGCAGCATAAAATCCATGTGGAATACTTTACTGAGGATTGGATGTTGTGGATCCTATTATCTGTGAAACTGCATAGAGAGGGAAAACGTTGACGTGACGAACGGCATCGGCATCTTCTTTGTCGGTGTAACTAAACTCTCCGAAATTCTCTAATGAGCAACGAACGGCTTCGGTGATATGCTTCTCACGCATAAAAGACCACAGACTCTTCATTCCACCTTGGTTTCCTGCTTTGACCTCTATGGGGAGAATATTAAGATGTGATGGCAGGAGATAGTCGATTTCTGCTAATGAGTTCTTTGACAAGCGTACCCAATAATACAACTCATGCCGTAAGTTGGGCGTCATATAGTGAAGCATCTCCAAACCGGCAACAAGCTCTGCCATGGTACCCTTGTTGACAAGGTCGGCTGCTGTGGCTGTAAGTATTTGGGTGGTAAGCATGGTAGTGTCTCCTATAGTGATGCCCAAAAGTCGCAGCATAAGTCCACAATCAAAGAATAGAATCTTACGATAGGAATTGTCTGCTTTGCTACCTAAAGGAAGTCCATTGGCACTGGTGTGAGTTACGGGGATTAGTAATCCGGCAAGAATGAGCAGGTCGAGCGCACTCTTGACTTCTGCTGTCTTATAGTCGCCTACTTTGGTATAGACAAACTTCTTTGTGGCTTGTACGGCAGCACTACGCAATATGTTGCGAAGTAAATTGACGTCAGCCTTTTTCTTGTATTTAGGAAAGTCATCCTCATAGCTTACTAGTATATCATTTTGAACTTCCTGACAAAGCAAGTAATCGTGAGTCTCAACCCATTTGCCAACACATTCGGGCATTCCTCCTACAAGCATATATGTGCGGAGAAGACTGACTAACTTCTCGTGCAAAGGCTCAGGAAGAGGCGATTGTGAAGATGCTGCGTTACGAGCTTCGAGTAATAGATCTTCGTTGTTGGCAAGAAGAAATTCATCGAAGGTCATTGGATACATAAACATAGAATGGATTCGACCTACACCAAATGTCGGTAATTCTGCAAGGGCGAACTCTAATAGGGAACCTGCAGCAATAACATGAAGTCGTGGCATGTTCTCCTTGAAGAAACGTAATGACATGATAGCCTCTGGACATTCCTGTATCTCGTCCATAAATAGAAGTGTTTCGCCTTCTTCTATCCTTGAGCCTGATATTGCAGAAATCTGCATAACAATACGATTGACATTTAGGTCGAGCTGGAAGATAGCTTTGTATTGAGGCTCCATCTCAAAATTTATTTCTAAAAAGGTTTTGAATTGCTTGCCTAAATAACGCACAGCAGAAGACTTGCCTACCTGGCGTGCTCCTCGAAGTAGAATAGGTTTACGTGTATCGCGTGAAGCCCATTCTGATAGATATTTATCTATAATTCTTTTGTAGTACATAGTGATTCGTAAATTGTTGTATTTCAGCTACAAAGATAAAGAAATAAAATTATCCAAACAAATAAATCGTCGAAAATAGACATTTTCCAAACAAATAAATTGGCGAAAAACGAAATTATCCAAACAAATAAATCGCAGAAAACAGACATTTTCCAAACAAATAATTTAATCAGTTAAACATTTTATAATCATATTATGACAATGAAATTGCGTAATGTGCCTTTCTCTCCGCCTGATATGACGG
>OIZO01000615.1_pt1 | contig 22575 bp, 16 predicted proteins | sample 1588551 | NCBI WGS metagenome assembly OIZO01 (sample SAMN03283271) | human gut metagenome | biome: human-associated habitat; material: feces | host: Homo sapiens | place: Peru | collected 2012 | reverse complement strand
TCTTTGTGTTCTACTTCGGCATTGTGGCTGACCTGACGCCTCCTGTGGCCCTGGCTGCCTATGCCGGTGCCGCCATTGCCCAGGCCAACCCCATGAAGACGGCGCTCCAGGCCACCAAGCTTGCCATCGGCGCTTTTATCGTGCCCTATGCCTTTGCTCTGAGCCCCTCCATGCTGCTCATCGACACCACGGCCCTGGACGTGGGGCTCATTGTGATCACTTCTCTGATCGGCATTGCCTCCGTCTCTGCTGCCATGGAAGGCTACCTGATTGGAAACCTGAACTGGTTCCGCAGACTCCTGGCTCTGGTTGGCGGCCTGATGATGATCTACCCCGGCACGAGGACCGATATCATCGGTCTGGCTCTATCCGGCCTGGTGGTTGCTCTGTGCCTGCTGGATAAGAAACGCGGCGTTTCTGTCGCAGCGGTGTAAATAACTTCTACTTTCAGGGAAGGCAAAGACGGAACCTCCCCGGCCCTAACGGCCGCCTCGATGGGCCTTGTTTTCCCATAACAAATATTTAACAATCCCACCCCCCTCTTTTCGGAAATCTCTCTTGCTTTTTTGCGGCAGATTGGCTATACTATATCCAGCGAAATTCGACCCTGTCCGTCTTTGCTTTAGGCGGCGTGATTTACGAAACGGAGGAATTTGTAATGAAAACCCTGAATGCCATCGTAAAGGTTCTGACGGCTCTGGCTGCCGTGGCCGGTGCGGTTTATCTGGTTGCGGCCTATGGGGATAAGATCGTGGCCTGGGCCAAGCGCGTGATCGGCTGCTGCCCCTGGGACGAGGGAATGGAGGAGCCCGCAGAGGAAGCTCCCGCTGCCCCCGAGGCCCCCGCAGAGGAAGCTCCTGCTGCCGAGGAGCCCAAGGCTGAGGAGCCCGCAGAGGCCTCCGAGGTCCACGAGCCCGCTGCAGAATCCAACGAGCCCATTGCCGACGAGGGTGACTTCGAAGGCTGATATTGCGTGACCGAAACCGGCGATCTTGCCCAGATCGCCGGTTTTCCTTATAAAATTATACCAAAAAAGTTATAGGCGGATTTCACCATTTTTATTGCAGATTCGGCAAAAAGTCCTTGAAAAATTTGGCAGTCTGTGCTAGAATGACCTATGAAAACACTATGACAATGGAAGCGGAAGGTATATACAAAAAGTATGATTCCAAATTGCAAAACTGCGTGATGGCAGAAACCGTAGAGGCCCTGAAGAAATCGGCAGCAGCCGCCGACGGTTTGTTCAGAGTTTCTACAACCGTAAAGAAAGGGGCTTTACCTGTGGCATATATGCGTTTGGGTGACCTGCTGATCTCGGCAGGCGTCATCCGTCCGGAGCAGCTGAACGATGCCCTGGCCATTCAGAAGAAGACCAGAGAGCGCTTGGGCGACGTGCTCATCAATAACGGCATCATTACAGAGCAGCAGCTCATTGAGGCGCTGCAAATGCAGCTTGGCGTGGACTTTGTGGATTTGACCGCCGTGTCCATCCCCCTGGAGCTGGCCCGGTTCGTGCCCCGGTCCATTGCAAAGAAATATTGCGTCGTCCCCGTGAAGCTCCAGAAGGACGAGCTGTATGTGGCCATGAGCGACCCCCTGAACTTCGAAGCCCAGGAGGAGGTCAAGTCCGCCTCTCACAAGCAGGTGGTGCCCATGATCGCCACCCGCCGGGCCGTGGAGCAGGCAATTGCCACCCTCTATGGCAACGAGGGCACCGCCCGGGCCATTGAGGAGATGAAGCGGGAGGCCGGTTCTAATCAGGCGGATATCGTCCCCGTGCAGATGTCCAAGGCCGTGGACAACGGCGCTGCCGAAGCCCCCACCATCCGCTTTGTCAACTCCGTCATTGAGCGGGCCATTACCGAGCGCGCTTCCGATATCCATCTGGAGCCCCAGGAGGGGGAGATGGTGGTGCGGATGCGCATTGACGGCGTGCTGCGCCGGGTCTTTACCGTCCCCGCCAATTTGCAGGCAACGGTCATCGCCCGATTGAAAATTATGGGCGGCATGAACATTGCCGAGCGGAAGATCCCCCAGGACGGCCGGGCCATGGTCACCGCCAAGGATAAGGAAATCGACCTGCGTATTTCCTCCATCCCCACCATTTACGGCGAGAAGATTGTTCTGCGTCTGCTGGACAAGTCCTCCGGCCATATCAACCGGAAGACCATCGGCCTGGAAGGGGAGGACGAGAAGAAATATGACCGCCTGCTGAAAAACAGCTCCGGCGTCATCCTGATCGTGGGCCCCACCGGTTCCGGTAAGTCCACCACCATGTGCGCCATGATCCAGGAGCTGTGCAATGAGCAGACCAACATCATGACCCTGGAAGACCCTGTGGAGTATAATATCCCCGGCGCCAACCAGTGCCAGATCAATGAGAAAACCGGTATGACCTTCGCCGTCGGTCTGCGCTCCATTCTGCGTCAGGACCCGGATGTCATCTCCGTCGGTGAGATTCGGGACGGCGAGACGGCCTCCATTGCCGTCCGGGCCGCCATTACGGGCCACCTGGTCATTTCCACCCTGCATACCAATGATGCCGTCTCCACCATCAGCCGCTTGGTGGATATTGGCGTGGAGCCCTATATGATTTCCAGCGCCCTGCGGGGCGTGGTGTCCCAGCGCCTGGTCCGGAAAATCTGCCCCCAGTGCCGCAAGGCCTATACCCCCACGGAAGAGGAGAAGCGCATGGTGGGCATTCCCGAAAATGAGAACGTGACCTTCTATAAGGGCGAGGGCTGCCAGGAGTGCGGCCACACGGGCTACCGTGGCCGCCGGGGCGTGTTTGAAATTCTGACCCTGGATGCCGCCCTGCGCCGGGAGGTTGCGAACAATGCCTCCAGCGAGGAGCTGACCAAGACCGCCTTGGAAAACGGCTTCGTCACCATGAAGGACAATTGCCGCCGCCTGGTTCTGGAGGGCGTCACCACCGTGGCCGAGGCTGCCAAGGCAATCAACTCCGCCGCGGAGTAATTTGGAGAACGAACAATGACCGATTTAAACACCCTCATCGCCATGGCCAAGGAGCTGAATGCTTCGGATGTGCATATTGTCTCCGGGCTGCCGGTGCGCTGCCGGGTGGACGGGAGCATCCGGAACCTGACGGAGGAAACCCTGACCTTTGAAGACTGCGAGAACTACGGCCGCGCCATGGCGGGCCCCCGGTTTTCGGAAATTGAAGAAATGGGCGAATTAGACCTGGCCCAGAGCTTCCCCTGCGGGGCCCGGACCAGAATCAACCTGTTCCGGCAGCAGGGCAGTCTCTCCGCCGCCATTCGTCTGCTGGCAGAGCGGATTCCGGAGCTGGAGGAGCTGAATCTTCCCCCGGTGGTGGCCTCCTTCCCGGACTATCGGTCCGGCATTGTGCTGGTCACCGGCGAGACCGGTTCCGGCAAATCCACAACTCTGGCCGCCATCCTGAACCGCATCAACCATACAAGGTGCGCCCACATCATTACCCTGGAAGACCCCATCGAATATGTGTACCACCCGGATAAATGCATCATCAACCAGCGCCAGATCGGCTCCGATACCCATAGCTATGCCGACGGCCTGCGCTCCATCCTTCGGGAAGACCCGGATGTGATCCTCATCGGTGAGATGCGGGACCTGAACACCATCGAGACGGCCCTCACCGCCGCCGAGACCGGCCACCTGGTCTTTGCCACCCTGCACACCAATTCCGCCGCCGACTCCATCGACCGTATGGTCAATGTGTTCCCCGAGGGCCAGCAGCGGCAGATAAGATTGCAGCTGTCCACCACCCTCCGGGCCGTGGTGTCCCAGCAGCTCCTGCCCCGGAAGGGCGGGCACGGCCGGGCCGCCGCCTGCGAGATCATGGTGGTCAATGCCGCCCTGAAAAATCTGATCCGGGAGGGCAAGACCCCCCAGATGGACAGCTTCATTACCATGAACAGCCAGAACGGCTCCATCCTCATGGATGCCGCCCTGCAAAAGATGGTCCGGGAGGGGACCATCACCCAGGCCGAGGCCATTTGCTACGCCCGGGACCCGGAAACCGTCCAGTCCATGCGCCGCTATTGAGGTGAATTCCAGAAATGACCACATTCAAATACAAGGGCTTGTCCCCGGACGGCCAGAAGGTCTCCGGCGTCGTCAAGGCCTATAATGAATACGAGGCCGTGACCCAGCTGCGGAGCACCTGCTCCGTCATCACCTCCATTCAGGAGGTCAAGGAAGCCAAGGGCCTGAACCGGAATCTGGGCAAGGTGAAGATCAAGGATAAGGATCTGGCCATGATCTGCTCCCAGTTCTCCATCATCCTCACCTCCGGCCTGCCCATTGTCCGCTGCGTGGAGATGGTTGCCGAGCAGGCAGCCGACAAGCAGCTGCGGGACATCCTTTACAAGGTTGCCGAGGATGTGTCCGGAGGCTATTCTCTGGCCACCAGCTTTGAAAACCACTGCCCGACCCTGCCGGTCACCTTTATCGAGACCATCCGGGCCGGTGAGGAATCCGGCACCCTGGAGCTGTGCTTCAGCAGGCTCTATACCTATTTTGACAAATCCGCCAAGACCAAGGCAAAGGTTGCCAGCGCCCTGACCTATCCTATTATGGTCATTGTGGTTGCCATCATCGTCTTCATCATCGTCATGGTGAAGGCCGTCCCTGCCTTTACCACCGCCTTCCGGGACCTGGGCACGGACCTGCCCAGCATCACCAAGGGCATGATCGCCGTCTCGGACTTTATGATTGAAAAATGGTGGGCCATGACCCTGATTGCCATGGCAATTGCCGCCGCCTGCATCCTGGTCAAGCGGGACCCCCGGGGCCGGGCCATGCTGGACCGGCGGAAGCTCACCAAGTCCCCCCTGAAAAAGATTCATTCCATGAACGCGGCTTCCCAGTTTGCCTCCACCATGGCGACCATGATCTCTGCGGGCCTGCCCATTGTCAAGGCTTTGGAGGTCACCGCCGGTGTGGTGACCAACGGCCAGGTGGCCGAGGCCATCCGCACCGCCCGCCAGCGGGTGGAGCAGGGCAAGAGCCTCAGCGAGGCCATGCAGGAGAGCCCCTATTTCCCCAAGCTTTTAACGGAGATGACCGGCGTCGGCGAGCAGTCCGGCAACATGGAGCAGACCCTCACCGTGGTCTCCGATTACTTTACCAATGAGGTGAGTCTCGCAACGGACCGGCTCCTGGCTGTTATGGAGCCTGCCATCACCATCGCCCTGGCCGTTGTCACCGTCATCCTGCTTTTGGGCGTGTATCTGCCCATGTTCAGCCTGTACGGCAGCATCGGCTAAAAAAGCTCCCCCCGCAAAAAGCTTCCCCTCCGGGGAAGCTGGCTCGGCGCAGCCGAGACTGATGAGGGGCGTAATGAGCGGGAGCGGTAGGAAATACCAACCGCTCTATCGTCCAAGGCCCCTCATCCATAAAATCTGCTATAGCTGCCACAGGCAGCTATAGCAGATTCGATTCGCTGCGCGACGCACCGCCGCTGCGGCGGTCCCCCTTCCCCGGAGGGGAAGGTTGGGAAATAAGTACGGTGTTCACCGCCGGGTTTCAACCCAACTGGCGGTCTACATATAGAAATATCTTCCGCAAAGGAAGAAAGGAGAACTAATTTATCATGAAGAAGAATAATAACAAGGGCTTCACTCTGATGGAGATGCTGATCGTTGTCGCCATCATTGCCGTCCTGGTCGCTATCGCAATCCCCGTGTTCACCAACCAGCTGGAGAAGGCTCGTGAGGCTACCGATATGGCAAACCTGCGCTCTGCTTATGCTGAAGTTATGGCTTGCGCTCTAACTGGTACTTCCCAGACTGATGCCCAGAAGAATAACGTTGTCGTTGATGACACCACAGCTGGCAAGTTCACCTACACTAAGACTGTTACAAGAGTTCAGAAGCAGGCTGGCTGGCAGGGGACTGACCCCGCTACCGATGGAATTGGTGGGGTTAAGACCGGTATCACTGTGACTGCTGGAAAGACTGGCTGGTCCGTCTCTTACTCGGAGGAAACTGGCGCGGTTACGATTTCTGAAATTCCTGCTTAATTTAAAGAAACTTTCTTGCTCCCCGTCTCCGGTATACAGCTGACGGGGAGCACACCCCCTGATTCAACCCATTTCCAGGCGGACACTGTTGGGTTGGCAGTGCCCACCTGGAAGGGGGCCAGGGGAACCCGCCCCCCTATCCCTGAAATTCGGAAATGCGGTGTCCACGTCCGGTATTCCCTGAATGGTGGCCTCCTTATTACGAAGGCCGGCGGCGCTACCGGCACCGGCAGCTGACCGAATGCACACAAACAAAAAGAGAGGAAGCCTTTGCATATGCTCTATGCTGCCCCTGTGATAACCGTATATTGCGTAATTCTGGCGGTGATTCTGGGCGCCTGCATGGGCTCCTTCCTGAACTGCTGGGCCTGGCGCATCGTCCACGGCGAATCTGTTGCAAAGGGCCGCTCCCATTGCGATGCCTGCGGCCATGCGCTCGCCTTCCGGGACCTGGTCCCCGTGGTGAGCTATCTTGCCTCCCATGGCAAGTGCCGCTACTGCGGCAAGAGGCTGGGGGTTCGTCATCTCGTTGCGGAACTTTCCACTGCCGCCGTCTATGCGGCGATTCTCCTGAAATATGATATTTCGCTCCAAACCCTCGAATATATTCTCTTTGCCAGCCTGCTCTTAGGCTGCGCATTCGCGGATTTGGAGGGGTATATGATTCCGGACCGGTTTATCCTTGGGGGGATAATTCTGCGTCCGGTCTTCCTGCTATTAGGGCAGGAACCGAACTCTGCATGGATTAACAGTATTCTTGGCGGAGTCTGTGTAGCAGGGGCCCTGCTGCTCATCGTCCTGGTCTATGAGAAGCTCCGCAAGGTAGAGGCTATGGGCGGGGGAGACATCAAGCTCCTCTTCGTCACCGGATTGTATCTGGGCTGGCAGCTGAACATCCTTTGCCTGCTCCTCGCCTGCATCCTGGGCATCCTCTTCGGCCTCATGGCCAACCGCAAAAAGGATTCCCAGACCCTCTTTCCCTGGGGCCCCGCCATCACCGCCGCCGCCATCGTAACCCTCCTGGTAGGCCAACCCCTGCTGGAGGCGTATATGGCGCTGCTGTAACCCCACCCTTAACCTTCCCCTACGGGGAAGGGGGACCATCGAAGATGGTGGAAGAGGGGCCTCGGATGATAGAGTGGTCCGTTGTTCGCATTTACCAGCCGCTCTCGCCCGGAACGCCCCTCCTCAGTCAGGGCTGGCGCCCTGCCAGCTCCCCCGTAGGGGAAGCTTTTCCTTCCCCAAGGGGAAGGTTCAGAGAGATTTCGCAGGAGGTATTTCCATGCTCAACAACATAACATCATTTGATATCGGCGAATCCCAGGTGAAGGTTGTTACCCTTTCCGGGGGGAGCGTGAAGAAGGCAGTGGCGCTGGAGCTGCCGGACAATGTGGTGTCCGGGGGGACGGTGCTGTCTATGGACGCGCTGGCGGATTTTCTGAAAGAGAAGCTGCGCGCTTCCGGGCCCATCAAGAAGGACGCGGCGGTCATCCTGCCGGACAGTCTGGTTTTTGCCCGGAATATCACTGTGCCGCCTATGACCGACGCCCAGCTGAACTACAATCTGCCCTTCGAGTTCAAGGACTACCTGAACCAGGAGAAGAGCCGCTATTACTTCGACTATGCGGTCCAGGGCACGGAGAAGGACGAGTCCGGCGAGACGACCGGCCTGCGGCTCTTCGCCTGCGCTACTTTGAAGAAGACCGTCGAGGATTACCGGGCCATGTTCTACCGGGCGGGCTACAAGCTGAAGCTGGCCCTGCCCGAGGAGGCGGCCTTCGGCAATCTGGCAGCCCTCCACGCAAAGAATGCTCCCGGGGACGAGGACCTGTGCATTGTGGACATCGGCCACAAGGGTATCCGGATGTTCATCTACCGGGACGGCCACTTCCGCACCCACCGGGCCGTGGACCTGGGACTGTGGGACCTGGAGCAGCAGCTATCCTCCGAGCGGGGTGTTGACCCCCATATGGCTCACACCCACCTGCTGACGGACTACGAAAGCGCCCTGTCTCAGGACAGCACCCTGGAGCTCTTCAACCGCATGGCCGTGGAGATCATGAAGGCCGTAAACTTCTATAATTACAACAACCGGGAGCAGTCCCTGCGCTCCGTCTATCTCTGCGGCGGCGGCGCGGCCATCGCCCCCCTGCGGGAGACCGTCTCCCGGGTGACGGACCTGGAGCTGAAGGACATCGGCGCTCTGCTCCCCGGCAATGTGGAAACGCCTTGGCTCTTTGCCCGGGCTGCGGGCTGCGGCCTGTAAGAATTCAAGGAGGCACTTGCTATGAGCACAGCAGTTAAAACGAACAAGGCTTCCAATGCCATGAAGCTGCCCACCAAAACGAGAATTAACCTGGCCAAGCGGGAATCCCGGAAGAAGGATATGATCACCCTGGGCGTCGGCATTGTGCTGATCGCCGGGCTGTCCGCCGCCGTGGCCAAATTCGCGGTCATTGACCAGCTGGACAGGCTCTCCCAGGCAGAAGGGGCCTACAATGCGGTGCATGTGCAGTATGTGGCCATGCAGCAGGCGGTTGCGGACTATCCCAATGTGGAGGAGCGCTACCGCACCTATTCCCGCAGCTGGATGCTCTCCGGGGATACCAACGGCCTGACCCGGGTGGACCGGGCGGATGTGCTGGACCTGGTGGAGGCGCGGCTGCTGCCCTATGGGCGCATCAATACCCTGTCCCTGCGGGACAGCGTCATGGTGGTGTCCATGTCCGGCATGAACCTGAGCCAGATCTCCGCCATGTTTGAGCGGCTGCAAACCGAGAAAATCGTCGCCTCCGCATCCCTGAACATGGCTTCTACCGAGGAAAAGGACGACCCCAACGCCCTCCTGGACTTCACCATCACCATTGCCCTGCAGCCGGAACAGGAGGAAGCAAAATGAATCGTGCATTTACTACCCGGGAAAAGGTTCTGCTGGTGATCCTGGCAGTGCTGATCATCGGCATCGGCTATTTCAAGCTCCTGCTGGAGCCCATCAATACAAGCATTGAAAACTACCGGAACATGACGGCATCGGAGCAGGACGAGATCCTGGTCAATACCGCCCTGCTGCAAAAGAAGAAGCAGATGGAGACGGAGCTGGAGGAGCTCTTCGCCAGCGGCGACCCCACCCCCATCCCGGTCTATGACAATTCCGGCAATCTGCTGGTGGAGCTCCACCGGATTCTGGACAAGTCCCTGGACTACAGCCTGAATTTCAGCGGCGTGAGCACCATGGACGTGGAGTACCTGGTCCGCCGCCCCGTGAGCCTGACCTTCCAGGCCCCCACCTATGCCCAGGCCCGGGCCATTATCAACGAGCTCCACGACAGCGACAATGTGAACTGCATCTCGGACCTGTCCATGCAGATCAACAACGGAAACCTGGACTACACCAACGAGATCATCCACTGGGATGAGGACGATGACAGCGACTACTATATCACCGTCTCCCTGGTCATCACCTATTACGAGCGGATCGTCCAGTAAAGCATTTTCCCCATGGAGGATTGGAACATGAAGCAGGTATATGATTGCTTGCCGAAGAACAGAAAAAACAAGGGCTTTACCCTGACGGAGATCCTGGTGACCGTGGCTATCCTGGTGATTCTGATGAGTCTGGCCACGGTGAGCTTTGTGGCGCTGCGCAGGAATTTGCGGCAGAAGGAGCTGGATGCCAAGGCGGAGATCATCTATGCCGCGGCCCAGAACCGCATGGCAGAGCTGCGGGCCGCGGGCTACGGTGATTCCTTCGCCCTGAATTCGGACCGGGGCGTTGCCAAACTGTCCATTCCCCCCTGCGATATCCAGGAGGATGCCGAGCAGGAGGAGCCTACCTTCTATTATGTAAAGGCTCTGGACAAGATGACCCAGAGCAGCGCAGCCAGACTGCTGCTGACCGAGACCGCCGTGGACCGGGACCTGTGGGGCAGCCAGTGGATCATTGAGTACAATGCGGATACGGGCCTGGTGTACGCCGTGTTCTATTCGGAGGAGAAGACCGGCAGCAGCTACCTGACCGACAGCTTTTACGGCAGCGAGGACTACCGGGACAATATGCGCATCCGCAGCAACCGTCTCTCCGACGGGGCCCGCATCGGCTATTACGGCGGCGACCTGACCCGCATCAACGGCACCTATCTGCTGCACCCTACCATTGAGATCGTGAACAACGAGAAGCTGACGGCGAAGTTCAGCTGCGTGAGCCCGGACCTGGGCAACGGCTTCACCCCCCGCCTGACCTTCCAGGTGACCATTGCAGACCAGAAGGACCCCACCAAGAAGGTCACCAGGACGCTGAGCACCACCTCCGCAGGCAACGGCCTGTATACGGCGGACATGATCCTGGACAGTCTGGAGGACGCGGGCAAGAAGTTCTCCCAGCAGTTCCCGGACCTGGTCCCCGGCAACAACATTGCGGTGACCCTCAGCGTCACCGCGGATGACTCCCGGGTGGACAAGGCAAATTACACCGTCTATACCAACAGCCTCTTTGCCTACGAAAAGGGCGGCAGCGAGACCGTCGCCCGGATCGCCTACCGGCGGCACCTGCAGAACCTGGACACCGCCACTTCTAACGTAGACCCCAAGGTCACCTCGGCCATCCTGCTGAACGACCTGTCCTATAAGGACCCCGCGGGGGGCTACTATAGCTTCAAGCCCATTACCAACGAATATCTGCGCAGCTTCAGCGGCAGGGACAACAGCACGGAAAGCGGCGTTTTCAGCATCAAGGATATGTATATCCGCACCACGGACTATGGCGGCCTGTTCGCCAAGTACAAAGGCGAGGTTAAGGACCTGGTCATGTCCAATACCCGTGTGGCCTCCGGCACCGGCTATGCCGGTGCGCTGATCGGCTGGGTGGACGGCGATACGGAGTTGAAAAACGTCCGGGTCTACCTGTCGGACCTGTCCGTCACCAAGTATAAGACCGCCGAAGAGGTCCCCGGCTACATCAACGGCACCTATGCCGGCGGCCTGGTGGGCCTGGTGGACACCGGCAAGGAATTGCGGGTCACCTCCAGCGCCTCCGCAACCACGGTTGCGGCCGCCAATGCCGCAGGCGGCCTGGCTGGCCTGGTCCGGGGCACCCTGAATGTGAACACCGCCTATACGGACTGCTACCTGAATTCCCGCCGCACCGGCGGCCTGGTTGGCGCTGCACCCGTTGGCTGCATCTATGCCACGGGCTTCTATACCGCGGGCTATCAGGTGGCCACTGTCCAGGCTGCGGGCATCCTGCCCGGAGCGCTGAAAGAGGGCTCCTTTCACTATGGCTACACTGCCGTCAGCTATACCGTCCCCGCCGGTGGCTCCATTTATACCACCGCCGGAAACGGCAGCGTGAACAAGGTGTATACCACCACCAGGAATGCCCTGGGGGAGAGCATCACCGCAGTTCTCTATGATATCCCCGGCACCGGCAGCGTCACCTCCAAGGAGCTGTCCTCTGCCGAATTCGCGAAATCCCTTTCCAGTGCATTCCGGTTCCAGGTGGGCGGCGATACGACCCCCTATAATCTGCTGGACCAGGGCCTGACCACCTATCCCTATCCCATGCTCAAGAACATTCCCCACTATGGCGACTGGGAGGAGAACGCCGAGGGCTGGAACTTCGTCTATTTCGAAGAGTATGCCGACGGCACCTACGGCGTCTACGGCTCCGGCCTGAAGCTCAGCACCGATAAGCCCATCGTAGGCGATGGCTACGGCTTGCTGCTGGCAGAGCTGCCCACGGGATACTGGCAGTATCAGATCCGGTATACGGATAAGAATGGCACGGAAAAGACGCTTACCTACACAAAAACGGATCATGCGTCCAATCTGAAAACAATAACCTCCGAAAGCGGCATTACGTATTATCTGCTGCCAATGACCACCTGGACCGATTCGAGCTACGGCAAGCTGGTACAGGACAGCATCGGCAGAGCGGAAAACAGCTTCTATTGCAAAGCCGAGCTCCGTTATTGGCCTGCCAATAGCTACGGAGTGGATACGAGCTTTAGGACCTACTGGTTCAACCCCTATTTCGCAAAGACGGTCATCCGCAGCGAGCAGATGCCTGCCAACCCCGGCACCATCTCCATCCGGGATGCCCGGCACCTGTACAGCCTCAGCGACTACTATTCGGCGGAGAATAATACGGTCAACGCAGGCCGCCACGACCTGCCGGACCTGCTGACCAATACCGCCGACAAGACCTATACCTTTCTGCAGGAGCGGACCGTTGACTTTGATGCCAATTATAAGTGGGGCACCTACTATGACGGTAAGAAGCAGCCCACCGCTTTTGCACCCATCGGTAGCGACACACGCCCCTTCAATGCGGCCTTCAACGGCCAGAGCCTCCAGGTGCGCAATGCGGACATCCTGTCCAAGAGCCTGTATACCGGCTTCTTTGGCTATGTGGGCTCCGAGGGCGATGTGGAGAACCTGCTCCTGGTGGGCAGCACCGGCAATACCTATGGCTACATCGAGTATGCGTCCAGCGGTGTGCGGGATGTCAACGGCACCACCATCAGCAGCAGCCTGGATGTTCTGTGCCAGGGCGCTGTGGCAGGCTATAACGAGGGCGTTGTTTACAACTGCGCCGCCGCAGGCTACAGCTTCCAGGTCACCGGCTACAGCCGAAGCACCATGCATGTGGGCGGCCTGGTTGGCGTGAATGCCGGTATCGTCCAGGCCTCCAGCGCCGATACCCCTACGGTGACCCTGCGCTTCAACAGCTCCACCGGCTATGTGGGCGGCCTGGTCGGCTTCAATACCCCCACCGGCGCGGTTGCCCAGAGCTATGCCTTCGGCACCGTGACCGTTGTGGAGAGCAAGCGGGCCACGGCGAACGTGGCCGGTCTGGTTGCCAACAACCGGGGCAGCGTCACGGACTGCTATTGCGGCGTGGCCTTCACCGTCTCCGGCGATACCGCCGTTTACGGCTTCGCCCCCCAGGGCGGCACCGTGAATCGGGGCTATTACCTGGACGGCGGTACCTACAGCTATGCCAACAAGCTCTACAGCTTCAATATTTCCAACAGCGGCTATACGGATGCTGAGGGTGAGGCCATCACCGCTGAGCAGCTCCAGACCATGGCCATTACGGACTTTGGCGCTGTGGACCAGGCTCATACCCTGCTGCACCCCCAGACCGAGACCCAGACCTTCAGCTACAGCTCGGCCGTCCGGGATTCCTCCGGGACCCCCGTGCACCTGGGCAACTGGCCCAACCACGAGAAGAATCTGGGCTCCGTCGGCGTCTTCTATTGGGAGCTGGAGGAGGGCGGCTCTAACCCCGGCTACCACCTGAGCTATGTGGGCTACGACGGAACCAGCGTCCTCCGGGACAACACCCTCTGCACCGCCCACGACGATGGCGGCATCATCACCGCCTATGGCTACGGCTATTTCCTGAAGGGCGACGGCATTGTGAACCCGGATATCTCCGGGGTCGGCTTCATTTATAATGAAAACTATTGGAATATCCCCGAGGGTGCCGTCAACGACACCGCAGCCGAAAACCTCCACGCCCAGATGCCCCAGTACGTCTTCAAGGCCTTCCAGACGGGGAGCAGCAAGGATGAGAAGATGTATCTGAAGAGCCAGCAGACCTATGACTATTCGGAAAGAACCTGGCACTATGACCGCAAAACCAACGGAACATGGAAGTTGAGTTATAACGATCTGACGTATAACTTCACGCTGAATCCGTTCTTTGCCGATGCAATGAGCCTGGATTCCGTGATTACCACAAATGCCACGGGAACCAGTTCCACAACCAAGACGATTTCCCATGTGGAACCGGGCGAGGAGAAAAACAGTTACAAGATCCGCTCGGTGGCCCAGCTTCAGAACATCAACTGGAACTACTATTCCCTGGACAGCAGCTCTTATATTTCCATGACGCAGTCCAGCAACAATGGAAATCTGTACAATAACTATCCCTACCTGTCGTATGGATCCTATCTTACAAACTATAAGAGTGCAAACCTGGATTTGTACTGGGTCCAGAATCACGACCTGAACGGCAGTGCCTTTGGCAATTACACACCCATTGGCGGTATGAGAGACAATGCAGGAGACAGTGCCGCAGCTCAGGCAATCATCGCATACTTCTCCTCCAGCTACGACGGACAGGCTTATACCATTAAGAATATCAGCATTGAGACGGATGCTCAGTGTATTGGTGTTTTCGGTGTCACGTCCGGTGCGACCATGAAAAATGTGGTTTTGTACTCGGACAATGGCTCGGAAATCATCCACAATGACTCCACAAGCTGGTATTCTGTTGGCGGCCTTGTGGGCCTGGCAGGTGCCCAGGGAAATGCCAACAGTCAGCTTACAAACTGTACCGTTTCCGGGTATACGATTCGAGATCTGCAGAAGATAAAACCCGGCTGGGGCGGTGGTTGCGTTGGCGGCTTGGTGGGAACCAGTACCATGAACCTGACCAACTGTACTGCTGTGTCGGATATATCCATCGAAATCAAATATACTGAAGACTGGCAGAACCTTCGTGTTGGCGGCTTGGTTGGTTGCGCCAGAGGTTATATTACTGATTGCTATGCCGGTGGTAAGATTACCAGCGGGAATCCCGGCGGGTCCTCCAGAGTTTGGATCGGCGGCATTTTGGGCGGTATTGTCCTTCGGAATAAGGGTAACCTGCAATCTTTGATCGGTAAGAGCGACAATCCTACGACGCTGCGAAATTGCTATAGCTTCGTCGATGTTCCTGCAAAGAATGGGAATGTGAAGGCAAGTTATGCAATTGGTTCGAACGGCGAATTCATGTGGGATTGCGCTTCGGTGGAAATTGATTACATCCAGATTTACAATTGCTATGCACTGGATAGTACATCGCTGAAGTCGGATGATTATGCTGTTCTGAAAAACGCGAGAAATTATCAGCATGTCAATCTGAACAGAACGCATCCCGACACATCGGGATACTGGTGGACTCAACGCAGAGTAGAGCTGATCAACGATCGAAATCCTTTCCTAACGTATGCAGAGATGTGCGAGAAGCTACAGGGATACTTGAACAATGGTGTGAGTGGCGGAAACAGAAAGTTTTCCACTGTCACTGTGTCCGAAAACGGCTACACCATCAACGGCAAGTACAGCTTCCCAGGCAATGAAAAGCTCCTTACCGGCATGAACTATCCCTTCCCTACGATTCTGACCCAAACCAACTCCTTCGGCGAAACGGTCAATGTCCACTATGGCAGCTGGCCTATGCTGGGCTTGTACTGGGTGGAAAACGAGGGGACCATTGACCTCTTCAAGGACCTGCCCCAGACCAAGGCAGCTGAGGCGGCTTTGACCGACGGGGCGGATTCCGAGGAGCAGCAGGAAGCCCAGGAGAACACGGAAGCATCGCCCCAGGCGGCCCAGGAGAACGCGGAAGCATTGGCCCAGCCGGTGCAGAAGAACGCGGAAGTCCCGGGCGAAGCAGCCCAGGAGAACGCGGAAGCACCGGCTAACGCAGCCCAGGAGAATACCCAGACCCCGGACAAGACGGCCCGGGAGTACGCGGAAGCTTCCCCCCAGGCGGTTGGCCCCAATGAGGCCTCCGAGGTCTTCCGGCTGCGGCTTGTGCCCCCGGCGGGTTCGAATGTCACGCACAGCGCGCAGGAGATTTCCTTTAGCTATTATGCCGAGGACGGTGCCCAGCTGCTCAACCAGACCAGGGCGGCGGCGATCGTGGATTCCTGGACGGCGTATGATTCCACATACACCACAGATGTTACCGTAAAGGCCCAGGCCCCCGGCACCGTGATCATCCGCGCGTCCTACCCCTACGGCGGGACGACCTACACGGCGGACCTGACCGTCACCGTGACCATGGACCTGAAGCTGGTCATCGAGCAGACCGAGCTGGAAGTCTATGAGGGTGATACCGTTACCGCCGGTGTGCACTTTACGGATGCAAAGGGCACCCTGGTGGAGCCTTCCAAGGAGCTGCTCACCTGGAGAGACCAGATCCAGGGCACCGGCACGGCCAAATGGTCCGTGGCGGAGGACCCGGAGAATGGGGGCAAGTTCCTACTGACCGTGGAGGGCGTCCATGCGGGCACCCTTAGCGGCCCCCAGTCTGTGGTTCGGGTGGAATATAAGCCGGATGCCAATTCCGAGAGCAGCGTTACCGCAACGGCCCAGTTCACCGTCACCGTTAAGCCCAGCATCATCCTGGGCCTGGGCGACGGAACGGACTTCAGCCAGGTCAGCGTCCCCCATACCCCTGTGGATGGGCAGGTGGAGGGCAAGGACCCCGCCGAGGACCAGCAGCCCCCGAAGCTTGCGGACGTGCCGCTGTACCTCTATTCCACCGTGGATTACGCAAATCTGAGCAACTTCCGCCTGGACAGCGTCTACCTGACCATTGACGGCAGCCGCTACCAGCTGCGCCCATGGACGCCTCAGCTGCTCCAGATCGCCGGAGAAGACACCCCGCAGGCCGAAGAAGGCAGCGCCGACGGCATTGCCGTGGAAAGCGACACCCAGCCCATTGAAGCCCAGGCCCTGCCCGAGGGAACCTATTATGCAACCGGGGACTATGTCCTCACCGTTGGGGCCATTCAGGATACCGCCGGGAACGCCCAGTACCGGCAGCTGTCCCTGACGAGGAAGGACGGCACCGCCCCGGACAAGCAATGGACCCTGGAGCTGACCCTGAGCCGCCTGAACGACGACAGCACGGATTCCCTGGGCAGCTATTACCTGATCTACCGGCGGCCCAATATGGTCCGGTTCTTCGCACCGGGTGCCGACGTGACCACCGCTGCCCCGCTGAAGGAGCTCCGGGTGGTGCAGGATGCCTCCTTCACGGAGGAGGACCTGAATTCCCTGAATGCCGAGCTGCGGCAGATGGTCACGGACGAGGCCGGGACGGGCCACTACTGGCTGTGGACCGTGACGGGCAACGTCACCGGGAACCTAAATGTCCTGCCGGAGGAGACCCCAATTTCCTACAGCATCGCCTACGACGGCAATTTTGAAGGCTGGCAGGAGAGCGGCGAGATCCCCAGGACCAACCTGACCTATGGAGAACCGGTGTCCGGCCTGGCGCAGTCCACCTGGACCCGGACGGGCTACCATTTCGTGAGCTGGTATCTCAGCAACGGAACGGACAAGACGGCCCAGGTGGTTGAGGGCAAGCTCCTGCTGGGCGGCGAGGAATTCATCCCCACCGAGCCCGGCCAGGTATTGACCCTCAGCGCCCGCTGGGAGGTCAATACCTACCACATCGCCTTTGACGGCGTGGGCAGCACCGATCCGCTGCCCACCTGCAATGAGACCTTCAACTATGGAACCCAGTTGACCTATGTCATGCCCGAGGGAATCACCCGGGAAGGCTTCACCTTCAAGGGCTGGCGCGCAAGCGAAAGCCTGGTCCTCCAGCCCGGGGACCTCTGGCCCGCCGACTTCCCGGCGGAGAACGACAGCACCGTGACCGTCCGGGCGGAATGGGAGCAGACCCAACAGTCCGATGAGCTCCAGGAGGACGCCCCCGTCCTCCTGCCCCCCAGCGGGGGAGGAAACTCGGCCCCCGCGCCCTCGGAGACCCTGACCACGGAACCCCCGGAACCGCCCACGGAGCCCCAAAAGGACCCCCAGCAGGAGCCGCCTGCGGAACCGAACAGCTCGGACGGAGCCGAAGGGAAAGCATAAAAATCCGGCCGGAAAGGAGAGAGCCCTATGGGCGCAATGAAAAGAAAGCTTCACAGCCGCAGCGGGGCCACTCTGCTGATGGCGCTGCTTCTGCTGCTGGTGGCGGTGATGGTCAGTACGGTGATCATCTCCGCTGCCAACACGGCCACCTCCTCCCTGAAGACCCGCCGGGATAACCAGCAGGCCTACCTGACGGTGAGCTCTGCGGCGGAGTACCTCCGGGATTCGCTCCTGGAGGAGGAGGGCTACAGCCGCAGCTTTATCCGCTACTATTGGGGAGACCCTGACAATGAGACCAAATTTGACCATGAGGCCTCTGGCCCCGCAACGGACCGGCAGCACAAGAGCATCGCCGAGACCGTGGACCGGCTTCTGGCCCAGGTCATGGCCGGGCCCACCTCGGCAAAGCCCTTCGTTTCGGGCGTTACCCCCACCCAGACCTATGTGCTGAACTACGGAGACCTGGCTCCGGTGACAATGGTCCTGACCCTGAAGGAAGAGCGGGACGAGAGCACCGTGGAGCAGGATTCCCAGAGCAGACGCTACCTGCTCACCGCGGAATTCTCCACAGAGGAGGGCAGCGATGCCCTGTGCCGGATGACGCTGCAAATGTATTGCGAGGTTGACCGGAATACCACTACCAACACGAGCACTCAAACGAAAACGCTGACCTACCGTGCAGCCTGGAACAAGGATGCCGCGGTGATCCTTCGCCAGGGAATGCTTGAGGAGGAGACGCCATGAAAAAGCTGCTTCAAAAGCGGGGAGAGACCCTGGTCGAATCCCTGGTGTCCATCCTGCTGGTGACCTTCATCATGCTGTTTTTGAGCACCGCCATTGTTGCGGCGGCCCGAATCAATCGACAGCTGCGGGATACGGACATCTCCTACAAGTCCGACCGGGATCGAACCGCCTCGGCGGGGATGCTGACCGTCAAAGCGGATAATCAAGAGACGGTCACCTCGCCCATCTTGGTCTATCAGTCGGAGAACGGGTATGTGTATTACCGCTATGGGGAGGTCACGCCGTGAAAAACAGAGCAAAAGCCGGCCTGACCCTGGTGGAGATGCTGTGCACCGTGATCATCGTGCTGCTGTTCAGCGTCGGCCTGGTGAACGGAATGTCTCTGGCGGTCAAGAGCTACCAGCAGTCGCTGATGTCCTCGGAATCCCAGATATTGGTGTCTACGCTGACGAGCATCGTCTCCGACGAGCTTCGCTACAGCGGCACGGTGACGGCCCCGGCGGAGGGGGAGGGAACGGTGTCCTTCTTCAGCCGGACCTACGGCGAGGACAGCGCCTTCTCCCGGAATGAGGACGGCCAGGTCCTTCTGAAAGGCAATAAGCTGCTCCCCTCCAAGGCCTATCACTACGGGATGCAGGCCTGTGTCACATTGACCGTTCCAGAGAAGGACGTATTCCACGTGGTCATCGAGATCACCTCTGCATCCGGAAATTCCCTTGCCAAAAGCGAATTCGATGTAGAACGCCTGAACGTTGGAAATCAGCGGGACGGAACATAAAGTTTGCCGCTGCGCAGCCGAAAATGCTGCGCAGCGGCAATTTTTATGTATTCAGGGCGGTTTCAGTGCACAGCATGTCGAATGAACACTGATTCATGGTATCGGTTAAAATCGGGTTCAGTTGATTGGTACGGAGAGCCCGTTCAGCTGGGTATCCAGGCTGTCGCCATAGGCCCGCAGGTCCATGATGAAGGAGTCCACTTCCTCCGGCCGGGAAACGCCGATGCCGTAGAGATAGACCCGGAAAAGGGTCTTGGACTGGGCGGGGACCCTGGCCCAGAGGCTGACGCCGCTGACCTCCCCGTTCACAAAAATCTGGTCGTCATAGAGGGAAAGGTCTTCCTCGCTGCTGTTTTCGGCACAGAGGATCAGCTCCATGTCCTCCAGACCCTCGTCATAGTCCTCGGCCCAGAGGCCCACATAGGAGAGGATCAGGTCATCATCTGCATACAGCATGGTGCTGCCGGGGCGGTCGGTTTGGACATAGTCTTTCGCCGCATTCCCTTTCAGAACAAAGGCGGGCAGGGAATGGCTTTCACTGGTGTGATTTTTCCGATCGTAGGCCGTTGCCGTCATGGAAAATTCGATCTGCTGGATCTGGGCAATGTTGGCAGTCGCCAATCCCATATCGCTCAGGTACAGCGTGCCCTTTACGGTTTCCCCCGAGGGAACGTCGGCATAGAAGGAGCAGAAATCGTCCAGGCAGTAGCCGTTGACCGTGACATCCTGTGAGCTGAATTCATATTCCCGGTCCGTGTGGTTCACAATGTAGATGGGGATATCGGTGCGGTCATCCTTGCCGTCCTGCCACTGGGCGACAATGGAGAAGGATTCGTCATCCAGCAGGGTTTTGCCGTCCAGCGGCAGCGTGACCGCTTCAACGGTTTCGGGGGAAATGTCGGATTCTGCATGATCGATCACAGCTGCAAAAAGAACCGGCAGCACATTGAGCAGGAAGATGGCAATGAAAACGATCAGCAGTACCTTGGACAGACCGCCGGATCGTGATTTTTTCTCTTTTTTCGGATGGGACGGGGGACAGTCGAAGGGGTCTTTATAGGGAACCGGCCTGCGGGTGGTATCGTGGATGACCAGGGGCTCGCCCTCGTGGACGTGGAGGTTGTGGGCGATCTCTTCCGAGAAGCTTTCGTAGGCGCAGTTCCGGCACTTCTTCCCATTGTAGGGAGCGCCGCAGCTGGGGCAGATATATTTGGCCATGGCATAGCCTCCTTCCTTTTTGACCATTATAGCAGGGAAAAGGGGCAGCGTCAATGTATTGACAGGCGAAAACATATGTTCTATAATATAGAAAAGAGCAAAATAGGAGGTGCCCTTATGCCAAGGCAGTATATCGCCATCGACTTAAAATCCTTCTATGCATCCGTGGAATGCGTGGAGCGGGGGCTGGATCCCATGACGGCCCACCTGGTGGTGGCGGACCCCTCCCGGACGGAGAAGACCATCTGTCTGGCGGTATCTCCTGCGCTGAAGGCCCATGGCATTTCCGGAAGAGCGCGGCTTTTCGAGGTCGTGCAGCGGGTGCAGGAGGTGAACGCCCTGCGGGCGCACCGGAATCGGGTCCGGGAATTTGCAGGGGAGGCCCTGGACAGCCGGGACCTGCAGCGTCACCCGGACTGGAAGCTGGGCTATCTTGTGGCGCCCCCCAGAATGGCCCACTATATGGCGTGCAGCGCCCGGATTTACAGCAGCTACCTGAAGTACGTGGCCCCGGAGGACATTCACGCCTATTCTATCGACGAGGTCTTCATTGATGCCACTGCCTACCTGAAGCTCTATGGCGTGGATGCCAGGGGCTTTGCAAAAATGCTTATGCGGGAGGTCTACGACCAGACAGGGATCACGGCCACGGCGGGAGTAGGGACCAACCTGTACCTGTGCAAGGTGGCCATGGACATCATGGCCAAGCGGATCCCGCCGGATGCCCAGGGGGCGCGGATTGCCTGCCTGGACGAGATGACCTACCGCCGGGAGCTGTGGGACCACCGGCCCCTGACGGATTTCTGGCGGGTGGGCGGCGGCATTTCCAGAAAGCTGGAGAAGCAGGGTATTTTCACCATGGGCGATATTGCCCGGATATCCCTGGATCCCGGCCCCTTTGGGGAGGAGCGGCTTTATAAGCTCTTCGGGGTCAATGCGGAGCTGCTGATCGACCACGCCTGGGGCTATGAGCCCTGCACAGTTGCCCAGATCAAGGCCTACCGCCCGGAAAACCGCAGCGTCAGCTCTGGCCAGGTGCTGCACTGCCCCTATGGCTGGGAGAAAGCAAGGCTCATCGTCCGGGAAATGGCGGACCAGCTGGCCATGGATCTGGTGGCCAAGGGCCTGGTGACCCGGAAGCTGACGCTGACCCTGGGGTATGACCGGGAGAGCCTGGAAAAGCCGGACATTGCCTATACGGGCCCTCTGGTGAAGGACCGCTACGGCCGTGAGATCCCTAAGAGCGCCCACGGTACCACCAATCTGCCTGTTCCCTGCGCCTCTCAGAAGCAGATCACCCAGGCTTTTTTGACGCTGTACGATGCGATCGTGGACAAACGCCTTCTGCAGCGACGGCTCACCCTGACGGCGGACCTGTTTTCCGAAGCGGAGGCGGCAGCCGGGAAAACGGAACAGCTGGACTTTTTCACAGCCCCTGTGGAAAAACAGGCCCGGGAAGAGGAGCTGGAGCGAGAGCAGGCGCGACTCCGGGCCATGCTGGAGATCAAAAAGAAATTCGGGAAGAACGCTATTTTCCGCGGTATGAATCTGGAGGAGGGGGCTACGGCCCGGGACCGCAACAGCCAGATCGGCGGACACAAGGCATGAGGAGACAGTCATGAGAAAATACGATGACATCATCCATACACCCTGGCCCCGGCCAACCAAGCGGGCCCGGATGTCGCTGGAGGACCGGGCGGCGCAGTTTGCCCCCTTTGCAGCCCTGACCGGCTACGATGCAGTCCTGGCAGAGACGGCGCGGCTGACCCAGAACCCCGTGTTCCTGACGGAGGAAAGCCTGGAGGAGCTGAATGCCCAGCTGCGCCGGGCCCAGGCGCGGCTGGATGAGCAGCCGGGGGTTCGTCTGACGGTCTATTACGAGGATGAAAACAAGGCGGGGGGCCACTTTGAGACCGTAGCGGGAAATCTCAGGAAAATCGACTGCTATCTGGGTGGCCTGGTCCTAACAGACGGGAGAGAGATCCCCTTTTTTCGAATCTGCGACCTGGAGCTGGACGATTGAGCGATGCCGCCCGGGCATTTGAAAAAGCGAGGCTGCCGAACGGACAGCCTCGCTTCAGACTGTCGAAAAAACCCTTACGGGCTTTTCCGACAAGTTTTTGCAGTCTGCCGCGCGCACTCCTTGTTC
>OIZO01000613.1_pt1 | contig 22620 bp, 25 predicted proteins | sample 1588551 | NCBI WGS metagenome assembly OIZO01 (sample SAMN03283271) | human gut metagenome | biome: human-associated habitat; material: feces | host: Homo sapiens | place: Peru | collected 2012 | reverse complement strand
CGCATCCATTCCACGTACGAGTCCGTCTGTAGATCCCATGGCGATACATCTGACAGTATCATCACCCAAGTGCTGGGAGACTTCTACTACCAGTTCTCCTCCATCTCTGGTAGGGATGCGGATCGCGTCATTGATCTCAGGAAGTTTGCCCTCATCGAAGCGTACATCCAGTACGGCACCGATGACCTGGGTGATCCTTCCTTTATTCTCTCCTGCCATTTCTACCTCTTTCCTGCCCACTGATGGGCATGTTCCAATAATTAAAGCGCCTCTGCGCCTGCAATGATCTCTGTAAGCTCCTGGGTAATGCTTCCCTGTCTTGCGCGGTTGTACTTCAGTGACAGATCACTGATCATATCCTCCGCATTGCTGGTGGCATTATCCATGGCCTGCATACGGGCACCGTTCTCACTGGCTGCTGCTTCCATCAGTGCACCATAGATCAGACTGGAAATATATTTTGGTATGATCATATCCAGTGCTTCCACATCTTCCGGCTCAAAATTCATCAGTGCGTCAGCACCCTCTGCGGGGGCTTTCGCGTCTGCATCATATTCCACAGGCAGAAGCTTCAACAGCTTCGGCTCATGGCTCACCGTGTTTTTAAAATGTGTATATGCCAGATAAATCTCACCGATCTCTCCGGCTGCAAATGATGTCAACAGCTTCTGTGACAGAAGCATTGCTTCCGCATAAGCCGGTTCCTCAATGACCTCCGGATAGGATTCCTTCACGGTATATCCTTTTCTCTCCAGGATCTCCCGGCCCTTATTACCGATGGCATAGACTACCACGTCTTCTGTCTTCCAGTCCTCCTGTCCGGTGATCAGTTTGGCTACGTTGGAGTTGTAACCGCCTGCCAGACCTCGATTGGAGGTAATGACAATGACCGCCTTTTTCGGACAAGCCCCCGGAACAAGATATTTGTGTTCCAGATGGCCTACCCTGGACAGGATATTATTTACGGTATCATACATACAGTCAAAATACGTCTGAGAACGTTCTGCACCTGCTCTGGCTCTCTGAAGCTTTACCGTAGATACCAGCTTCATCGCCTTGGTGATCTGCTGTGTGCCCTGAATGCTGGTCTTACGGCGCTTGATATCACGCATTGATGCCATAGTTACCTCTCATTCTGCCGTATATCACGGCTGACACACTTATTTCAGAAACTCTGCCTTGAAATCATTCAGTGCCTTCACAAGCTTTTCTTCCGTAGCATCGGAGATCACCTTTTCCTCAGCGATGGCTGCAGGAATCTCGGGATGCTTCGTATCCAGATAATCGAAGAATTCCTTCTCAAATCCGGTGATGTCCTCTACCGGCACATCCAGCAGGAATCTCTTAGTCACCGCATAGATGATGATAACCTGATACTGTACCGGCATAGGCTGGTACTGAGGCTGCTTCAGCACTTCCTTGATACGTTCGCCCTGCGCCAGCTTCTCCTTGGTGTCTGCATCCAGTTCAGATCCGAACTGTGCGAAGGAAGCCAGCTCTCTGTACTGAGCAAGCTCGGTACGGATCGGCGCCGCGATCTTCTTCATTGCCTTGATCTGTGCCGCACCACCTACACGGGATACTGACAGACCTGCATTTACCGCGGGACGGAAACCGGAATTGAACATTTCTGTCTCCAGATAGATCTGTCCGTCGGTAATGGAAATTACGTTGGTAGGAATGTATGCGGATACATCACCTGCCTGGGTCTCGATGATGGGAAGTGCCGTCAGGGAACCTCCGCCGTATTCGTCACTCATGCGGACCGCACGCTCTAACAGTCTGGAATGCAGATAGAATACGTCACCGGGATATGCCTCACGTCCGGGTGGACGACGAAGGAGCAGGGAGAGTGTACGGTATGCGGTAGCATGTTTACTTAAGTCATCATACACTACCAGTACGTCTTCTCCGTTCTCCATCCACTCCTCACCGATCGCACAGCCGGAATAAGGAGCGATGTACTGTAAGGGAGCCAGGTCACTTGCCGTGGATACCACAACGGTGGTATATGCCATGGCACCGAACTCCTCCAGTGTCTTTACGATATTTGCCACGGTAGATGCTTTCTGGCCGATGGCTACATAGATACATTTTACGTTCTGACCCTTCTGGTTGATGATCGTATCGATCGCAATAGCGGTCTTACCGGTCTGACGGTCACCGATGATCAGCTCACGCTGACCTCTTCCGATGGGAACCATGGAGTCGATTGCCTTGATACCTGTCTGGAGCGGCGTGTCTACGCTCTTACGAGTGATAACACCACTTGCCACACGCTCAATCTTGCGGAATTTATCGGTCTGTATGGGGCCCTTGCCATCGATGGGCTGTCCTAAGGAGTTCACTACTCGTCCAAGCAATGCATCACCTACGGGCACCTCTACCACACGTCCGGTGGTCTTGACGATATCGCCCTCTTCGATATTGCTGGCACTGCCAAGCAATACGACACCGACATTATCTTCTTCCAGATTCAGCACCATGCCATACACATCGCCGGGGAACTGTAACAATTCACCCTGCATGGCATTTTCCAGTCCATGTACACGAGCGATACCATCCGCTACCTGGATGACGGTTCCGACATCGGAGACATCCAGCTGGGAAGAATATCTTTCGATCTGTTCCTTAATGACGGAACTTATTTCTTCTGGTCTTAAATTCATGGATCTGTCGCACCTTTCTTTCAGCCGGTCATCCCAGCTGAATATTTAATAATTGTTTCTTCATATCTTCGAGTTTGGTCCGGATACTGCTGTCCACTACCCGGTCACCTACCCGGATCACCATTCCGCCGATCAGTGTCGGATCCACATGGTAATACACATCAAAGGACTGATAAGAAGTCGTTTGCAGCAGCTTTTCTCTCACTGCCTGTTTCTGTTCCTTCGTCAGCTCCACTGCGGTACTTACATATGCGGTTCCCATTCCTTCCGATTCTCTGACCAGTTCGGTAAAATAAGCAAAAATTGCCTTTAATGAACCGTAGCGTTCCTTGGTCACCACGATCTTCAAAAATTCTGCCAGATCGTCGCTTACCCTGCCCCGGAAAACCTTCTCCACCATGGAGAGTTTCTCCTGCTTGGGAATCCCGGGATGCTTCATCAGCTTATCAAAATCGGGATTGTCTTCCAGGATCTTCTGAAGTTCTGCGGTCTCATTCATCAGACGGATCGCATTCCCATGGTCGACCGCCACTTCGAAAAGGGCTTCTCCATAGACTTTGGAAACTAATTTTGCCATGTGTCCTCACCCATTTCCTTCAGCGTCTCTTCGATCAGACTGTTCTGTCTGGCGGTGTCTATGGACGCACCCACAAGCTTACCTGCCATGACAGATGCCACGGATACGATCTCCTGTTTGATCTCGTCGGACATTTTCTGTTTTTCCAGTCTGGCTTCTTCCTGTGCTCTTGCCAGGATTCTGCCTGCTTCTTCCTTCGCCTGTGCGACGATGCGCTCCTCGTTCTGGAGTGCCCGTCTTCTGGCATCACTTAAGATGTCCTCTGCCTCTTTGTCGATGTCTTTCAGCTTCGCCTCATACTGTTCCTTCAGTTCTGCGGCTTTTTCCTGACTGGTCTTCGCTTCTTCCAGTTCTCCTCTGATCTTCTCTTTACGATCATTTAAGAACTTTCTCGCCGGATTGAACAGGAAATAGCTGAGCGCCAGGAACAATACGAAGATGGCAATGATCATCAGGCAGGAATCTGCCAGCAGCTGCCAGTCCAGGTCAAACAGTCTTGACATGGTCTCGCCTTCTGTTAATAGTATCATTTTCATCCGCATTCCTTTCGTTTAATCAGGGAAGTAAGGGCTTTACGAACAACAGCAGCATAGCGATCAACAGACCGTACAGACCGGTGGTCTCGGCAACTGCCTGTCCTAATAACATGGTGGAAGTGATCTCGGACTTAGCACCGGGATTACGTCCTACTGCTGCGGCAGCATGTCCTGCTGCGATACCCTGTCCTACACCGGGTCCGATACCGGCGATAACTGCCAGACCTGCACCGATTGCAGAACAACCTAAGATAAAGTTTTCATTAAAATCCATAGTAAATCCTCCTATTATTGAGATTCTTTCAGAATCTTTCTAGCATTTTAAGCTTACGCGTCTCCTCTTGCATTTGCGATATAAGTCATCGTCAGCATACAGAATACGTATGTCTGGATGGCTCCGGAGAACAGGTCAAAATACACATGCAACGCTGCGGGCCACGCCGTAGCGATCACACCTAACAATCCGTAGATCAATGCCATCATTACCGTTCCGGACAATACGTTTGCGAACAGACGTAAAGACAACGAAATCGGTACAGCGATCTCACTGATCAGGTTGATGGGCAGCCAGATCGGCAGCCAGGGCGGCAGCGGGGAACACATGCCTTCCCAGATCTCCTTCGGCTTCTGGTACTTGAACTGGTTATAATGAATCAATAGAAAAGTCAGTACGCCGAGGGGCAGTGTCACACCATAATCCGCTGTGGGGGGACGAAGTCCCAGCAGACCGGAAATATTACTCACCAGAATGAAGATGAAGATCGTTCCAATGTAGTTATAGAACTTCGGTGCCGCCTTGCCCATGGGAGTATCCACCATGGCGTCCAGCTTCTCCACGATCAGCTCCACCACATTCTGAAAGCCTTCCGGCACTTCTCTGGCTTTGGCCATACAGCGGTTGGCGACAATGGCAAAACCAATGATGATCAACATGACGATCAACACACACACATGTGTGGTCGTTATCCATACCTCATGACCGAAAAAGGAATACTTAAACACGCCATGTATCATAAAATCGATATTATCGGCACCGGATAACAGAATTCCATGTTCCATTGTTTCACCTCCTTATTATTTATTCTGTTGTTCTGTCACTTCTCCGTCCTCTTCAGCTCTTGCCGGATTCTCCGGGACATTTTCGCCTCCGGCAGTCTCCTCTGGCATCGCCTGGGGAATCGGATCCGTTTCATGAAACAATTTATTGCATAATTTATGGGTAAGCGGCTGTAGAAACGCCGTTACTTTCATACATATCACATAGGAGAAAAAGAAGATCAGCGGATTCATCACCTCTGTCTTCATGAGCACCAGTAATATAAAAATCAGTATCACATAACGCAGGATATATCCGCGGAAGATCATCTTCTGTGCAGTCTTCTCCGGCTGATCCAGCGCCCGGTCCAGGGAACGGTACATATGATAGGTTGCTGCAAGCGCAAGCAAGACACCGAGCCACAGGCTCCCTGCATACATCATTTTATCCTTCGCGATAAAGGCTCCGATGATCTGTGCCAGCACTCCCAGAAACAGGATTCCTAAGTCCATCTCCAAAACGGTTCTATTTATCTTTTTTAGTGTGTTTCTCATCGCTGTCATCATAAATTGTCCTGGCCATACGGTATACATTCTGCCCTCCGGCCACTGCTCCCATACAGAAAAGCAGGATCATCCAGAAGTTCGTTCCGAAATGTTTGTCCATCCAGACACCCACCGCCGACATCAGGCAGATCGGCACCAGCATGTTGATACCGAATTGCATGATCAGCGCAATCGAACGGAATACGGTTCTGTCATAGGGTTTCTTTTTTCTTGACACTGCTTTCTCTCCGTGTTGATTTCTGCTCTAAGCATATATTTTTGTACATTTTTAAGTATATTTTGTCCCCACAAGACAAACCTATAGTCATTATAACGAAATCTGAACACTCTGTCCAGTAAAATCCCCTTGCTGAAATCGTAAAAAAAATATAAATTCCACCTAAAAAAAAAGATTGACTTGGATACTTTCTCGGAAGTACTATTTGAGTAACTATTTCACAGAAATTATGAATGATCACAGAAAGAGGGATTGCCGCAATGCAGACCACTGCCAATGATGAAATTAAGATCCGGACCGCCACACCGGAAGATGCCGAAGCCCTGGCTGCCATTTACGCTCCCTATGTGGAGAACACCTCGATCACTTTTGAATACACGGTTCCTTCCGTGGAGGAATTCGCCGAACGCATCCGGCATACCCTCGCTCGTTACCCTTATCTGACAGCAGAGAAAAACGGTGTTCCCATAGGCTACGCCTACGCTTCCGCTTTCAAAGGACGTGCTGCCTACAACTGGTCTGTGGAAACCTCCATTTATATCAGTCAGGATGTTCGAAGCAGTGGTGTTGGCAGCCTTCTTTATCAGAAGCTGGAGGAATATCTGACAGCACAACATATCTGCAATGTATGTGCCTGCATCACTTATCCGAATCCGCCCAGTATTGCTTTTCATGAGAAGCACGGTTACAAGACTGTTGCTCATTTTCATGCCTCCGGCTTCAAGCAGGGGGAATGGCATGATATGATCTGGATGGAGAAGACATTATGTCCTCACACCGTGCCGCCACTGCCTTTTATTCCTTTCCCGGAACTTTGAACGCTATCAATTGATACAAAGGAGAAATGCTATGAATAACGAACTTCAGATCTACCGGAAACGACTGATCCCGGAAGAATGTATTTTGTTAAAAGACGATATTATCGTAGAACAGAACGATGATTATATTCTGACAAAATGGAAAACACTGAATCCCAAGACTACTTTTTCCCATGGCTGTTCCTGCTATTATCTGAAGGAAGGGTTCAAGATCAGCAAATTCTACCGTCATGACGGGTCTCTGTTGTACTGGTACTGCGATATTGTAGAATACACCCGCCGTCCGGAGGACAATGCCCTGATCGTTACCGATCTGCTGGCTGACATTATACTCTATCCCGACGGAAGAATGCATGTTGTTGACCTAGACGAGCTGGCAGAGGCACTGGAAAAAGGTCTGATCACGCAGGCACAGATGACTGCCTGCCTGCGCCAGTTAAACAACCTGATCACGATCATCTATCGTGACAAATTCGACAGACTGCAGAGTCCTTTGGAAAAAAGCGGACTCTAAATGCGGCACAATAACTCTCCGATGCAATGTCCCAGAAGCGTCAGCAGGGTGATGTCTTCATCCGACCACTTACGGTTACGATTGAACACTTCAAAATTGATCATTGCATAGGGAATCCCTTCTTTTCTGGACAGACATTGAAGGGCAGCCCCAATCTCCTGCTCCTGTGTCACAGCATAGGCTGCCGGGTTCAGGGAACGAAGTTTTATCATATTGGATTCTACAAAAATACCATCATCACCAAACAGTGCCAGATACCCTTCATCTTCAAACCCGGGACGACCGTCCGGAGCTTCTGCCATATAGTTGCCGTTTCTGCAGACAAGTCTGTTGGAATACCCTTCTCGTTCTACGATGTTGATTTTCATAGATTATCACTTTCACCTTAGTAAAATATATGGCCACCGATACTGATGCCGGTCAGTCCTTCCACCGGGGTACGGAAATACACACAATTGCCTACATTCGTCACTCCTGACATTGCCTCATCCGCCGCCTGATAGCAACGGCTCGTGGCCTTGTTAGCAGCCAGAGCCAGTTCCAGCCGTCCACTGGCTACCGGTGAGAACTGTTTGTTCTGATAGATCACACCCACCACCGTGTTGGGATAGACCGAACTTCTGACACGGTTGATCACAACGCTGGCTACCGCCAGTTGACCGTCATAGGGTTCGCCTCCCGCTTCACAGTAGATCAGATTGGCTAACAGATATCTGTCTCCCTCTTCGAAAGAGATATCGGAAATATCCCGCCAGGTGGCATTTGCCGCTTTCTGGGACATAGCAATCTCTTCGGCAAGCTTTTTCCTGAGGGTTTCCAGATTATCCTCTTTTTTCTTGATCTCCGCTTCGTATGCCAGGGCTCTCTGTTCCGCTTCGGAGATGTCTCCGGCATATTTGGCAATATTGTTGGATGTCTGGCTGATCAGACCGGATACCTTGCTTTTCTCGGCTTCCGCTTCTAATTTCAGATTATCCAGCTCTGCCTTCTCTGTCTGAAGCCTTGCCTCTTGCTCTTCGATCAGCCTACGGTTTTCCTCGAATTCTTTGAGTTTTTTCTGATCGTAGGCAGCGATCCGTTCAAAAAAGTCCGCAGCATTCAACACCTGGTCAAAGCTCTGCGCGTTCAGAAGAGCATTGATGTAACTGGTCTCGTTCCGTTCATACATATCGCGGACCCGGATCACCATGCACTCATACTGCCACTCTTCGGTAGCCTTTGCTTCCTCCAGGCTGTCCTGGGTATCTGCGATCTCCTGCTCCTTATCCGCGATCTGCTGTTCCAGATCCGCCAGATTATTGCTGACCTCCGTCAATTGACCGTTCAGATTATTCAGTTGTCCCTTGAGGGAATTCTGTTCTCCTTTCAGGTTCTCCAGATTATCGTTTTCCTGGTTCAGCTGGTTCTGCAGTTCATTTTTCTCCTGCTGTTCCTTCTGAATCTGCTGCCAGGTACTACTGGTAGCTTCTACTTTGATGTCTTCTGAAGAAAAGGCTCCTGCAAGGATCACCGCTGCAAGCAGCACAGCTGTCTTCTGTAGGCGCTTCAACCGTTCATACTCCTTTAATCTGTTGCTCAGACCCCGATCTGTATCATACGCCCGGTCTTACGATACGGTACGCATTCCACTCCTGCTGCATCAAACATCCGCTTCGCTGCCCGGTTGGAAGGGGTTCCCCGATACTTGTCGCTGTCATATACCACAGTGCGGATCCCCGCCTGAATGATGGCTTTCGCACACTCATTGCAGGGGAAGAGGGACACGTACAGTTTCGTGCCCTCCAAGGATCCTCCGCGGTAATTCAAAATTGCATTCAGTTCACTATGAGTCACATAGGGATATTTCGTCTCGGTGTTATCCTCTGCATTCTCCCTCTCCCAGGGGAACTCATCATCGGAACAACCCTTGGGGAACCCATTGTATCCCATAGACAGAATCTTATTGTCCGGGCTGACAATGCAGGCTCCCACCTGGGTATTCGGATCCTTGGACCGCATCCCCGACAGGTGGGCTACCCCCATGAAATATTCATCCCAACTGATATAGTCACTGCGTTTGGCACTCATTGGTGTCTCCTTTATTTGGTACCGAAAATACGGTCTCCAGCATCTCCCAGCCCGGGAACGATATATCCGTGGTCATTCAGCTTCTGGTCCATTGCTCCGATATAGATATCCACATCGGGATGTGCTTCCTGCATTGCCTTCACGCCTTCGGGTGCTGCGATGATGCACAGCAGACGGATGCTCTTGCATCCCTTGTCCTTCAACAGCTGGATAGCTGCGATGGAAGAACCGCCGGTGGCCAGCATGGGATCTACGACGAATACTTCCCGCTCTGCACAGTCTGAAGGCAGCTTGCAGTAATATTCTACGGGCTTTAAGGTCTCAGGATCGCGGTACAGTCCGATATGTCCTACCTTTGCAGCGGGGATCAGGGACAGCATTCCGTCTACCATGCCAAGTCCTGCGCGCAGGATGGGCACCAGTGCCAGCTTTTTACCCTTTAACTGCTTTACGGTAGTCTTGCAGATGGGAGTCTCGATCTCTACTTCCTCCAGCTTCAGATCCTTGGTGGCTTCATAGCCGATCAGCATGGCGATCTCACTGATGTTCTGTCTGAAATCCTTGGTTCCGGTCTCCTTCCTGCGGATGATTCCGATCTTCTGCTCGATTAAAGGATGATCCATAACTACTACTTTTGACATATACTTGTCCTCCTGTGTTTTAGTGTTGTTAGTTGTATTTTGTGCCCCGGCTCAGATCTCTTCGATCAGGCTGATTCTGCGGCTGTGTCTCTCTTCTCCGGAAAAGGGTGTGTTCAAAAAGGTCTCAACGATCTCCAGTGCCAGATTCTCTCCTACGATACCTGCTCCCATTGCCAGCATATTAGCATCATTGTGCAGCCTGGTCATTTTCGCAGAGAGCGGCTCCGAACACAATGCACAACGGATACCTTTTACTTTATTCGCTGAAATACTGATTCCAATACCGGTCGTGCAGATCACAATGCCCTTTTCGCAGGTACCGGCTGCCACAGCCTTTGCTGCCGCATGCCCGAATACCGGGTAATCACAGCTTGCCTTGCTGTCGCATCCAAAATCCTGAAAAGGAATATTGTTCTCCTCTAAATATTTTTTAACTCTTTCTTTCAGATCATATCCGCCATGATCACTTGCGATTGCTATCATTTTTATTCTCCTTTATGAAAATGAAATCTAAAGCTTTACAACCTTATGCCCCGCTGCCTTCAGCAGCCGGTTCATAATGGCCTGTCCAAAACCATCCGTGGAAAATCCCTCAGAATAGATTTTGGTGACGCCTTCATCATCGAATTCCCTCAGGATCGTATACAGATGTCTGGCAATGCTGTCTTCATCCCTGCGGCTGCCGACACTTTTGACCACATCTGCCGTATACCCGGAAAGCATTTCTTCCGTTCCGATAATACCGGTCTTCTCTCCCGCCGCATGATCCGCTGCGGCTTCCCGGTTGATATATTCTCTCACCTGTTCCGGCGTACCTTCCACAATGGTGAGTTCTCCCCTGGGGGCATAATGTCTGTATTTCATCCCAGGCGCCTTGGGGGCCTGTCCACTGTCTGCCCGCAGGATCGTGGCATCTGTGTCCACCGTTCCCAACACCGTACTGAGCTTTTCCCGGGTGATATATCCGGGGCGGAGAATCTGCGGCGGACTCACCGTCAGATCAATGATCGTGGACTCCAGTCCGATTCCCACTTCTCCACCGTCGATAATGGCATCGATCCGACCCATCATATCTTCCACGACATATTTGGCCACGGTAGGACTCGGTTTTCCGGAAGTATTGGCACTGGGTGCCGCAATATATCCGCCGCTGTACTCGATCAGCTTCTGTGCCGCCGGATGTGATGGCATACGGATGGCTACCGTATCCAGTCCTCCGGTGGTCTCGTAAGGCACTGCATCTGACTTCGGCAGGATCATGGTAAGGGGCCCCGGCCAGAAAGCATCGGCGATCCTGCGTGCTTCTTCCGGCACATCCCCTGTTATTTTGTAAATGTCTTCAAACCGGTAAATATGCACGATCAGTGGATTATCCGAGGGTCTGCCTTTCGCTGCATAGATCCGCTTTGAGGATGTCGGGTTCAATGCATCTCCGCCCAGACCGTATACTGTCTCCGTAGGAAATGCCACCAGACCTCCCCGCCGTAAAATCTCTCCGGCAGCTTTCAGTTTAGCATCATCTTCCTCACTGACCGGACCGTCTCCGGGTTGAATCTTGATGATCTCTGTATTCATATTTTTTACCTTCTGTGTTCTAATGCATTTGGGAATAGTATATCATAGATACGATAAAATGGAAAGATACTGTTTCAGGTACCGCAGAATTCCCTTATGGATCAGCCATGCAATACGATCCTGATATTCTTCATCGCAAAGCTTTTCCGCCTCCGCTTGATTTGACAAAAAGCCACACTCCACGATCACGATGGTCCCTTTGGTCTTCTTCAGAAGATAATAACTGTCGTTGGCCTTGACTTTGCGATGATTCTCCGGGTCCAGTCCCCGTACCAGCTGATCCTGAATGCCGGAAGCCAGTGTCTCGCTCCCCATACTTCCGGTATAATAAAACACCTGCGCCCCATGTACGTATTCCTCCGGATAACTGTTCTGGTGAATACTTACCGTCAAAACAGGATCGGTTTTTTCTATGATTTCTATCCTGCGTTTCATATCCTGTACCTTTTTATTGGAAGCATTTGCATCATACAATCCGTCCTCCGTCTCCCGGGTCAGCACCACTTCCACATCTTCCGCTTCCAGATATTTTTTCAGTTTTTGAGCAATCTGAAGGTTGATATCCTTTTCCGGTGCCCCATTGATGCCGATCTTCCCCGGATCGTCTCCTCCGTGTCCGGCATCGACGACCACGCAAAGTCTCCCGGAGTCATCTGCCCCCATTCCCGTCTCCCGCAAAGCATTTACCGCATGCATCGCACCAACATATTCTGCCGCTTCCCTGCCGGTCAGCGCCATCGACAGAATTAAGAGCCCTGCCATGATCAGTTTCAATGCCTTCTGTTCCATTTTTTCAGCCGCCTTATTGTATTCTATATGATTTTATATGCATTTTCCGCAGGAAATATCTTCCCAATGCAAAATCTTCCAAAATTAAGAAATCCTTTTGTTTTAACCTATTGCATCCTGTTGCCTGTTCAGCGTATAATAAACACATGAAATCGAATAGAAAAACACTTTCCGTAATCTTATTTATATTGGCCGGAATTTGTATCCTGGCAGCAATTATTCTCTTCGTGAGGGGTCACATGGAGGACCGGCACATGGAAGAATCCCTGGATGCTTTAAGACCCACTGAGTCTCCGGCAGAGACCGTTCCTTCTTCGGAACCTGAGACCATTGCAGCTGCTACGACGGAATCCGCCGCGGAAGAAGCGGTTCCCACTCCGGAAGAGGTCACCAGGGTTCCCAATCCTTACGCCGACAGCTTTCTTGCCAACGAAGACATGGGCGCATGGCTGCAGATTCCCGGCACCGGGATCGATTATCCGGTGATGTGGACTCCGAGAGATGAGTCCTATTATCTGTATCGTGCTTTCGACGGCAGTGAGAATAAAAACGGCTGCCTCATATTAGATACGGACAGCTGCCTGGATCCCCTTTCCACGAATCTCATCATTCACGGTCACAACATGAAATCCGGTGCCATGTTTGGCAATCTAACGGATTATGAGGATCCGGATTTTTACGAAAATCACAAAAATATTATCCTGTACACCGAAGAATGTCAGCGCAATTACGAAGTCATTGCTGTCTTTCGTTCCCAGGTCTACCGGAAGACCGATCAGGTATTTAAGTTCTACAAATTTTTCCAGGCGGATACCCAGGAAGAATTTGATGACTTTTATAACAATATCAAGCAGTTATCCCAGTATGATACCGGTGTTACCGCACAGTTCGGGGATCATTTTCTGACACTGTCTACCTGCGTGTATCACGTAGAGCAGGGCCGGTTTGTAGTCGTTGCCAAGGAAACGGAACCCGGCGATCACTACCTTCCCATACAGGAATAACCAACAATCTATCAGGAGGATTTTCTTATGAAAAAACTGAAAAAAATCGTTACACTGCTTACGCTTGCAGCTGTGTGCCTGACTGCTCCCGCATTCGGCAAGATCACAGCCAAAGCAGCAGAACCCAACACCTATGTTCTGAACTTTTCCACCTCCAAAGGTGAATGGCGCTTCAAGCCTGCATCCTCATGGTCCGAAGAAGTTCAGGACCGCGAGCTTTACTATATGATGCAGGAAATCAAAGATGGTGACTACATCGTAGTCCAGAATGATGTTGACTGTAACCCTCTGAACCTGAATGTTCCCGTACGTCTGGGTAACCTGACGATCAAGAACAGTGTCAAGACTCCTGTCATCACTGCAAAAGGTTATGACAATGTCTATGTTCTGGACGGTACTACTGCAGCAATTAACGGTGATGTATCTCATGCCTATGTATACGGTGGTGCTCGCGTTAATTTCAATAACAACGTTGACACTCTGGAAATGTACGGCTACGGCAGTGAATACAACAATCTGCATGCCTATATCACTGTTGTCGGTACGGTAAATCATCTGTCTGCCAAAGACGGTCAGACCATGGAGACTTATTATGACTACTATAATTTTGCAGCCAATAAGCTGTACACCGAGGATGGCGCCTTAAGAACCGATGCACAATATTACAGCAAGACCGCTCCCGCTGCCGCCACCGAAGCTGCACAGCCTGCTGCAACTGCTCAGCCCGCTGCAACTGCGCAGCCCGCCGCTTCCTCTTCCGCATACGATGATGTGCCCAAGACCGGTGAAAGTGCTCTTGCTATTTATCTGTTGGGTGCCGCAGTTCTCTGTGTTGTATCCGGATATGCACTTCGTAAGAAAAACGCATAATTACATTATAAGAGCACAAAATGCCTGGCCAAAACGGCCAGGCATTTTATATTGCTTATTATTGCAGGTAGGCGTTGATCAGTTCCCAGGCTGCCTGTGTTCCGTAGCCGAGTCTCCATACTGCCACACCACCGATATTCTTGGTAGTCATCATATTCAGCTTCACAGCGATGGATTCCGCATCCTCCAGCCAGATCTGATAATTTACGCTACCGGAAGTCCATTCCGCATAATTCTGGCAGGTCACTTCATCCCATTCTGCACTCACGCCTGCTTTACTCATGAAGTCTGCTTCATTGCGCATTGTGATATATTCGTCTGTCACATCCGTTCCTTCCGTCTTCCACAGGATCGTATAGAAGGGAAGTGCATTCACTACTTTATTCGCCGGTACTTCCTGAAGCGTTCTATCCAGTCCGTCCGATACATAGCTGATGCTTGCAACACTTCCGGGATCCTTGCTTCCGTGCCAGTGCTCATCATATCCCATGATGATCACATAATCCGCAACTTCTCCCTGAATATCCAGGCGATAGTAGTCATTGAAATGAAAAGGTACATAATTATCGATTGACAGTACCAGTCCCTTATTGCGGCACTCTATGGACAGTTCTCTTAAGAACTCCACATAATGCGGTCCGCAGTCACTGCTCAGCTGTTCGAAATCCACGTTAATCCCGTCAAGTCCCAGTCCCACTGCCGTATCCGTCACATTTTTCACCAGGTTCTGTCTGGCCGTGGTGGATGACAGCATATTCAATGTACTGATAGATATGCCGTTTTCATTCGCATAATTAAAATTATCCAGCACACCCCACACCTGCAGTCCCATCTGATGGGCGGTCGTTACATAACCCGCTGTTGCAAAGCTTCGGAACGCTCCGTTTTCATCCGTCATACTGAACCAGGTAGGTGCGATCACGTTCATTCCTTTCGTGCCGGACACCATAGAGTATAAGGTATCATTACCTGCGACACCTCCTATGGAATGCCAGCCGAGGCAGATCTTGCTGTCTGCGGTAAGGGATGTATACTCCGGTGCCTGATAATCTGTCACCGGTGTTTCCGTCTCCTCCGTGATCTCACCCAGGCGTTTATTTTCCACATATCCGATGACTGCATCCGCTGTCTTTACCTTACTCCAGGTCTCCATCTGTTCCAGTATCTCAAAAGTATCTCCCTTGACTGCCTGTGTCAGGATTGGGCTCTTTACGCCGCCTCTCAGCCGGACTGCGGTATCCTTTTTCAGCTGTGCTACCTGTCTGGTTCCCCATTCGGTATTGACCTGTACATGTCTGTCATAACATTCATAGGAATAATTCGTAAACAGTTTTACATAGTCAGCTGCCACATATACGTTATCTCCGTCCGCGAAGCTGATCACATAACCGGCTTCCTGTGTTCCTTCCGTTGTCGTATATGCAGTCTCTCCGAATGTTGTCCGGATCACTTCTGTCGGAGTAGCATATAACAACAGATTCTCTGTCATATCCGCATAAAATACTTCGTTCAAATATTTATGAACAGTTGCCAGATCGAAATAGCACACACCGTCTTTGATCAGTGCCTGTTCCTCCACCATCTCATTCTGTAAAATAATGGCACTCCTGTCGTTCTCTGACACCTGATAGAATTCATTCCAGTCGGCTTCTTCCTTGCTGTAGGAATATTTATCCAACAGCACTTTGCCCAGTGCGCAGCCACCGATCACAAGGATCAGCAGGATCGCCACGATCACCGGTAATACTTTTTTCTTCATATGTGCTCCCATCCGCAGGGGATTCCCTGCATTGTTCTTGCCTCTTCTTTCGTTCCGTCCGTCTCCCGGCAGAACAGTCTTATTCTATCACAATTCCCGCATATAATACAAGGAACAATACTCATTCAGTCACACACTGCAGGACACAGCCAGAGAGGCAATCCCATTTTGCGGTCCCGCAGCGTATGTTCCTTCCCCTCTGACCGTTCCGGCCATACGGGCGCTGACACCTCCTAAATGACAGTTCCGGGCCATCCACAGCAGCTTTGGACCAAAAGTATTCGTGAAACACTTATCCCTCTGCTGCGTTTTCCGGTACTTGTATGAATATAAATGCCTCTGACGGTACTTCTTTAAGGTAGTTCAAATAAAACATTGGAATTATGATTGTGAAAAATTTCGTTGAAATATTATGACCAGACACGTATACGCCTGTAAGACATCTCCATACTATATTTTACAAAACAATAAATGCTCTCCATCGTTTTGTGAATACAAATAAAAATGGGATGAAACGGAACGAATCGTTCCTCGTAAATCAACAAGAAAATAAGAAATCCGTCAGCCTCCTCTCCGTACCGGAGTATCAGAGGCATCTATAGGTGAGATTATATACTGTAATGTCTTGTTTGACAAGCTCTTTTATTAAATTTTTTTAAACTGTGAAAGGCTTCTATTGACTAAAATATAGGGAAAGTATAAGCTATATACCATACCAATGCGAAGGCAGAAAGGAAGTGTTGTCGCATGAAAATAGAAAAAGTAAATGAAAATCAGATTCGCTGCACGCTGACCCGCGAGGATCTCGCCAGCCGCGAATTAAAAATAAGTGAGCTTGCCTACGGTACGGAAAAGGCAAAATCCCTATTCCGTGACATGATGCAGCAGGCCAATTTTGAATTTGGCTTTGAAGCCGAAGACATCCCTCTGATGATCGAGGCCATCCCGCTGAATGCGGACTGCATCGTGCTGATCATTACCAAAGTAGAAGACCCGGATGAACTGGATACCCGTTTTTCCCGTTTTGCTCCTTCCGTTACGGAAGAAAGTGATGAGGACAGTGATGAGAGCACTGCAGACGAGGTTCTGGATCTGTTCCGCCGTATCCAAAGCGAAGACAATACCACAAACGCTCCTGAAGCTCCTTCCGCGTCCGCTCCCGAGGAAAGTGACAGTGTACGTTCCCGCCTGTTCCGTATGGAATCTCTGAAACAGGTGATCAATGCGGCAGTAATAGCCGGAAGCCATTATCATGGGCTCAGCACTCTGTATCACGAAGAGGGTACCGACGGGTATTATCTGATCCTGACGCAGGGCGAAGAAGATCGCGAGGTCTTCGACCGTGTCTGCAATGTCATCTCTGAATACGGTATTCCCAAGCGTTCCACACCGGCAAGCCTTACTTTTCTTGAGGAACATTGTTCCACACTGATCGCCGAACATGCTTTACAGCGTCTTTCTAATACTTCAATGTAACAACAGATTGTAACATTCAGGAGAGTTCCCACTCTGTGGGGACTTTCTTATTTTTATGGTTGTTTTATACCTGTCTCTCCCAGCGAGAGTCTGTAGAAAAGAAGCCGGGAAACGCGTAACTTGAAAATATAGTCTTATTCGCATATAATAAAATTTAATACATGAATTGCTCCGTTGCAATGTAGCTTACGCAATTCCATACACATTCGGAATTACAAAGGATCAAAACGCCGGTTACAGTGGAAAGGATGTACACGATATGATTTCCGACGAAGAATTATACCGACAATATTTAAGCGGCGATGAAACAGGGCTGGAAGAATTGATAAGAAAATACGACAATCCACTGACCTTATACATCAACGGCTATCTGCATGACATTCACGAGGCGGAGGACCTGATGATAGAAGTATTTTCCTACCTGTTCGCCAAAAGGCCCCATATCCGGGATGGCGGATTCAGGGCTTACCTGTATAAAGCTGCGCGCCATTTAGCTTTGCGCCATAAAAGCATCCGGCGACATCACTTCTGTCTTGATGATCTGACCAAAGAGCCGGAAGGTGGGAAACTGGTGGATGAGGTGATCCGGACAAAAGAACGAAATCAGATTCTGCATTTATGCATGGGTGAACTGCATCCGGATTACAGAGAAGCTCTTTATCTGACCTATTTTGAGGGTATGAGTTACCGGCAGGTCGCTGAAGTTATGGGAAAAAGCGTGAAGCAGATCACTAATATAATGTACCGGGGAAAAGAGCGTCTGCGGGGATTATTGGAACGGGAGGGAATAACAAATGCGGAGTCATGAGGAACGGATCGCAGAAGTCCGACGAAGGATTACGGAAAAAGAACGACAAAAAAAACGAAAACAGCGGCGGATCGTTGCTATTTCCTGCATAGCGGCATGCCTTGCTGTGATCTTCGGGGCTTCCTTTGTCATGTCCGGGATTTCCAGACAAATGGTGCCGGGGAACTCCTCCGGATATGAAACGGCGGCAACGATCCTCGGCGGAGGTGCTGCACCTGAATATATCATAATAGGGGTGCTTTCATTTCTTCTCGGCGTATGCGTGACGATCCTGTGTTTTCGTGTCCATCTGCTGGACAAAGAAGATCAGGCAGAGCAGAGGGGGGACCGCGCCAATGGAATTGATCATTAATCTTTTGCAATTTTTCGTTACCATGCTGGGCTTCTGTCTGAGCGGCATTCGTTTTCTGAGACATCGGACACTGTCATATTTTCTGCTGATTTGCTTTTATGGCTGTTTCGCACTGGGTTCCCTGTACTGGACATTGTATCTGTTATTGTTTTCCGAAACACCACGGATCTTTTATGTGTCGGAATTCGGCTGGGTCTCCAGCGTTATTTTTCTCTATCTCCTACAATATACTCTCTCCTCCCCGGAGGAAAGAAGCTTTTCCTGTCGGAAATCCCTGCTGGCTCCGCTGATCGGAGTTCCGTTGTGCGTATTTTACTGTACCTTTGGTGACATTCTCTCCAACCTGCTCTGGTGCGGCATGATGATCCTTGTCTCCTATCGTTCCATCCACGGTCTTGTCTACGCAGAGACACAGACGGGAAAAGGACGGAACCTGCGGTATTTTCACATCGGAATCCTCTGCTATGTTGCGGTAGAATACGCTCTGTGGACCTCCGGCTGCTTCTGGCCGGGCGACTCTATCTTCAGTCCCTATTGCTGGTGTGATCTTCTGCTGACGTTCTGCCTTTTCGGGCTGCTGCCTGCCACAGGAAAGGCGGTGCGGACATGACCTATATTGAAAATGTATTTATCTGTATGGCCTCACCCCTGTTGATCGCCGCCCTGTGCATGGGTAGGCGGCAGGCTAAATTCTTTCTGTGCTGTCTTGCAGGAATGGGGGCATGCCTGCTCTCCGCTTACATCAATACCTTCTTTGCCGCTCTTTACGCAGCAGATACGATTGCCGTCACCGCAGAGATCGCACCTGTGGTAGAAGAAGTGATGAAACTCCTGCCGTTACTCTTTTATCTTCTTGTATTTGAGCCTGAACCGGTGCCAATAAAAAATGCTGCCATCATCGTTGCACTTTCCTTTGCCACCTTTGAAAATGTCTGCTATCTGATTCAAAACGGAGCCGGACATTTTTCCTTTATCTTTTTCCGGGGCATTGGAACGGGTGCCATGCACGTGATCTGTGGTGCCATCGTCGGCGGTGGACTGGCATATGTATGGCAGCGCACCTGGCTGAAGATCGCCGGAACCTGCGGTCTGCTCGGGGCAGCCATCACTTTTCATGCAATTTATAATCTTCTGATCGCCTATGGCGGTGCGATACAGTATATCGCATACATTCTGCCTGTGCTGATCCTGACGGTGGGAAAACTGATTGTCCGCCTGCCCCAGAGTCACAACTGAATCCTGTCTTTTGCGGAGCTGCTGTCGGCAGCTCCTGTTTTTTTCAAACTTTTTTCAAAAAATTTGATTTTCAGGTGAGAGTTTTTTCGCTTTTTTGTACCTAATTAGATGAAGGGCATATGTATTTTATGACTTTACTTTCCGAAGGGAGGTTTTCAACAATATGTATGATACAGAAAAGCGGGTCGAACTGGTGAAAAAACGGGTGCATGAAAAATATCGCCGGAAGAAGCGCCGCGGGATCTGCCGGCTGTCTGCCCTGTGCACGGCATTGTCTGCGTTCCTTGTGGGAACGGTGTACACTGCAGCCGGCCAGACGCAGATCACCGCCCGGGGAATGTACGGTTCTATCCTGCTACATGAAAACGCCGGCGGTTATGTGCTGGTGGGGGTAATTTCTTTCGCTACGGCGGTCATGATCACTGTGCTGTGTATCAGACTCCGGGAAAGAGAACACCGCGGACAAGGCATGGGAAAAGGAAACGCATCACAACAATGGGAGGAAAAAAATTCATGAAAAAGCAAAAAATTCGGTTCTATGCGGCGCTGCTTTGCAGTTCCATGGTATTTTCTCTGGTCTCCACGCCGGTATCGGCAGCAGAAACCGGACAGTTGACGAATCCCCCGACATCCACAGAGGGTCCGGGTTCCCCAGAAAGTACATCGGGAAATGAAGCTGCAGCGATTCTGAACGGACTGTACACAGCACTGCCGATCGCAAATGGTGAGGCAGAGGTGACGACAGCATCGGAATTGACTGGGGCACTGGCAGATAGCAGTATTTCCAGAATCACACTAAATGGGGATATCGATATCGGCTCTACACTGACGGTCAACCGTACTGTGACACTGGATTTGAACGGTTGTGTACTGAAGATGACCGGCAGCGACAGCGTAATCAAGGTGGCGGCGGACGGCGATCTGACGATTCAGGACAGGAACACAACCACACAACACAAATTTAACCCGCACTGTAAATATCTGACCTGGTACATTGACATGTGGGAACTGGACAACGGTGGCTCGGAAATTGTCTCCGGTGGAGTTATTACAGGCGGTGGCGGTGATCAAAGTGACGGCGGCGGTGTGCTTGTTGCCGGCGGTACACTGGTCATGGCCGGTGGCAACATCGTCGGATGTTCGGCAACGAGTCGAGGCGGCGGTGTATACCTTGGCAAAGACTCTGACACCGGAAAGAACGGCACATTCATCATGACGAGCGGAAGCATTATCGGCTGTGCGGCTCAGCTAGGCGGCGGCGTGTATGTCGCCACAGGGTGCACATTCGCCATGGCTACCAGCTCTAATATCCACAACTGCATTGCAAATAACGATGGTGGCGGTGTAATAAACCACGGCACCTTTAGAATGTACGGTGGAACAATCAGTGCATGCACGACAGTAGCATTTGGGGGCGGCGGTGTTTGCAACAAGGGAACCTTTATTATGTCAGACGGTATGATTAAAGGCTGCACCAGCCCCGACGGTCAGTATGCTTCAGGTGGCGGAGTGCGGAACAGTAATCAGTTCACCATGACAGGGGGCACGATCGGTGATCCTGATAATCCGAATGATGCAAGCTCTGTATACAATACTTCCAGTCAGGAGACTACTCTTACTATAAGCAACAATGCAAAAATCAACACAGATGTAACAAACGTTGGCATCCTGAATGCTGACGGCGGCGAAATAGCCGGCACAATGACGAACGATACCAATAGGTACGGCACCGGCACGATCACCGGCAGTGAGGGTGCCGCCGGCAGCACTGAGTTCCATGGCAAAGTGACCAACAACGGTACCATCCGGAAGGGCACATTCACGAGTGAGGTCATAAATGAGAGCAGTGGTACCATTAACGGCGGCACATTTACCGGTACAGTTGAGAACAGGGGCGGAACGATTTCAGACGGCGATTTCAGCGGTACCACCCTGCCCGTTAAACTCATGATTACCTTTGAACCGAACAACGGAGAGCCGGTCATCACACAGGAAGTGAATTGGAGCAAGGACGGAGCGACACTCACCGCCCCCGCTTCCACCAATGAGGGGCATATTCTTGACGGCTGGTATTATGACAACAACGGTACGGAAACAAAATGGAACTTTGACACGGATACAGTCAAATGCACTATGACCCTCAAGGCAAAATGGGAACTCTCCACCTATTCCGTAACGCTGCAGACGGACGGCGGTACGATTGCCAGCGGAAAAGAGGTAACCGGCTACACTTACGGCACCGGGGCAGTTCTTCCTACCGCCGATGATATTACCCGCGAGGGATACCGCTTTGACGGCTGGTATACGGACAGCAGCTTTTCCGGTTTGCCCGTTAGAGAGATCACAGCTACCGATACGGGAAGTAAAACGCTATATGCAAAGTGGACGCGAAACACGACTCCCATCATTCCCGGCAACGACACCAACAATATCGTAGAGCAATATAAGACTGACGACAGCGACTCCGGAGAACAGACTGACCTTGATGTCCCCGCTCCTGTCGTGAAAAACACCACCTCTTATTTGACCTATACCGTACAGGCGGGGGACACTCTCTGGAAAATCGCCAGAAAATACAGTTGCTCCGTAGCTGGGATCGTGGCAGCCAACAGTGACCGGATCAAGAACCCGAACCGGATCCACGCCGGCTGGCAGCTTAAAATCCCCAAAAGTGGAGCGCCCGTCTCAGGTAGCACTCCCGATGCTGTCCTGCCTGAGAATAAGAAAAGTGGGAGATACATCGTCAAACAGGGAGACACCCTTTGGAAAATCGCCAGAAAGTACAACTGCTCCGTGGCTGAAATTGTTTCCCTGAACCGGGAACTGATCCGCGATCCTGCTCTGATTTATTCCGGCTGGGAACTGAAAGTACCACAGAATTAGCCTCCCCTGAAAGAATCTACCGGGCCAGTCATACTTCATAATGTCGGATCAGATAATATATCTAAGGGAAAAAGGCAAAAAAAAGACGGCCAGAGGCCGATGATCTGAATTCCTTGAATTCTTTTGATTTCTCAAATCCGCGCAATCGACGGACACATTTCGATTGCGCGGAAATCTGAGCTATGAAATTCCATAAATACTTTGTTTCACCTGTGTGTCCCGGTCAG
>OIZO01000612.1_pt1 | contig 22661 bp, 21 predicted proteins | sample 1588551 | NCBI WGS metagenome assembly OIZO01 (sample SAMN03283271) | human gut metagenome | biome: human-associated habitat; material: feces | host: Homo sapiens | place: Peru | collected 2012 | reverse complement strand
CCTCGATTTTGCCGATCTCAAGAAGATAGGTGTTGTGTTGAAACGCGCTCTTTATTTTATTACCTGTTCCGGCAGGATGATGTACCGCACGAAGCTGGAAGAAGATTATATCTGCCGCAATCTGATGGGTGATAAGACACAGATACCACGTGAGATCCGTGAGAGCGGTTATCAACAATTGAGCCTGTTCGATACCGGCTTATCCACGGAGCCGCTTCCGCTATCGTAGATAAATGTAAAACTTTTATTTCCCTGAATATTTTCCTCAAGACAGGAGCAGGACATTATGCATGTATTTATCTGTGAAAACACACCAAACGGAATATTGACCGGCGTATACGATGCCTGGGAATTAAAGATTCAGGAAAGATGCTCCCACGCTGATATTTATCTGGTATCCGGCCAGCCGGATAATTACGAGCTGTTTTGCGACTACCACACCGTCGCACCATCCGCTGAAAAAGCCGGAAAAGTTGTTTCTACGCTAAACCGGAAGCTTGGACACGATTTTTACGAGACAATCCTTACTGCTATTTTATCCATTGATCTTTCCGGCAAGAAGAAGATGGACAAAGCGAACGCCGTGTATCAGACGATCGTTGCCGCACTTTATTCACCAAAGGGTGCCCGTGTATTGGATTCACTGAGTAATCCTTATATTTACCGTGTCTTTGAATTGTCCAGAACCACAGCCTCCGAAGCCCACCACCTGAAAGGTTTTCTGCGCTTTTCGGAACTGCAGAACGGCGTTCTGTTTTCCACGATCCATCCCAAAAATAATGCCCTGCCAATTTTAGCAGAGCATTTTACGGATCGTTTTCCGCAGGAAAATTTTATGATTTACGATGAAACCCACCAGCTTGCGGCAGTCCACCGCGCCGGAAAGAATTATATGCTTGTAGATGCTTCAGACGTCAATACCGAACTACTTCAGAACTATTCTGAGAATGAAGCAAGATTCCAGAAACTGTGGCTGGCCTTTTTCGACAGCATTGCGATCGAAGCACGTACCAACCCCGAATTACAGGCACAGAATATTCCGAAACGCTTCTGGAAGGATGCTGTGGAGTTAAGACACTTTTGTGAATAACCTTCCCGCATTCTCCTCCGTCACACGCTCGACCTCCTCCGCTGTGATTTCTTTTAATTCTGCGATTTTTGCGATCACAAACGGAATATTTGAGGAATCGTTTCTCGTGCCGCGGTGCGGTTCCGGTGCCATGTAAGGACAGTCCGTCTCAAGCAAAATGCGCTCCAATGGGATTGCCTCCACTGTTTCTTTTAGTTTTTTTGCGTTTTTGAATGTGACAACGCCACCGACACCGATGTAGTAACCCATTTTGATAAATTCCTGTGCCATCTCTCTGGAGTAGGAATAGCAGTGGATGACACCCGGTATCTCCTCTGCGTGAACCTCTTTCATCACTTCCATAGTATCGGCTGCTGCATCTCTGGAATGGATGATCACCGGAAGGTTGGTTTCCCTGGCAAGTTCCATCTGCCGTCTGAACCAGTAACGCTGTGCGTTCTGCACCTCTGGCTCTTTATCCCAATAATAATCCAGTCCGATCTCACCGATCGCAACGGTCTTTGGAAGAGATGCCTGCTCTTTTAACCAGGCAAATGTCTCTTCATTCAACCCGCTGATGTCACTTGGATGTACACCCACCGCTGCATAAATGTAATCATATTTTGCAGCAAGTTCCAGAGTTGTCTTTGTTGTCTCTATCGAAGCCCCGACATTGATGATCCTGCCGATCCCTTTTTCCGGCAGGGAACGGATCAATGCTTCACGGTCATCGTTAAAACTTTCATCATCATAATGTGCATGTGTCTCAAATATCATAGCTGCCTCTCTGTCATAAAAGAATGCACTAACTATAGCATTTCTATGTAAATGTTTCAATGCGCATCCCATCAAATCATTTTATTTTTTCTGTGCACGCTTCCGGCGTTTTCTTATGATCAGTACGATCAAAAGCAATACAACCGCTGCACCGCCGCCGGCATAATACAAGGTGTGATCTGCCGCCGTATGTACCAGTGCAAACGCTGCCTCATATGGAATGTCTGCCACAAGGTAACTGCCGTCCTCTGTGGTTTCTGCCAATGTCCATGCATCACTGCCTGTTTCTCTGTACCAGATCTCATTTTTTCCTGAAGTGTCCGGCACATAAAAATGTGCTTTTACTGTATCATAGATTTTGTCATGCAAGTGTTCAAGACTCCAGTTGTAAGCATACACGACATCTCCGTCCGGCAGATCTGTGTCGCACTCTGCCATCTGGATGGAAGTGTCATCATAGAATTTCCCTTCCAGAAGAAAAACTGCTTTTTCATTTTCTGTATCGGAATTTTCACTAGCTGTATCTTCTGTTTTTGCGCCGTTTATCACTTCCGATCCCACGATACTCTCTGTCCAACGGCTGTACTCTGCCTCCACCGTTTTATTTTCCGTCATTGGTTTTCCGACCAGATCCTCCGGCCAGACTGCATAGTAACCATCTTTTTCCGGAATCTGTGGAAGATCAGATTCACTGAAGCTTCCATTATATACGATTGTCTTTACAATATCCACATTATCTTCTGCCCGGAAAGTTATCTTCACTTTATGGAATCCTTCCGGAATATTCTCAAGTTTCATGACCTCTTCATAACTTTTTTCATCTGCAATCCCAGCATAGTTGATGTTGTCAATTCCATCAAGGTCATCGCCCACAAAAATGTTACCTTTTACCTCGCCCTCTTCAGACACAGTTCCTGCGATGCTTCCCAGACCTTCCCCATCACTTGTGATCGTAGATGCAGAAACACAGTTTTTCACGGTATATCCGCTTCCGACAATGCCTCCGACATAATCCTTTGCATTTACATTACAGAGACTGTAACTGTTGGAGATTGCACTGACACTGTTTCCTGCAATGCCTCCGGCATAATCCCCGGTATCAGATTTCACAGAGCCATAACTTTCACTTCCATAGACCAGTCCAAGTTCTTCTAATCCGGTAATACCACCGACACTGTTTTTCTTTGAAGTCACTTCCCCATAGTTGCTACAGCGGATGACAACATTATTCACGGTAGAACGGAGTGTAATGTCCGTAGAATCTGTAAGATCAGGATCAAACTCCGGATCGAGATCATATTCAATGTTCATCGTTCCGACAATTCCACCCACATTGAGATCTCCATTGACCGTTCCTCGGTTTACACTTCCCGAAACAACACCATCTGTATCTTTTGCGCTGGCTGCGGACGAGATATCTTCCATATACTCCTCATCTCCTGTCACCACAGAAAGCGTATCTCCAACCGTATTCTGAATGCTTTTGATCTGCTTACTGATCTTCTGCACATCATTTGTGACAGACTGGATTCCATCATCCACTGTGTTCGTCAGCTTATCAATATCGCCGTTCGTATCTTTTTCTTTTATCTGATTGGAAATATCATCCACAAAATCTTCTGCCGTTTTATTGGAATCGGAGATTGTTCCACGAATGTTGGACAGATTACTGTTGATATTCTGCCATTCTTTTGAAACCGCCTCTGCCTGTTCTTTGTTTAAAATGTGATTGTTTCCCTGGATACTATCTATTTTATCCAGAGAATTATGAATATTATTCATGTACTGCTGCGCTTCCGGGTTCGACTCGCCGATGGAATCCGAGAGGGAATCCAGAGATTCCGACAAAGTTTTCGAAGAATTATCGTACTGCTCCGACAGATTGTCCACATAAGTCTTTGCCGCTGTGGAGGTATCACTCATGGTCGAAGCAATGTTGCTTAAGGTCGTGTTGATGGAACTGACCGAATCCTGCACCTGGTTTACCTTATCATCCAGATACTCCGATTCTATATACGGCTCCGCCTGTCCAACAATTCCTCCTACATCTTTTCGTCCGTAGATTTCCCCTTCATTGTGGCAGTCGATGACTTTTCCACTCTGGCGTCCGGCAATTCCACCCACGTTATAACCCGTGTGTGCAAAACCGATTTTTCCCTGATTGATGCATTCACTGACAATTCCGGTCGAAACACCCACAATTCCGCCCATATCATTCCGGTCTATTACACGCCCTGCGAGATTTAGTGTACCAATGTCAACGCCTCCAATATCCATCGTGGTCTTCAGCTCATCTGTATTGATGCTGCTCTCCGATGTACACTCTGACACAAGTCCTTCGTTATTTCCAACGATTCCTCCGGTCTGATTGGTGGCTGTCACCGCTGCGTTGCTCCTGCAGTTTACAATTTTTCCGGTCGGTTTGTTGATCCCTGCGATCGCTCCGACTGCTGTTTTTCCATTGACAGTTCCTTCAAAGGAACAGTTCCCGATCGTACCATAGTTCACGCCGGCAATTCCGCCAATATTTTTACAGCTCCCTTCCGAAGTGATCTTACCGGAGATCTTCAGATCATTCACAACTGCATTTTTACCCAGATAACGGAAAAATCCATAATCAGAGCCTTTTACCTGCAGCTTCACATTACTGATCGTGTGACCGCCGCCCTCAAAATCCCCAGAGAAATATGCAACACCATTGAAATCAACCTTCGAAAGATCAATATTATGGGTAAGTTTTACCGTTTTTCCAACACTCCAGCTGTCATACTGACAGTTCTGTAAAAATTCTTCAAATGCTTTTTCATCCGCAATTTCGATGATCTGATTTTTATTTTCTGCCGTATCCGCACTCGTTGCGCTGTCTTTTTCTGTGGTTTCTTTTGTACCACTGCTTTTCTGTGAGGCTGCAGCCTGTATGGTCAGCAGTCCGTTTCCTGCCAGAGCAGAAACGGTCAGTGTCATGGAAAAACACAGGGCAAGTACTTTCATTCTCATCTTTTTCATGACTTTTTCTCCTCCTGCTCTTCCTTTGCGGCTGTCTCTGATTCTGCAGCCACATTTTCATCCTGCGTCATTCCCTGCAGCATTGGATTTTGTGTATCGTCATGTGTGACTTCTCCATGTCTGCCCGGTATGTGCGAATCTAACGACACTTTCATCTGTCCCTGGAATACACCGGAAACATCTGCATCAATCTCTCCCTGTACATAACCTTTTACATGTCCGGTCACCCTCACTCTGCCGGCAACCTCCTTCTGAGGACGTGAAATATTCATGGCAAGGGCTGTCTTCTCAATGATAAAATCACCAAACAGCAGGATCTGCGGCAGCACAAACAGAACCAGAATAATGGAAATTAACGTACCGCGTCCCAAAGCCACACCAATGGAGGCAACCGTCGGATCGGATGCAATCTCACCGATCAAAAATCCTGCACAGGTCAAAATCGTTCCGGAAGTAAAAATAGTTGGAAATGCCTGATTTAAAGATTCAGTAATCGCATCTTTGATCGGCATTCTCTGTTTCAGATCCATGTATCTGCTGGAAATAACGATTGCATAGTCGATCGTTGCACCCATCTGAATTGCAGACACGATCAGGTACGCAATAAAAAATATTGTCTGTCCTCTCATTGCCGGAACTGCAAAGTTGATCCAGATACTTCCCTGTATAGTGAGTACCAGAAGCACCGGAAGCCCTGCTGACTGGAACGTGAAAAACAGGATGATCATAACAAATAGTGCCGTCAATACGCTGATCACGATATTATCCGATGCAAAGGAAGATTCCAGATCATGGTCACTCGTGGAGTTTCCTACCAAAATGACATTGTCTTTTCCAAAATATTTCGCTGCAATACCCCGGATCTCATCCATCGCATCGTAGGTTTCCTGTCCTTCCGCCGGAAGTGACAGATCTAACACAAATCTGGAATAGTCATCTCCCTGCAGCTGTAATTGCGCATCATGCAGCGTGTCATATAAGGACGTAAGCTGATCGTCAAGATCTGCATCTAATGTCACATATCCTTCCTGATATTGGTCATACAGGAACAGGAACATATCAATGATCGGCACCTCATAATCATCAATGCCGGTAAATACCGGACCATACTGCTCCTCATTGTATGCATATGCTGTATACAAAATCTGTACAACTTCTACATCCAGATCCGTCAACTCTGCAAACTGTCTTGGGTTCAGCTTATCCGTCAGCATATAATCATCATTGATCGCCACATTTGCAAGTCCCAATGCCGAGTTTACATAATCCAGTTTTTCAATTTTTCCCAATACCTTTTTCTCGGAATCATAATCCCCTTTTGGAACCATGACAACCAACTGATTGCTGGCACCAAAGGTATTCTCAATTTTTTCACTTGCAATTTTCGATTCACTCTTTTTTGCGCTGACAATGGAATTCGTGTCATATATATACTGGCAGTGATTAGATTCCCAAAATGCAAATACCAGAAACACGATAAAAACCGGCGGAATGATGTATTTGGTCAGATTTGCGAATTTACCTACAAACGTAATTTTCGGTACATAACATTTGTGATGGGTATTATCAATTCCTTTTGCAAAAATCAAAAGCACGCCCGGCATTAGGAAGAAAACGGAAATCAGGCTGAGTATGATCGCTTTTACCAGAATGATACCCATATCGTAGCCCAGCCGGAACTGCATAAACATCATCGCAACCATGCCGGAAATCGTGGTAAGGGAGGACGAGCTGATCTCCGGGATCGCCTTGGAGAGTGCCACTTTCACCGCTTCCTCTGCATCCAGCGTCTCATGTTCTTCCATGAAACGGTCACACAAAATAATGGCATAGTCGATTGCCAGTGCCAGCTGAAGCACAACGGCAATGGAATTTGTGACAGATGAGATCGTTCCAAACCAGTAGTTTGTGCCCATGTTTAAAACAGCCGCCACACCAAATGTGATCAGTAATACCGGGATCTGCAGATATGCTTTTGTGGAGAGCATCAACACCGCAACAATGATGACAACCGCCAGCACAAGAATAATATTCATATCCTGCGAAAGTGACTCTGCACTGCGCTCCTCCTCACCGACAGAGGACGAAACATAGACATCATAACCATCCAGTGTCTCTTTTACTTCCTCAAGCGCATCTTTGCTGATCTGTTCATCCTCCGTTCCGTCAAACGTCACACTAAACAGCGCATCCGCACCTGTAAAATGATCCTTGGAATCATCAAATTCAATCTGCTTCACGCCCTCAATATTTTCCAGATCGTCAACCAGATCTTCCGCCTGCGCATAGGTGATATTCGAGACCATGACTTTGGCACTGCCATAAGTTGTGAACTGCTCCTCCATCAGTGACAGCCCGATCCTCGTTTCACTGTCTGCCGGCAGATAGGATGTGATATCCTGATTGACCTGCACCTTATTAATAGAAAGAACACTGTAAATCATTGCCAAAACAAACAGAATTTCGATTGCTTTCCGCTTATTTACAATAAAGGAAGCGACGGTAAGCCAGAAGTTCCCTTTTTCTTTTTCCTGTTTTTCTTCCATATTCATCCTCTTTCATGTTACATCTGAATCATTTTTCTTACGCAGCAAAACAGCAGTTGTTTTACCGCTGATTCATTTCACTATACTTAACATTGTGTTGATTATTTTATACTGCATTATTATAATAAGGGCATCTGGTTTACTCAATAAACATATTTTTCAAAACTGTTTGTTAATTGACATATTATGTACACTGTGTTGATTATTTCAGAAAATTTTTAGGATTATAAATTTTTAATCATAACTCCAGAAAAAATACCAGACAATAACATCACATTTTATATGAAAGGATCTCACATTATATATGGAAGCAAAAACCGACCGCCGTATCAAGCGTACCCGCTATCTGCTTGTACACGCACTCACCTCCCTTATGCTGAAAAAAAGTATCAAGGATATCACCGTAAAAGAATTGTGCGAGTCTGTTGACATCAACCGCGGCACTTTTTACCTGCACTACAAAGATATTTATGATATGTTGGAGCAGACCGAGCAGGAGCTTTTAGAACAGTTTGAGCAGGTCTTCAAAAATTATCACCCGGATCATACTCCGGATTTTCCTTATCCGCTGTTTGTCGAAATTTTTCAGATCATTGACCAAAACTCTAATCTGTGCTGTGCACTGCTGAGTCCCAATGGCGATATTTCTTTTTCTGTCAAGATTAAGAAATTGTTTGAACACCAATACATACACGAATGGATGGTTGCGCATCATTCAGCTGATTTTCTGCCAACTTATGAATATTTCAGCAATTTTCTCGTTTCCGGCTGCTCCGGTCTGATCGAGTCATGGCTGGCTCATGGCAAAAAGGAGACGCCGGAGGAGATGGCAAGACTTATCAGCAAACTGATCTCTACCGGAATGACATCTGTCTATCCGATACCTTGCGGACAGTCTGATGATCTGTAGAATTGCAGACCTTCATTTTGTATATTTTTACTAAACTTTTGTATTTTTTATCAATTAAAGCAAATTTTTGTTTCCTTTTCACACAAAATCATATATACTCATTACAGAATATTGGCTCCGGGGCAACGCTTCGGAGTTTTTGCTTCGCAAAACAAGGAGGAAAAATCCTCTCCTCGTCCAATGAGACTCGGATTTTTTCTTCGAAAAAACAAGGAGGAATTATGGATTTTGTTGGTACTGTCTGGGCGCTGCTTCCGCCGGTGATCGCCATTGTGCTTGCGCTGATCACAAAGGAAGTTTATATGTCGTTATTTATTGGTGTCGTAACCGGAGCTCTTTTATATACAAATTTCAGTCCGGTTGGAACGATCGAGGCAATTTTTGAAGTTATGATGGAAAAACTGGGGGATTCGTGGAACGTCGGCATTCTGATTTTCCTCGTATTTCTTGGCATTATTGTTGCATTGATGACAAGAGCCGGCGGTTCTGCCGCTTACGGAAAATGGGCAGGCAGTAAGATCAAGACCAGATCCGGCGCACTGCTTTCCACATTTGCGCTCGGTGTCGTGATCTTTGTCGACGATTATTTCAACTGTCTGACCGTTGGAAATGTCATGCGTCCTGTCACGGACAAGCAGAAGATTTCCCGTGCGAAACTGGCTTATATCATTGACGCAACCGCAGCTCCGATCTGCATTATCGCACCGATCTCAAGCTGGGCTGCCGCAGTCACCGGATACACAAACGGAGATGGTTTCTCTCTGTTTTTACAGACAATCCCGTTTAACCTGTATGCATGGCTTACCATTCTGATGGTGATTTTTATGGGTGTGACCGGTCTTGATTATGGTCCGATGAAAAAGTTTGAAGAAAATGCTGCAAAAGGTGATCTTTTCTCCGGCAAAAATGATTATGAAAATGTAAAAGAAAATATTATTTCCGCAAAAGGAAAGGTGATCGACCTTGTTCTTCCGGTCATTTTCCTGATTGCAAGCTGCATTATCTGCATGATTTATACAGGTGGATTCTTTGAGGGCGAGAGCTTCATCAACGCTTTTGCAAACTGCGATGCATCCATGGGGCTTGTGATGGGTTCCTTCATTACATTAGTGTTTGTGTTTTTGTTATACCTGCCACGCCGCGTGATCACATTCAGCGAATTTGCAGAGTGTATTCCGCAGGGATTTAAGATGATGGTTTCCGCCATTCTGATCCTTGTTCTTGCCTGGACGTTAGGAGGTTTCTGCAGTACAAAATTAGAAGCCGGCACCTTTGTGAGCAGCATGCTCTCCGGCAATATAACTGCAACCTCACTTTTCCCGGCTATATTATTTCTGGTTGGAAGCGGACTTGCTTTTGCAACCGGTACTTCCTGGGGAACGTTTGGCATTTTAATTCCGATCGTTACCGCAATGTTTCCGGAAACAGATCCGATGCTCGTTGTCTGCATTGCAGCCTCCCTTGCCGGTTCTGTCTGCGGAGATCACATGTCGCCGATCTCCGACACAACGATCATGGCCTCTGCCGGAGCGCAGTGCCACCATGTAGACCATGTATCCACACAGCTTCCTTACGCGCTGACGGTCGGTGGCTGCTGCGTAGCCGCCTATCTGGTTGCCGGATTCACAAAGAACGTATTCCTCACGATGGCAGTCGGTGTGATCCTGCTTTTTGCGGTGTTATCATTCATCCGCTACAGACAGGGACATAAATAAATTTGCAAAAAAATATCTTGAGTTTCCGCAAAATGTAACTTCAAATTGCCAGACTTCTCCTAAAGCACCAATCTGCCGGATTTTTGAAACTTTAGGATTGGCATAGCCAGGATTAGAGGCACTTTAATAAGCCCCATCCGGGGGTTTGACCCGCCGGAACCGGACTTTGGGAGAAAAGTATGCTTTTATCTATTCAGACGACTAACTTAAGGCAGAGTTGACGGTACACCGGACGTTTTGTCCGGAACCATAGCCTGACACCTTCTTTTGCATACGACAGTATACCACAGATGCCTTTCGCCAGTCGGTAATAGCAGAAATGAACTTTTTCTTTTACAGGGTCTGCTTTTTGTATGATGGAAACCTTAACGACATTCGTTTCTGATTTCATGGACATATGTGCCAGAAATGCCATGCATAGGGTAATATAAAAATTCAGGACATTGATTGCAGCAAGCTTCCTCACACGGAAGTTTTCAAACTGAAACATCTGCTTTTTACAGCGGAAATATTCTTCAATGCGCCATCTTGAGAAATAAGTCTTTGCGACATTTATGACATCTTCTTTTGACTTTATTTCTTTATTTGTTGCAAGCATCATGGTATGTTCTGTGATGCCATAAATGAGGACCAGATAAATGTCTTTTTTTGATGCTGTTATCTGTACTTTTACATGGGAAAGATAAGCATCATGCTTTTTCCCCCTGAAAATGACCGGAGTTTTGATTTTTCCTTTACGCTGGTTTCTAAGCTGTGTGGCGGGAATCCATTTTCCATGAAAGAAGAGCTTTCGTTTCGCAGTAAGGCGGATGACATAGTCCTGTTTCAGTTCATCAAGTTTCAGGAACATCCTGTTATCGTCATAACCTCTGTCCATGGCAAAGGTGGCTTTACCAAAAGTGCTGCGCCGCGCTCCATTGCAGAGAAAGTAACATCATTAATGGATGTAAAGTTCTTTTCCTGTGAGGAATGAATTTCAGAAAAGATACTTACAGGATGGTTGTTGTCCGTTAAAACGCAGGCTTCCGTAACATGGTAACCTTTCTGATAAATTGTTTTTGTATCTGTACTTTTATAGCCATCTCTGACTATGCCAAGAGCTTCAAATTTATAACCTTCCGGTTTTACAACATCGCTGTCATCTATATGTATGACATGTTCGTTTGAAACCCATTTGCGTATGACCGAAAGATACGATTTTTGTGCGGAAGACGGAACCCCTTTGTTTAATTGTCTGGTCAGGCGTTCAACCGAATTAACCTTTTTGGAATTTTCGTGAAGCTGGTCAACGATGTCAGTCAGAAGACAGCTTCCGGAGGCAAGCATGCCGTAGGTCATATATTTTGATTTGACACCTTAATTTTACTACAAAACAGGAAAAGATTCCTTGTATTTTGGGCATTTTTTGAAAGTCCTTTATAGCAGAGCCTGTGAAAGCAGGGGAATGTGGATAAAAGTACGGAAACTCAAGAAATATATATCTTAATTTCAGAATCTATTTTATAATATGGATAGTATTTTACGTATCAGTGATTACTTAAAATAATGAACTCAGGAGAAATGGAATATGAGCAGAGGTGTATTAGGAAAAAATAACTGGGCATTAGTCCTTCTGATTCTGGTCGGTGTCGTATTAGGCGGTCTTATCGGAAAGTTATGTGCGGGCGTTCCTGCTTTAAGCTGGCTTAGTTACGGCCAGAGTTTTGGATTTGTCAATCCGATGGTGTTGGATCTTGGAATTTTAGTTCTCACATTTGGATTTACGGTGGACATCACGGTTGCAGGGATACTTGGAATTGTGATCGCGATTATTATTTATAGGCTGCTTTAGTTTCCTAAAGCAGCCACTTCCATGCCGGAACCACACTTACATGGATTCCATCACAGTCAAGTTCCGCTTCCTCACTATTCGTAATTAATATGCATCTTGCACCCTCGATAAAATTTCTTAATTTCAGAAATGCACCGATTTCCCGTTCTCTTGTTTCTATCTGATCAAGCACCTGCATGCTTACCTGAATTGCCAGTTTTTCTTCTGGAATATAGAAATCAATCTCAACATTATTTTCAAAATAGAATACCTTTTCTCTTCCGAAACGTCTGATCAGCTCTATTGCAACCAAATTTTCCAACTGCGCAGAGCTGCAATCCATAAGCATAAGTCCCAATAGTCCGGTATCCATAAAATAATACTTTGGCGAAGTCTCTTTTTGAATCAGTTTCGCCGCATAATTGTGCAGGGTAAACAACATATAAGACTCCATCATATAGCCAACATAATTAATAACCGTCTGCTTGCCAATTGCTGCCCCGGCACTTTTTAAAATATTTCCAAGCCGGTTAAAAGACAACGGCTTGGTAATTGATTCTGCAATTTTCTTTAAAATTAAACGCACTGCAAAATCATTGGTTATCTTATTTCTCGTTATAATATCTCCAAGATAAATCGTCTGGTAAATACTGTTTAAGAACTCCCTCTTATTTCTGATCCCAACCAATTCCGGGAACGCACCGTATTTTACATACTGGTCGTACATGCCAAGCACTTCTGCTCTGTCCTTTGTACTAAGGATATCCAGATAATTCTTATTCTTCCCCTGTGCCAATAAATACTCCGGAAAGGAATACGGATATATATCTACGATCATAAATCTTCCACCAAGTGTCGAAGCAATCTCACTGCTTAACATCTTGCTGTTACTTCCGGTAATATTGATCCGGTATTTCATATCTGCAATGCGGCGCACAAACTTTTCCCAGCCCTTTATATTCTGTATTTCATCCAGAAAAAGATACGGTCTGTTGTCTACTCCCGCCATTTCCAATCCAATTTCTAAAATAACATTCAAATCGTCCGCTGACATCTCCAGAAGTCTTTCATCTTCAAAATTGACATAAACAATCCGCCTCAGAGGAATCCCATTCTCCTGCAAATGCCTGATCTGCTGATACATCATGTACGATTTTCCGGTTCTTCTGATCCCCACAAAACAATAATTCACTTGATCTTCCAATGGATAATTTCTTTCAATAGCAGGATTATTTAGATAAGTGTCTTTCTGGTCAGTCATAATCTGTTTCAGATAATCTCTGTTCATATGTTCCTCCTTTCTGTCGGCAAGACAATTATAACATCATTCCGTCTTGTACACAAGACAGAATGATGTTATTTTTGTCTTGCGCACAAGACATATTGATATTATTTATATTCTGTGTATAAGACAATATGACATCATGTATGTCTTGTGTGTAAGACATTACGATATATTTTATGTTCTATCCGTTTTATCTATTCCCGAAATTTCAATTATTATCCTACATCTGTTTTGTCATTCCAAATTGCATGGCAATCTCCTATAAAAAAACAACCCTCGTCCGAACCATCTATATTGATCCAGACGAGGGTTGGTTACGTTTCTTTTTTACATAATCGTTGGTATATACTCTGCCAGGTACTCTGCAAAAATCCTGTGGCTGTCAAGACTTAAGTGCATCCAGTCATAAGGATACATCTCAATGCCCGGTATGGAACCGGCATCTATAAAATGACATCCTAACCGGTCTGCAACATCCTTAAATTCTTTGGCAAGTGCTCTGGAACGCTCCACGCATTTGTCACCCATCTCTCCTGCAACAGCCGTTTTTGCATAATCCGGATGGATTGGCGGCGGGGCTACCAGAAGAATATTCGGTTTATTACGCCATGCAGCATGCGTGTCGATCGCTTTCTGTGTCAGGCGCTCCAGACCTTTTCCGATGATAAATCCGTTTGCATTAAAACGGTCTTTTGTATCATTGGTGCCAAGCATAATAATCACAAGGTCGAGAGGCTCATGTGTCATCATGCACGGGTAAATCGCATTCAATCCGCTCAATCCTTCAAAAACAGGATCTTCAAAAGACGTGGTCCGTCCACTTAAGCCCTCCTCGATCACATAGTAATCATCGCCTAACTTTCTCTGTAAAAGTTTTGTCCAGCGTTCCTCTACTGTGAAACGTCCTCCGGTTTTGGAATTATATCCATGAGTGTTGGAATCTCCAAAACATAATATATTTTTCTGATCCATTGTCTCATCCTCCCTGTGCTGTCATCTAAAAAATCTTTTTCCAAACAAATATATATTGTACACGATCATCTTACTGCGCAAGTAACTTTTCCGCAAGACTGACCGATCCCATCATGCCCGCCGTGTTTGCAAGCTTTGCAGGAACGATCTCCACGATCCGAAGTCCCGGTGCGATCTGCGCTTTCACCTTCCGGTTTACCTCCGAAAGCACATACTCCTGCGCCATGATGCCGCCTCCAAGAATGATCCTGGATGGATTGAAAATACAGCATAGCGTTACAAGACCTGTGCAGATATCGTCGATCCACGCATCAATCTGCTCTTTGATCTCCGGTCTGTCCTTTGCCGCAAATATTTTTTTGCCGTTATCCAGAGATCCATCGACTTTTTTTACACGTCTGACCAGTCCGGTCGTGGAAGCGCACCGCTCATAGCAGCCCTCCAGACTGTCCGTTCCCGCCTTTTCTTCCGGGTGGATCACCATTCCGCCAAAGCTTCCGGCAGAAAAAGAAGCCCCCGGGTAAACGCTTCCGTTCATCACAATGCTTCCTCCGACACCTGTTCCATAGGTCAGACATAAAAAATCATCGCATCCAGCACCTGCCCCTGAACGGAGTTCGCCAAGAGCCGCCGCATTGACGTCATTCTCCACTGCGGCAGGCACACAAAATTCCTCTTCCATGATCTGCTTTACCGGCATGCCTGTGTATCCCGGAATATTGCTGTTCGCATAAAAAATGCTTCCATCTTCCGTATTCACTTCCCCGGCAGTGCTGATCCCGATCGCTTCAAAATCGTGATAGGAATGGATCAGTCCTTTGACACGCTCCATCAGTGCCGCTCCGCCTTCCGATGCGCACGTCTCTGTCTCACGCAGCTCCACGAATGTCTCTCCGTTCCAGAGACCGGACTTGATCATTGTTCCCCCGATATCCACAGCCACAATTCTCATAATTTCTCCTTTTTTACTTTTCGATCGCTGCCACAAATCTTGCCGTGATCTCAGCCGGTCTTGTGATCGCACCGCCGACTACCAGTGCAAAAGCTCCTGCCTCCAGTGCCTTCTTTGCCTGCTCCGGATAGTGGATATGTCCCTCTGCGATGATCTTTGCCGGGCATTTTTCGGAAAGTTCATGGATGAAATCAAAATCGATGTCATCACAGCCCTGTGTCTCCGGTGTATATCCACGCATGGTCGTGCCGACAAAATCGGCTCCGGCATTGGCACATGCGATTCCTTCCTCGATGGTTGCACAGTCTGCCATCACAAGCTGCTCCGGATATTTTGCCTTGATTGCCTCGATAAACTGTGCTGCCGTGCTTCCATCCGGTCTTAATGCGCTTGTTCCCTGTACCGCAAGGATATCCACACCGCATGCCACCAGCTCATCCACTTCTTTCATGGTAACCGTGATGTACATCGGTGTTCCCTCATAGTCTTTTTTAATGATACCGATAACCGGAAGGTCTACTGCTTCCTTGATCTGTGTGATGTCACGTACTGTGTTTGCACGGATTCCGACTGCTCCGGACTGTGCTGCAGCTTTTGCCATCAAAGGCATAACGCCGCCTTCTTTTGTATACAAAGGCTCGTGCTCCAATGCCTGACAGGAAACAATTAATCCGCCTTTTATCTGATCAAATAATGCCTGTTTGTCCATTTTATTTTCCTCCTGCAATTACATCTCAATTTTAATAACTGCTTTTCTCACATGTGTGTGTGATCCGTTTTTGCAGCTTGGTTTGTGAAATTCTTCCGGCAGGAATAAAGCAAAGCTTCCATCCCCCAGCGTTCCGCCACATCTGCTTCTGCCTGCCGCAAGTCCGCAGTCCGAAGCTTCCTGAAATGTATCTGTAAATTCTGCCTTGTCTGTCCACTCCCAGTATTCACTTCCACTGATATCGATCTGCAGATCTGCATAACGTTTATGATATTCATACTCTGCGCCTTCTGCCTCCCGAAGGTCTGCCTCCATGACATTGACAAAAACCTGTTCTCCGTCAATCACTGTTTTTCCGTCTGGAAGTGCAGTCAGATCACATTTTTTCAAAAAATCAATGACGGTATCCATGTTTTTATGTAAACCACGATACTGTTCCAGATTCTGTAAGCTGTCTGTAACCATTTTGTATCTCCTCCCGAAATTATCCTGTAACGCTTATTCTTAATTTCAAATCCGCACATTGGCAGCTGCATCATTTTTTTCTGCAGATACAGAAATAAGCCGAAGCAGTGCGTACACCCCGGCATATTTCTGTATGTATTTCTCTTATTATAATTCTTTGATCGCTGCCTCGATCATCTTCTGAGCCTCAACAACAACAGCCTCGTCTTCCGGTGCTAAAGGTGCAAGCGGCAATCTGACGCTTCCAAGTTCCAAGCCATACATTCTGTGTAAAATCTCTTTCATGACTGCGTAAAGATTTCCTTTTGCCTCGCACATCTTGTAGATGATTGCATCTGCTTTGTACTGGATCTTCATTGCCTCTGCGATATTATTTTCGCGGATGAGCTGATCCATTTTTACAAATAATTCCGGCATAACCGCATATGTTCCACCGATTCCTCCGTCTGCGCCGATCGCACGTCCGGATACGAACTGTTCGTCCGGTCCGTTGAATACAACAAATCCATTTTCGCCACGCTCTTTGACACCTTCTGCCTTAAACATCTGGATATCCTGTGTCGGCATGGAAGAGTTCTTCACTGCGATCACATTCGGATTCTTCAGCATTTCTTTTAACAGGTTCATGGATAATGCTGTTCCTGCAAGCTGCGGAATATTGTAAATAACAAAATCAAGATCCGGCGCTGCTGCACTCATTGCATTCCAGTATTCTGCGATTGCATACTCCGGTAAATGGAAGTAGATTGGCGGAATCGAAGCGATCGCATCTGCTCCAACGCTCTGTGCATGTGCTGCAAGCTCCACGCTGTCTGCGGTATTATTGCATCCTACATGTGCAATGACAGTCAGTTTTCCTTTTGCTTCTTCCATGACTGCTTCCAGCACTTTTTTCCGCTCGTCCACATGCTGGTAAATACATTCACCTGATGAACCGCCAACATACACACCCTTTACTCCTTTTGAGATCAGGTGGCGTGTCAATGCTTTGACACCTTCTGTTGAAATTTCTCCTTTTTCGTCATAGCATGCATAAAATGCCGGAATGACTCCCTGATATTTTGTAATATCTTTCATTTTATCTTCACTCCTCTGTTAGATTTTTGTCCTATTTTTTATACCGCCCTTCTTAAACAAGAAGGATAGTTTGTCAGCCTTTTACAGCTCCCATTGTAATTCCTTTTGTAAAGTATTTCTGGAATAACAGGAACACGATGATGATCGGCAGGGCTGCCAGTGCCGCACCAGCCATGATCAGGCCGAAATCTGTGGCATTTTCTGCCTGTAACTTGGCAATACCAAGAGAGATCGTCAGGTTGCTTGTGCTTGATAACATGATCAACTGCATGAAGTAATCGTTCCAGCTGTTGATGAATGTAAAAATCGCCAGTGCTCCGATACCCGGTTTGATCATCGGTACTACAATCTGTAAAAATGTCTTTGCCTCACTCGCTCCATCGATCTGCGCTGCCTCCAGCATTTCAGAAGGCACACCCTCCGAGAACTGTTTCATCAAGAACACGCCAAACGGCCATCCTACGATCGGGAAGATAACCGCCCAGATCGTATTATATAAATTCAGGCTTGACATCTCACGAAGTAATGGGATCAAAATAACCTGTTTTGGTAATGCCATTGCACATACGATCAGTGTGAAAAGTAACTGCCGTCCCACAAATCTCTTCTTTGCAAGCGCATATCCTGCCATGGATGCTGTGATACAGGTAAGGATCATGGACATGATCGCCATAAATACGGTATTGATCAGCCAGCGGACTGCAGCCGGCACCGTCGGTCCTGTCAGTGTCAGTTTCAAATCCCTGCTTCCTGTGATCAGGCTGCTGAATGGAATATTGAACTGGAACAGCGGTGCGGTCTGGCGGCTGAATAACTTCTGATAGTTTGCCAGCGTCCACTCTTTTGGCCACCAGATCGGCGTTGTGGAGTTGATCGCTGCGTTTGTCTTAAAGGAACCTGTGATAATCCAATATAATGGGAAGGTAAATAATATTGCCAGTATCACAATTACAACAATGCTGATGATCTTGTATGCAGAAGGATGTTTTGTACTATTTTTGTTTTCCATATCTGTAACCCTCCTCCTAATCATTCGAATTTCCAAATTTAAACTGGATTGCGGACAGGATTGCGATCATAATTGCAAGGACAACGCCCATTGCATCGCCGTATCCGTAACGGTACAGTTTAAATGCGGAATAATAAATGTAATACATGATCGTGTCTGTACTGTGGTTTGGTCCACCGGATGTCAGCAGCTGGATCAGTGCAAAACACTGGAAACTGTTGATCGTTGTAATAACAACAATATATAATGTGGTCGGCATAATCTGTGGCCACTTGATCTTCCAGAAAGCCTGAAGGCTTGTAGCTCCATCTACATTTGCCGCTTCCACCAAGGATGCATCCACATTACCAAGTGCAGATACATAAAGTACGATTGGCTGGCCAACGGAAGTTGTAAGCAAAATCAGTATGATACATGCAAGTGCATAACGCTCATCACCCAGCCAGTTGATGTTCTGGTCGATGATCCCTGTCTTTGTACCAAGGTAATTGAAAATTCCATAGTAATTGTTAAACATCCACTTCCATACAACGGTAACTGCTACGGAACCAGTTACAACCGGAAGATAAAATATAATTCTGAATAAGGAGGTTGCCCATCCTTTCAGATCTACGATCACGGAAGATACCCATAAGGAAAAAACACATGTGATCGGAACGGAAACCACTACGATAATAAGAGTGTTCTTCAACGCCCCAAGGAAAACTTTATCCTGAAATAATTCTTTATAGTTTGCAAGTCCAACAAAAACATCCGCAGAGTTCATTGTTGAATCAAAAAAACTGGTCCACACACATAATACAATTGGAAAAATTACAAATCCCAGAAAGAAAATCAAACTAGGAAGTAAAAAAAGATATGCAGCGGTCGTTTCTTTTCTTACCAATACACGGCTGCGCTTTGATGGTTTTACTGCTGATTTCAAAGAAAACACCATCCTTTCCATAACTTTTTGGCTAAAAATCCCCTCCTCCGGTATTCCTGCGAGGAGGGGATTCCACTTATCATTTATTTAGTTGCTATACGAACTGCTTAGTTAGCTGCTGCTGCGTTTGCTGTTCCAACGAACTCATCAACTGCTGTCTGGACATCAGCACCGCTTCCAACCTGCTGAAGCATATTCCACCAAGCTGTACGAGCTTCTGCCCAGCCTGGAGTTACCTGATAGTAGTCACCAAGGTACTGCATTAATGTACTGTAATCGCTCATTGTCTGAACATCACCGTAAAGACCTGTTAAATCTTTGCCTTCTACAGTATCACGTACCGGGAAGTATGTAGAAGAAAGAACTGCGTCTGGTGTTCCTTCTGCACTGTCTGCCATGTATTTAATAAAGAGTTTAGATGCTTCGATCTTGTTTGCATCTTTGTTATCAAATACACCAAATCCCCAGATACCGCCACAAAGTTTTGTGTCTGTTGCTTTCTCAGATGGGAATGCCATGAAAAGGATCTCATCGCCATCGTTTGTAAGTCCTGCATCGTTGTTGTCAGCATTTAACTGCTGTGCAATGTTCCAGCAGAATGCTACATTTAAAACACCCTGACGGAATAAGTTGATCTCGTCACCACCTGCGATAGAAGCATCAAATCCGATTGCTTTGGAATCAACAAGTGCCTGGATTGCTTTTACGTTCTCAGCGGAATCTGCTGTATATTTTGTGTGGTCTGCGTCTGTGAATGTTCCACCGTAAAGGTTGTTGATGAGGGCTCTTGTTCCCTGGTCACCACCCTGACCACTACAGTAAACAGCGCCTACGGTCTGTCCTGTGTGAGCATAAACAGCGTCCATTGCTTTGAAGAAATCATCTGTTGTCCATGTATGGTTCTCAGCGTCTACATACTGCATAGCGTCAGCTTCCTCAAATACTGTTTTGTTAATTGCCATACAATGTGCTGTCATACAAAGCGGATATTCATAAGTAGCTCCCTCTTTGTTCACACATGCGGATAATACAGAATCATAAATTTCAGATTTATCTGTGTCATCCAGGATATCGGATAAGTCTACCATCAATCCTTTTGCTCCCCAGTTTGCAACCAGACGTTCCGGTCCTTCCATGATAAGGTCTGGAGCCTGTCCGCCTTCGATCGCTGTATTTACCTGATCATCACCGTTTGTGTAATCAAGATATTCCACTGTCACATTGATTCCCGGATACTCCTTGTTGAAATCCTGGATCAAGGAATCAACTGTCTCTGCATTGCCCCATTCACCGATTGGATATGTCCATAAGGTAATGTCTGCCGAAACATCAGAACCGCCTGCCTCTCCTGCTTCTGCGGTCTCTGTTGTCTGAGTTTTTTCAGGAGCTGTTGTTGTGTCACTGCTTCCTGTTGTCTCAACTGTTGTTCCACAGCCTGCTAATAAGCTTGCTGCCATTGCTCCCACCAGTAAGGTAGCCAAAACTTTCTTTTTCATATTCTTCTTCTCCTTTTCTTAAAAGATTCTATCTTTCGAAGTAATTATATTTTAGAAAAATATTTTCATTTTGTCCATATACGTTTTGTACTAATTTCATTTTGAAAATATAGCACATTTGCACATAAATTTTTATTTATTAGCTTTTAAATAGTGCTAAGTGTATGTTTTATACCTACAATTCCGCATATTCATCCATTTTTCCTTTTGTTTTTGTATGAAAATATTTTTCATTTTTATGATTTTATCTTGCAGTGCATTTCATTTTGACATATACTTTTATATAGTAAATATTAATGTGTTTCTGTAAACGCTTGCTTACGCAGTAAAACACAGGGTAAACAGTGACACTCGCTTCATTTTACAGGGGATTAAATTATGATTAATAAGAATTTCTGGGATCTGCTTACGGAAAAGCAGGATTCACTCACCAAATCAGGTACGATCATCGCAGATTACCTGACAAAACATGCCGAGGAAGCGCAGTTTTTATCAATTTCCTCACTTGCCAAGGCATGCAATATGGCAGAAGCCACCATTTACCGTTTCTGTAAACAACTCGGATTTGAAGGTTATAATGAAATGAAGATTTCACTTGCGCAGGCAAATGTGACACCGACACCGTTTTCTTCCTATTCTTTAGATCCATCCATGTCGACATCTTCATTATGTGACAACGTATGTGCTTCTTTTCAGGCTGCGATCAGTAACACTATGAGCGTTCTTGATTTTGACGCAATTGACGAGGCTGCGCTTCTCTTGCAGCGCGCAACCTCCGTTTACTGTCTCGGCCAGGGTGGCAGCCGGGTTCTGGCAAATGACATCTGGGTGCGCTTCGCCACGATCTCCAATAAATTCCGCAACTGTGGTGACAGCCACACGCAATTGATCGCCGCAAGCCTCATGGGCCCAAGTGATGTCATTTTATTTGTTTCCTACTCTGGCTCCACGCACGACATGATGGACACTTTATCCGTTGCCAAAAAGACCGGTGCAAAGATCATCCTGATCACGCACTATCCGGATGCACCAGGCACAGCACTTGCAGATGTCGTCCTCCTGTGCGGCGCCCTGGAAACACCATTGGATGGCGGCAGTATCCCGGTCAAGGTCAGTGAGTTATTCGTTGCCGAATCGCTTATCATGCGTTATCTGCTCGACAACCGCGAACTTGCAAAAATCGCCCGCGATAAAACCAGTGTTGCCATGGTGGCAAAGTTTTTGTAAAACGCAAATAAAAGAAAAATCGTGCAGACAAAATATTATGTTTCTGCACGATTTTTCTTTTTTATTACATTCAAAACCTGACTTGTAAAAAACTCTTATAGCATTTTATTTCATCTCAGATAAAGCATCCTCATCTGCAACAATAATTACATTCGGATGAAGTCTTAAAACAGAGCCAGGAACCTGTGGTGTGATCGGTCCGTTTACGACTGCATTTAATGCTGCTGCCTTATCTTTTCCGCTGACTACAAGCAGGATTGCTTTTGCGCGAAGGATAGTTCCAACACCCATTGTGTAAGCCTGTTTTGGAACGTCATCTGCGCTTGCGAAGAAACGTTTGTTAGCCTCGATCGTACTCTCTGTCAGGTCAACAACATGAACATCCTGAGGGAAAGAATCGCATGGCTCGTTAAAACCGATATGTCCGTTACGTCCGAGTCCTAACAGCTGAAGATCAATACCGCCAAGAGAATCAATCAGTTTTTCATATCTCTCACACTCGTTGGCACTGTCAAGGTTCATTCCGTCCGGAAGAAAATGATAATCCGGTCTGATGTTGACTCTGGAGAACAAATTTTTGTTCATAAAATACCAGTAGCTCTGATCATTTTCTTTTGGAAGTCCTTTGTATTCATCCAGATTTACCGTTGTGATCTTAGAGAAATCCAAGTCTCCTTTTTTATACCAGTCTACTAACTGGTCATAAGTTCC
>OIZO01000611.1_pt1 | contig 22666 bp, 19 predicted proteins | sample 1588551 | NCBI WGS metagenome assembly OIZO01 (sample SAMN03283271) | human gut metagenome | biome: human-associated habitat; material: feces | host: Homo sapiens | place: Peru | collected 2012 | reverse complement strand
GGGAAAGGGTGTTGCCAAAGCGGATGGAGCTGATGTCAAAGAGGATGCAGCCGCAGTGGCCGGGGAAGGTTGGGAAGCTGATGACCTTGATATAGGTATCGATCTCCGGAGAATAGTCAACGATCTCCAAGGTCTCGCCATAAAGGGCGGAACGCTCGTAGGACCGGAGCCATTTGGAATCCATATTGGCAAAGAGGCTTCCGAAGGACGCGCCGATCATGGTCTCCAGGGGCAGCTTTTCCAGCTGGGCCAGAGCCGGGTTTCCATAGCGGAAAATCCAATCCACGGCGCAGTTCTGCTCGTCAAAAACCATCTCGATGTCCGCAAAGGCAAAGGGCATGGTATCGAACACCCGGAAATAGGCGCGGTAATCCTCCTGGGTGGTCAGGGCGTTTTCCTCCGGCATGGACCGAAGCAGGGCCTTCTTCCGGTCCTGAATTTCCGCCTGGAGCCAGTCCCTTCTATTGGCCACAAGGTTCAATGTCTCCCCATTGCTCAGGTTTACCGTGTCCGTCACGTCATGGATGGCCCGGACGGATACCAGGGTACTGCGGTGGATCTTCACAAAATCCGGCCCCAGCTGGTCCTCCAGCTGGGCCATCGTCACCCGGACCTCCCTGGTCTTGCCCCCGGCCAGGTGGAACTCCGCATAGTTCCGATTCATAGAGATATAGAGCACCAGCGCCGGGTCCAGCTGGCTGCCATCCGGGAGCTGGAGCATCTTCTTGTCATTCATACAGCATTCTCCTTTTTTCTTTATCATACCGTCAAGGAAAGCTCCAGTGGAATTCCCCTCTTTCTAAAAAAAATCCCAGACGCAGAAGCGTCTGGGAAATGTTGGCGACCCGGAACGGACTCGAACCGTCGACCTCCAGCGTGACAGGCTGGCGTGCTAACCGACTGCACCACCGGGCCAGGAACGAGTGAGATTATAGCATAGAATCCACGGTTTGTAAAGAGGAAAAATGAAAAAATTTAATTTTTTGTTTTCTTCTGTCAAAACGGACCGAAGTTCTGATTTCCGGTTGCCTTTTCCTTGGAAAACTGCTATAATAGTGAATATTTTTTGAACCGCGCCGCGGAAGAATTTTTCGACATACGGAGGCTGCTATGGATATCATCATTGCGGGTGACGGCAAGGTAGGCGCTACCCTGACCCGCCAGCTTACAGGAGAGGGCTACGACGTGACGGTCATCGACTCCAAGCTCCAGCGGCTGGAAGACAGCGTGGAGCGCTACGATGTGATCTCCGTCCAGGGCAACTGTGCCTCTATGGAGGTGCTGCGTCAGGCCGGTGTGGAGTCGGCGGATCTGCTGATCGCCGCCACAGGCGCGGACGAAATCAACCTGTTGTGCTGCACCACCGCCCACTCCATGAACCCGAAGCTGCACACCATCGCCCGGATCCGGAATCCGGAGTACACCGAGCAGATCTTCAAAATGCGGGACCTCTTCGGCCTGTCCATGCTCATCAACCCCGAAAACCAGGCCGCTACGGAAATCGACCGGCTGCTGAAATACCCCGGCTTTCTCCGGCGGGATACCTTCGCCAAGGGCCGGACAGAAATCGTAGAGCTGCGGGTAGACGCCAAAAGCAAGCTGTGCAACGTAAAGCTGGCTGACCTGCGGTCCATTGTCAAGTGCAAGGTCCTGGTCTGTGCCGTACTTCGGGGCGGTACCGCCACCACCCCCGGCGGTGACTTCACATTGCGGGAGGGGGACCGGCTGTTCATCACCGCCCTGTCCGAAAACCTGACTACCCTGCTGAAAAACCTGGGCATCCTCACCCGGCAGGTCCGGCGGGTCATGCTCTGCGGCGGCGGCCGGGTCAGCTATTATCTGGCCAACCGCCTCCTCAAGGCCGGGATCAGCTGCGTGATCGTGGAGCAAGACCTGACCCGCTGCAAAGAGCTCTGTGCCCTGCTCCCCGGGGCAGAGATCATCCACGGAGATGTATCCGATCAGTATCTACTGGAGAGCGAGGGTCTTTCCCAGTGCGACGCTCTGGTGACTCTGACGGGGCTGGACGAGCTGAACATGATCGTCTCCCTCTACGGCATCTCCAAGGGGGTCCCCCAGGTCATCACCAAGCTGGGCCACGCGGACAACCACAGCATTATGAGCAACCTCTCCCTAGGCAGCTATGTGTGCCCCAAGGAGCTGTGCTGCAACAACATTGTCCGCTATGTCCGGGCCATGCAGAACCAGACCGGTGCCGCCGTCTCCGTCCACTCCATTGCCGACGGCCAGGCAGAGGCCATGGAGTTTCTGGCCGATGAAAGCACCCGGTTCTGCGGGGTGCCCCTCAAGGACATCAAGCTGAAGTCCAATGTGCTGGTGGTCAGCGTCAGCCATGGAGCAGACACGGAGATCGCCAACGGCGACACCATGTTCCACGCCGGGGATACCATCATCGTGGTGACCAACAGCGGCGTGGTCCTGCGGCAGCTCAACGACATCTTCGCCTGAGAGGTACGTCATGAACTATAAAATGATGGGCCGCTTCATCGCCCAGATCCTGTCTCTGGAAGGGATTTTCATGGTCCCTGCCCTGACCATCAGCCTACACCTGAGGGAACACCCCGCCATCCGGGGCTTTGCCGCCACCATCGTCATCCTGCTGGCTATCTCCGCCGCCCTGCGGATGCTGTGCCGGGGGGCCAAAAGCAACTTCTACGCCACCGACGGCATGGTCTGCGTGGCCCTGAGCTGGATCATCCTCAGCCTGACCGGCTGCCTGCCCTTTGTCATCTCCCGGGAGATCCCCAGATTCATCGATGCCCTGTTTGAGATCGTCTCCGGCTTCACCACCACCGGCGCTTCCATTCTGCCGGCTGTGGAGAACCTGTCGAAAGGTATCCTCTATTGGCGCAGCTTCAGCCACTGGGTAGGCGGCATGGGTGTGCTGGTGTTTCTGCTGGCCATCGTGCCCAGCGGAGAAAGGGGCAAGGGCTTTACCATGCACCTGCTGCGGGCGGAGAGCCCGGGGCCCAGCGTGGGCAAGCTGGTGCCCAGGATGCGCAAAACCGCCGCCATCCTCTACATCCTCTACATTATCCTGACCGTTGCGAATATCGTTTTTCTGCTGCTTGGCGGCATGCCGGCCTTCGAGGCGGTGTGCAATGCCTTCGGCACCGCGGGCACCGGCGGCTTCGGCGTGCGCAACGATTCCTTCGCCAGCTACAGCCCCTATCTGCAAAATGTGACCACCGTATTCATGTTTCTCTTCGGTGTGAATTTCAGCTGCTACTATCTGCTGCTCATCGGCCAGGTCAGGAGCGTACTCAAAGACGAGGAGCTCCGGGCCTATTTCGGCATTGCTTTTGTCAGCATTGCCCTCATCGCCTGGAATATCCGGAGCCTCTACGGCACACTGGGAGAAACCCTCCGTCACGCCGCTTTCCAGGTGTCCAGCATCATGACCACCTCCGGCTTCGCCACTACAGACTTTGACCTGTGGCCCAGCTTCTCCAAAACCATCCTGCTGGTGCTGATGGTCATCGGCGCATCCGCCGGGTCCACCGGCGGCGGCATCAAGGTGGCCCGGGTGCTGCTGCTTTTCAAGAGCCTGCGCCGGAGCTTCCTGCAGATGCTCCACCCAAACCGGGTCCAGCTGGTGCGGAACAACGGCCAGGTAGTGGATGAAAAGGTGATGGAGAGCACCAACGCTTACCTCATTGCCTATGTGTTTATCCTCTTCCTGAGCTTCCTGGTTCTGAGCCTGGACGGCTTCTCCACCGGCACCAATTTCTCCGCGGTGCTGTGCTGCTTCAACAACATCGGCCCCGGCCTGGAGGCAGTGGGCCCTACCTGCAACTTCTCCGGCTTCAGCGTGCTGAGCAAGCTGGTCCTCATCACCGACATGCTCCTGGGCCGACTGGAGATCTTCCCCATTCTGTGCCTTCTCTCCCGGCACACCTGGAGAAGACAGGTCAAATAATTTTTTCTCCGCTCCCCCTGGCCGGGGAGCGGATTTTTTTCTAGGGAAATCTGCAAAAATCAATTCTTAAATCTTTCTGAATGCCGTTGCTTTCCCCGGGAGTCTGTGGTACAATATAGGCAAGATGGGGGTAGTCTATCCTCCCCCACCCAGCCACTGCCGCCGGGAAGGACGGCAGTGCGATCAAGCAATTGGAAAGTGAGGTTTTTTCATGATGAAAAAGCGGATTTTAGCGCTTCTTCTCACGGTCTGTATGCTCCTGTCCCTCATGCCCCTGGGGGCCTTTGCGGAAGAGGACAGCGAGGAAATACAGGTCCTGGCAGAAGAAGCCAATGAGGACGAAGGGGGATCCGGAAATCAGGATCCCTGCGCCAGCGGCCACTCCTACGTTTGGACGTCCAACGGCAACGGCACCCACACCCAAGTCTGCTCTGTATGCAAGACAACAGGCAACACAGAGAACTGCGTAAAGGCCGGGGATGCCACCTGTACCGCCCCTGCTGTCTGCAAGGACTGCGACGCTGTGATGGAAGAGGCCACAGGCCACAGCTGGGGCCAGTGGAGGCACAATGACGGCACGGATACCCACACCCGTACCTGCTCCAAGTGCAGCGCAACAGAAACCAAGGACTGCCACGGCGGCACGGCCACCTGCGACGCAAAGGCCGTATGTGAGGACTGCGGCGCTCCTTACGGCGAAGTAAAGCATTCCGACACCGTCAACTACCAGTATGCCGGTGAGAACTCTAACCAGCATAAGATCCTTTGCAGCGCCTGTGGCAAAGTAATTGGCACAGAGTCCTGTACCTTTACGGAAGCAAACTGTCAGGCTGCCCCTTCCTGCATCAAGTGTCACCACACCGTAGGTGAAAAAAATCCCTCCAAGCACATCGGCGGAACAAAGGCTGTCCATAACGAAGGTACGGAAACCCACAATGTCGTCTGCGTAGGCTGCAACACGATCCTGGAGGAGAATGTCCCCTGCACCTCTGACAACAGTGCCAACTGCAAGCACAAGTCCAAGTGCACCGAGTGCGGCGGCGAGGTTGGCGCTCTGGGCGATCATAAGGAAGGCACCCCCGCTACCTGCACCACCAAGGCCGTATGCAGTGTCTGCGGTCAGGCCTACGGCGCCCCCCTGGGCCATGACCTGGTCAACGGCGTCTGTACGCGCATCGCCACCGGCAAGTGCGTCTGCTCCAGAGACCACAAGGGCCTGTGGAACGCAGAGAACGCCTCTCAGAATACCGTGAAGTGCACCGAATGCGGCAAGACCGTGGAGAAGGAATCCGTCAGCGTGGCCTTCACCCTCAGCGGCTACAAGGTGGGCGCAAAGGTCTCTTCTCTCGATGCATCCAGCAGTAGCAGCTATGTGAAGGTAAGCCATGTCTCTGTCACCCCTGCCGGGGAAGACACCTTCCAGGCAGGTACCAGCTACACCATCACCGTGGAGTACACCCTGGATCCCGGCTATAAGGTCGGCTCCGCCACCATCAACGGTGCCCCCGCTCTCCTGTCTGATAACAAGGCCACCGCCTCTCTCAGCACCCTGGAAGTGGAATACTCCATCACCTACGACCTGGCCGGCGGCAAGCTCCCCGCCGGGAAGACGAACCCCACCACCTACACCAAGTCCTCCAGCTTTACCTTGGTGAACCCCACCAGGACCGGCTATGACTTCGCCGGCTGGACGGGCACCGGGCTGGACAAGGCGACCATGACTGTCACCGTTCCTGCCGGTTCCACCGGCAACCGGAGCTACACCGCCACCTGGACGGTAAAGTCCTACACCGTTACCTTTGATGTCCAGGGCCACGGCACCGCTCCCAAGGCGCAGACCGTGGATTACGGCAAGAAGGCCGCCACACCTAAGGCCCCCACAGAAAGCGGCTATGCCTTCGGCGGCTGGTATCAGGACGCTGCCTGCAAGCAGAAGTTCAACTTCTCCACCAAGATCACCGGAGACATCACCCTCTACGCCAAGTGGGACGAAGCCTACACCCTAACGTTCCACACCAACGGCGGCAACACCATCAAGTCCATCAATGCCGCCAAGGGCAGCACTGTTGACCTAGCGAAGTATAAGCCCAGCCGCAGCGGCTACTATTTTGTCGGCTGGTACCGGACCAAGGACCTCAAGAGCGGTACCCAGGTCAGCGTACAGAGCATGAAGGAAAAATATGCCGATGCCGATGGCGTGATTCATGTCTACGCCAAGTGGAAGAAGATGGACACCACCAACCCCAAGACCGGTGACCCCTCCTTCCCTGAGCTGGCGGCTGGTCTGCTGGCTCTCAGCGCCCTGTCTCTGGGCGCGGTTACCCTGATCGGTAAGAAGAAGCGGAACTGGTAAGCATATAGTCTTCTCCCCCATCCTGGGGTTCCCCAGGATGGGGGAGTTTTCGCCTTCCCCTGGGGGAAGGTGCCGCCCCCAGGCGGCGGATGAGGGGCGGCCATGGTACCGCCCCACACCCGTCCCGGGCTCCGCCCGGTCCACCCTCTCGTAAGGAGAGGGGCTTCTATCCCCATAAAAATATCCCGGAAGCCGCAGCTTCCGGGATAACTCGTATGTACCTTACTTCGTATAGGCTTCCTCACACCCTGGGGTGATGCGCTTGCCGTCCATGGTGATTTCGGAGCAATCGGAGAAAACCTGATAGATAAACCCGCCGTATTCGTCTCCCAGATCCCGGAAGGTATTTCCGTCCATCGACGCGGTGGCTACACCCATCAGCTGAATGCCGCCGTAGGAGCACTCATATATGTCGTTCTGCTCCATGGTCATATTCCGGCAATCCGTAGCCGCAATGCCGATGGTACCGCATCCGTAAAGGCCGCATTTGCGGACCTGCACATTGGTGCACTTCTGGAAGAGGAGGACTCCGCCGACGCAGTAGCCGGGCTCCTTGGTGTGGCCCGCGGTGAGGTTCTCCACCGCAATGTTGGAGCACCGGTCAAAGGACAGGACCTGGGCATATCTGGGCGTTGCGGAAAGGGTATTGGCGTTCTTTCCGGTTTTGCCGATAATGGTCATGTTGTCCACATTGTGGATGGTCAGCTGCTTGCCGTCGAAAACCTCATCCCAGGTGTAGTATTCCCCGTCAGAGCTCATGTCCGCCGTGCTCTCATCCAGGAGCGCCGTATCCAGAATGATCTTTTTGTCAGAGCCGATGGCGGCCAGGAATTCCTCCATATTGGTGACGGTGACCTCTTCCTGAGGCTTGTTGGGTGTCACCACCTCCGCTTTCAGGCTGCCCAGCATCTGGGTCAGCTCCACCTCCAGCAACTGTCGGCCGTTGTCTCCCAGGACCTGAGGGTTCCCCACCTGGGGGAGCCACTGCCAGCCCTGGTTTCCCTCGCCGGTGCAGCCAATGAGGGTGATGGTGCCGTCAGAGCCGGTGTCCCCTTCCTCGGCGGCATACTCAGAGCCGGTGACGAAGCCGCTGCCATTCAGGGTGTTATTGCGCAGGGAGCAGTCCTTCAACGTCACCTTTGCCCCCGCGGTGACCACCAGGTTTTCGCACCTGTTATCCGTAATGGCACATTTTTCCAGGGTCACATTCCCGGCTCCAATGATATCCAGAGCCGTGTAGCCAGAATACTGGGAATCCTCCCCTACGGAATAGATCTTGCAGTTTTTCAGCTCCACCTGGTCACTGTTGTAGAGGGATACTCCCGTGCTGGCGCAGGAATAGATATCCGAGTTCTCCACCTTGAGTCCTGTGGTGCTGTCGGCCACGATGCCCCGGTAGCCGCAGCCATAGAGCCCCAGGCCCCGAAGGGTCACATTTTCGCACTCCCGGAGCAGCAGCACATCCCCCTCGCAAGGCCCTGCCTGCTTGGTGTGACCGGCGCTGAAATTCTCCAGGGTCAGGTTCTTGCAGTTCTCAAAGGTCAGGACCACCGCCGACCGGGGGCCGGTTTCCAAACCTGTTTTGTCGGCGGACACCCCCCGGATGGTCAGGTTGTCCGCATTGGACACCACCAGCTGAACCCCGTCCGAGGTGGTCTCCCAGCGGCAATAGGGGGTATCCTCCAGATTGCCTTCGGTCATATCAACGGTCAGCTCCCCAAGCTCCACCACTGCCCCGGGGGCAATGGCAGAGGCCAGTGCACCGCCGTTGGTAATCACCGTTTCCTCCTTGGCGGTAAATACCGGCTTGGTGCCGTCAGTCAGCGGCAGAGTCGCCACGTTTTCCGCCCCTGCCGCGCAGCCGGTCAGAAGGGAGGCACCCAGCAGCAGGCCCAATCCATATCGATAGAATTTGCGCATTCCAATCATCCTTTCCATGAAGGTTGTGATGAAATTGTAGCACATTGTTTCCCATTTGTCATCAGTCTTAAGCATCTCTTAATCTTTTTCTGGAAATCTTTACCTGGATTTAAGATTTTTCCTTGGTCTCTCTTCCTTTTTTCGCAATTCTATAGTATAATGGGGATTAGAATTTATACGGGAGGTAACCTCTATGAAATACGGCTTTGGCGTAGACCTGGGCGGCACCACTGTGAAAATCGCATACTTTGACGAAAACGGCACCATGCTGGACACCTGGGAGATCCCCACGGTAACGGCAGATGGCGGCAAACAGATCCTGCCGGATATCGCGGCCTCGATCAACGATTACCGGAAATCCCACTCCATCCCCGACACTTCCCTGCTGGGCTTGGGCATTGGCGTTCCCGGGCCCGTAGACGCCAGCGGCATGGTAAACCGCTGCGTCAACCTGGGCTGGGGTGTATTCAACATCTGCAACGAGCTGGGGGCCCTCACAGGTCTGCCCGTCAAGGCCGGCAACGATGCCAACGTAGCCGCCATGGGCGAATACTGGAAGGGCGGCGGCAAGGGCTGCAAAAATATGGTCTTCGTCACCCTGGGCACCGGCGTTGGCGGCGGCATCATCATTGAGGGGCGGCTGCTTCACGGTTCCCACGGCTCCGGCGCGGAAATCGGCCACATGGTGCTGAATCCCCAGGAAACCATTGTCTGCAACTGCGGCAAGCGGGGCTGTGTGGAGCAGTATTGCTCCGCCACCGGCATTGTCCGGCTGGCAAAGAACCGTCTGGACCGGGACAATGCCCCCTCCTCCCTGCGCAGCCTGGAGGAGATCACCTGCCGGGACATTTTCGACGCCGGAAAAGCCGGAGACCAAGTAGCTCTGGAAATTCTGGAGCAGTACTTTGATTATATGGGCCAGTTCCTGGGAAATATCTGCTCTGTGGTGGACCCGGAGGTGGTGGTCATCGGCGGCGGCGTCAGCAAAGCCGGCGACATTCTGCTGAAGGGCATTGAGCCCTATTTCAAGAAGTACGTCTTCCACGCGGCCTCCACCGTTCAGTTCAATCTGGCCTCCCTGGGCAATGCCGCAGGGTCCTACGGTGCCTTTAAGCTGGCGGTAGACGCCTTCGGAAAGTAAAAAACATAGAAAAAGCTGTTAAGATCCTCGTCATCGCGAACCAGTCCTCAGACTGGTGTGGCGATCCCCCGGATAATGGGAGATTGCCACGACAGTGTGCGCACTGTCTCGCAATGACAGAGGTATCTTAACAGCTTTTTTCTTATCCAAATCGGTCCTCGCAGCCGCACTCGAACCGATCGATCCCATCGTCGTACCACAGGTGGGTCATGTACAGGCCCCCCGGCGGAACGGTGGGTCCGGCAGCCGTGCGGTTGCCGGAGTCCAGGATGGCTCCGATCTCCTCCGGGCGGATCTTTCCCTCCGCGCAGTAGACCACGGTACCGGCCATGGCCCGGGCCATATTGTAGAGGAATCCGTTGGCGCAGACCCGGAGCAGCAGGATATTCCCCCGCCGCTCCACATTGTAATAATAGACGGTACGGACAGTGGACTTGACGTCTGTGCCCACACTGCGCACAGCGGCAAAATCATGGGTACCCACAAACTGGGAAGCCGCCGACTGCATGATGCCCTCATCCAGATGCCGGGGATAGAACCAGGCCCGGTCCACATAGAAGGGATCCTTCAGTCGGGAATTGTAGATCTGATAGGTATATTCCTTGCGGACGCAGGAGCCGATGGCATTAAAGTGTTCATTCACCTCAAAGGCCTTCGTCACCACGATATCGCAGGGCAGATGGGTATTCAGGGCATAGGGGAGCCGCTCCACAGGGATGGTAGAGGTGGTCCGGAAATTCGCCACATAGCACCGGGCGTGGACCCCCGCATCCGTGCGGCCGCAGCCGGTGACATGGACGCTGTGGCCCACCACCTGGGCGGCAGCCTTTTCCATGGTCTCTGCCACCGTGGGCAGATTCTTCTGGACCTGCCAGCCGTGATAGCGGGTGCCGAGATAGGTCAAAAACAGGGCAATGTTCCGCATGGCGACCTCACAGTCCCAAGCCCGCCAGTAGGAGCACAAGAGCCACCAGCAGGCCCATGGCCCCATAGGCCCGGAAATCATTGCGGCCATAGCGCAGCAGCTTCATTTTGGTCCGTCCCTCGCCGCCCTGATAGCAGCGGCACTCCATGGCGGTGGCCAGCTCATCGGCCCGGCGGAAGGCGCTGATAAACAGGGGTACCAGCACCGGGATCAGGGCCTTGGCCCGGTCGATGAGGCTGCCGTTTTCAAAGTCGGCACCCCGGGCCTTCTGGGCATTCATGATCTTGTCCGTCTCCTCAATGAGGGTGGGGATGAACCGCAGGGCGATGCACATCATCATGGACAGCTCATGGACAGGCACATGGATCTTTTTCAGGGGGCCCATCAGACTCTCCAGCCCATCGGTCAGGGAGATGGGCGACGTGGTATAGGTCAGCAGGAAGGTACCGGAAATCAGCATCAGGATCCGGCCCGTCATAAAGACAGCCCGCTCCAGTCCGTCGGTGGTAATGGCCAGCTTCCACACCCGGACCAGTACCCGGCCGGTATCGGTGTAAAAGAGGTTCAGCACACCAGTAAAGATCAGGATCATAATCAGGGGCTTCATGCCCTTGACAATGGATTTTGGCGGGATCCTGGAGATCCGGATGGCTGCCAGCAGGAAGGCCAGCACCACACCGTAGGAGATCCAGCTCTTGGCGCAGAACAGGGCAACAATATAGAGCACCACAGAGATCAGCTTGGTCCTGGGGTCCAGGCGGTGGACAAAGGAGGTGCCGGGGAAATACTGGCCCAGAGTGATGTCCTTAAGCATGGGCGTATTCCTCCTTCACCTTCAGCAGCGCCTCCACGGCGGCATCCAAGGTATAGACCTTGGGCACATTCACCCCAAGCTCCCGAAGCTTCAGAAACACCTGAGTCACCTGAGGGATGCTGAGTCCCATCTCCGTCAGCTCTTCCGCCCGCTCAAAGACCTGGGCAGGGGTGCTGTCCATGGCAAGCCTGGAGCCGTTCATGACCAGCAGCCGGTCTGTGAGCCGCGCCACATCCTCCATGGAGTGGCTGACCATGAGGACGGTGGCATTTTTCGCCTTCCGGTAGGCCTGAATATTGCCCAGGATCTCTTCCCGGCCAACCGGGTCCAGCCCGGCAGTAGGCTCATCCAGGATCAGCACCTCCGGCTCCATGGCAATGACACCGGCAATGGCCACCCGGCGCTTCTGACCGCCGGAGAGATCGAAGGGGGACACCTGGAGCTGCTGCTCCGTAATGCCTACGAAGCCCGCCGCCTCCCGGACCCGCCGGTCGATCTCCTCCTTGCTCAGGCCCATATTGGTGGGGCCAAAGGCAATGTCCTTATATACCGTCTCTTCAAAGAGCTGGTACTCCGGGTACTGAAACACCAGTCCCACCCGGAATCGGGCAGCCCGGGTCAGCTTCTTGTCGGACCAGATGTCCTGGCCGTCCAGCAGCACCTCCCCGGAGGTAGGCTTCAAAAGGCCGTTGAGCTGCTGCATCAGCGTGGACTTTCCGGAGCCGGTGTGGCCGATGATGCCCACAAATTCTCCCCGGTTCAAGGCGAAATTCACCTTGTCCAGGGCGGTATGCTCAAAGGGCGTACCAATGGAATAGGTATACGTCAGGTCCCGGACCTGTAAAATCGGATTCACTCTTTCTTTCCTCCCTAGGGGTCAGGCCTTCAGCCAAGCAAAAAGTGCCTGCGCGCAATGTTCAGGGTCCAATTCGTCCAGGGGGAGGTGCTCCCCTCTTTTGTTCAGCTCCCAGCACAGCTCTACGGGCTCGGGAGCCGCCAGTCCCAGGCTATGGAGCATCTCCACCTGGGCAAACACCTGCTTGGGGGTGCCGTCGGCGGCGATTTTGCCTTTGTTCAGCACCACCACCCGCTGGGCCAAAGCAGCCTCGTCCATGTGGTGGGTAATGAGGACCACGGTAATATGCTTGTCCGCGTTGAGCTTGGTGATGGTATCCATCACGTCCTTCCGGCCCCGGGGATCCAGCATGGCGGTGGGCTCATCCAGGACGATGCACTTTGGCTCCAGGGCGATGACCCCGGCAATGGCAATGCGCTGCTTCTGCCCGCCGGACAGAAGGTGGGGCGCATGCTCCCGATACTCATACATGCCCACCTGCTTCAGGGCCCGGTCCACCCTTCTGCGGATCTCAGGGCTGGCTACCCCCAGATTCTCCGGGCCGAAGGCCACATCCTCCTCCACCACATTGGCAACGATCTGGTTGTCCGGGTTCTGGAAGACCATGCCCACACAGCGCCGGACCTCCATGATCCGCCCCAGGTCGGAGGTGTCGATGCCATCTACATACACCTTTCCGCCGGTGGGCAGGAGGATGGAATTGAAATGCTTCGCCAGGGTGGACTTTCCGCAGCCGTTGGTGCCCAGCACCGCTACAAAGCTCCCCTGCCGGATGGTAAGATTTAAGTCCTCAAAGACGGGAACACTGGTCTGCCCCTCCAATGCCGGATAGGAGAAAGCCAGATGCTCCACAGATATAATATCTTCCAATCGATTGTCCTCTTTTCTGAATGTTAGGGCTCCCACCGGCCGGTGGAGCCGCAGGGCAGCACCAGGCCGGACTGCCTGACAGGCAGACCCAGCTCCCCGGCGGCGGTCTTACCGCCGTGATCCTTGCCGAACACCACGTCGGAGGCGTAGCTCACGGCGGAGGGGGCAAGTCCCGTGGTATAGGAATTGATGATGACGAAGAGCGGGTCATCCGTCAGGAGCTTCGCCGTCTCCAGCAGGAAGGGATAGAAGCTGGTTTCCATCTTCCAGATCTCTCCGCTGGGCCCCCGGCCATAGCTGGGGGGGTCCATAATGATGCCGTCGTACCGGCGGCCCCGGCGGATCTCCCGCTGGATGAATTTGCCGCAGTCGTCCACGATCCAATGGATAGGCTTGTCCGCCAACCCTGAGGCAATGGCGTTCTCCTTGGCCCAGGCCACCATATTCTTGGCGGCATCCACGTGGTATACCTCCGCGCCCCCGGCTGCTGCCGCCAGGGTAGCGCCGCCGGAGTAGGCAAAGAGGTTCAGCACCCGCACCTGCCGGTGGGCAGAGGCCACCTTCTCCCGGATGAAGTCCCAGTTGGCAGCCTGCTCCGGGAAGACCCCGGTATGCTTGAAATTCATGGGCTTGACGTTGAAGGTCAGATAGTCCCGATAGCTGATCTGCCAGCGCTCCGGCAGATGGTGGTCCGACCAGTGCCCGCCGCCGGTGTTGGAGCGGATATACCGGGCATCATATTTTTTCCACTGAGGGGCATCGTGAGGGGTGGCCCAGATGACCTGGGGATCCGGCCGCACCAGGACATATTTTCCCCAGCGCTCCAGCCGCTCTCCCTCCGAGGCGTCCAGCACCTCATAATCCTTCCATTGATCCGAAATCCAAAGCATGGACAGTCTCCTTCTCTTTCTTTAGCCGACCCAGCCGCTGCCGTCATCCCGGTCGTTACGGTCATCCCGATCCCCGCGATTGTGGCTGCCGCCGGTGGTGTCATTGGTGGTGTCCTCTGTTTCCTCCCGGCTGCCCTGGTCCTGCCAGCTGTCGTGAGTGTGGGTGGTACAGAGAATATAGGGCGCGTCGCTGCCGTAGTTGGCCCCGCCCCGGAAGCCGTGCCAGGGCACAGGATTGCCCTCCTCGTCCACGGCATAGACATAGGAATCCAGGTAGTACATCTCTTCCAGGCCGTTGCCGATGGCCGCCTGGATCTCCGCGATCTCCGCGGGGGTCAGCTTCACCAGGGAGCGGGTCTGCACGTCTCCGTCGGCCATAAGGCCGCAGTATTCCGTGGCAACGCCTTCGCCGGAGACGCAGTAGTTCACTTCCTCGTGCTTATCGCAGTACTCCGTAGGCATATCCTCCGGATAGCAGTTGACGGTAGCCGTCCGGTTGCCCCGGACATCGTTGGCGCAGGCCGCCGTGGCCAGCTTGCCGGAGTCCAGGCAGACGGTGACGGACTGGAACTGCGCGCCGCTGTAAAGGGCCTTGGCGGGCTTCCCCTCGTGGATCGGCTGCATGACCATTTTCCACAGCCGGGCGGCAGGGTTGCCGTAGTTGCCGGTCAGATTGATCTGCTCCGGCTGGTTGTAGCCGCACCATACGGCGGCGGTGTAGTAGCCCGTAAAGCCGCAGAACCACCGGTCCCGGTTGCTGGAGGTGGTGCCGGTCTTTCCGGCGATGGTCTGTCCCGGGAAGATAGCCGCTCCGCCGGTGCCGGAGTTGGCCGCGTTGTACAGGCAGTAGTTCATATATTCCACAGTCTTCTCGCTGAGGATCTGCCGGGTATCCTGGGTGTTGTCCAGGATCAGCTGGCCCTCGCTGTTGTAGACCTTGGTGTAAAGCCGGGGCTCCCGGTAGATACCGTTGTTGGCAAAGGTCCCATAAGCCGCGGACATTTCCCTTACGGTGGAGCCCACGGTCAGCGCTCCCAGGGCCAGGGGGGCCACCGCCACATCGGAAAGGCTCTGGCCGTTGGCCAGGGCATAGCTGTCCGTCAGGGAGTTCTGGCCGAAGTTGTACTTGGCGAAGCTGTAGCCATAGCTGGTGCCGATGGCATCCAGGGTGTTGGCGGAAATGGCGTTGACGGAGGACACAATGCCGCTGAAGATCGTCCGGCTGTAGTTGTATTTCCGGCTGTCATTTCTTGGGAAGGGCACGTCATCGATATATTGCAGCGGCATGTCCTTGACCACCGTAGCCGGGCTGAAGCCCCCCTTTTCAAAGGCGGGGGCGTAGACGGAAATGGGCTTCTGGGAAGAGCCGGTCTGGAGCCTGGCCTGGGTGGCCTTGTTGTAGGCGAAGAAATCCGTCTTCTCTCCCACGCCGCCGGACAGGGCTACCACATCGCCGGTGCTGTTGTCGATGACCACAATACCGGACTGGAGCTGCTGGGTGCTGCGGGTGGTGGGGATCTTCTCCAGATCCGTGTAGATGGCATCCACCTGATTCTGCACATCCATATCCAGGGTGGTATAAATATGGTAGCCGCCCTTCTGGATCCGCTCCAGGTAGTAGTTCCGGGTCTTTTCTCCGGCGGACTCCCAATCCACACCGTCCTCGGCGGCCAGGTCCCTGGCCACATCCAGAATGGCCGCATCCACAAACCAGCTGTACACCGTCTGAGAGGCGTTCAGATTCACGGTCACCAGGCTGCCGCACTCCGGGCAGTAGTAATGGGCCCCCTCCTGCTTGAAGGTAGACACAGTGCCGCCGTAGCCGCAGTTGTCGCAGTCCGCCCAGCGGTCCTCGGCGTCGATCCCATCCTTAAAGACCATTTCCTGGGCCACTGCCGCGTCGTATTCCTCCTGGGTCAGATACCCTTGGTTCAGCATCTCGGACAGGACATTCAGCTGCCGGTACCGGTTCCGACCGGCACCGTCCCGGACCTCCCCCTTATATTTAAAGGTATTGTGAGAGTAGGGATTGAACAAAGAGGGGTTGTTGGTAATGCTGATGAGGCTGGCGCACTCCGCCGTGGTCAGGTTCTGGAGCTCCTTGCCGAAGTAGGCGGCGGCGGCGCTTTTGACGCCGTAGCAGCCCTTGCCCAGATAGATCCGGTTCAGGTACTCGTACATGATGACGTCTTTGTCGTACTGCTTCTCGAACATCTGGGCCCGGAAAATTTCCATCACCTTTCTCTGGACGGTGATGCTGTTTTCCTGGCTCACGTTTTTGATCAGCTGCTGGGTGATGGTGGAGCCGCCGAACTGGGAGTCCCCGCCGAAGAACATATTCATGCAGGCCTTCACGGTGGTGATCCAGTCCACGCCCTGGTGCTCGTAGAACCGCTTGTCCTCAATGGCGATGGTGGCATTGATCAGATCCTGGGGGATCTCCTCCAGCGTGGCGATCTGCCGGTCCGTGGTGGTATAAATCTGCTGGAGCTGCTGAATATTTCCGTCGTTGTCCACATAATAAAGGAAGGAGGTCTTTTCCAGATCGTAGTCGTCAATGGACCAGTCGGAGGCTTCCGTCAGGATATCGTCCTGGAGATAGTCTCCCAGAGTACCCACAAAGACAACGCCGCAGATGAGCAGGATCAGCACCACCGTCAGGCAGCCGCCAATGGCGATCTTCAGGGCGGAGAGGGCCGCGGAGCCCAGCGTATACAAAGTCTTGATAGACCAGTGGGGATCCCAATCCTGGCGTTCTCTCTTCTTTCTCCTTCTTTTCACGTTTTCATCCTTTGCCATAGATCAAACCCACGATTTTCCCCGGTGGGGGCAAAATCGAATCCTTTCAGAGAAATGCGCATGGTTCGTCACCATATCATCTCCGGATTATATCATAGGAATTCAAAAAACGAAAGACCCAATTCGTGAATTATAGGTGAATTTCCCGGGAAACCTATGTCTAAAGCCGAGGAAAAAAGAAAAAGAAAATTCCCTCTTGATTTTATAGTCCATTGGTTGTACAATACAGACAAGAAATGAGCCCCTGGAAGGAGTCCCATTATGGAAGATCAATACGGTTCCGATTTCATCACCATTACCGATGAGGACGGGACGGAATACGAGCTGGAGGTGCTCACAACCACCGAGTACAACGGTGAGAGCTACATGGCCGTCATCCCCGCCGGAGCGGAGGATTCCGACGACCTGGAAGTGAGCATTTTAAAATCCATCGAGGAAGACGGCGAGCCGATCCTCTGTGCCATTGAGGACGAGGAGGAGCTGAAGGCCGTGTACGACCTTATTATGGATGAGCTCTACGAGGAAGAAGACAGCGAGTAAGTCGCTTCTTCCTGCTTGGTGCGTGTCGTGTCCTTTTGGACCCACATTTTTTTAACGGGAAGTTAGACTTCCCGGCGGGATTGCAGACCTCCCGCCCACGCCTCGACGATGGGTGGACGCTGGGAGCAGAGAACGCCGGGAGCGGCAACCCACCTGCCATTTCGTGCAGGTCATAATTGGATGCGGTACGGCCAAAGCGGGTCCCCCGAGGAACTTCGGTTCCCCGGGGTTTTTACTTTGTAAATTTTTGTTTTTCCCCCATTCCCCTCTTGCAACTGGGCCTCTTTTCGATTATAATAGGCAGGTCTATCTGCAAATATACTATTTGCACACCAATAACGAGAGGAAATGATACCATGAGTGCATCCAGCAAGAAGAAGCTTCGTGCTGAAGAAAACGCCGCCAAGCTGACCGAACGTCAGCTGGCGCAGAACAAGGAAGACAAGAAAACCAAAGCCTATACCATCGCCTTCGGCGTGGTGCTGGCCCTTCTGGTGGTGGTAGCCGCGGCCGTCGGTGTCAACCGGTCCATTGCCAACAGCGGCACCCGGGAGAAAAATACCGTGGCCCTGACCCTGGGAGACACCACCATGAGCAACGCGGAGCTGAGCTACTACTTCATCGACACCGTCAACAGCTTCTACTCCCAGAACGGCTCCTACCTGTCCCTGTTCGGTCTGGACACCGGCAAGGCCCTGGACCAGCAGGTTTACAATGAAGAGACCGGCGAGACCTGGGCAGAATACTTCCTGTCCTCCGCCGAGGAGAGCGCCAAGTCCGTCTACGCCGTCTGCCAGGAGGCCGAAAAGAACGGCTACGATCTGGACCAGGACAGCCAGGACCAGATCGATTCCATCACCTCCAACCTGTCTCTCTACGCCAGTGCCTACGGCTACTCCAAGCCTGTGGATTACCTGAAGGCCATGTATGGCAAGGGTGCCACCCTGGAGGGCTACCAGAACTACCTGCGGGCCAACCTGACCGCCAGCGGCTACCAGGACAGCTATAAGGACAGCCTGACCTTCTCTGCCGATGAGGTATCCGCCAAGGACAGCGAGGACTCCAAGGTCTACAACTCCTACTCCTACAATCAGTACTACCTGTCCTCCAGCCGTTACCTGGATGACGAGGCTACCAACGAGGAGAAGGCTGCCGCCGCCGAGGCCGATGCCAAGACCATCACCGGCGCTGACATCCAGAGCGTGGCCGACTTCGATGCCGCCATTGCCAAGCTGGAAGTGAATGCCGATTCCTCCGCCGCCAGCACCGCCATGACCGATAACCGCTACACCTCCGTCAGCTCCGTCATTGCCGACTGGATCAGCGACAGCAGCCGGAAGGAAGGCGACAAGACCTACATTGCCAGCACCTCCACCTCTACCGATGAGGATGGCAACGAAGTGACCACCATCTCCGGCTACTATGCCGTCTACTACATCGGCTCCACCGACAACCAGTTCCCCCTGGTAAATGTCCGGCACATTCTGGCCGGCTTTGAAGGCGGCACCACCGACGACAGCGGCAACACCACCTACTCTGACGAGGAAAAGGCTGCCGCCAAGCAGACCGCCGAGGACCTGCTGAACGAATGGAAGCAGGGCGAGGCCACCGAAGACAGCTTCGCCGCCCTGGCCACCGAGAAGACCACCGACACCGGCTCCAAGGACAACGGCGGCCTGTATGAGAACGTGTATCCCGGCCAGATGGTCAGCGCCTTCAACAACTGGTGCTTCGACAGCTCCCGCAAGCCCGGCGACACCGGTATTGTGGAAACCAACTACGGCTACCATGTGATGTACTTCGTGGGCCAGTCCGAAGAGACCTATCGGGAGTACCTGATCAAGACCGACCTGGAAACCGATGCCTACAACACCTGGTACAACACCCTGGTGGAAAGCGTGGATATGACCGTAGGCGATACCTCCCACATCCGCACAGACCTGGTTCTCAGCGCCAACAGCTGAGAAACTCCGTATAAAAACGCCTCCTCCGGAAACAATTCCCGGAGGAGGTGCTTTTTTATGGGGAATTCTGTGCCCCTGATCCTGGCTGGCCTGGCCGCCGGGTCTGTGGCCGGGCTCTTCGGTGCCGGAGGGGGCCTGGTGCTGGTGCCCATTCTGGGGCTCTGGGGCGGGATGGAGGAAAGCAGGCTCTTTCCTGCCTCTGTGGCCATCATCCTGCCCGTCTGCGTGACGGTTCTGGCGGCAAGCCTTTGGCAGGAGGGCCTGAGCCTGTCCGATGCCCTGCCCTATCTTCCCGGCAGCGCCCTTGGGGGACTCTTTGCCGGGCTTTGGGGCAAAAAGATCCCTGTGCAGTGGCTCCACAGGCTGCTGGGGATCTTCATTCTCTGGGGAGGCATCCGATACCTATGCTAGGATCCCTCCCGGTTTCCGTCCTCGTTGGCACGGTCCTGGGCTTTCTCTCCGCCCTGGGCATTGGCGGCGGGAGCCTGCTGATCCTGTGGCTGACCCTGGTCCTGGGCTGGGAGCCGGACCGGGCCAGGCAGGTGAATCTGCTGTTCTTTCTCCCCTCGGCGCTGGTCTCCACCTGGCTGAGGCGGAAACAGGGCAGCGTGGATCTTCGGCAGCTGCTCCCGGGAATCGCGGCCGGGTGCGCAGGAGCCTTCGGGATGGCCCTGCTGCGGCAGGGGCTGGACCCGGAGGTATTGCGGAGGCCTTTTGGCCTACTGCTGCTGGGTGCCGGTGTGCGGGAGCTGCTGTATAAAGAGAAGCCTTTGCCTTCCCCTGGGGAAAGGTGCCGCCGCAGCGGCGGATGAGGGGCGGCACCGGGTCTGGCCAGGTACCGCCCCGTTTTTCTACCGCTTCCGATAGGCCAGATACCCCTCCAGGATCAACGACGCGGCTACCGCGTCTACCGTATTTTTCCGCTTCTGGCCGTGGTAATTGTGGGCAGAGAGAATATTGTGGGCCTCCACCGTGGTCCGACGCTCATCCCACATGGCTACGGGCAGGCCGCATCTTTCCTTCAGCTCATCGGCAAAGGCCCGGCAGAGCTCCGCCCTGGCCCCCTCAGTGCCGTCCATATTTTTCGGCAGACCAACCACCACTTCCCCCACCCCATTGTCCTGAATGAGCCGGAGAATATCCGCCATCAGCTTTTCCCGGTTCCGGCTGGGCACCACCGCGGTGGAGCCTACAATGGAGCAGAGCAGATCCGAAATGGCAACACCGGTGCGGGCATCACCGTAATCAATTCCCATGATCTTCATACCAAAATGTCTCCTTCTAAGTTTTTCTCTATTGTACCGGCCCCGGCAGAAAAAAGCAACTTGAGAAAAGAAGAAAAACCGGGGAAAAATGTGAAAATATCTGTTGACAACCGGAACCCCCTATGATAAAATGATTCCACCTGTGAAAAAGGGTTCTTTTTTTGTGCGCCTTTTTTCAGCCCCGGAGCGATTTCTATGTAGTTCATCGCTTTCTAAATCTTTTCTTATAGCCGGGTGTGATACAGGGAGGCAAATTTTAAGGAGGTGCCGTTATGCGCGTTAAAGTCACTTTGAGATGCTCTGAGTGCAAGCAGAGAAACTACAACACCATGAAGAACAAGAAGAACGACCCCGACCGTCTCGAGATGAAGAAGTACTGCAGATTCTGCAGAAAGCACACCACTCACACCGAGACCAAGTAAGGAGGACGCCCCATCATGGCAGAAGTCAAAAAGGAAAACTGGTTCAAGAGAACCTGGGGCCGTGTCACCAAGTACTTCCGCGAGCTGAAGAGCGAGCTGAAGAAGGTCGTGTGGCCCACCTACCAGCAGGTGCTGAAGAATGCAGCCATCGTTGTTGTCTGCGTGATCTGCGTGGGCATTTTCATCTGGCTGTTTGACTTTGTTGCCCAGGTTGGTATCGACGCCCTCATCGGCGCTTTCCACTAAGGGTAGCAGTCATGGCAGAAACCGCAAAATGGTATGTTGTGCATACCTATTCCGGGTATGAAAACACTGTAAAAGCCACCATCGAAAAGACTGTCGAAAGCCGTAAATTGCAGGACCAGATCCTGGCCGTGTCCATTCCTCTGGAAACCGTCACGGAGATCACGGAGTCCGGCGTCAGCAAGACCTACGACCGGAAGGTTTATCCCGGCTATGTGCTTGTGAAGATGGTCTACAGCGACGATACCTGGCATGTCATTCGGAATGTGCGCGGAGTCACCGGCTTCGTTGGCACCTCCAGCAATGACCCCACTCCCCTGACGGACGAAGAGATCTACGCCATGGGTGTGGAAAAGAAGGAGATCATTGTTTCCTACAAGGTGGGCGACACTGTCCGGATCATGGACGGTCCTCTGAGCTCCTTCACCGGCACGGTGGAAAGCATCGATGTCGACAACAACTCGGTGAACGTGGTGGTATCCATGTTTGGCCGGGAGACCACTGTCGAGTTTGAGCTCGATCAGGTAGAGGTCGTTTCCCAATAAACGCATCGGGTCCGTTACGGGCCGGAACGTGGGAGGGGTTTTTACCCCGCAAGCAATGCGCGCAAGCGCATCATTACCACATCTTATTCAGGAGGTGCTATTATGGCACAGAAAGTAACTGGCATTATCAAGCTTCAGATCAACGCCGCTAAGGCAACCGCTTCTCCCCCTGTTGGTCCTGCTCTGGGTCAGCACGGTGTGAATATCGCAGCATTCATCAAGGAGTTCAACGCTCGGACCAAGGATCAGGAAGGCTACAAGATCCCCGTAGTCATCACTGTCTACGCCGACCGCAGCTTCACCTTCATCACCAAGACTCCTCCGACCCCCATGCTCATCATGAAGGCCATCGGTCTGGAGAAGGGCTCCGGCGTTCCCAACAAGACCAAGGTTGGCACCATCACCAAGGCTCAGGTCGCTGAGATCGCCAAGACCAAGATGCCCGACCTGAACGCTACCACTCTGGAAGCCGCCGAGAGCCAGGTCGCCGGTACCTGCCGCTCCATGGGCGTCACCGTCGTCGACTGATAGAATGCTGAATCCGGGCAGAATGACCCGGAAATGTGGGAGGATTTTTCCGCATCACCACTATAAGGAGGATAATTACATTGTTTAGAGGCAAAAAGTATAAAGAGAGCGCGAAGCTGATCGACCGCGCTGTTCAGTATGATCCCGCCGAAGCCCTGGACCTGGTCGTGAAGGGTGCTTCCGCCAAGTTCGACGAGACCGTCGAGCTGCACATCAAGCTGGGTGTTGACTCCCGTCACGCTGACCAGCAGGTCCGCGGCGCCATCGTCCTCCCCAACGGCACGGGCAAGAACGTCCGCGTTCTCGTCTTCGCCAAGGGCGACAAGGCCGAGGCTGCCAAGGCTGCCGGCGCTGACTACGTTGGCGAGATGGACCTCGTCGAGAAGATCCAGAAGGAAAACTGGTTCGATTTCGACGTCGTCGTCGCTTCCCCTGACATGATGGGTGTTGTCGGCCGTCTCGGTAAGGTCCTGGGCCCCAAGGGCCTGATGCCGTCCCCGAAGGCCGGTACCGTCACGCCCGACGTCGCCAAGGCTGTTCAGGAGTCCAAGGCCGGTAAGGTCGAGTATCGTCTCGACAAGACCAACATCATCCACTGCCCCATCGGCAAGGTTTCCTTCGGCCCCGAGAAGCTCGCCGAGAACTTCAACG
>OIZO01000608.1_pt1 | contig 22730 bp, 26 predicted proteins | sample 1588551 | NCBI WGS metagenome assembly OIZO01 (sample SAMN03283271) | human gut metagenome | biome: human-associated habitat; material: feces | host: Homo sapiens | place: Peru | collected 2012 | reverse complement strand
GATAACCAGTAAACTTTCCTCATTCTTCTCTCAAACACTTTTTATATGTACTTTCCTCCCCAAGAAGATAATGTTTTCGAATTTCTTGTCTACATGTTCCCGGCTATGTTGAAAAAAGCTATGCGTCAAGGTATATACAAAGAATACAGAAGATTCAGACACAACGACGCAAACGTACGTGGCACGATAGACATAAGTCGTCATATTAGGGAGAATATTCCTTTTCGAGGAACTGTTGCATACAACACAAGAGAATTCAGTTTTGACAATTCGGTAACAGAACTTATTCGTCATACAATAGAATACATAAAGACAATACCTTCTGGTGATATAATCTTATCGTCTGACAAGACTGTTGAAGACTGCATTAAGAAGATAGTTTCATATACTCATTCTTACAATCATACAGAAAGAATAAAGATTATACATGACAACCTACGTCCTCGCATTCATCCTTTTTATAAGGAATACACAGCTTTACAAAAACTATGTGTTCAGATTCTTCGCCATGAAGAAATAAAGTATGGAACTGACGATGACAGGATTTACGGAATCCTATTTGATGGAGCATGGTTGTGGGAAGAATATCTAAACACTCTCTTGTGTGAAAAAGGATTTATACATCCCGAAAACAAGTTAGGGACAGGAGCTATCTATCTCTTTGAACATGGAGGACAAAGATTTCCTGATTTTTGGAAACAAGACATTGTTCTTGATGCAAAATACAAAAAACTTGCCATAAATGGTAATCGTCTTGATATTGACCGCGATGATGTCCATCAGATTATGGCATATATGTACAGACTAAAAGCATCTAAAGGCGGCATTATATGTCCTTTTATGGGAGACGACAATAAAGTTATTTCTCAAAATATGCATAAGGATAGCTATTTAGGCACAATGTTTTTATATGCTTTGGCTATACCAAGAGATTGCAATTCGTATGAAGAGTTTGTAAAAAGGATTGCGGTTAATGAGAACTCTTTATTGAATATAATATAATAACCATTCAACGTACAGTACAGCAAGCATAACCATTAAGTATCATGGTATGCTTGCTCATATTACGATAAAACGAATAATTAAAGGGATAGGAATATGATAGCGAGAGCGTAAAACATCATTAGCTGTGTCTTTGTGGACACACGATTTATCTGCTGATGCTCCATGTCAATTACTTTTCATTCACCCATATTATATTAACATCTGAATTTAACAATCTTTAAAACAGAAAGTTTTTTAGCTTTTTTTGCTTACAATAACAACCGAACAAAATAAAACTACTAAATTTGTGGTTGTACAACTGTAGTTGACAATCAACTACTCAACTTAAAACATTAAAAAATGACAGATTTTGTTATTAGAAGAGAACGAGAAAGCGTTTGCAATAATAATTGCAAACCTATCCATTCATGGCTAGAAACTCAGACCAATGCAACATCCTTAACTCGTCGAAATAATAATAAGACACCATTAAAACTTAAATCAAAGACAATGATATTCACAATTGTAGGAATCCGTAATTATCTCCCAAACGGAGAAGCCGATTATCCTACACTATTTTCGCGTCTACCGATAGGGGCAATAGTATATCTGAGAAAAGAACCTACTGGAAGTTCTTTTCCTGGAAGCATTTCGGTATGGGATGATGAATGCAATCAGATAGGAAGCATTTCAAAGATAGAACGCAGATTTATTGAGCTTGATGTTCCCCAAGACGGCATGTTGCCGGTAAAGGTTTCGGGACATTCCACAAAGCATAATTGCATGTATTTTGAAGCTGAAAACAAAAATGGCTTCAAAGCCCCATATATTAGAGATGTAAAATTAGAAGAAGGAGAAACTTCCTTCCCTATGGCAAAGCAAGACAAAGAGCTACAAACGCTTACAGCTTTAATGATTGCCATGTTGAAAGTGTTGAAAGACGAAGATACAGTATCAGACCATTTCCATAGTACGGCATATAAATACGCCCAAATATGCTGCTCATCGTTGGACGGAGATACTTCTTTCTATAGAGGAGATATCATGTTTGCAATACAACAGCTTAAGGAGAAATTTCAACAACTGAACCCAATCTATGATGAAATATTCGAGAAAAACAAAGACATCGGACGAAAATATAATGATATAAAGACCAAAGTGTATTGCAGCCAATATGAGCGTATCAAACAAATGGCCTTGGGGAAAGACAAAAACGGTATCTCGCCATTAGACTCATACATAAAAAATCTGAAGTTCAAGAATGGAGACCTGCTGACCCCCGAAATCATTAGCAACGAAATTGTTCACCTGTCTGATCTTCTGTCAAAAGAATTCTACGGCTCTTATTGCAACAACATCGATTGCGATGAAGATTTCGCTACGGCTCTATATTCATTAAATTACAGCATGACAGCAATCTATCGCCTATTTACCCGACGAATCAAGCTTGACTATCTGAAAGAAAATAAGGAACATTTGGTATCAGATAGTAAAACAATGCCCGCAGATACCGAAAACGAGAAGAAGCAACGCGGTCCACAAAAACAAGTACTCTTCATCAACGGCAATTCAACAAAAGAAAATGTACAGGCAAAAAACAGAGAGAAACAACGTCTCTTGCACTATCTGAGAGAACACAAATTAAGCAGCCGACGTCTTAACTGTAATAAAGAAGACCGACTCAACGACATTATCACATGTTTTCTAAAGATATGGCACGACAACAAATGGATAGCAGATTCGCCGTCCGGAGCCGCCATTTTCAGATTTCTCACCGAAGAATGTCAACTTCAGTCCGACGTCACCGAACAGTCTTACAGCAACAAGATAAAGGAGCGTCTCAAAAATAACAAATACAAACCTGTAACAATGAGAGAGATAAGTTCTGCTTTCAACTAACTTGGCAGGTGGATATTAAGAATAATAAATATCCACTTGCCACTTTTATTACGACTTCTAATCATCTTATGTTTCAAGCCTTTACATCTGATATATGGCATTTTAACTGGTGTACATTAATCATCCACCCAACCCACTTCCATACATTAACTTTACATTTGCAGCAGAAATTTCAATCATCGGAGTTTCTGCTGCTTTCTTTTATACAGATCCCAGCAGTCAAAACTGAGCACGGCCCCGATGGCGTAGAGCATGAATAACATTGTCTATATGCATCTGCGCAAGTGCGAGACAATGCTTAATGTCAAAAAAAGAATATGGCAAAAGCATTAAATTCCGGCTCAGCATCATTGCACGAGCCTCGCCTCGTAGGAGACATCCTCACAGAGATGTTCTCAAGTAATTCACCCCTCGCTCGCGGCTACCGCCAGCACCAGTCGGTCTACCCCAATACCGAGCCTTGCGTCGACCTCAAGCTCCTCACACGCGAGCCTGGCCGCATTCCCCTTGGCAACTATCTTGACGGAGCGATCACACGCGATGCCAAAGACCACTTCCTCTTCATCGAGAACGCCACCAACAAGAAGCGTAATGATGTGCAGCAGCGCAACCCGCATGTATACGAGGGTGTCTACATCAACATCAATCGCAAGCCCGACGGAACGCTCTACCCTACCTTCAACCGACCGCAGTTCAACGAACAACTCTCATTCTTAGAGTTCTGCCGTAGGGCTGCCGAAGAACTCATACTGGTAGCGAGTGGCTTCGCCACAGGCCTTGGAGAGGAGAAGTAAGCAAAGGGGCAGCTCAGCGTTCCAGTTCCAGTTGTTCCAATTGTTCCAAATACTATATCCACATGCGACACCCCTCTTTGTACACTATCTAATTAATTTATTATTAAGTAGTTATATATAAGAAAATAAGAACGTGCATACTACAAACATAAAATGGAACAACTGGAACAATTGGAACGGGAACGCACCCTCTTCCCTATAAAAGGCTCATTATCAACAGTTCTAATCTTTAAATGACAATATGAAAATGAAGTACGATATCAGTAAAACCACCGCCCCGAAGATGCCAAATCTCGGTCGCGGACTCGAAAGCGTGGCACTTTTGCTCTCGCAAGTCTCAAAAGACATGCACCAGCCCATCGTCCCAATGCTTTTCCCTATCCTTGGCGCACACGTAAGTGGAGCAGAATTTATGTATCCCGACCTCAGCTGGAAGGAACCAAGCGGAATGTTGGCGAATCTCGTAGCCGATAGTGGCGCTGGCAAGGGCCAACTCTCAAGCATAGTGGAAGCCGTCTGCCGCGACTTCCGCGCTCACGACGATGAGGAACTCGCCAAGCTCGTGGAGTGGCAGAAGATGATGAAGACCAAGAGTGCCAACAAGGAGAAGCCAGCCCGACCCGACGTAGCGTTCTGGTTTCCGCCTGCCGACGTCACCAACGCAGCATTCATACAGAACGCCATGGGATGCGAGAAGCTCGGACAGCGCACACAATACCTCAACATGCCCGAAGTGGAAATGGCAGACCGGGTCTGCGGCGGGCACCGACAGATTTCCCAAATGATGCGCAACATCTACGACCGCCAGCGAGCAGGAGCGCTCAGAGCCACAGCCGACGGCGTGACGGGCAACCCCGTTCTGCGTGCCAACATCACCATCTCCTCAACGCCATTCGCCGCACGCAAGTTCTACAAGAACGAACTCTTCAACGGCACCTTCGGACGCATGGTCTTCTCTTACAAGCCTCGCCAAGGTCGCGACGGACGCATACCACGCCAAGGCAAATATAGCGACGACTTCTACAAGAGCCTCGACGAATACCTCGCACGTCTTGCCATCTGCAAGGGTCGCTTCATAATCAAGCCGCTCAACCGCCTTATCGACCAGCTAGCTGCAGACATGGCTTCGCTTGCCGACCTTGCCGACGACGACATTCTGTGGGACATTTCCAAGCGTGCTCTCGTGTCGGCATGGAAAGCCGGATGCCTGCTCTGGGCGCTCAACAACCAGACGTGGACAAAGCCCATGAGCAGCCTCGTCGAATGGCTCGTCTACCACGACATCTGGTCGAAGATGCAGGTCTTCGCCGACATGCTCGGTCAGGACGAGAGCAGCGTTAGCGAGGCTGGCAGACGTGGTCCGAAGAATCTGCTCGACGATCTGCCCGACTCGTTCAACGAAGCCCAGCTTGAAGCCCTGCGCATCTCGCTCGGCAAGAGTAAGGAGGGCACAAACAATCAACTGCGCAAGTGGGTGTTCCGCAAGTTCATAGTTCATTCCGCACAAACCGGACTCTACTCTAAAACTCAGGAATATCTTCATGGCGTAACATCCGATAATATCACCAAAAACAAGTAGTCATGCTCGATAAATCCACAATACAACAGCTCCGCCAACTGCCCATAGAGGCAGTGGCTGAGCGCCTCGGACTCCGCGTCACTCGTCACAAGAGCCTCTGTCCATTCCATGACGATCATCACGCCAGCCTGACATTCAACACTCGCACCAACACCTACCGATGCTTTGCTTGCGACGCACATGGTGGCACTATCGACCTCGTGATGAATCGTCTGCGCAAGGACTTTCCCGATGCTTGCCGATGGCTGGCAGACTCCACAAACATAATAGTAGAAGAGTACAAACCGCAAACGCCTTCTGCCTACATGCCAACCAAGCCTTTTGACGCAGCACGCTACGCACGCCATTTTGAGCATCCGTGGCTGAGCGATGAAGCGAAAAGGTTTCTCTTCGAAGAGCGAAGACTCGACCCACGCGTAGTAAGATGGTGCCGCCTCACATCGTGGACAGACCGCCAAGACATCCATTGGCTCCAAACGCCCTATTTCGACCAAAGCGGACTTCTCATCGGCATTCAAAACCGCAACCTCGATTACAAAAAACAAACAAAGGAAAATAACGCGCCCATAAAGTCACATTACTCCCCTCCCCGCTTCCGCTTCCCCTACGGTGCCCGATGCTCCATCTACAACCTTCCCGTCATCGCCATGCTGCGCCCCGAAGAACCGCTATACATCACAGAAGGTTGCTCCGACTGTTGGGCTATACTCTCGTCAGGTTACAAAGCCGTGGCAATACCATCTGCCACACTCCTCTCCAAGGCTGATAAGGATTTGCTACGCAACTTGTCCGACCATCTCGGCACAACCTTCCACATGTATCCCGACTGCGACGCGCCCGGCGAACGGCTCTTCATGCAGCTAAAGGCAGTCTTGCCCTCGTTGGAACATCATCAGCTACCACTCGGCTGCAAGGACTTCTCCGACTATTATATAATATCAATCAAAAACAAAACAACATGAACGATTTCAAAATCCAACCATACACCAAGAAAGAGCTCGCTCTCTTCTATTTCCCTACAGCCGACCCACACGTGGCTGTCAACCGCCTTATGTCGTGGGTGAACCGTTGCAAGCCCTTACACAAGGCTCTACTCGACCAAGGCTATCAGAAGACATCCAAATGGCTCTCGCCACGCGAAGTAAAACTAATAACAGATCATTTAGGTGAACCGTAGCAGCAGAGCAGCAATTAAAATTCAAAATTCGTACGGCAACGTATGCTACCGTATGATTGGCATCTACGAATGTAGTACCTTTGCAATGTAAACAAAAAGGATTATGCCCCGAACACATCTCGAAGGCAGCCCGAAGCCTCATCATTAACTTTAATAATCAAAATACCATGAAAGACACAAAAAACAAAGAAACTCTCAAGACGGTGCTCCAGTTCATCGTGAGCGTACTCACCGCACTCCTCGCCACCCTCGGCGTTCAGAGTTGCATCAGTATTTAACATTCAAAACTCAACACTATGGCAAGAATCACTCCTATTGATGTCATTAAGGGCATCAGCGGCAAGTATGGCAACAATTCTAACGACTACTTCGCCACCAACTCATCAAGTAACAAAATCCACCTCGCCAAGTTCTCCAACCCATACAAGGGACCTGCCACCGAAAAGCAGTTGGCACAGCGCGAGAAGTTTGCAACCAAGCAGGCTGCCTGTACCGCATGGCTCAACGCCAACCGCCCAAGCGAGAAGAACGGAATGAAGGGCACCGCCGACTATCAGCGCGTACAGAAGCTAAAACGTGCCTTCGCTTTCTCCAACATCAATCAGGTAATCTACAAGTACATGGACGATAAAGGCAACATCAAACTGCCAGAAAGTACCACCCCAGCGACTAAACCGGGGAGTGGTGTTGGAGGTGGCGGTGGCGAGGTGGATGCTTAGTACCATCCCTGCAAGGTTGACAACACCATCTTAATCTCTCTCAAAACAATAACAGCGTTTCTTGCACTATTACCAAAAGGGTAATGCAAGGAACGCTGTTTTTGCCTTTATCATGGCATAAGTGGATTAAAAAATTAGTTTTTTTTCAACCATTAGACCATAAGGTTTTTATTCTCATATATTTTTAGTAACTTTGCAGCGCATTCGCAATAAGTGCGTTTGCAAACATACATAAGGCGTCATCAACGCTTTGCTCATTGAACTTTCTGAACGTAGGAAATTCAAATTGGTTGTCAATGGCATTGCAGAGAAGATGTCACGGGTAGGTTGTATAATCAACCCTCGTAGTGTGCCAAGGAGGACAAACCTCAGCGGCACACTTTTCGGGGTTATATATAACTTTCAACGTGAGATTCTATCTGTTCGTCATCAACCAATGGTTTCCTACGGCCTAGAAAGAGTGACGAGTAAGTGTAGAGTCTCACGCTTTGTATTTAACAATCATATACAACAACCCTCAAAAAATGGAAGTATGAATTTTTTTAAGAAATTATTTGGAGACTCAACAGCTCAATCTTCCTACGACATCAACAGCAACGATAAGGAAGACCATGAACAGCAAGTCACTAATTCTATGTCTTAATCTGCTCATGAAAATAACATGACAAGTTGGGAAAACTTCTTTGGCGTAAACTTAAAGTCATCGCCTAATGAGCTATGGATAGAAGGAGAATGCGAGTATAATGAAAATAATATAATCAGAATTTTCACAAACGACCATATCCACAACGTTTACTTCTCTTCAGTAAATGCAAAAGTGATTGGAAATTCCGCTACAAATTTCTTCTTCAAGTGTCCATATACATGGGATGATGCCTTTGACATTTACTATTTGATAGAAAGGGATTTAGTTCATAACGGCAATTATACAAATACTGCTGCAGCAGCAAAGTTCCGTGGAAAATTTGATAGCTACTATGATAGTTTCAGCTGGGATATAGATGGTTGCAGCATAAGAATGTCTCGTGATATAGATACTGGCGACATTGAGCTTGGCGTGTGGACATTGTTCTATAATCAAGAATACCTTGATAAGGCAACAGATAGTTACAAGGACTATAAGCTAGAAGATGAAGCAATATTGCCCAAGAAAGAATTTAATGTCCATTTATCTGGAGCCTTAGATACTTTACACTTCGTTCACGATCATTTAGGCAAGCAATTAGCAGGAGCTGCATCTTGTTATGTTGCTCGTGCAGAAGGGACTACAATTCAACTTCTTGACGAGAATAATTTTGATGAGGTATATTCTTTCGAAAGCAAAGAAATAGCAGATTATCTTGGTCACAGATTGGGTGCAGCAGGATTCATAAATTTCAATTGTGACGATGTTACTGATATACAAGCAGAACTCTTTATTATCCCTGCAGAATATGCCAAAGAGACTTCAGACGATAGAGCAACAAATGTTTTAGTTCATTACGAAATGAGCTATCTTGTTGACCCTTTAGAATTTGACTATCGCAGGAAGACTATCATGGATGGCAAAATGAATCTCAACATCGTAGGTATTCAATACCGTGACAATTATGAGGAGCTTAAGTCTTCTATAAAAGAGGGAGAAACAGTCATCCTAAAACCAGAGCCAACAAATGAATACGATAAAAATGCTTTGGCTTTCTACCTTGAAGGAAACATCATTGGCTATCTCCCTAAGAAAGACCAACCTTTCGCTCATATCTTTATGGCAAAAGGACAGATTGAGACCTCAATCTGTCGTATTGACGAAAATTGGATTGACACAGAGGTTGATATCAAAAAAGATATGATAGACATTAATGCCTTCAAAAATAATAATGTCAATTTAACTAAAATAAAATCGTTCAAGGGTGGCAATAGCAGCAGCCAATCTATTGAGCTTAGTGAATTTATAGAAACTCTATAACTGTGTATAATTATGACAAGTTTTTCTTTCGTTGCATTAGACATAGAAACTGCAACAGGCAAACGTAGTTCTATATGTGAGATAGGAATTGAATAAAAGAATCTAAAAGTTGGCTTATTAAGCCAAATGGTTACCTGTTGGCAGAATTAATTTAGTGCATACTTTATACTGCCAACAGGTATACACATAGACAATAACGAAGTTAAAATGAATAAAGAATTCTATTTATACAAAGTTATTTCATTGCTCATAATTTCTGTCTTCTTTTGCAGTTGTAGTAAAATAAAAAAAGAGCCTGTTAAAGTAATTCAAACAGGCTCGTTCTCAAATGCTTTGGTAATCAAAGTCAATAAGATAGGCAAATATTGTGTCTACATTCCAAGTGAAACGGTTAGGTTGAAATTTGCTAAATTGACAAATCTAAAGGTTACAAGTGAAGACTCACAATATGGGAAATTAAACTTTCAGAGATAAGTAACACTATAGCTACCTACAAAGAGATTACAAAAAGTAAAGACTTGAAGATTAAAATAGAAGCAGATCGAAATGCAGAATATTTGTCTATAAAGAATCTAATGAGAAGCTTGCAAGATGCAGATTATACTCGATATAATATACTAACAACAAAACCTTAAAGACATGGCAAATAAAACACACCCATATGGTTACTGGACTGATGATAGAATCATTGAAGAGTCGAAGAAATACAAAACTCCAATAGAGTTTAAGATAAATGCACCTACAGCATACAAAAAGGCAAATGAAAAGAAGCTGATAAAAGAGATGATATGGTTGAAAACAGACCGTCACAAAAAGCGTGGGCCACGTGCAAATCACAAATACACAAAAGATGTAGTAGTTTCATTTATACAAGAACACAAATGTACAACATATGCTGATTTTAGGCGCATAAATGAATACGCATATAACCAAGCAAAGAAAAATGGTTGGTTACCAGAATTAGGTTTAATACAGGATAATCCAGGAAAGAAATTATGGACTAAAGAAAAGGTATTTGAAGTAGCTCGCAACTACTCAAATAAAAAGGATTTTCAAGAAAAAGAACCAGCAGCATATAGTTGGGCAAGTGAATACAAAATTCTTAATAAATTTGACTGGATGAAACCGCGTAGTTATGATGAAAGAAAAGAAGAGCATAACTCAACTGTGTACGCCTATATTGATGAAAATAATAAAGTTGCATATGTAGGGCTTACAATAGATAAAAACAGTAGGAAAAAGAGACATAAATACGAACCTAATAGTGCGGTAAGAAAATATTTTGGCAAAAACATTCCAGAACCAATTATTCTGAAGGATGGTCTGACGGTATTGGAAAGTCAATATTATGAAGATTATTACAAGAAACAATATGCAAATGATGATTATAATCTTCTGAACATTGCTCCAACTGGAAAAAATGTTGGCTCAATTGGTGGTATCGCTAAATGGACTTCAAAAGAAAAAGTATTTGAAGAATCTAAAAAATACCATAGTAGAAGCGAATTTCGAAAGAAAGCGGGCGGTGCATATAGTCATGCCAATGATAACAAGTGGCTTCCAGAAATGACTTGGTTGAAAACACCAGAAAGAGATATAAGATGGACTTACGAGGCAGTCATTGAAGAGAGCCATAAATATGAATATAAATGTGACTTCAGAAAATTCTCAGGTGGAGCACATCAGGTTGCAAGTGAAAAAGGATGGCTCAAAGAAATGACTTGGCTTAAAGATAAGAAAAAGCCACATAACTATTGGACTAAAGAAAGGGTGTTTGAAGAAAGCCATAAATATTCTAACAAAAAGGAATTTGAGAATAATGCCAAAGGTGCTTTTATTAAAGCGATGGTTAATGATTGGCTTCCTGAAATGACATGGTTAAAGCCTCTTCCTTTAGGCATAATATCAAAATGGACCAGAGAAGCAATTATTGAAGAATCTAAGAAATACACTTCAAAAACAGAATTTGCAATAAATAGTCCGACAGCATACCAACATGCATGTGAAGACAAAACAATATTCAAGGAAATGCCGTGGATAAAAGAGAAAAAGAAGCCCGATGGCTATTGGGATGTAAAAGAGCATGTAATGGAAGAAGGCAAAAAATATAGGAATCGAACAGAATTTTCTAAAGGTGCTTTTACTGCATGGAGAAAAGCAAAAGACTATGGTTGGATTGATGAAATAGAATGGGGTAAAGCATAAATATAAAAATGAAAACGAAATATAAAAATTTACTAAAGAAAGAAGAATGGAAAACATTTAGATCCAGAATACTGGAATTAGATAACTATACATGTACAAAATGCAACACATGTTATAAGGAAGAGCCTTCGAATCTTAATATACATCATAAAGTATATTATCGAGGTCTTCGTCCATGGGAGTACAATCCTGAAGATGTTACAACATATTGTCGCAGATGCCATGCTGAGGAACATAATCTCTTGGAGATGCCAAAGTTTGGGTGGGAGTATATTGGTATGGAAGATTTAGGGAATTTAGTCGGAAGATGTGACAATTGCGATAGTCAATTAAGATATCAGCATACAGTATACCATCCAAGTGTAGGATATTTGTATGTTGGTGCAACTTGTGCAAATTCGTTAACAGAGAGCCAGGAAGCTTCAGAATTAGAGAAGAGAGAAAAAAGAAAAAGATCATCATTAAACAAATGGGAAAAAGGAGAAGACGGGATACTATTTCGAAACTTTAATAAAAATAGGTTTGAAATCCATACTAATGGGGATTCTTTCACTATAAAAATTGACGGTTATATCCTTGATGAAAGCTTTCAGTCAATAAATGAAGCAAAATGCTTTGCATTTGAACTATATGTTAACGGGATGGTTAATGATATGGTTTCAGATTTACGCCAAAAGGAATGGGAACAATTTAAGAATTCAACAAATTATGATTTACTAACGGAAGAAAATAATGATTTAATAACAGGACTTTATTCAAACCATCATTTTTACATAAGAAAGATTGTGGAAGAATTTGAGATATATGTTGACGCACATCATTTTGGCACAAGAAAAAACATTGCTGATGCACAACTTTTTTTATTTGAATTACTCCATGACCCTATAAAATTTCGTTCTATTCGTTTGAACAAAAAGAATGATATTTTATATGAGATTATCAACAACTTGTCCAGATGGAAGGGAAAATTCGATGACAAATACTTTGACTATGGGTTTATTACATTTCGTTTCAATAATAAAGAAAAAATGTTATCTGTAAAGCATAATAGATATTTAGTGTATAGTATGGACAAGCACTCTACATACTACTTTACACCAATAAAAAAATGTGCAGACTTTGAAGAAGCAAAGAATGTTGCATATACAAATCTATGTAATTATACATCTTTAATCAAAACAATCGAACAAGACGATTATGTTCATTTTATGCTTGATGTAAATTGGATAAAAGAACAATGTAACCAATATATTATATACACAAATAATATTGGTGAAATAAGCATTTCAATTTACCAATCTAATGATGGTTACTGCACCATGAGTGTTGGTTCGATAAAAGGTCGTAAAAAACTAAAGTCTATAGAAGAAGCTAAAAAGATAGCTTATAACTTTATTAAAAGTGGACAATATGACAACATCATCAATAAAAGAAATTAGAATTATGTTTTTCTTAAGGAGTAAATTGTTATATTCTATTCAAAGACTCCTTTCGGATAGCATTTAGATTGGTAATGAAAAAAGACAAAACTGAAACATATGACTTCACTTCAAGAACGACTGTTCGCCATGCAGGATAAGCAGTATGCTGCTTTCCAAGCCAAACTGACACCGGGAGTGCCTGTGGAGAGTTTCATAGGCATTCGTGTGCCAGTGCTTCGCAAGTTCGCAAAAGAATTTACAAAGGAGGCAGGATGCGAGGAATTCCTTCATCAGCTTCCTCACCAGTACTACGATGAGAACATGCTTCACGGACTTCTCATTTCCGAGGTAAAGGACTATGAAGAGTGCATTCGTCTAACAGACAGATTCCTGCCATTCGTGGACAACTGGGCAGTTTGCGACATCATGTCTCCGAAGGTATTTGCCAAACACAAGAAGGAGCTATTGGCAAAAATCAAGGCTTGGAGTAAATCATCACATGTCTATACTTGTCGCTTTGGAATAGAGGCGCTTATGTCTCATTACCTGGATAAAGACTTCAAGGCAAAATATCTTGAAATTCCTGCATCAGTAAGGAGCGAAGAGTATTACGTAAAGATGATGGTTGCCTGGTTCTTTGCCACCGCCCTTGCCAAGCAATGGGACGCAACGATTCCCTACATCGAGCAACGCCGCCTTGCTCCCTGGACGCACAACAAGACCATCCAGAAGGCCATCGAGAGCTACAGAATCACGCCTGAGCAGAAGGAATATCTGCGGACGTTGAAGATAAAATAATTATGACACAAGACACTTCTACATATTACGTTTGGATAGGTGGTTCATGTGATTATGGCCATAAAGAGCGAGCTGGTGGTGCTGCCGTTGTGATTGAGAACAATGGAAGCATCATCAGCCGTGATGTAATCAGCGACCTACACACCACGGAGTTCCGAATGATGCTAACCCTCATGATCAAGGTAATGCAGGAAATCCCGGAAGGTTCTGATATTCTCTTCCTGACCAACGCTGCCTATATTCAGAACTTTGACAAGACTCCAACATCAAAGTCTGCCAACCCGGACTTGATTATCCAATGCATCGAGGAAAAGAAAAGACACAACTCAGTCGGAGTCAAAATCGTACAATATCACAAAAGTCCATTGCTGATAGAAACCCATGACAGGGCTACGGAAGCAATGGCTAAGACAAGGAAGGTGTTTCATCAGAAGCCGCAATAGAATTTCTCTTTAAACTTTCAGGCACGATTTGCGTCTAATTCTTAGATGATGGCGTTTAAGCACCCATCGCTTTTTAGGTATTATAAAATTTTAATTTGTAGCTTATGAAACGAATTTTTCGAATATTGATGATTGCCATTTGCTGCATGGTTTCATGCAATATGGTGGCGAATGCGGGCAACGACAAGCCTATCGCCGTTAATGCACTCCCGGTAAAGGCTCAAGCCTTACTCAGCAACCATTTCAACAATCAGAAGGTAATGCTTGCAACGATTGAATCGGGAGTTGTCAGCAGAAGCTATGATGTGGTTCTGCAGAATGGCACGAAGCTGGAGTTCGACAAAAAAGGAAATCTTACAGAGATTGACTGCAAGCAGGGAATCGTGCCAGTCCAGTTGATTCCGCAAACCATCAAGAACTACTTGAATGATAATTATGCAGGACAATCGGTGAAAAAGATTGAAATGAACAAGAATGAATACGAGGTGGAACTGACAAACGGATTGGATTTGACCTTCAACAAGCATTTCCAATTAATAGATATTGACTGATCTGCATTCCCCTTCGCAGGGTGAACAACAGATAACTTATATGAATGGTTTATGTAAAAAGTTACGGAGAATATGAATTATCTCCGTAACTTTTTACATTTTCATCTTATATGTTTTTGGGAGCATTTCACTCCAAAACTATACAGTATTAGAAGTCACATGTATCGGGGTCTGAACCTATTCTTTCAGCCTTCAGCGATGCGATTTCAAGCATTTCCTGCTGAGAGAGTTCAAAATCGAATACATTGAAGTTTTCCTTGATTCGGCTTGGAGTAACCGACTTCACCAGTGGCAGCACGCCTGTCTGCATCACCCAGCGGATAACTACCTGAGCTACACTCTTGGCATGGTTGGCAGCAATCGACTTCAAGAGAGGATTGTCCAAGACATTGCCTCTTCCCAATGGGCTCCATGCTTCCACAAGAATGTTGTTCTTCTGGCAGAACTCCACGCACTCCTTCTGGGTGAATCCAGGATGATACTCTATCTGGTCAACCATCGGACAGATGTTTGCCTTCGCCATTACTGGCTCTGCATGATGCTGCATGAAGTTGGAAAGACCGATGCTGCGAATCAAGCCCTCTTCATGCAGACGCTCCATCGCTTTCCAAGTATCTACATTCAGCTGATTTGCATCCTTGCCAAACTGCAACTCGTTGGCTGGCCAATGAATGAGATAGAGGTCGAGATAATCAAGCTGCAAATCGCTCAAAGTCTTGTCAAACGCCTTCAAGGTCTTGTCGTAACCACGCTCCGTGTTCCAAACCTTGCTGGTAACAAAGAGATTCTCACGCTTGATTCCACTTTCCTTGATTCCCTCGCCCACGCTCTCCTCATTTTTATAGATAGCAGCGGTGTCGATGTGGGTGTAGCCTGCAGCGATGGCAGCTTTCACTGCTTCAACGCAGGTTGCTCCATCAGGAGTAAGAAACGTTCCGAAGCCCGGTGTAGGAATCTTCACTCCATTATTCAATAATATTTCCTTTTCCATGATTAAACAAATCTTTAAATTCAACTATTTTTTTGACGGTGCAAAGTTACAGCTTTTTTTCGCATAGCAGAGTTCTGTATATTTGCATTATCATAGAGTATCTTTTCAATTTTAGCCATCACTTAGCAGTCCCTTTAATTTCCCTGCGATATTCAGCAGGAGTAAGATGGATGATCTTCTGAAACTGCTCGAAGAAGAGAGTCGGCGTATTGTAGCCGGAACTGAAAGCCACTTCTGTGATAGTCAGATCTGAATTGGCAAGCAGCTTGCAGGCGTATTCGACACGGATTTCTGCCAACACCTGGAAGATGCTCTTATCGGTGGATTTCTTGAAATAACGGCAAAGCGAAGTCGGATTCTGACCAACAAAATCGGCAACATCCTTCAGCACCACCTTCTCACGGAAGTTATTATATAAATAGGTGTAGATTCTGCCGATAGGCTCCTCCAACTCGGGTTGACGATTAGCATTGCTGTAAGCCGTAGGCGACAGGAGTTGCGTTTTCTTGCAATGATGCAGACGGTCGAGAATCTGGAGCAGGATGATAAGCCGTGAGGTGTAGGTGGATGAATCGAAAGCCTTCATCATCTTTAAGAGTTCATCATACAAACCCTCATCATAGAATCGTATTCCATACTGGCTCTTTGAAAGAAGCTCTGAAATATGGGCGTAATCGGGTAGATTCAAAAGAGACGAAGGAAACAGATCGGGACTGAACTGGATGGCTTCGCCACTACTATAGAGCCTATCTTCAAGTTCTTCTTTCCCAGTATTCTCCCCACTCTTCATCCGGCTTTTACAAAGATGAAGATGCGGAACATTGCTTCCTATCAATGCCACATCGCCTTCTGCATAAGGCGCAACACCCTCGCCCACGAACTGCTTTCCGCTGCCGTGGGTGAAAATCATGAGTTCATACTCCGCATGCTTATGCAGGGGCAGAACGAACTCCGGATAAGTAATATGGCTGCACAAGGTTGTCATTTTGTGCGCAATCTTTCGTTCTAATATAGGCATAATCTCCATTTATCTGCGTTTGTGCAAATATCCACTATGATAACGCAAATATAATGGATAATATTGTACGAAATAAGCCGTAATTTTGCACCCACAAATAAAAAATAGAATAGAAACAAATAAAAAAAAAAGAGAAAATGTTAGAAACTTTATCCGTATTTCAATGGTCAATCCTGGCACTGGCTGCATTGTGCATAGGAATGTCGAAAACCGGCGTGCAGGGAATGATGCTCCTCATCGTGCCCTACATGGCAATGGCTTTCGGAGCCAAGGAATCAACAGGCGTTATCCTGCCAATGCTCTGCATGGCCGACATCATGGCTGTGGCTTACTACAAGCGCATAGCCGACTGGAAAACTGTGGCAAAGCTCTTGCCAACAGCCTTATTAGGCTTTCTCGTAGCACTTTTTGTTGACAAGCTCGTCCCGGCACAGGGATTCCGCCAACTGATGGGTTGGACGCTCGCCCTGGCGATGGCTGTAATGATTTGGAGCGAAATATTCGGCAAGGAAAACAGATGGATGCATAAATGGTGGTATTCTGCCCTCTTCGGTCTGCTCGGCGGTTTCACCACAATGATTGGCAATGCTGCCGGACCGGTAATGTCAGTCTATCTGCTCTCGATGCGCAAGGAGAAGATGGAATACATCGGCATTAACGCCTGGTTCTTCCTCGTTGTCAATCTGCTGAAAGTTCCTTTCCAAATCTTTGCCTGGGACAATATCACCTGGGGCTCGTTCTCACTGAACCTCCTGATGCTTCCGGTAATAGGAATCGGAGCCTTGCTCGGAATCCGTCTGGTAAAACTCTTCCCAGAAAAAGCCTTCCGAAGATTCATCCAAATTGTCACAATACTTTCTGTAGCAATGATGCTCGTATAGGTCATTGAAAAATAGTATACAAAACTATTGAGACCAATCCTTTTATCGGTCTCGTCTGAAATCGTTGCGTCCGTCTCCATGCCACCATGCGCCCAGGAAGGCGAGGATGGCACGGAGAACGATGTAGATAACGATGATGTCAACAAATTCATTCATAAGCTTGATATTTAGCGAGTTATTCAATATATATTCACAACCGGAACGCCCAGACTGTTGGCTTTCTTGAAAGTGTAGTAGGTTCCACCCTTCTCTCTCCCATCATAGAAGGCAATGAGAAGGGACGCATTCTCAACCATGAACTCGTCTCGGTCAAGAAAACATCGGTTGTAATAGTATTCTGAAAGGATGATCACCTCATCTGCTGAAGCCATCAGTTCATCATAAACCATCCTGTCACCGGGCTTGAACCTATCAGCCTGACCTCTGAAAGGAATGGCTGCGGTAAGCGTCATTCCCGGGCAGGAAGGTTTCAGCGACTGCACAATCTGGGCTGCCATCAAGTCAATACCGATGGCGAATCCCGAAATAAAATTACGGATGCCATGCTCGTAAGCTTCGAGGATGGCTTTGGCCAATCGCTCTCTTATGACCTCCTGCTGAGAGAAATTATAAAAACGATGTCCTGTAAAGGCTGCAGAAACAGCCTTGTCAAATTTTGTCATGTTCTTTCTTTTCATTGTTGTACGTATTTATATGATGTCTTACCGAGGAAAATGCCGTTTGTTACGTGCGCCCCTACTTGTTCCAATTGTGCAGTGTAGGCACAGAATGAAGTGCCGGTTGTGACCACATCGTCCCAAATGCAGACTATCTTGTTTTTGAAGAAGTTCGCATCCACCTCAATATTATTCTTTTCCTTCAAGCGCTTTTCTCGCTCATCCTTCTTGACCTTTGTGCCATGAACTGCGGTACGTTCGCCAACAACCTTGACATGGGAAAAGCCGTTGATTGCTCCTGAAAACTTGCAGACAAGTTCAGAAAAATTCTTGTTGCGTGCCTCGTTACGCTCCTGGCTGCTTGCAGGAACGCAAGAGAAGACAACGCTGCGAACCTTACGACCAAACTTCTTGACAAGTATCTTTGCCACGCACTTCGCCACATCAACATGGTTTCGACCATCCTTGAAATCATAGATAACCTGGCGGTCGAAGAAAGCATCCATACCGATGTTCTTGATACGTACCGGATAATAGCGCAAAAAGCTGCTCAACTCCTTATCCTCCTGTCCCTTGATGTAAACCTGTACCATGTTCATAGCTTTAATTGTTGTTACTGGGCAGATAGCAGACATCAGCCACTACCCACCGAGAAAAATGTTTTCAATCGTAAAGACTGCTGAGGAAAGACTGCAACTCTCTGTCGATGATTTCAGAAAGCTGACATGGTTGGAATGGCTTTCTCTGCTCCACTCTGACCTTGCCGAGTCCGAACTTGGTTGCGTCCAACTCCACACTTGCCATTTCATTGGCAGAAATGTAGCTGTACTCAGTCTCAGCCAGACCTACAACGATGCCAAAGAGCACAAAATCATCATTCTCTCGCTGTCCTTCAAGAATGTACCAGCGAGCGTTGCCGATGAAAAACACTGCGATGCAAACTGCATCCTTCTTCTTGCTATCCTGAGAATAGAGCGGATAGTCCTGCATTGCCTTCTCCAATTCTGGAGTAATCAGGCGGTTGTTGAAATCTTTTGCCATAGTCTCTAAATTTATTTTCTCCCTTTCGTTAAGTCCTTTCGGACTTGGGATCGGGAAGCTTTTTCTGCTTTTCAAAGTGCGTACAAGGCAATAAGGCAAGTCTGATGGGAAGAATACTCTTTTGCATGTTTCATGGAAAAGGAAGATTGTTACCGAATCACGACTTGCTATTTGCCAAATACGCGATAACTTTGCAGAAAAAGAATCCCGAAATCCCCAAGACGATACGGAATCAAAGACTTCTGGTTTCAGTAAGAAGAAAAAAAATATAACAGGGAATGACTGCAGGGATAAAAAAGCCGGGTGGGAATAGTCCAAGCAAGTATCAATAGTTAAAAAAGCCAGCGTGTTGTTCCTTCGTAAGTCGATAAAATCGGCCTGCGAAAGAACAACACCCTGGCTAACTGTTCATGCTTACTGGACTATGGCGTGGGCGAAGATTATAAAGAAGAAAAGCCGAAAGATTTATAAGGAAAGACAGAATGCTTATAAAGAGGAAGACCAGGATATTATAATAGGTGGAAGGGAGGGAAATGAAGGTTGATGCTGTGAGCCAGTGCCCTTCTCGACGAATGGACATGCAGTAGTGTCAAACTGATTAAGTGGGAATCGCTTGCGTCCCACCTACTCAGTTTGTAAGCAACCGCATGTCGTTTCGTGGGCACCTTCCGACTGAGGGGCTTTGCACTTACGTCACGCTCTGCTGACATAAACGCAAAGTCTATCAGGTGGAACTCCAGTAGCATCCTTCATGGCGTGGGGCGAAGCATTATCAGGGAAAATTAGCCGATTATCACTATAAGAACAGCTCATTTTGGTTAAAATCCGCATGTTTATACCATTTTTTTGCTGCTACGCAAAAAGATTTCGCACTATTTTTGTATCTTTGCAACCGAATTAGACAAATAAAAAAGTAAAAATATAAAAATCCTATACGGAAATGAATTTAAATATGCACATAACATCACAATCATTCGTTCAGAGCTATCGACGCTTTGAGCGGAATAGTTATGTACATACATCAAGTACATCAGATACAGCCGGTATAGGATTCCCACATCATTATTCGCATAGTTATTTCTATCGGGCATCGTAGCAGCGTGCCCCACAGAGAACAAAGATAATATTGAAGAGTTGGAGTTTCCTTGCCGGGAGAATCCAACTTTTTCTTTTTAGTCAACTGCTTGCATCTGCTCTGACATAGCGAGAAAAAGCTGGATGATATCCAACCATTTTTTACGTTTAAAATGAAAGAACTATGCCAGCAAATAAGAATGCCTTAATAAGGTACAAAACTATAGACAACTGTTTAAGAAACAGATACAGAAGATGGACTCTCGATGACCTCGTGGAAGCATGTAGCGATGCACTCTACGACATGGAGGGAATCACCAAAGGAGTATGCGCCAGAACTGTACAGATGGACATACAGATTATGAGATCTGACAAACTGGGCTACAATGCTCCTATCGAAGTTTATGATAGAATATACTACAGATACGCTGATCCCGACTACTCTATCACAGAAATGCCTTTATCCATAGAGGACTGCAAGCTGATAAAGAAGGCTATCATTCTTCTTGAAAACAAGAAGGATAAGAATAACGAAGACACCATCCAGGTGCTCAACAAGGTACAGGATAGACTCAAATCTATTCTGAACTTTGTGTAAGGATAAAGGAGGGAATTATGAACGAACATCAACGAAACATCGTCTTACAAGAAAGTTGAAAGGCTTCTTTTCAAGCAAAACTGCCTGAAGAGAAGCCTTTTTTATGTGGAGCTTCAAGTAGGATTCGGACCTACGACCTGCTCATTACAAGGGAGCTGCACTACCACTGTGCTATTGAAGCATTTGGGAGTTTGATGGGGATCGAACCCACGACCACCAGAGCCACAACCTGGCACTCTACCAACTGAGCTACAAACTCCATATAAACTCCAGATGGATTCGAACCACCACCTCCAGATCTGAAATCTGGTATGCTACCAATTACACCATGGAGTTGTTTTTTAACTTGTCGCCCCAGAAGGAATCGAACCTTCGCTAAAAGGACCAAAACCTGTTGTGCTACCATTATACCATAGGGCAAGTTGAGTTCGGGAGGTAGGACTCGAACCTACGAAGTCATCAGACAGCGGATTTACAGTCCGCCCTCGTTGCCACTGGAGCACTCCCGAATTTTCAAGTGGAGCCTCGTGGAGTCGAACCACGTTCTCGGGATTTTCAGTCCCGCGCATACACCAAGTCTGCCAAAGCTCCTTACTGATGTTGCCCCAGATGGAATCGAACCACCACTTGCAGATCCAGAATCTGCCGCACTACCGTTATGCGATAGGGCAAGTTTGCGGAGGCTAAAGGATTCGAACCTTTGAGACGTTGCCGCCTGCCGGTTTTCAAGACCGGTGCAATAGACCAACTCTGCCAAACCTCCAATGTTGTGACTCGTGAGAGACTCGAACTCCCGACACCGACGTTCGTAGCGTCGTGCTCTGATCCAACTGAGCTAACGAGCCAATGTGCGGAAGCAGAAGGATTTCGCTGAGAATCGCCTGACGCTCGGCATAATCCAAGCAAGCTTGGCTTCTGCGCTCACTGAAGGCGATTTCGAACCTTCGGAACCTTTCGGTTCGGCACGTTAGCAGTGTGCTGGTTTAAGCCGCTCACCCATACTTCCTTGTTTTGACGATGCAAAGGTAGAAAGGGAGAGTGAAGTCTTTTTTCGTAGCAAGAAAAAAGTTTCAAAAAAGTTGTTTTTTGAGCGATTTTTCCAGAAAAAAGGCTTTAAAGAGTCTCTTTTTCGGCATTTTACGGCTTTAAATGGTGTATTCATGTACACACCTATACATATATACATGTATTCACGTCCACATGAATACAATGAAATAATATATGGAATGGGAGAAATCCATAACTAATTCCAATTGCGAATACACTGTATGCGGAATGTGCGGAAGAAAAATAGACGAATATCTAAATAGATTAAAGTCGGCTTTATATATAAACAAAGCCGACTCTAACCTTTAATTTTTACCCTTCAACTTATCAAGTTCTTCTATCAACTCATAAATTGTAGTTGAAGGATTCTTATATGGGGACAATTTTTTTGCCCTTTTACTGGCAATCGTAACATTGTCCATCAAACTTAATTTATCCTCAATGGATAACTTGCCTTTCTTGTATTGCTTAATATATCCAGACAACTTAGATACGCAATCGGCACTTCCGATTTCAGCACGTTGGTCTGTATAATGCAACAACAACCATAATTCAACACAAGGATTGGAGCAAAGCAGTATAGCTCCAGGTATCTTCTGTAATCTGCTAAGAACAGAAGGCACATCCAAATCATACATCAAGAATGTCATATCATGCTTTGTCTCCACATAATTAGCCTTGCACCTACTTATCAGAGCAGGTGTAACATTAAGCAATGTACGCTTAGGTATGATATGAATAGGAAGACGATAATGCGCTCTCAGCATTTCAACATAAGCGACCTCTGTTTCACCCTCGCAAAAGACGAAATAGTTGGGCTTCATTGTCTTCCCTTTAGAAGTTCTTTGTACTCTTGCCATATTCCTAAAGTGTTAGAGTCGAAATATAAGGAATAGCATCAAAGCGTCC
>OIZO01000603.1_pt1 | contig 22786 bp, 27 predicted proteins | sample 1588551 | NCBI WGS metagenome assembly OIZO01 (sample SAMN03283271) | human gut metagenome | biome: human-associated habitat; material: feces | host: Homo sapiens | place: Peru | collected 2012 | reverse complement strand
GGGGAGTAGCCAAGCGGTAAGGCAACGGACTTTGACTCCGTCATGCGTGGGTTCAAATCCCGCCTCCCCAGCCAGTTTAATACGATCCATTAGCTCAGTAGGTAGAGCACTTGACTTTTAATCAAGGTGTCCGGGGTTCGAATCCCCGATGGGTCACCAAAGAAAAAAGCCTTGAAGCCCTTTATTTTAGCGGGTTTTGAGGTTTTTTCTTTTTGCGTTTTCTATAATACAAATGTTTTAATTTTACTGTTTTTTATCAAATTTTACGGTAATTTGTATACGGATTTGTATACGTAAACTTCAATAGTATGGTAACTTAAATAAATACAGCAGGCTTTTTATATTCCTGCTGTGTTTTTTATTAATATTCTATTTGCTTTATTAGAGTGGGCGGGGGATATATCAAACTTAATGGTGTTTGCGGTTAGAGGTTTGAGCCGTTTACCTTTAAAAAAGGCTTTGTTATTTATTAAGAATAGTTTTTATTTGAAAAAAATTCTCTAAACTCATTATCAGCTAAATTACTGTTTTGTTCGTTGCCGTTTTTGTCGTTTGTTTTTTCTCTCACACTCTCTTTTTCCCTCGCCTGATTAAATTCGCTTATATTTGTCTTTCCTAAATTAACCTTACTTATTTTATTCTTGATTGTACTATCCTTACCTACACTATCCTTATCTACGGATACCGTCGGTATACCGTTGGTATCCATAAGTACATATTTGTTTGCTTGGTCAATACTTAATTGATTAAATTCAGATTGATGAATAGTTTGTGTATAGCGGTCTTTTCTTATCAAGTTATGAACTTTCCAATGAGTTATAACATATACTCCGCTGTCAAACTTTATAATAAAACCATTATCAATTAATGCGTTTAAATCGTTGGCAGTTGTATCACATAAGCGGGTTATAGTCCTTGCATTTTCAAAAAAGCCGTCATCGTCTGCGTTTGCCATTAAATAAAAATATAATACTTTAGCTGAATGTTCTAACTCAATAAATGTATCTGTTAATATAAAATCTTTGCTATACATTCTACGGCTTGCCATTTTATACGCTCCTTTCTAAAATCAAAGGCGAAATTAATCCGCCTTAAATAAATTGTCATAATAATAAAGTTGCCTGTCAGCTTCTTCTTTTACTTGTCTGATTAATTCTTTTTCTTTGTTTCTTAAAAGAGGGTAAAGCTCCTGTATCTTCTGTCTGCTTCTAATAACCGTTTCATAGTTTAGCAATGCAGGGTTACTTGATTGTTTAAAAACTCTAATTACAGCGTTTATATCATCGTCAAGCGGTAAATTCTTAATGCTTGCTAACTCTTCAACAGTCCTGCTGTATAAGTATTTATCATTTATACGGCACTTCTCATCTTCTTCCATAAGAAAGAGAACTATTTTTGCAATACTCTTTCTGTTCGCTATATCTTTTGCAATAATTTCTTCAAACATTGCTTATTCTCCTTTCTGTGGGCTTAATTCAAGCGTTTTACTGCTTGTTAATGAAATTATGTAACTTTTATCAAAATACCAATTCTTGCCCACTTTAGAGCCTTTTATAGTACCGTCATAAATCCAATGTTTAATCGTTACTTCCGATACATCAAATATTAAAGCAACCGTATGTAAATTTAATACAACAGGGAGCTTATCCCAATTTGATATAACTATTTTGTTTTTTGTATTAGTCATATTAAACCTCTCTTGCTTTGCCTGATGTAATATGATAAAATAATACAGCAGGCGTTCTATGTCTGTTTTCTTATAGTACATATCCTCGTTAATTTGGTGATTGCGGGATATGTGCTTTTTTTATTTATTGTTTTGTTTTTAATTCTTCTATTATAGATAAAATCTTTTTTGTATCTTCATCAGATAAACCCTGACGCATTTTTCTTGAAAAACTTGTATCTGTAATTCCAAGAGCTTCAGCAATTTGGTAACAATTTAAACCTGCTGCAATAATTTTTGCTTTTATTTTAAAAGCTGTCATTATTAATCCCCCTTTCTGTGAAAAGTTCTTGACATCTATTTGTCACAATGATATTATAGCAATGACAAATAGTTATTGTCAATGAAAATGTCATAAGTTTTTTACATTGTGACATTTGATATAAATAATGGAGTTAACAAAAAATGAGTGACAAAAAATTTAACAACAGAAATTTAAGAGAAGCTATTGACAATTCAGGAATGACAAGAGAACAAATAGCGGACAAAGTACAATGCGACACTTCATCAATCACTAAATATTATAATGGTGATAGATACCCAAAAACTGATGTAATAATAAAATTAGCTAAACTTTTTAATGTTTCAACTGATTATCTTTTAGGTGTAACCGATGTTGCAACAACTGATAAAGATTTAAGATTTGTTTGTGATTATACGGGACTTGATGAAAAAACAATAGATTTTTTTGTAAATAACAAGGACGATTGCAGTATAAACAAATGGGAAGTAATAGAATTTATTAAGTTTATAATCGGTAAAATTATATTATATGATGATTATATTTTTTCTCTAAATTTGGAAGATATAAGGGATAAAACATCCTGGCTTTTCTCTATTTACGAAAAAGATTATACATTTCTTGAATGTAATGCTGATGATTTTAATCTTAATTATGATCACTATAGAGAAACAGCTGAAGATTTAAAGTTATTTATTAATGGTTCTAAATATAAATTGAATAATTATTTAACTAAATGGATAGATGAATTTGCTTTGACCTATATAGAAGATATGACTATTGAAACTTTTGAAAAAATAGAAAATGAATTTTTCAAAAACAATTTAACAGAGAACTAACAAAGAGAAAAAATAAAAAATTAGCAAAGAGCGAGCAAAGAGAAAATGACGAAAAAGCAATATGAAACAACCGTATATGTTGGTACAGAAAACGGCAAGGCTATACGCAAACATATAGTAGCAAGCAGTCAAAGAGAATTGAACGAAAAAAAGAATAAAGTTAAAAATGATGTTTTAAATAAAAAAGATGTAAACACAAAGGCTTTATTTGGTGTATGGGCTGATAAATGGTTAACAGAGCAAACAAAAGAATTGAATAAGGGAACTATAACACAATATAAAAGTGCTATTAATCACCTTAACAGATACTTTGAATTTGTTTCTTTAAAAGATATTAAGCTTTCAAATTTTCAAATGGTTATAAATGAATTATCAATAGAAAATCCAAATACTAACGAACCTATGGCAAAGGCGACACTTGAAAATGTCAAAAAGGTTGGAGCAAAGATATTTGATTATGCTATTGCAAATGATATAGCCGGTGTTTCATATTTCTTTAATTCTGTTAAGATACCAAAGAACGCACCAAAGAAAGAACGCAGAGCGTTAACAGAAATAGAGATTAAACGCATTATTGAATTTAAGCATAGATGTCAGTTGCCTGCAATGATAATGTTGTTTAGTGGCTTACGCAGGGGCGAATTAATTGCTTTGCAATGGCTTGATATAGATTTAGTAAATAAAACTATTACCGTTAATAAATCAGTTGATGTGCAAAGTAATACAGCTATTAACAAAAAAGGCGGTAAATCAAAGAGTGCGGTTCGTTTAGTACCTATTTCAAATGTGCTTGTTGAATATCTAAAACAATATAAGCTTGATAACGGTATTAATAACCCTTTTGATTTGGTTTGCACAAATACAAAAGGCGGTCAGCTTTCTGCTACAAGTTGGCGTAAAATGTGGGAGAGCTATTTATTAGACTTAAATATGGAATATGGATACCCTAATACAGATGTTAGCAAGTACGACCCTAAAGGTTTACCAATGCGAATAGAACGTATTACAAGCCATTATTTGCGTCATACATATGCAACTATGCTATTTTATCAAGGTGTTGATGTACAAGAAAGTAAACAGTATTTAGGTCATAGTACAATTAAGGTTACATCTGATATTTATACAGACTTGAAAAACAGCAAAGCTTCATTGTCTGATGAATATAAAAAACATTTAGCAACAGACTATAAAATTAATTATGGCGTTGCTTAATAGGAAGGGGGGTAACAATGATGAATAAATCGGATGAAATTTTTGATTTGTTTTTAACTCTTAATAAAGAAGAAAAAAGCCTTGTACTCGATTTTGTAAAACAATTAGTTTTCGAGGAACATAAGAATGGTAACAATGAATAAATTACCAAAAAGCAAATACAACAAATAAGCAAAAAAATAATGCGTTTGTATACGGATTTGTATACGCAGATTTTCGCAAACGCAGTGTTTATGCACCTTTGGAGTACCTAAACACCTTTACTTTTAATCAAGGTGTCCGGGGTTCGAATCCCCGATGGGTCACCAAAGCCTCGAAATTCGAGGCTTTTTCTTTTTGCTATTTACTATTTCAACTTTTTATGATATTATATTTAAAATTCAAATTAAGAGGTATAGTATGGGACTTTGGGATAAGGAATATATCGGTCTTTGCAAAAAGATTTTGACTACCGGTACAGAGGTTGTAAACAGAACAGGTATTAATACAATTAAAGTTCCGTCACATCATTTTCAACTTGATATTGGCGAGGAATTCCCGATTTTAACAACAAAGCAGTTGTTCATCAGACAGGCTGTTCTTGAAATGCTTTGGATATATCAGGCTCAATCAAACGATGTTCGTTGGCTTCAAGAGCGTGATGTTAACATTTGGAACGAGTGGGAAATAGATGAAGAAGGCTATTGGAATGCCACTCAAATGCTCCCCGATGAAAACGGTAAGCTTGTGAAGCAAAATGTTCATAAGTTTTTTGGAAAAGAATATGCACATACTATCGGTACTGCTTACGGTTATATTGTTAATAAATTCCAAATGACTCAAAATTTAATTGATAAAATCAAAAATCATCCTGAGGATAGAAGAATGGTAATGACTCTTTGGCAAAATGATTATCTTGATACTGCCGTTCTTCCAAGCTGTGTTTGGTCAAGCGAATGGGACGTTACAAACGGCAAACTTAATTGCTGGGTTCATCAAAGAAGCTGTGATGTACCGCTCGGACTTCCGTTTAATGTTACTCAGTATTCTGTACTTAACTCAATGCTTGCTCAGGTTTGCGGCTTAAAGCCGGGAACGATTGACTGGTCAATTAAAGACGCACATATTTATGTTAATCAGGTTGACGGCATTAAAGAACAAATCAGAAGATTTGACGAACAGGGTGATTTGCCTGCACCTCAGCTTTGGCTTAATCCCGATGTTAAAGATTTCTTTGAATTTGACAATTCAAGAGATTGTAAAGATGTTAAACTTTTGAATTATGAACATCTTGGTAAAATTAAATTCCCAATCGCACAATAAGGAGAATATATGGCTGTTTCTATGATTGCCGCTGTGGGCAAAAATCTCGAGCTCGGTAAAAATAATGACCTTATATGGCACTTTAAAGAAGATATGAAGTTCTTTAAGGAAACTACTATGGGTCATCCTGTAATTATGGGCAGAAAAACTTTTGAATCACTTCCAAAAGCTCTTCCCGGCAGAAGAAATATTGTTATTTCATCAAATCCGGAATATAAAGCCGAAGGTGCGGAAACCGTTACTTCTGTAAAAGACGCTTTGAAAATCGCCGAAGCTGAAGATGTGTTCGTTATAGGCGGCGGTAGGATATATAAAGAATTCTTGCCTTATGCGGATAACCTTTATTTAACGGAAATTAATGCCGAATGTAAAGATGCCGATACTTATTTCCCTGAATTTAACAAAAGTGATTATATTAAGGAAATAGTTAACTTCTATGATGTAAACGGCACCGAATTTTATCATGTGATTTATAAAAAGTAATGTATTTAAGCCTTTCGGAACAGAAAGGCTTTTGTATATTTTTGTAAAAACAGGGAATATTAATATAAAAAATATTTTAATTTCCTATTGACAAAGTAGGAAATAAGTTATATATTATAGGACGAAAAACCTATAAATTTAATAGGAATAAAAAAGGCAGGTTAAAATTATGGCAACGATTTATGTTGATAATGCTGCAACCACACAGCTTTCGGATGCTGCTTTGGAAGCTATGAAACCTATGATGCAAGAGATTTACGGCAACCCGTCATCGCTTCATCACATCGGTCAAATCGCAAAGGAACATCTTGAAGATGCAAGAGCAAGGGTTGCAAAATGTATAAATGCAAATCCAAACGAAATTTACTTTACTTCCGGCGGCAGTGAAGCTGATAATCAGGCTATTCTCACAGCCGCATACAACGGTGCAAAAAAAGGCAAAAAACACATTATATCTTCAAAATTTGAACATCATGCTGTTCTTCATACACTTGATAAACTTGCAAAAGAAGGTTTTGAGATTGAACTTCTTGATGTATACCATAACGGCATTGTTAAAGTAGAAGATATTAAAAATGCTATCAGGGAAGATACAGCCCTTGTTACGATTATGTCGGCAAATAACGAAGTCGGCACAATTCAACCGGTTAAGGAAATAGGTTCCGTATGTAAAGAAAAGGGCGTTTTATTCCACACAGACGCCGTTCAGGCATTCGGACATATTCCGATTGATGTTGTTGATATGAATATTGATATGCTTTCTATTTCAGCCCACAAGTTCCACGGTCCTAAGGGTGTAGGTCTTTTGTATTGCAGAAAAGGTATCATTCTTCAAAACCTTATTAACGGCGGTGCTCAGGAACGCGGTAAGAGAGCAGGTACAGAAAATACGGCGTCTATCGTAGGCATGGCAGCCGCTATGGAAGAAGCTGTTAAAAACCTTGATAAAAATGCAAAATATGTAAGTGCACTTCGTGATAAAATTATTGACGGATGTGCAGATATTGAACTTCACACATTAAACGGCGACAAATATAACAGACTTCCGGGCACAATTAATTTCAGTTTTGAAGGCATAGAGGGTGAAGGACTTATTCTTCTTCTTGACCAAGACGGTATTTGTTCTTCGTCTGGCTCTGCTTGTACAAGCGGCTCACTTGACCCTTCACATGTGCTTTTGGCTATGGGTGTACCTGTTGCAAGTGCTCACGGTTCACTTCGTATTTCTCTTTGTGAATATAACACAGAAGAGGAAGCGGATATTATTATCAATTCAATCCACAAGGTTGTAACATATTTAAGATCAATTTCTCCTGTTTGGGAGAAAATTCAAAACGGAGAGGAAGTAGAATAATGGCATTATATTCAGAAAAAGTTATGGATCACTTTACAAATCCAAGAAATGTTGGTAAAATTGAAGATGCTGACGGCGTTGGAGAAGTAGGTAACGCTAAGTGCGGCGATATTATGAAAATTTATCTTAAAATTGATGAAAATCATATTATTACCGATGTTAAGTTTAACACTTTCGGTTGCGCATCTGCAATTGCTTCAAGTTCAATGGCTACCTGCCTTATCAAGGGCAAGCCTGTAAGCGAAGCTGTTGAGCTTTCAAACAAAGCAGTTGTTGAAGCACTTGACGGATTACCTCCGGTAAAAATTCACTGTTCTGTGCTTGCTGAAGAAGCAATCAAGGCGGCAGTTAAGGATTATTACGATAAAAAAGGCATTGAGTACGATCCTGAGACATTTAAGGAAAAGGAAGCTCACGAATAAAAATAAATCTTATATGTGATGCTTAGGAGTAGGTTATGGCTTTAAAAGACATACAAGAGGAAATTTTAAAATTAAAAAAAGAAAAAGATATATGCATTTTGGCGCATTGCTATCAATCACCCGATATACTTGAAGTTGCGGATTTTGTAGGCGACAGTTTTGCTTTGTCTGTTTCGGCTTCAAAAGTAACCAACAAAACAGTTATTATGTGCGGTGTTAGATTTATGGCAGAAACCGTAAAAATTCTTTCACCCGACAAAAAGGTTATTCTTGCAAACGGCGATGCAGGTTGTCCGATGGCTGAAATGATGGATAAGGAGCTTATCGAACAGGTTAAGGAGCAATATCCGGATTATACTGTTGTGGCTTATATCAATACCACAAGCGAACTGAAAACGGTTTGCGATGTTTGCGTAACTTCTTCATCGGCACTTAAAATTTGCAAGAGCCTCGACACTGATAAGATTTTATTTATTCCTGATAAAAATCTTGGTTCGTACATTGCAAAACAATTACCTGAAAAAGAATTTAAACTTCTTTCGGGTGGATGTCCTACACATGCAAGAATGGGCATTTCCGATGTAAAAAAAGCAAAGGCGGCTCATCCTGAGGCTTTGTTCCTTGTTCATCCGGAATGTGTACCGGAGGTTGTTGCCGAAGCGGATTATGTCGGCTCAACAACAGGCATAATGAATTATGCAAAGGAAAGTGATGCCAAAGAATTTATCATCGGAACCGAAAGCAGTATTGTTTCTCACTTGCAACTTGCATGTCCCGACAAGATGTTTTATCCGCTTTCAAAAGACCTTGTATGCCACAATATGAAACTTACTACTATTGTAGATGTACTTAATTCGGTTAAAGGTATAGGCGGCGAAGAAATAGAACTTGACGAAGATGTCAGACTCGGCGCAAAGCGTTGCATAGACAAAATGATTGAGTTAGGCTGATATATGAAAAAAGCTATTATTGCAATGAGCGGCGGTGTAGATTCAAGCGTTGCCGCTCTTTTTATGAAAGAACGCGGATACGACTGTATCGGTGCTACTATGAAGTTGTATGACAATGAGGATATAGGTATCAGCAGGGAAAAGACCTGTTGTTCTCTTGATGATATTGAAGATGCAAGAGCCGTTGCGTATAAACTCGGAATGCCTTATTATGTTTTCAATTTTAAAGATGAATTTGAAGAAAAAGTTATTGATAAATTCATTTCAACATATGAAGCAGGCGGAACGCCTAATCCTTGTATTGATTGCAACAGATATTTAAAATTTGAAAAGCTTATGAAGCGTATGGAAGAATTGCAATACGACTGTGTCGTTACAGGTCACTATGCCGATATTGAATTTGTTAACGGTAGATACATGCTTAAAAAAGGCAAGGATTTATCAAAAGACCAAAGTTATGTTCTTTATTCGCTTACACAATATCAGCTTGCACATACTGTTTTTCCTTTGGGTAGATATTCCAAGGACGAAATCAGAGAGGTTGCCGAAAAGCACGGATTTATCAATGCACGCAAGCGTGACAGTCAGGATATCTGCTTTGTTCCGGACGGTGACTATTCAAAATTTATTGAAAACCACAATGGCAAAACCTATCCAAACGGTAATTTTGTTGATAAAAGCGGCAATGTCCTCGGTGAACATAAAGGCTTGATACGATATACTATCGGTCAAAGAAAAGGTCTTAACATTGCACTCGGTCATCCGGTTTATGTTATAAGTAAGGATGTTGCAAACAATACCGTTGTGTTAGGCTCAAACGATGACTTGAAAAAGTCAAAACTCAGAGCAACCGACTTTAATTGGATTGCCGAAAAACCAAACGGCAAAATTAATTGTTCGGCAAAAACACGATATAATATGCGTGAAGTTCCGTGTACGGCATATTGTGACGATGATGATGTCATTGTTGAATTTAACACTCCCGTTAGAGCAATCACTCCCGGTCAGGCTGTGGTTTTATATGACGGAGAATATGTTCTCGGCGGCGGAACAATCGAATAAAGTCGCTTATTAACGAAAATTTCATTAATTATTCATTTTGTTTTATTGAATTAATATTAAAAAGATGTATAATTAAGTCATAAAATAAATACGGGGTGGAAGACATATAAAGGTTTCTCCAACCAAGGCATTGATTGTCTCGGAGTCGGTATTAATGTTTCTCTTTTCATTGTTTCTCCTCTAACCGATGTCTTTAAAAAGGCTCCAATCCACCTTTTTTGTTATAAATTTGTTATAAACATCCGATTATATTGTCGGATGTTTATTTTTTGTAATAAAAATGTTATTTTTTATTAATTTACTATTTATTTTATATAAAAAATCTGTTATAATTATTTCATATATTGTCTGTAAAGGAGATAGTGCATGAAATATTTTAAACTTTTTGTATGCGTTGTTTTAATTATTGCGTTATTCTCCGGATGCAGTTTTAGACTTGCCTCATCAGTAAATGATTTGATTTCTGCCGTTGCTCCTTTTGGAGATAATGCTGATGTGAAAAGTGCTCTTGACAGCTTTATGACAAACGGATATTCACTTAAAAACCCATCATCGGGCGAATATATTACATCTTATAATTTCTACGATTTAGACGGTGATGATAAAGAAGAAGCTGTTGCTTTTTATGAACCAAACGATAATCTCGGAACAATTCGTATGGCAATAATCAAAGAATATTCAGGTAAATGGAAAGTGGTTTCTGATATAACCGGTTACGGTGATGATGCGTACCGTCTTGATTTTGCCGATGTAAACAATGACGGCAAAGACGAAATTTTAGTATGTTGGAACACCATTTCAAATTCGAACAGTCATTCTTTTGTTGTTTATAATGTTAAATTTGAAGATAAAAAATTTGTAATTAATCAAATAAATAATGAGGATATATACTTAAATAACTATGTTATTGTAGATTTCAAACAAAACGGAAATAATGAAATTTTAATGTTTGAAATCAATTCGGGCACCAAAACAAGTGCCAAGGCAGAGCTTTATTCCGTTAATAATAACGAATTCAAACTCAAAGGTGAAACAAAACTTGATTCTCGTGTCATTTCTTACAGGAATATAAATGTTGAAAAAGCAGAAGGCGATATTAGAGTTTACGCCGATGCAATAGGTTCTAACGGTGCCAGTATAAGAACAGAAGTAATTTATTGGTCAAATATGTACAACTCGATTGTTTCTCCGTTTTACAGCTATTCCACAGGAAGAACATCAGGGACTTCAAGAGGTTGTCTTGTTAATTCAAGTGACATAAACGATGATGACAGAATAGAAATTCCCACTGATGCATCATTAAAAAAATTGCCTAAAAATATAAAATCGCTTAATTGGAAAATCTATAATAAAACAATTCTTGTTCATAAGGCATATTCATTATATGTTATTGATGATAATTACAACATTATAATTCCGGATGAATATTTTAAAAATATTTCTGCTATGTATAACAGTGATTTAAGAGAAATGACTGTTATAAATAAGCAAACAAAAAAATCTGTTTTTTCAATAATGCCTGTTTTAAAAGCTGTGTATGATGAAAAAACATATCAAGGATATAACATTATACTTGATAAATCGGGTTATTATTATCTTGCAAAAGCAGGTAATGATAAGGATATAAAAATTTCTGTAAACGATTTAAAGCAATATATCAAAATTTGTTAGTTTACTGTTTAAGAAAGGTACGGTGTGAATATGAAAAAGGTGCTTGTAGCTGAAGATGAAGAATCCATCAGAGAATTTATTGTAATCAACCTTTCTCGTTCCGGTTATACTGTTGAACAAGCCGAAAACGGACTTGTTGCACTTCAAAAATTCAAACAGGACGAAGAAGGTTTTGATGTTGCAATTCTTGATATTATGATGCCGGAACTTGACGGCCTTGCCGTATGCAAGGAGCTTCGTAAACTTTCGTCGGATTTAGGTATCATTATGCTCAGTGCAAAAACTCAGGAAATGGACAAGGTAACAGGCTTGCTTTTCGGGGCTGATGACTATGTTACAAAACCGTTTTCTCCAAGTGAACTTATGGCAAGAGTAGACGCTATTTACAGAAGAGTTGAAATGACAAGAGGGTTTAAAAAGGGAGACGCAAACGCCGACAGTATCGTTCTTGACGAATTTGAACTTAATCTTCGTAATCGTACTCTTTTAAAATCCGGTAATATGATTGAACTTACTCAGGTAGAATTTCAAATAATTGAGTATTTCTTCCGCAATCCAAATGCAGCATTGTCAAGAAATGATATCTTAAAGCAAGTTTGGGGAGCAAATTATTTTGGCGATGAAAAAATTGTTGATGTTAACATTCGCAGACTTCGTATGAAAATTGAAGATAATCCGTCAAGCCCGACAAGACTTGTAACAATATGGGGATTAGGTTACAAGTGGATTACAAGTGAGCAATAAACAGAAAGTAGAGTTTTTTAGCAAATGAACAAAGATTTTAATGCTTATTTTAAAAAATTTAAAAGCAAAAAAATCGAAGGCATTACAAAACGATGGTTAATTTTAATAATCGGATTGATTGTTTTGTTGTTTACCGTTGCATTTATAGTTTGCACTTCTCTTATAAAGGCTTATTATTACAATTCAGTTGAAAGTATTGTAAATTCAGCCGCTTCGGATTCCGCAATTAATTATTTTGAGAATAATATAAATAACGGTGAATCACTTGAATCTTCTGCCGCACTTTATATTGACACATATTCAAACAAGGATTCAACAACGGTTTGGATTGTTGACAATGAAGGCAATGTTATTATATCATCTAACGGCTTTGGTGTACAAAAACAAGATATGCCGGATTATAAAGCCGCTATGGAGGATTCGGACGGTAGGGGCAAATTTGTCGGTAAACTTTCAAACGGTCAAAAAGTTATGGCTGTTTGCAGAGTAATAAAAAGTTCCGATAATACCAAAGTCGGTGCAATCCGTGTAATGACAGCTGTTGACAATGTTGACCGACAAATAGCAAGTATGTCATTTCTTATTGCTGTTATCTTTTTGATTATTCTTGCTATCATTATACTTTCCAACCTTTATTTTATCAGAACTATTATAACTCCGCTCAAAGAAGTCAATCAGGCAACAAAAAAGATTGCCGAGGGCAACCTTGATGTCAGAATAGAAAAGAAATATAATGACGAAATTGGTGACCTTGCCGACAGTATCAATACAATGGCATCTGAAATTGCCACGGCTGATAAAATGAAAAATGATTTTATTTCAACCATTTCTCACGAACTTCGCACACCGCTTACATCTATTAAAGGATGGGGTGAAACACTGACCCTCGGCAACCAAGACAATGTGGACGAATTAACACATAAAGGTTTGCAGGTTATTGTTAAGGAAGCTGGCAGGCTTGAAGGCTTTGTAGAGGAATTGCTCGACTTCTCAAGGCTTCAAAGCGGCAGAATGACTCTTCGACTTGCCAATGTAGATATTCTTGCTGAGCTTGAAGAAACACTTTTTACGTTCATTGAGCGTGCTGTTCGTGAAGGATATGAAGTAAAATACAGCATTCCGGAAGTTCCTTGTATTGCAAATGCCGACGCAAACAGGCTTAAACAGGTCTTTATGAACATTCTTGATAATGCGCTAAAATATTCACGACCGGGCAGTAAAATCCTTGTAAAAGCCGAATTTGAGAAAAAAGACGATAAAGATTTTGTAAAAATTGCGATTGCCGACCAGGGTTGCGGCATATCGGAAGAAGATTTGCCACATGTAAAAGAAAAGTTTTACAAGGCTAATGTAAGCGTTAAAGGTTCCGGTATCGGTCTTGCTGTAACAACGGAAATTGTTAATTTGCATAATGGTTATTTGGATATAGACAGCGTTGAGGGCAAAGGAACTTTGGTAACAATTCACCTTCCTTTATTGGAAGCACCATACCAAAACTAAAATTTGAAAGGTTATTTTAATGAGTAAAAAAAAGCACATTACTTCCGTAGGCGGTCAAGCACTTATTGAAGGTGTTATGATGCAAGGTCCGAGAGGCATTGCAACAGCCGTCAGAAAAACCGATAATTCTATTCTTGTAGAATATCATAAATTTAATCATTTAAAAGATAAAAACAAGTTTTTTGGCATTCCTGTTATTCGTGGAATTGTTGCATTCTTTGAATCGATGATTATGGGGTACAAGCTTTTGATGTATTCAGCCGAGGCATCGGGAATGGAAGACCTTGAAGATGTTGAAATGAATAAATTTGAAAAGTGGATTACCGATAAATTAGGCGAAAAATTCATGGATATAATTATGGGATTTGCAAGTGTTCTCGGATTCGCTCTTGCATTTTTGATTTTTTTCTTTCTTCCTGTGTTTATATTTAACAAAATAAACGCTGCGGCACATATGTCACTTACCCCGTGGCAGGGAACTATCGAAGGTTGTATGAAAATATTTATTTTTGTTGTTTATATGCTTTTGGTTTCTCAAATGAAAGATATAAAAAGACTTTTCAAATATCACGGTGCCGAACACAAAAGTATTGCTTGCTATGAGGCAGGTGAGGAACTCACAGTGGAAAATGTAAAAAAATGCACTCGCTTTCATCCAAGATGCGGCACATCTTTTATGTTTGTAATGCTTATTTTAAGTATTGTTATTGTTACTCTTCTTTCGCTTTTTGTTCCGGCTGAGTTAAAGCAAAACACAATTGCATGGATGCTTATTAAATTACCGCTTATCCCGCTTATTATGGGTATCGGCTATGAATTTATCAGATATGCAGGTAAGCACGACAATCTGTTTGTCAAAATAGTGTCCGCTCCGGGTTTATGGATGCAGAGAATTACAACAAAAGAACCCGACGATGATATTATTGAAGTTGGTATTGCTTCAATTAAAGCTGTTATTACCGATAATATTGAGGATGACGAAATCAAACAATGAATGTTAAGGAAGCATACAGTTACAGCGTAAGTTTTTTAGAGACAAACGGTGTTGAGGAAGCCGATTTCAAGGCACTTACGGTTGTTTGCCATGTTGCAGGAATAAAAAACAGCGAATATCACGCTCATAAAGACGATTTTATAATTACTAAACGGCTTGCAGATTGCTTATGGAAACTTAAAACAGGCGAACCGCTTCAATATGTTGTCGGCAAATGGGATTTTTATGAAAGTGAGTTTTATGTAGGAGAGGGAGTTTTAATTCCCCGTCCCGAAACAGAGGAACTTGTTGACCTTGCCGTTAAATATTTAAAAACAGTTACCAATCCTGTTGTAATTGATTTGTGTTCGGGGAGCGGCTGTATCGGCATCAGCATTGCGAAAGCTGTAACGGATTCAAAAGTTTACTGCATAGAAAAAAGCAAAGAAGCATTTAGATATTTAGAAAAAAATGCCAAAGATTGCAACAATGTTGTTTTGATTAATGACGATATTTTTAATGATATCGATATTGAAAATGCAGATTTGATTATTTCAAATCCTCCGTATATTAAAACTTCGGATTTAGCTAATTTGCAGGATGAAGTAAAAAAAGAACCGCAGATGGCTCTTGACGGAGGAAATGACGGACTCGATTTTTACAGAATAATAAATACCTCTTGGACTTCTAAACTAAAACCAAACGGTGTTTTAATGCTCGAAATCGGAGAAGATCAGGGAAAAGACATTGTTGATGTGTTAACCGAATTTAATAATGTTAAAGTAAAAAAAGATATGTATGGCAACGACAGAATGGTTGTTGCAAAAAGGTGATTATATGATTTCAATTTTCAGATATATACAGCAGGGAGAATATTTACTTGCAATTATTGCTGTTCTTTCAAGATGCTTTGTTGTATTCTGTTGTTTACCTATTCACGAATTGGCTCACGGACTGATGGCTCATCTGCTTGGTGATGATACGGCAAAAAGAGAGGGGAGACTGTCGCTCAATCCCTTTGCCCACCTTAATCCTATCGGTACGATAATGATTTTTCTTTTCGGTATAGGTTATGCAAATCCTGTGCCAATCAACCCAAGAAACTTTAAAAATGAAAAAGGCGGTATGGCTTTGACTGCACTCGCGGGTCCGCTTGCAAATCTTATTATGGGCTTTGTTTCGGTTTGGGGTTTCTTTATCTTTACGAAGTTTACCGGCTCATCTGCAGTAGGAAGTGCAGTTGCTTACTTCTTTCTTTATTCAGCACAAATCAATGTTATGCTTGCGGTTTTCAACTTATTTCCTATTCCGCCTCTTGACGGTTCTAAAATTTTGGCCGCAGTTTTACCTGATAAAATCTATTATAAATATATGATGTACGAAAGATATATCATGATTGCTCTTATGATTTTACTTTTCACCGGCGTACTTGATACTCCGATTTCATTCTTAACAAGCAAACTTTTAAATTTTATATCTATTCTTCCTAATTTAGTATTTCATCTTTATTAATCAGAGGTTTTATGGATAACTTAACCTACAAAATCGAGGTGTTTGAAGGCCCTATGGATCTTCTGTTGCACCTTATAAGTAAACATAAACTGAATATTAATGATATTCCGATTGTAGAACTTGTAAATCAATATCTTGATTATGTTCGTCAAATGGAAGAAGCCGATTTTGATGTTGCAGGCGACTTTCTTGAAATGGCTGCAAGATTGATTTATATCAAAACCGTGTCTTTGCTTCCTCGTCACGAAGAAGCAGAAGTTCTCAAAAAAGAGCTTACAGGTGAATTAATCGAATATCGTGATTGTAAACTTATGGCTGAAAAACTTTCAAATCAAACAGACGGTTTCGGAAGGTTTGTTCGTCAATCGCAGGGTGGCTGGGTGAATTATGATTACGAGCGATTTCACGAGCCTGATGAATTGTTGGACGCATATATAAATGTTGCCGGCAAAGCTCAAAGACGACTTCCGCCGCCTATCGATTCGTTTAAAGTTATCGTTGCAAAAAAGTTTGTCAATGTTGCTTCTAAAGTAAGAACGGTTATGCGTAAGCTTTGGAGCGGTAAAAAAGTTCATTTTTTATCACTGTTTGACGGTGCAAAATCTAAATCTGACATTGTTGCAACTTTTTTGGCAGTATTGGAACTTACAAAAACAAAAAGAATCACGGTTGAGGGTGATATGCACAATCCAACCGTTAAAATAGTTAATGAAACCAAAGAGGTAGATAACCTTGAATAAAACAGAAAACTTAGTATCAACGCTTGAAGCAATGCTTTTTGCCGCCGGAGACCCGGTTGAGCCTACAAAACTTGCCGAAGTTCTTGATATTGATATAGAAACAATCGAAAAAATGCTTGAGCATTTAGGTGCACAATATGACGAACGAAATTCGGGTTTGATGCTTATCAGAGTAGATAATAAGTATCAAATTTGCACCAGAGAAAAATACAGCGATGAAGTTCGTAAACTTATGGAAATCAAAAAGAATGCTCCACTCAGTAATGCGGCATTTGAGGTTCTTGCAGTTATTGCATACAATAAAACCGTTACCCGCTCATTTATTGAACAGGTAAGGGGAGTTGACTGTTCGGGTCCGATTTCATCACTTGTTCAAAAAGGACTTATTGAAGAAAAGGGAAGAATGGACCTGCCGGGCAGACCTCTTATTTACGGAACAACGGACAGGTTTTTAAGATGTTTTTCTCTTAATTCACTTGAAGATTTACCTGATTTGCCGAAAACCGAAGAAATTGAAAGTATTGCAAAAGACGACAGTCAAACTTCTCTATTTGACAAAGAAAATAAATCTGATATACTTAAAGAAAAAGAAATATCCGAAATTGCTCATGTTGAGGAGGAATAAATGAAAACTTTTTTGATAATTTTAGCTGTCATAGTTTTAATTTTTGCAATTATTCTTTCTCTTTCAGCTGAAGCAACTGTTATTTATGACAATGGCTGGCACACAACTGTTCAAGTCCTTTTTATAAAAAAGGATATTGAACTTTCAAAAATATTAAACTTTGTTTTGTTTCCTGATAAAGCAGGTAAGGAAGCCGCTGAAAAACAGAAAGAAAAGAAAAAAAATAAAACAGATTCTGCAAAACCTGTTATTCAAGAAAATAAAGAAGAAATTAAACAGGTCACAGAACCAAATAATGATATAAAAGAAACAAATATCAATTCCGAGGTTACAGTCGAGCCTGAAAAGACTAAAACTGAGCCAAATCAACAACCAAAGAAAAATCCTATTGCCAAAATAATCGATGAAGACGGTATAGTCGGAATTATGCTTTTGGCATCAAATTTAGTGGAAACTTTAAATACCGCCGTGATAACTTTATTTAAAGGTTTGCATATTTACTCATTATATGTTAAAATGATAGTCGGCGGTGCCGATGCAGACGAAATTGCAAGAGCATACGGCAGAATTTGCGGTTTTTATTACCCTCTAAAGGGTATGATTTTAAACGGTATGAAGGTTGATCAATATGATGATTACATACAACCTGATTTTATTGCACCCGCAAACGAATATGAATTTCAGCTTATTGCATCTATAAATATAGCATTGATTTTAAAAATAGGTATTAAAGCAGGAGCAAAATTCCTGGTTAACTTAATAAAAAATAAGTAATTAATTTAAGGGGAAAGAATTATGAAAGAAACTCCGGTAAACAAAATAATGGAATCAACACTTGAAAAAATGAGAGAAATGGTTGATGTTTCAACTATTATCGGTGAGCCTATGGTAACAGGCAACACTACTCTTATTCCTGTATCAAAGGTTTCTTACGGCTTTACATCAGGCGGAACGGATCTTCCGTCAAAGCAAAATAAGGAACTTTTCGGCGGTGCAGGCGGAGGCGGTATTTCCATCACTCCTGTTGCATTCATCGTTATTCAGGATTCAAAGGTTAGACTTATGCAAATCAACAATTACACATCATCCGCAGACAGAGCTATTGCAATGATTCCTGAACTTGTTGACAAGCTTACAGAACTCACCGAAGCAAAGAAAAAAGATTCGCCTGCAGAAGAAAAAGCAGAATAATTTTAATTAAACAGAATCACCTGCATATATTTATGTAGGTGATTGTTTTGTGTAAAAAAATTATATGTATTTTATGCGTTTTGACTATTTTATTTCCGCTTACCGTATGTGCAAAAAGCAATAATGTTTCCGCACAAAAAGCTGTTGTAATAGACAAGTCAACTTCAACCGTTTTGTACCAAAAATCAAGTAATGTAAAATGTTCGATGGCTTCTACAACAAAAATTATGACCTGCCTTATTGCTTGTGAAAAATTGAAACAAAACGATATTGTAACTATAACAAATAAAATGCTTGATAAAACCGAAGGTTCACTCATTTACCTAAAAGTCGGAGATAAAATTACAGTTTCGGATCTTATAAAAGGTGCATTGTTAGCATCGGGCAATGATGCGGCAAATTCTCTTGCCGTTTACACTTCGGGCAGCATTTCGGAGTTTGTTAAGTTGATGAATTTGTATGCGATAAAATTCGGAATGAAAAATACACATTTTGAAACTCCGTCTGGGCTTGACAGCAAAAATCATTACTCCACGGCATATGATATGGCTGTGCTCACATCTCACGCTCTTGATAATGAAACTTTTTCTACTGTTTGTAAGCTTCAAAAAGCAGATATTACAATAAACAGTAAAATTCAAACAATTTATAATCATAATAAGCTTCTTTATCAAACAGAAAACTGTATCGGTGTTAAAACGGGCTTTACCGAAAAATCCGGAAGATGTCTTGTCAGTGCATATGATTTTAAAGGAAGCACAATTATTATTGTCACTTTGAATGATTACGATGATTGGAATGACCACAAAAAACTTTTTGATTACGCAAAAAATCAGTATAAAACTCTATCAAGAACTCAAAATATATCAATCGATTGTGTCGGAACAAACAGAAAAAAAGTTGTATGCACCACACAATTTGATGTTTCATATCTTGACAATTTAACTTTTAAGTACTATTATTATCCTATTTTGTACGCTCCGATTTTACAAAATACAAAAGTAGGCAAAACTGAAATATACTCAAACAACATATTAATTAGGACTGTAGATATTATAGTTCCGGAAAGTGTAAAAGTATGGCAAACAACAATGAAGTAAGATTACAAAAATTTATGGCAGAGCAGGGAGTAGCTTCCCGAAGAAAGAGCGAAGATTTAATTCGTGCCGGAAAAGTTAAAGTTAACGGTCACATTGCCGAAATTGGCATGAAAATCAATCCTCGCAAGGATTTGGTTACTGTCGGTAAACAAAAACTTACAAATGTAAAAAACAGAAAAATGGTTTACATTATGCTTAACAAACCTCGTGGATATGTAACTACCGTATCGGACGAACTCGGCAGAAAAACCGTTATGGATTTACTGCCCGATTTCGGTTGCAGAATTTACCCCGTAGGCAGACTTGACAAAGATAGCGAAGGTCTTTTGCTTTTGACAAACGACGGTTCTTTTACAAATTGTATGACACATCCTTCACACGAATATGCAAAGGTTTACCGTGTAACAGTTCGACCGGCTGTAAATGATGAAATTCTCTTTAATCTTCGCAATGGCATTGAAATCGACGGAAGAAAAACCGCACCGTGTGAAGTCACCGTTTTAACCGAAGAAGAAAACCGGGTGGTTCTTGAATTTATTCTTCACGAAGGCAGAAACCGCCAAATCAGAAAAATGTGTGAAAGTCAAGGCCTTGAGGTTGCAAGACTTAAAAGAATTTCAATCGGTCCGATTAAACTCGGAATGTTAAAGCAGGGCGATTATAAGGAATTATCGGAACAGGATGTAAAAAAACTTCTTCGTTCTGCAGGACATAAAGAAAATTGATAAAAAAGTCGGAGATTTTCTCTGACTTTTTTTAATTTTATATTGATATTATAAGAAAATAATGTTAATATTAATAATAGGTCATTTTGGTAATTTTATTTATCAAAGGAACTTATTATCTCGTAAGGAGGATTATTAATGGGTAATTCAAACAAAGAGAATGTTGCAATTCAAAGACTTGCTTCTCTTTTTGATGAAGGCATTTTTACCGAGATTGATCCGTTTGCAAAAGGCGAAAACGGTGAAGTTGAGGTTGTTGCCGGTTACGGTTATGTAAACGGTACGGAATGCTATGCTTTTGCGCAAGACAGCAATGTAAACAGCGGTGCTGTAACTGTTGCGCAATGTGCAAAAATTTTAAAAGTATTTTCTTTGGCAAAGAAAACAGGTTGCGGCGTTGTCGGAATTTATGATTCAAACGGTGTTCAGCTTACACAGGGCTTTGAGGTCCTCAACGCTTTCGGTGAAGTTGTAAAAGCCGCTTCAATGCTTTCGGGCGTTGTTCCTCAGGTCAGTGTTATTACAGGTGCGTGCCTCGGTACATCCGCTCTTATTGCAAATATGGCTGATGTTGTTATTGCAAGCAAGGACAGCGATTTTTATATTACTGCACCAAGTGATATAACTGTTGAAGAAAGTGCAAAAAACGGCACAGTTGATATTATGTGCGATGATGTTGACTCAGCATTAAACGAAGCAAAAAAAGTTATTTGTATGCTTCCTAAAAACAATCTTTACAGTGCTCCTATGGTTGATTTTGAATATTCGGCTCCTTCTGTTTCGGCAGTTGACGGTGCTTCTGTTGAAGATATTGTTAACTCTGTTCTTGATTCAACCTTATCCGTTGAATTCAAAGCCGAATACGGAAAACATGTTATTACAAAGCTTGGCACTGTTGAAGGTTCAACTGTCGGTGTTGTTGCATTTAACAATGACGAAATTTGCCCTAATTGTGCATATAAGGCTGAAGCTATGGTTAAACTTTGCGACGCATTTAACATTCCTGTTATCACTGTTGCAAATTCAACAGGCCTTACGAAAGGCAAAGATGCTCAAATGCTTGTTGCCGCTACAAAACTTACAACGGCTTATGCAAGTGCAACTTGTCCTAAAATCAGCTTGATTACAGGACAGGCTATCGGTGCTTCATATATTATTCTTGCCGGTAAAGGTGCAAATGCCGATGTTACTTTGGCATGGCAAAATGCTGTTGCTTCTCCTCTTGATGTTGAAGCTGCCGTTGCTTTTCTTTATAACGACAGACTTGCCGACGGTGAGGACAGAGCAAAGCTTGAAGCCGAATATAAAGAAACAGTCGGTTCAGCATTTACTGCAGCTGCTTGCGGCGCTGTTGATGATGTTTTCCCGGCTGAAGAAACAAGAACAAAGATTGCTTCTTATCTTGATATGCTTATGAGCAAGAGAGAAACAACTATTCCAAGAAAACATTCTGTTAAATAATCGGAGGATATAAAAATGAAAAATTATACAATTACAGTTAACGGAACACCATATAATGTAACAGTTGAAGAAGGCACTTCATCAGCTGCTCCTGTTGCTTCTGCTCCGGCACCTGCCGCTGCTCCGGCTTCTCAGGCAGCACCAAAAGCAGCACCTGCACCGGCAGCTGCCGGAAGTGTTAAAGTTGACGCTCCTATGCCGGGTAACATTCTTGATGTAAAGGTATCAAACGGCACAGCTGTTAAGGCAGGTCAGGTACTTGTTATTCTTGAAGCTATGAAGATGGAAAACGAAATTGTTGCTCCACAGGACGGCACTGTTGCTTCAATTAATGTAAATAAGGGCGACACTGTAGAAGCAGGTCAAACTATCGTTACTTTGGCATAAGAGGTGCACTATGGCTAAAATCGGAATTACAGAAACTGTTCTCCGTGACGCACATCAGTCTTTGATTGCAACTCGTATGAGAACAGAGGAATTCGTTGACATTCTTCCTCAAATGGACAAAATCGGCTATCATTCTTTGGAATGTTGGGGCGGCGCAACATTTGACGCATGTCTTCGTTTTCTTGACGAGGATCCTTGGGAAAGACTTCGTACTATCAGAAAAAAATGTCCTAACACAAAGCTTCAAATGCTTTTCAGAGGACAAAATATGCTCGGCTATCGTCATTACAGTGATGAGATTGTAGATTATTTTGTAAAGAAAAGTATTGATAACGGTATTGATATTCTTCGTATTTTTGATGCACTTAATGATGTTCGCAACCTCGAAACTGCCATTAATGCCGCAAATAAATACGGCGGACATGTTCAAGCCGCTATCTCATATACAACAGGTCCTGTTTTTGATGTAGATTATTATTGTCACTATGCAAAACAACTTGAAAATGCAGGTGCTTCATCAATTTGTATCAAGGATATGGCAGGTCTTCTTACTCCTTACGGAACAT
>OIZO01000601.1_pt1 | contig 22850 bp, 20 predicted proteins | sample 1588551 | NCBI WGS metagenome assembly OIZO01 (sample SAMN03283271) | human gut metagenome | biome: human-associated habitat; material: feces | host: Homo sapiens | place: Peru | collected 2012 | reverse complement strand
TTAGGAAGTACATTTGACTCATGGAATGGAGAAGCTTTCTATTCAGATAAAATGAAAGAAGTAGTAGAAATATTAGAAAAAACTGGAAGATTAGTAGAATCTGAAGGAGCAAGAGTTATAGAACTTGAAAATATGGCCCCATGCATTATAGAAAAAACAAATGGTTCTACAACATATGCAACAAGAGACTTAGCAGCAATACTTTATAGAGCAAGAAATTATGATTTCGACAAAGCATTATATGTTACATCATATGAACAAGTGTTACACTTTAAACAAGTATTTGAAGTTGCAAAACTTCTAGGAATAGACGAAAAATATACTAATGGATTAGAACATGTTCCATTTGGAATGGTAAGACTAAAAGAAGGAAAGATGTCTACAAGGGAAGGCGTTATAATAAAATTAGAAGATCTATTAAAAGAAGCAATTTCAAGAGCAGAAAAAGTAATTGAAGAAAAAAATCCTGAACTTGAAAATAAAGAAGATGTAGCAAGAAAAGTAGGCATAGGAGCAGTTATATTTAACGATTTATCTAATAGTAGAATTAAAGATGAAATATTTGATTGGGACACAATGCTTAACTTCCAAGGAGAAACAGGTCCATATGTACAATACATATATGTAAGGACAAAGAGTGTACTTGAAAAAGCTGGCTATGTTCCAAAATTTGAAGATGTAAATATAAATGAATTAACAGATGAAGCATCTACAAACGTAATAAAAACAATATCCAACTTTTCAAATACTTTAGAGCAAGTTATAGATAAAAACGAACCTTCAATTCTGTCTAGATATTTAATAGACCTAAGTCAAAGTTTTAGCTCATTCTATAATGCAAACAAAATAATAGGAGAAGATAAAGAAAAGCAAGATGCACGATTATATTTAACATATGTTGTTGGTAATATTTTAAAAACAGGTGCTAATTTACTTGGAATACAAATGCCAGATAGAATGTAGAAGGCGATACCTAATAATATGTAATTAAAAATAAAAATACGAAAATAGGCTGATTTATATTGGCTTATTTTTTTTATTTAAATTTATAGAAATAAATTTAAGAATTAAATAAATGATAAAAATTTTTCTTTAGTAATTTATAATAAAGGAGCTTCTTTAAATCCTTTATTTTTATATTCTCTTTTGTAAAAGTTTGAATCTTCGATAATACCAAGTCTAATATCATGATTAAATAATTTTTTCTCAGTTTTTTCTAAAAAATCATCATACACTTTATGCTTGTCAAGATTTGCTGCAGCTGCATCTTTTAGAATTGTTAAAATTTCTCCATGTTCAACTTCCATTCTTAAACAAGATTGTTTTACTGAAGCTAAATCCTCCTCAAAATTACCAAACTTATTTTCTAAATTATTAAACCTATTGTTTAAACCGTTAAAGTTATTTTTTAAACCATCAAAGTTATTTTCAAAATTGTCAAATCTGTTTTCTAAATTGTCAAACTTATTGTTTAAACCATTAAAGTTATTTTTTAAATCGTTAATAGCGTCAAGAATTTCATTTTTGTCTGTATTTTTCATATTGCAAACACCTCCATTAAAATATTTTATAGTTAGGTAAATTAATTTTTATAAAAATTGTGAAATTGAGAATAAAGATAATTAAATAGTAGCTGTTATAGAACGGGCTTCTAAAGAATCTATTCTCATATCATGATCAAATAATTTTGAATTAATTCTAGATAAATTAGAATCATATTGTTTATGCTGTTCTAAATTTTCTTGATAAGAATTTGTAAGAAAATCAAATTTTTTATCCATTAGACTTAATTTTTTATCATGCAAATCTAATTTTTTATTTTGCTCTTCAAATCTTTTATCAAACTTATCTTCAAATTTTACAAATTTTCTGTCAATAGTAAAAGCAAAATCATGAAAAATCTCAGCAATTTCAAGACTAAATTCAGCGAAGCGTTTGTCAATTTTTTCATCTAGTTTAACTTCAAATTCAACAAAGCGTTTATCAAGCTTCTCATCTAGTTTAATTTCAAGTTCAGCAAATTTTTTATCAAATTCAGCTTCCATATCAATGAATTTTTTATCGAATCTGGTTTCAATATCTGCAAATTTTCTATCAATCTTCTCAGCAATCCTAACTTCGAATTCTGAAGATTTGGTATCAATTAAATTAGCTAATTGCTCTAAATCTTTCTTATCCATAATACATTCCTCCTTGTACAATATATTTGGGTTTTTATAAGATAACCCATAAAACTTTTTGTAGGTAAATTAATTTACCTAACTATTATATAAAATAATAATACATATAAGTTAAAATGTCAACAAAAAAATTTCGACAAAAATATACAAAATAATAAACAAAATCAAATATATTTTATTATACACAATAAAAACAAAACATAACAAAATTATACATATAAGTAAATAAAATTTACAAGAAAAATGTAGAAAAATAGGTTGCAAAAAAAACAACACTAATATATAATTATGAAAGAAAAATTAGGGAGCAAATCGTAATGCAGGTAGAAAATAAGAAAACAAAAATAAAAAGAATAGTTTTTGTTATTTTAATTATTATAAATTGCTTAGTAATATTTAATTTTTCAAACAAGATAGCAGACGATTCAAGTAAACAAAGTGGAAGGATAGTGAAATTTATTTCGCAAATAATTCCTAACATAAAAAATATGTCAGAACCAGATAGAACAAATTTTATGGAAGGAACTTTAAAAACAATAGTTAGAAAAACAGCACATTTTTCAATATATACATTACTTGGTTTACTAAGCATGAATTTTATGATTACATTTAAAGAAAAAGAATTTTATAAAATCGACTTAAGGTATTTAGTAGCTCTTGTATTTTGTGTATTTTATGCTATAACAGATGAATTTCACCAATATTTTGTGCCAGGTAGAAGTTGCGAAGCAAGAGATGTGTGTATAGATACTTTAGGTGCAATACTAGGAATTTTAGTAGTAAAAATAGCAACAAAAATATGTAGAAAATTTAAGAAAGACAAAAATATAACAACTTGACAATCTAATTAAAGAAGAGTATAGTTTAACATTAAGAAGTTAGAAAAAAGTATTTATCTATTGTAATATAGGAGGAAAAAATAAATGTCTAGAGTTGAAAAAAACAAACAAAACAAGAAAAAAGGAAAAGCTTTAAAAATAATATTAATTATATTATTATTTATTATAGTAATAATAGCAGCTGTATTTGCTGGAGGTTATTGGTATGTAAATGATAAATTAGGAAAAATGCAACAAGTAGAAATAAAAGATGAAGATTTAAATATAGACGAAAAAGTAGAAGAAAATCTAACAGGTTATAGAAATATAGCAATTTTTGGTGTAGATAGTAGAAGTTCGAACTTAGGAAGAGGAAATAGAAGCGATTGCATAATTATAGCAAGTATAAATAACCAAACAAAAGAAGTAAAACTTGCATCTGTATATAGAGATACATATGTACAAATTCAAGGACATGGATTAGACAAAATTAATCATGCATATTCTTATGGTGAAGCTCCTTTAGCTCTTGGAACTTTAAATACTAACCTAGACTTAAATATAAAAGAATTTGTTACAGTAAATTTTGATTCTGTTGCAGAAGCAGTTGATCAATTAGGCGGAATAAAAATGACAATCACTGATGCAGAAGTGAAATATATAAATAGCTATATAGATGAAACGTCAAGAGTAACGGGAAAAAAAGCCGATAATATTACTTCAGCTGGAACCTATAATTTAAATGGTGTTCAAGCAGTATCTTATGGAAGAATAAGATATACAGAAGGAGGAGACTACAAAAGAACAGAACGTATGAGAGATGTTATAGAAGCTATGCTTAAAAAGCTACAAACAAAAAGTATAGGTGAAATAAATTCTATGTTAGATAGTGTATTACCTAAAATATATACTAATATAGATACAGGAAGTATAATATCTGAAATACCAAGTATTGCAAAATACAAAATAACAGATAGTATAGGATGGCCATATAAAACAAGAGGAAAAACTATGACATTATGGTATGGTATTCCAATTACACTAGAAAGCAATGTAGTACAATTACACCAAGAATTATTTGGAGAAGAAAATTACGAAGCATCTGATAAAGTAAAATCAATAAGTACACAAATAGTGAATAAAACAGGATATACGAACTAATTGATAATAAAAAATAATAAAATAGTAAAATAATAAAATGGATATAGTTTTACCATAAAAAGTAAATTTATATCTATTTTATTTTTATGTTAAAAAGTTACTACTAATATTCAAAAAGACAACAAAAAAACTCAAAAAAAGACAATAAATAATTGACTTTATATTTAATATATTATACAATAAAAATACTAGGGGGAAATGAAAAATGGGTGTTAATGTTAATAGCAATAATGCTGTTTTAACAAATGAAGTAGAATTAGAAACTCCAGAAATAAATAAAAGTAAGAATAAAACTAAAATTTTATATAAATTAATAAAAAGAATAGTAGATATTATAGGTGGATTAGTTGGAATTATATTACTAATTCCAATAACTATAGTTTTATACATAGTTACATTATTTTCTAAAGAAAATAAAGGACCATTGTTTTTTGAACAATTAAGAATAGGAAAAGACGGAAAAGAATTTAGATTATACAAATTCCGTTCAATGGTTATGCATGCAGATGAAAAATTATGGGAGTACTTAAATAATAATCCTGAAGCTAAGGAAGAATATAAAAAGTATAAAAAACTTAAAGAAGATCCACGTATTACAAAACTAGGCAAATTTTTAAGAAAAACAAGCTTAGATGAATTTCCACAATTTATAAATGTACTAAAAGGTGATATGAGTTTAGTAGGACCACGTCCATATTTATATAGAGAAAAAGAGGATATGGGAGAAAAATATGACGAAATAATAATGGTAAAACCAGGGCTTACAGGATATTGGCAAGTAAATGGTAGAAGTGATGTTGATTTCAATGAGAGAATAAATATGGACATCGCATATATAAAAGATAGAACATTGTGGCTTGATTTTAAATTAATTATAAAAACAATACTTAAAATATTTGTTAATAAAGGAGCAATTTAATATTTTAGACAAGGGGATTAATAAAATGAAAATATCAATGATAGGGCATAAAAGAATACCGTCTAGAGAAGGTGGTGTTGAAATTGTTGTTGAAGAATTATCCACGCGAATGGTCAAATTAGGACATGAAGTTACTTGCTATAATCGTGGAGGAAAACATGTATTAGATAAAAAACAAAAGGTAGATAATATTAAAAAATATAAAGGGGTAAAATTAAAAAAAGTATTGACTATTGATAAAAAAGGATTAGCTGCAATGACATCATCTTTTTTTGGAACTTTGAAAATATTATTTTCTAATGCAGATGTAGTACATTACCATGCTGAAGGACCATGTGTAATGATACCAATTATTAAATGGTTAAGTAGAAAAAAAGTAATAGTTACAATCCATGGTTTAGATTGGCAAAGAGCAAAATGGGGAGGATTTGCAACAAAGTATATTAAATTTGGAGAAAAAATAGCAGTTAAATATGCTGATGAAATTATAGTACTTAGTAAAAATGTTCAAAAATATTTTAAAGATACATATGGTAGAAATACTACATTTATATCTAATGGCGTTAATGAACCTGAAATATTAGAAAATAAAATAATTACAGAAAAATATGGATTGAAAAAAGATGATTACATATTATTTTTGGGAAGAATTGTTCCAGAAAAAGGAATACATTATTTAATAGATGCGTTTAATGAATTGAATACAACAAAAAAATTAGTTATTGCAGGTGGAGCAAGTGATACCAATACATATTATTTAGAATTAAAAGAAAAAGCAAAGAATAATAGTAATATAATTTTTACAGGATTTGTTCAAGGAGAAGAATTACAAGAATTATATAGCAACGCATATATTTATTGTTTACCAAGTGATGTTGAAGGAATGCCTTTGAGTCTATTGGAAGCGATGAGTTATGGAAATTGTTGTTTGACATCTGATATAGATGAATGTTCAGAAGTCTTACAAGATAAAGGTGTTACTTTTAAAAAATCAAATGTTAAAGATTTATCAAAAATATTACAAGAACTATTAAATAACAAATTAAAAGTACAAGAATTTAAAACAAATGCTCAGAAATATGTTTTGAATAATTATAATTGGGATTATATTGTAGATGAGACATTAAACATTTATGGGAAAGGAATAAATAATGAGAGAATTTAAAATTACTAAAAATAATTTATTTAATGCTATATTTTACATTCTATTCTTTACTATATATGTGTTATCATTAACCTTTTATTCGATGGGAGAAGAAGGATCAAAAATTAGGTATTATATATTGCTTGTTGCTTGTATTATGGGATTTTTGATGATGATAAAAACAAGGAAAATTAAGTATCTTAAAAAGTTATCAGGAAAAAAATTATTATATTCATTAGGAATAGGTATTATATTCTTAATATTGTCTATATATAAAGCAAAAGAAGCAAATATGCAATTAAATATGAGAACTTATGTACAAATAGCATTAGTTGTTCTACCAGCTATTTATGCATTTTTTATTTTAAACTTATTTGAAACTGAACACATAATCAATTTATTAAAAATAACTACATTTATATTAATAATTGGATATTTTATGGAAAAAGGACATTATATTACAGATTTTTTTAATATAAACAATTGGTTAAATATATCTATATCTAGTTCACGTAGTTTTACTGAAAGTAGTTTATATTCAGAGCCGTTTTTACAATTGTTTATTTTCTTTAATTTTGCAAAACATTTGTATAAGGAAGATAAAAAAATAAAAAATATAGGGATATATTATTATATTTCATTAATCTTTACGATATTAGCATTTAAAAGATTGGCACTAGCATTTGTATTATTTATATTAGTAATTAACATTTTCTTAAATAAATCAAAAGAGACAAAAATAAATTTTGGAATTATAGTAGGAATTTTATTTACTATAATAACTATTTATTATACAAAATTTATGCAAGGAGATTTGTTTAAGAATGTTGATGTATATAATCTTACGACTGGTAGAGATTATATACTTGGTTTGTGGGCTAAAAAGGATTATTTTTCATATGGATATGGAACAAGTATGCTTGTAATAGGAAGATACTTAGAAATGGATTTAATTCAGATATATAAAGAACTTGGAATAACAGCATTATTATTATTCAATTTGTTTTTTGGAAGTTTAGTTAAAAAAAATAAATATTGTTTACTAGTTTTGATGTATGGATTAGCTAATATGCTTACAGCATCAATATTACCAAGTTTAATATCTACTTTTATGTGTTACTTAACTATTACTTTTATAAGTGAAAAAAAATATGAAACGGACGGCTATATGTATAAATCGAAAAAAGATGATAAAGAGGTAGGTTGTAAATAGTGATAAACTTAAATAAAATTTTTAAAAGATTAAAATCATATTTTAAAATATTTTTATGGAAAATTATATATGGAAAAAGAATTAAATTTGGAAGAAAAAATATTTTTTATAGCAATACAAATCTGATTATAGAAAAAAAAGGATTAGTTAAACTAGGAAATAATTGCTTTTTTAATAGAAATACTTCTATTAATTGTATGGAAAAAATAGAAATAGGAAATAACTGTATTTTTGGTGAAAATATATGTATATATGATCATGATCATTGTTTTTCAAATTTATCAATACCTATAAAAGAACAAGGATATAAAACTTCACCAATTTATATTGGAGATAATTGTTGGATAGGAAGTAATGTGGTTATTTTAAAAGGTGTAAAAATAGGATCAAATGTCGTTATAGGAGCAGGAACAATTGTTACAAAGGACATTCAAGACAAAGTGGTAGTGTATTCAAAACAAAACGAAATAAGAAAGGAATATTAAAATATATGAAAGACTTAATAAGTATTGTAGTTCCTATATATAATGTTGAAAAATATATTGATAAATGTATAGAATCATTAATTAATCAAACGTATAAAAATATAGAAATTATTTTAGTTGACGATGGTTCTAAAGATAATTGTGGAAATATTATCGAAAATTTTGCAAAAAAAGATAGAAGAATAAAAATTATACATAAAGAAAATGGTGGATTATCTGATGCCAGAAATTATGGTATAGACATAGCAAAAGGAGAATATATATGCTTTGTTGATAGTGATGATTATGTTAAAAAAGATATGTGTGAATGTATGTTGAAATTATCTGAAAAATATAATTCAGATATTACTATACTAAATAGAATATATAAATTTGATAATGGTGATGAGAAATTAAGATTTATTGATGATAATAAAATATTAGAACTTAATAAAGAAGAAGCTTTAATAGAACTTAATAGTTTTAACAACTTTGATATGTCTGCGTGGGGAAAATTATATAAAATGAAATTATTTGAGAATATAAGATTTCCTGTTGGAAAATTAAGTGAAGATTATTTTATAATGTATAAACTTTTTGATAATTCAAACAAAATAGTTTATAGTTCATATCCAGTATATTATTACATGCAAAGAGATGGCAGTATAAGCAAAAGTAAAAAAATAAATTATGATTATATAGAAGCATCATATAATCAAATGATTGAAATTGAAGAAAAATATCCTAACTTAAAAGGAGTTGTTCATACATCATATGTATTGGCAAACTTAACAGTATACAATTTACATTTAAAGAAAAAAGTTAAATGTACAAAAGAAAATAAAAAATTATTTAAAAAAAGAGTAAAAGAAAATATGAAATATGTTAAAAACAATAAATATATAAGCAAAGACAGAAAAATACAAACTTACATTTTTTCTAAATCTATATTTATATATAATATTATCTTTTATTTATATAAAAAGACTAATAAAGTTTAGAGGTGATAATGTGCTAAAAATTTTTAAAGAAGATATTAGAATGTGTTATAAAAAAATATATGGGATAGAAAAAGAAATAAAAGACATAAATTACTTTGATTACATAAAACTTGTAATACATAATCCATTATTAAAATTTATAAAAAGTAAAAGAGATTGTGAATTTTTATCTAGACATAAAGTATTATTTCCGATTTTTATATGTAAGAGAATTCAATACAGACACTTAAATATAAAATATGGGATTCAGACAGCATATAATTTAGAAGTTGGACCAGGTTGGTTTATAGGACATTATTCTGGAATAGTCATACATGGAGGAACTAAAATAGGAAAAAATTTTGTTTTGCATCAAAACACTACTATTGGTACAAATGATAACGGGGTACCAGAAATAGGTGATAATGTTTCAATTGGAGCTAATGTTGTAATAATTGGTAAAATTAAAATAGGAAATAATGTAACAATAGGAGCAGGTTCAGTAGTAACAAAAGATGTTCCAGACAATGCTGTTGTTGTAGGAAACCCAATTAGAATTATTGGTTTTAATGATGAAAATTCAAGAAAGTTAAAGTAAAGGAGTGTCTTATGAAAAAAACATTATTTATTCTTCCATATTTTGGGAGATTTCCAAATTATTTTCAATTATATTTAAATTCCATTAAATATAATAAAGATTATAATTGGCTTATATTTACAGATGATAAAACAGAATATCAATATCCAAAAAATGTACAAGTTATATATACAACTTTTGAGGAATTATCAAATAAAATAAAATCAAAATTTGATTTTGATATAAAATTAGATTTTCCTAAAAAATTGTGTGATTTTAAGCCATTATATGGATATGTTTTTTCAGAATATATTAAAGATTTTGAATATTGGGGATATTGTGATTGTGATTTGATATTTGGAGATATCAATAAATTTATAAAATTAGATGATATTAAAGAATATGATAAAATAGGAATTTGTGGGCACTTAACGTTAATGAAAAATAAAAAGGAAATAAATGAATTCTTTAAAAATGATTCAAATTTTGAAAAAATATTTAGTAATAAGGAAAATTACATATATGATGAAGGATTTAATGGTTCAGTAAATAATATTTTAGAGAAAATGAACTGCAAAATATATGAATTTGAAGGAATTGCAGACATATATGTTAAAGAATCAAATTTTGTTTTGGTAAACTATAATAGAGAGTTAAATGATTACATTCCTGAAAAAAAGTCAGTTAATTTTTTTATTTGGGATAAAGGAAAGCTATATAGATTCAAGAAAACCAATAATAATTATATTAAAGAAGAATATTTGTATATTCATTTGCAAAAAAGAAATATGAAAGTAAACAATAAAAATAATGAAATATATAAAATAATTCCTAATTCATTTGATGATATAGAAAGTTGTTTTTTCAGTAATGAACTAAATAAAATAAAAAAGAAACATATAACATTTCACAAATTTATGTTTTATAAGGCAAAAGTAAAAAATAAATTTACACATAGTTGGAAATAAGATAAGGAGGTGTATTTCATGGAAAAATTAGTTTCAATAATTATACCTATTTATAATAAAGAACCATATCTAAAAAAATGTTTAAATTCTATATTGGAACAAAGCTATAAAAATATAGAAATATTACTAATTGACGATGGATCAACTGATAAAGGATTAGATATATGCAATGAATTTGTAGAAAAAGATAAAAGATTTAAATATTTTTATAAAGAAAATGGAGGAGTATCTTCAGCTAGGAATTATGGTATAGATAAAAGCAGTGGTTATTATCTTACTTTTGTTGATGCAGATGATTATATTGATACAGATTTTATTGAAAGATTAATAGAGAACGAATCGGATCTAGTTGTTTGTGGATATAAATATGTACATTCAGATATGATTATTGATAGATCATCAGTAGAAGAAATATTAGATGGAAGAGAAAATATATTAAATAAAATCCTTTCACCAGAATATAGAGAATTATTAAAGGTACCATATTTAAAATTATATAAGAGTGCAATTATAAAAGAAAACAATATAAAATTTAATATTGCAATGAATTATGGAGAAGATACATTATTTGTTCTTGAATACATACTCAAATGCAAAAATATAAAATTTATAAAGTATAATGGATATAATAATTTAGTTGTAGAAGGAACTTTGTCAAGAAAATATGTAAAAAATATAATTGAACAATTAATGATTGTAAATAGTCAAATATCAAAATATGACAATACTCAAGATAAAAGTTATTGGTATATGCAATATTTGAAGACTATTATAAATAATGAAAAAAATTTAAAATACAAAAATTTTAAGAAAAACATAATGGAAGTATTAACAGAATATAAAAACTTAAATTTTAGTATAGAAAATAAATATAATTCAACTCTAGAAAAAATTATTGTTAAATGCTTGAAATTTAAGTTGTTTGGTGTCGTATATATTATGTATAAAATTAAGAAATGAGGTTTTTATGAAGAAAAAAATTGGAATTATAACTTTTCAAAATGCTTACAATTATGGAGCTACATTGCAATGTATTGCATTACAAGAAACTTTAAAGAATATAAATAAAAATAATGAAGTTTACGTAATTGATTATAGAAACCAAACGATAGATAATTCTTATAAAGCTTTTTCATTTAATAGTGGTAATATTTTTAAGTCCATAGTTAAAGGCCTTATATTCTTACCACAAACTATAAAAAGAAATAAAAAATATAGTAAATTTTTAAAAGAAAAGTTAAACTTAACAAAAGAATGTCATAATAAAAAAGAAGTAGAAGAAATAACAAAGAGTTTTGATGTTTTAATCTCTGGAAGTGATCAAGTGTGGAATGGAGAAGCAACTGGTGGAATTGATCCAATTTATTTTTTAAATTTTAAGACGGATGCGAAAAAAATCTCATATGCAGCAAGTTTGGGAAGTAATAAAATGGAAGATAAAGAATATTTTTATAAACTTTTAAGTCCTTTTGATTCAATTTCAGTTAGAGAAAAAGATGGATGTGAAATTGTTGAAAAAATTTGTGGAAAGAAAGTAGAGAATGTCTTGGATCCAACTTTGATCATTGATAGTAATTATTGGTTACAGTTTGTAAACAATAATATTCAATATAGTAATTATATATTCTCATATAGCCCTAACAAGTCAGTTAAATTCCCTGAACTTGTTAATTATGTTTCAAATACAAATAATAATAAAGTCATAAATGTATATAGAGATAATATAGGTTATAAAAATATATTGAAAAATGCAAATACCAGTGATCCATACGAATTTCTAAATTTAATCTATAATTCAAATATAGTAATTACTACATCATTTCATGCAACAGTATTTTCAATTATTTTTAAGAAGAATTTTTGGGTTTTGTCACCTTCAAATAATAAAAGTAGAATATATACTTTATTAAGTTTATTAGGAATAGAAGAACGAAGCTTAGATTCTATTGAAACTTTGAAAAGTAAAGATATTAATGAGAAAATAGATTATGAAAAAGTAGAAAAAAGATTAGAAGAATTAAAAAAAGATTCTATTAATTGGTTGAAGGAAAATTTGTAAAATGAAAAATCGTGAAAAAAAACTAGTAAAAAACACAATAATTATATCAATTGGTAAAATTTGTACATCGATGGTTACATTTTTATTATTACCATTATATACAAATATATTAACTCCAGCAGATTATGGTATTGTTGATTTGTTAAATACTCTAATAATGCTGTTATTTCCAATTATAACTTTTCAATTAGAAAAAGGGGCTTTTAGAGAATTAATAGAATGTAGAGAAGATGAGAAGAAAAAGAAAATAATTATATCATCTACATTTTATTTAACAATTATCCAATGTTTAATATTTGGTATTATTTTTTACATTGGAGGTAATTTTTTCAATAGTCAATATAAGATATTTTTAGCTACTAATGTTATAGCTTACATATTTTTATCATTATTACAACAATTTGCTAGAGGATTAGATAAACTACCAGTGTTTTCATTTAGTAGTTTTTTAAGTGCATTTTCTATAATAGTGTTTAATATTGTATTTTTAGTAGTCCTTAAAATGGGTGTTACGGGAATGCTTTTAGGAACTCTTTTGGGATATATAATAGCTACAATTTATGTGTTTTTTGCATTAAAATTATTTAAATATTTATCAATTAAACAATGTAGTAAAAAAGTACTAAAAGCACTATTGAAGTATTCTATACCATTAATTCCTAATACACTTGCGTGGTGGGTATTCAGTGCATCAGATAGAGTTATAGTATCTACAATTTTAGGAGTAGATCAAAATGGAATATTATCTGCATCATTGAAATTTTCAGCTATAGTTACTACAATATATAATATATTTGATACTAGTTGGATAGAATCAATTACTGTTTGTATAAATGATAATGATATTTCAGAATATTTTAGTAAAATGTTTAACTCAGTGTTAAAAGTTTTTATATCATTTAGTATGTTATTGATTGTATCAATGCCAATTGTTTTTCCTATTATGATTAATAAGGAATATAGTGATGGTTATAAATTAATACCAATTACTCTTATATCAGCGGTATTTAATGTTGCTCAAGGATTAATCGCAGTTATATATGCAGCTAAAAAGAATACAAAATCTATTGCACTTACTTCTATAGTTTCAGCAATAGTAAATATCGTTGTTCACTTAGTATTGATAAAATTTATTGGATTATATGCTGCGGTTATATCAACGCTAATTGCCTATATATTAATAAGTGTAAATAGAATTAATGATGTTAATAAAAAATATTTTAAAATCAATTTAGATAAAAAAATAATTTTATGTATTCCAATTACATGCATTATTTTGATTCTTTATAACATTAATAATATATATACAAATATAGCTAATATAGTAATGACATCAATTTTTGTTATTCTTTTCAACAAAAATTCAATAAAAATAATATATAAAATTTTTAAGAAAAAGATAAAAAGGGAGGATTTATAAATGGCTAAATATTCTGATGACCGAAATATTCAAATATTAATAAGTGTTTTAAAGCATAATAATATAAAAAAGGTAATAGCAAGCCCTGGATCAACTAATATGGGGTTTGTCGCAAGTATACAAAGTGATGATTTTTTTGAAATTTATTCATGTGTTGATGAAAGATCAGCATGTTATATGGCATGTGGATTAGCAGAAGAAAGTGGGGAACCAGTAGTTTTAACATGTACAGGGGCTACTGCCTCAAGAAATTATATGTCAGGACTTACAGAGGCATATTATAGAAAACTTCCAATATTAGCAGTTACTAGTGCACAACATTTTAGTAAAATAGGAAACAACAATCCTCAATCATTAGATAGAACACAACAATTAAAAGACATTGTAAACTTAAGTGTTCAAATTCCAGTAATTAATTGTAAAGATGATGAAATAGGTGTTACAACATTAATAAATAAAGCGGTTATAGAATTGAAACACAGAGGTGGGGGACCAGTACATATTAATATAGTTAGTACATCTGAAAGTAGTAAAAATTTTAATACTACAGAATTACCATATACAAGATTTATAGATCGAATATCTTATGAAGATAAGTTTCCTGAATTAAATCCTAAAAAAATAGCTATTTATATTGGAGCTCATAAAAGAATTGAAGAAAAGTTAGTCTCTGCGATTGAAGAGTTTTGTGAAAAGTATAATGCAGTAGTATTATGTGATCATACAAGTAATTATTATGGTAAATACAAAATTATGAGTAATATAATTTTTGATCAAGATAATTATAGTAGTGATAATAATAATTTTCAATTGTTAATACACTTAGGAGATATTTCAGGATCATATTGTAGAATAAATTGTGAAGAAGTATGGAGAGTTAATCAAGATGGAGAAGTGAGAGATACTTTTTCTAAATTAACAAAAGTGTTTGAAATGACAGAATTTAATTTTTTCAAAGAATATAATAAAAAAGAAGAAAATTTAACAGATTTGTCAAATTATAAAAGAATAAATATAGAATATGTTGAAATGAAAAAAATGATAGAAAATATCGATTTTAAGCTATCAAATATCTATACAGCAAAGATTATTTCTAAAAAAATTCCAAATGATAGTTATATGCATTTGGCAATCTTAAATAGCTTGAGGTCATGGAACTATTTTGAGGTGAAAAACAAGGTACATTTTGTAGTAAATACTGGAGGATTTGGAATTGATGGACCTATGTCTACAACTATAGGAGCTTCATTTAACAATAAAGAAAAGAATTATTATATGGTTTTAGGAGATTTAGCATTTTTCTATGATTTAAACTCTTTGGGAAATAAAAATGTAAAGAATAATTTAAGAATTTTGTTAATAAACAATGGGTGCGGTACGGAATTTCATAATTACACACATCCAGCATCATTACTTGGAAAAATGTCAGAAGCTTACATTGCTGCTGATGGACATTTTGGAAATAAATCAAATAGTTTAGTAAAGAATTATGCTGAGAGTTTAGGATTTGAATATTTTAGTGTAAATACAAAGGAAGAATTTAATGATTTAGCAGACTATTATTGTGAGCCAAATATTCATGAAAAACCATTAGTAATAGAAGTTTTTACGAAAAGTGAAGATGAAAGTGATTCTTTGAAAAGTATAAGAACTCAAAAAGAAGAAGTTAAAACAATAATTAAAAATAAAATTAAAAATATGTTTAGTGATAAAACTAAAAAAACACTAAAAAGAATTTTAAATAAATAGGTGAAATATATGGGATTAAAAAAATATTTTAAAAGATTTATTGATTATATTTTATTTGAGCACAAACCTAAAATTGTAAATGTTAGTGTTAATGAAAAAAATGATTATAATGATTTTAAAGGAAAAATTGTAATAGTTACAGGTGGAAGTGACGGAATAGGCTTCGAAATTGCTAATAAATTTTCAAAATTAAATGCAAATGTTATTATTACAGGAAGAAATGAAGAAAAATTATTAAAATCAAGTAAAAAAATAAATTGTGACTATTTTGTTAATGACATAAGAAATTTAGAAACTCAAGACGAAATGCTAAAAAAAATAATAGATAAATATGGTAAAATTGATATTTTAGTTAACAATGCAGGAATATCAAAACACGAAAAAGACTTTTTTGATGTCACCCCAGAAGGATTTGATGATCAATTTGAAATAAATTTAAGAGGAGCATATTTTATTACACAGAAAGTAATTAAACAAGCATTGAGCAATAATAATGCATTGAATGTGATTTTTATCTCATCAGAAAGAGGTAGCCAAAGTGATTATCTGCCATATGGTTTGACAAAAAATGCAATGAATTGTTTAGTAGAGGGATTGGCAGCAAGATTTATAAAGGACAATATTAGAATTAATGCTATTGCACCAGGTGTTACTGCTTCAAATATTTTTAAAGTTGATAAAACAGGAGATTTAGGAACAAATAATTATTTCAGTGGAAGATTCTTCATACCAGAAGAAGTTGCAGAAATTGTAGCATTTATATGTTCTGATTCAGCTAAATGTATCTCTGGAGAAATTATTCATACAAATAATGGAAATCATCTAAATACTTGGTTTAAGCAATAAGAAAAATAAAAAGACAAACCAAATAAAAAAGTAATAATACAAATTAAGAAAAATGAATAATATAAAATTGTGGATAATTTGACAGTTAGATTAAGAGGAGAAAAAAATTATGAAAAAAGCATTAATTACAGGAATTACAGGACAGGATGGATCATACTTAGCAGAATTTTTACTAGAGAAAGGATATGAAGTACACGGAATAGTTTGTCGTGCATCTATTTTAAATACTGGAAGAATAGATCATCTATTAAGAAAAAATTTAATTACATTACATGATGGAGATTTAGCAGATTCTTCAAGTATCATAAAAATAGTAAAAGAAGTAGAACCAGATGAAATCTATAATTTAGCTGCTCAAAGTCATGTAGGAACAAGCTTTGATGCAGCAGAATACACAGGAGAAATAGATGTGGAGTTTTGAGAATATTAGAAGCAGTATATATATTAAAATTAGAAAGTAAATGTCGTATTTACCAAGCATCAACATCCGAATTATATGGAAAGGTTGAAGCATGTCCACAAAGTGAAACAACACCATTCCATCCATATAGCCCATATGCAGTAGCAAAACAATATGGATTTTGGATTATAAAAGAATATAGAGAAGCATATAACATGTTTGCATGTAATGGAATACTATTTAATCATGAATCTGAACGTCGTGGCGAAAATTTTGTAACTCGTAAAATAACATTAGCAGCAGGAAGAATAGCAGAAGGATTGCAAGATCATTTAGAGTTAGGAAATTTAGATTCATTAAGAGATTGGGGATATGCTAAAGACTATGTTGAATGTATGTGGCTAATATTGAAACATGATACACCAGATGATTTTGTAATAGCAACTGGAACTCAACATACAGTTCGTGATTTTACAGAAAGAACATTTAAAGAAAATGGAATAACAATTCGTTGGGAAGGACAAGGTTTAGACGAGAAAGGATATGATGTAGAAACCGGTAAAATGTTAGTGTGTGTAAATCCTAAATGTTTTAGACCAACAGATGTTGTAAATTTATTAGGAGATCCAACTAAAGCTAAAACAGAATTAGGCTGGAATCCACAAGCAACAAGTTATGAAGAACTAATTCATATAATGGCTACACATGATAGAGAACTTGCAAAAAAAGAAAAGTTTTTCGAAAATAAATAATAGGAGAGTATAAAAATGGAAAAAGACTCAAAAATATATGTAGCAGGACATAATGGAATGGTAGGTTCTGCAATTGTAAGAGAATTAAAAAAACAAGGATATAATAATATTATTACTCGCACACATAAAGAATTAGACTTATGCCGACAAGAAGATGTTGAAAAATTTTTTGATGAAGAAAAACCAGAATATGTATTTTTAGTAGCTGCAAAAGTGGGAGGAATAATTGCAAATCAAGAGGCTTTGGCAGATTTTATGTATGACAATATGATATTGGAAATGAATGTAATTCATTCAGCTTGGAAAAATGGTTGTAAAAAATTAGAATTTTTAGGTTCTTCTTGTATTTATCCTAAAATGGCACCACAACCAATAAAAGAAAATTGTCTACTTACAAGTGAATTAGAAAAAACAAATGAAGCATATGCTTTGGCAAAGATTTCTGGACTAAAATATTGTGAGTATTTAAATAGACAATATGGAACAGATTACATTAGTCTAATGCCTACAAATCTTTATGGACCAAACGATAATTATCATCCAACACATAGCCATGTGTTACCAGCACTTATTCGTCGTTTCCATGAAGCTAAAGAAAACAATCTTCCAAGTGTAACTTGTTGGGGAGATGGAACACCTTTAAGAGAATTCTTATATGTTGATGATTTAGCTAACTTATGTGTATTCCTAATGAATAATTATAGTGGTAATGAAACTGTGAATGCAGGAACAGGTAAAGAAATTTCTATAAAAGAATTAACTGAATTAGTCGCAAAAGTAATAGGGTATAATGGTGAAATCTTATGGGATACAAGCAAACCAAACGGAACACCAAGAAAATTATTAGATGTATCAAAAGCAACTAATTTAGGTTGGACATACAAAACAGAATTAGAAGATGGAATTAAGCTTGCTTATGAAGATTTTTTAAATAATCCAATGCGTGCAGAAAGATAATAGAAAGAGGAATCAACATGAATGTAATTTTATTATCAGGAGGTTCAGGAAAAAGGTTATGGCCTCTATCAAACGATATACGTTCTAAACAATTTATAAAAATATTCAAAAATGAAGATGGCGAATATGAATCAATGCTTGAACGCATGTACAAAAATATAAAGAAAGTTAATAATGAATCAATAATTACTATCGCAACATCACAAACTCAAGTTTCAACAATTAACAATCAAATTGGAAAAGATATAGGAATTTCTATAGAACCATGTCGTAGAGATACATTTCCTGCAATAGCATTAGCTACAGCATATTTGCATGACGTAAAAAATATTTCTTTAGATGAAGCAGTAGTTGTTTGTCCTGTTGATCCATATGTTGATAGGGACTATTTTATAGCGTTACAAAAATTATATGAGTTAGCAAAAGATCCAAAATATAATTTGTCATTAATGGGAATAACCCCAACATATCCAAGTGAAAAATATGGCTACATTATTCCAGAAACAGAGCAAGAAACAAGCAAAGTAAAAATGTTTAAAGAAAAACCTAATTTAGAAACAGCTAAAGAATATATTAAACAAGGAGCATTATGGAATGGTGGAATTTTTGCATATAAACTAAAATATGTTTTAGATATTGCTCATGAACTAATAGAATTTGAAGATTATTATGATTTATTTAACAAATATGAAACTTTAGAAAAAATAAGTTTTGATTATGCAGTTGTTGAAAAAGAAAAACAAATACAGGTTATGAAATTCGATGGTAAATGGAAAGACTTGGGAACGTGGAATACTTTAACGGAAGCTATAGATGAAAAAATCTTTGGTAAAGGTATTGAAAATGATAAATGTGAAAATACACATATTATCAATGAATTAAATGTACCTATTTTGTGTATGGGATTAAAAAATGTAGTAGTAGCAGCAAGTAGCGAAGGAATATTAGTATCTGATAAGGTGCAATCAAGTTATATAAAACCTTTTGTGGAAAATATTAATCAGCAAATAATGTTTGCCGAAAAATCATGGGGAAGTTATCGAGTGATAGATGTTCAAGAAAACAGTTTAACAATTCTTGTTACATTAAATCCAAAAAATCGTATGAAATATCATAGTCATAATTTTAGAGATGAGGTTTGGACAATAATATCAGGAACTGGTAAAGCTATAGTTGATGGAGTAGAGCAAATAGTTAAACCAGGAAATGTAATTACGATGAAAGCAGGTTCTAAACATACTATTATTGCTGATGATGAACTAAAAATAATAGAAGTACAACTTGGTAAAGATATAAATGTTAATGATAAGCATGAGTTTGAAATATAAAAGAAATTAGCAAAATTCAAAAATACATCTTCTATAATATTAGCAAATAGACAAGAAGATCTATTAAATGATGTAAAAGAAAAAGTATATACAAGGGATTTATATACAAGAGACTAATATTTATGTTATAATAATTATAAAATAAAAAAAGGAGACAAAAAATGAAAAAAAGAATAATTTTTTTATTAACATTAGTAGTAGCACTAACAATACCAATAACATGCAAAGCAAAGGTATCAAAAACACAAACTAAAAACGTTGCAAATGTAGTTTTATTTGCTTATTTTAGCGATGACAATACTGCAGAGGAATACTTTAAAACAAACAGAAATTACATAATAGATGTATATGAAGGAACAGCACAAAGATCAGTAGTAAATGTATTAAAAAATATATCTTATGGAAAACTAGCAGTAAAGAATGTTTTCCCACAAGATGATGGAACAAAAATAAATGCTATTAAATTACCTTTTACAGAAGAAGAAGCTAAAAATACTAATATTGATTATTCAATAATGAAAGAAATACTAAAAAATGCTCCAGAGGTGAAAAATAAAATAGTAGACTATGATGGAGATGGAATTATAGACAATGTAACAATTATGTTAAAAGGTACAGCAAAAAGTAGAAATATAGATGGAGTACTACCTACACTATGGGCTCACAGAAGTAGTTATGCAGGAGATGAAATATGGTCTGGTAGGAAAATAGTAGACTATAATATTTTAAATACTTATGCAGTGTATGATTCTATAATAGCAGATAAAGCAGGAGTTATAGTGCATGAATTTTTACATACACTTGGATTTCCAGATTTATACCCTAATCAAGAAGGAACATATTGTCCTGTCTCAAAATGGGATATTATGGCAGTTTGTTCATCATATCCACAATATCCATTAGCATATTTAAGACATAAAATTGGAGGTTGGATAGATATAAATACTATAACTAAAAGTACAACACATTTAACATTAGACCTTCAAAGCAATGAAAATGGAAACCAAGCATATATATTAAAATCACCATTAAATGAAAATGAATTATTTGTTGTAGAATTTAGAAAAAAACCAGATATTAAATCTCAAGATGTTCTAGATAGCTATATACCAGGAAGTGGTATGGTAATATATAGAATAAATAATAGTTCAACAGGTTTAAGTAACTTTTTTGGAAATACTGGAGTATATGTATTTAGAGCACCAGGGTATGGAGATGACTTGAATGGAATAAATAATGGTTCATATTTTTCTAAAGAAACAGGTAGAACATCTTTTGGAAACACAGATATAAATGTTACAAAAGGAGCTCTTACATATAGTGATGGCTCAAATTCTGGAATATTAATTAGCAATATTTCAAGTAGTAGTGGAAATCAAATGACATTTGATGTAACTATACCACAAGCAAAAGATTATGATTTATGGGAAGATAAAGAATATACAGATAATACGAGCAAATCTTACTCAAAATTATCAAATTTGACTTTTTATAATAATAAACTATATGTTGTAAGTTCAGGAGATAATAAAATCTTAACAAAATATTTGGAAAATAACAAATGGGTGGATGTTAATACTTTATCTATAAATGATTCAAACTTTTTAGTAGATATGTCATTATTTACAATGAATAATAATATGTATTTGCTTACATCAGATTTTACCAATATAAAATTGTATAAATTTATAAATAATAAGTGGAATAGTGTAGCAAGCTTAAATATTAGTGGAACAAATTCTTCATATAAAGTTATAAATAACGAATTATATATTTCAGCTATAGATGGAGGAAAAGCTAAATTATACAAATTAAATTCTAATATATTTAAAGAATTAGGAACTTATTATACAGCAGAAGAAGGGTATCTTGGTCAAACAAGTATTGAATATATAAATAATACAATATATGTTTTTGAAAGGTATATTGATGGAGCAATATATATTTATAAATATAATGGAATGACATTTACATTAGTAAATAATTCATTAAAAGCAAATCAATATGCAACTGTTTCATATAATAACAAAATTTATATTTCTTTAGGAAAAGATTATACTAATGAATATACTAGAGTTGCAACATTTGATGGCTCAAAAATGAATATTGTTAATACACAAGAAACATATGCTTTTCCTAAGTTAGTAGTTTCTCAAGGAAATATATATATGGTGGCATCTGACCAAAATAGTAAAAAAGTGACAGTATTTGCATATAATGAAGAGAAAAATAAGTTTATAAAAGAAGGTAATGATGTAGACACAGGTTCTGAAATGTCTTCTACAAATTTAATTGCTGTAGGAAATAAAATATATGTTACATTCTTTAAAACAGAAGAACAAAAAATATATGTAAAAGAAAAAGAAACAACAAATAGTTTAGTTTCAATAAATATTATAGCTCCAAAGAAAACAACATATTTAGTTGGAGAAAAATTAGATAAAACAGGAATGAAGGTAATTGCAAATTATGTTGATTCACAAAAAGAAGTAAAAAATTATACTATTAGTGGCTTTAGCACTGAAAAAGCTGGAACATACATTGCTAAAGTAAATTTTGAAGGTATTACAAATACATTTTCTTATGAAGTACATAATAAACCAGTAGAAAAAAAGAATATCAAATATACAGCTAAAGATGTAAACATATATTATGATGGAAAAGAACATGGAATAGATATTCAAGTAAGTGATCCTAAAGAGTATACAATAAAATATGCTAATGAAAAAGGTGAATATGTTTTAAATAAATTAACCTATAAAAAACCAGGTACATATACTGTTAAATTTATGATACAAGCACAAAATTATAATACAATATATGGAAGTAAAAAAATTATAATTAATAATGATGATACAACTAGTTTAGTTTCAATAAATATTATAGCTCCAAAGAAAACAACATATTTAGTTGGA
>OIZO01000600.1_pt1 | contig 22872 bp, 20 predicted proteins | sample 1588551 | NCBI WGS metagenome assembly OIZO01 (sample SAMN03283271) | human gut metagenome | biome: human-associated habitat; material: feces | host: Homo sapiens | place: Peru | collected 2012 | reverse complement strand
TGCCGATAACCTTATCTCCTGTATTTAAAGTCTTGATGGACTGCTCGAGAAGCTCAGCAAAGTTCTCCTCCTGCACAGCCTCAGCATTGGTAATTTCGCTCATAGTCTTGTTGACCTCCTTTATAATCCACGCCGGTGTGGACGCACCAGCCGTGATTCCAACATCAGTGATACCGGCGAAAAACGCGGGCTCCAGTTCGCTGGCATCGTCAACAAGAGCTACACGGTCGCAGTATTCTCGGCAGATCATGGCCAGCCGTCCGGTGTTGGAGCTTTTGGCATCCCCCACCACGACCATTGCCTGACATTCACGGCTCAAACTTGCCGCCTCGGTCTGCCTATCCTCAGTCGCTTTACATATTGTATCAAATATTTTCAAGTTAGTAAACTGTTTTTTTGCAAAATTTCTGCATAATTTCCACAAACTTTCGGTGGATGTTGTCTGCGAAACCATGCAAATTGGCGTATCCGCACCAATTTCTTCCTCCTGGACCCATTTTTTTAGTACATCTGCACTATCAAAGATCCGGCAGTCCCCGCACCAGCCGGCAATGCCCTCCACCTCCGGGTGGGTGGGAGTGCCGATGATGACGGGAAGTCTCCCCTCTGCTTCCGCCTGGCTCACCAGGCCGTGGATGCGTTTGACAAAGGGACAGGTGGCATCGATGATCTCCGCCCCGGTGCTTTCCAGCCGCTTATACACCTCCCGGCTGACACCGTGGGAGCGGATCACCACCGTGTCCCCGGGCCCGGCCTCCTCAGGCGAATCGATGACCCGGACACCGGCGGCGGCAAACTGCTCCACGACATGCCGGTTGTGGATGATGGGCCCCAGGGTCAGTGTCCGCTTTCCTGCCGCCGCGGCCTGCTGCACCAGCTCCACCGCCCGGCTGACACCGAAGCAGAAGCCGGCGCTTTTGGCAACCCGTACGCTCATAGGTCCACTTTCTCCCCGATGATCTTCTTCATAGCGGCAATAACCTGGTCAATGGTCATGTCGGAGGTATCCAGCTTCACGGAATCCCGGGTCATTTTCAGGGGGGCAATGTCCCGATGGGTGTCCTGGTAGTCCCGCTGCCGGATGTCCTTCAGGATCTGATCGTAGTCCACCTTCTGGCCCTTCTCCTGGAGCTCCTTACAGCGCCGGTGGGCCCGGACCTCGGCAGAGGCTGTCAGGAAGATCTTCACAGTGGCCTTGGGCAGCACCACAGAGCCGATATCCCGGCCATCCATGACCACGTCATACTGCCGGGCTGCCTCCCGCTGCATATCAAGAAGCGCTTCCCGAACCACTGGCTGAGCGGCAATGAGGCTGGCCTTCTGAGAGATTTCCGGGGTGCGGATATCGGCGGTAACGTCCATGCCGTTCATGATCATGTGCTGGGCGCCTTCATCGTCATATTCGATGTTCACCGTCAGCTCGTCAATGTACCGGTTCACCCCATCGGTGTCCTTGGGACTTACGCCCCACAGGTCCATGAAGTAGGCGACGGTGCGATAAATGGCCCCGGTATCCACATACCGGTAGCCCATCTCCTGGGCCAGCCGCCGGGCAATGGTGCTCTTTCCCGCCCCGGCAGGGCCGTCGATGGCAATGGAAATTTTCTTCTCCATAAGTCTCTTCTCCTTATTCTTTTTCGGTGCGCAGTCTGGCCAGGGCCGCGGCCTCCCGGGCTACGACCTCCTGAGGGGTCAGCCCCATCCGCTTTCCTGTATCCTCAGGGCTCAGAGGCAATTCCTTATCGAGACCGAAGCGCAGGCTCAGAAGTCTGGCATCCTCCTCTGGCAGTACGCTGAGGAGCTCTGTGATCCGCTGGCGCATCTGGAAATAGGCGGTATCCTCCACAGCCTGGTTCTCTTCCTCCGGCTCTGCCTCCTCCTTGGGAGCGGTGGCCTGGGCCAGGATCCGGGCATCATCCAGATTCCGCTTGACGGTGGCGGCATCCTCCGGTGTCATATGGAGCTCCTGGGCGATCTCCTCCAGAGTGGGGTTTCTGCCCAACTCCGCCAGAAGCCGCTGGTCCACCGCCCGATAGTCTTCCAAGGCCTGACGCATTTTTCGTCCCACGCCGCTTTCCCGGGCCTGCAATGTCACCGCCCGGGCCATAGCCTGGCGAATGGCATCGTCCCGGAGGCTGGGATAATCGCCGCCGGAGAAGCCGGAAACCACCTTCCACAGCCCCATGCTGCCCTCCTGGATCAGGTCCATCAGCAGCACACCGTAGCCTGTAAACTCCTTGGCGATTTCCGCCACCCGGCGAAGACCGGCACCCGTCAAAATCTCCTGGGCCTTTTCGTCTCCATTGGCTGCCTGGCGCAGCAGCTCCTCCGTCTCCTCAGCAGGAGGCAGGGACGCAATTTCTTCCAGGTACAGCCGCAAGGGGTCATTGGGGCCCAGATCCTGCAGAGCCATATTTTCCTTGGCCATCTGCTCCTCCTGCCGGAGCCGCAGGGCCGCCTGGCCCACGAACTGCCGGGAGGGCAGGGTGGTGATATCCAGCTTCAGCCCCCGGTCCTCCAGGGCTGCAAACGCGTCCTCTACCCCTTCTTCGGTTTCCTCCTCCAAAAAGGTGAGCAGTTGGGCCGCGCTCAGGCTGTCTCCGTATCTTTTGCGGTCCATCCAGGCTTCCCAAGGGGAATCCCCAAAAGAAATATCCATATCGATCATTCCAGAAAATCCTCCAATCCCATACTGGTACCCATAGCCTGGAGCTTGTCCATCGCCTGCTTCTCCACCTGCCGGACCCGCTCCTTGGAAATGCCCAGCTTTTCGCCAATGGCCTCCAGAGAATAGCAGGTGCCGTCTTCCATGCCGAAGTGGAGTCGGAGGATCGTCTGCTGCCGGGGCGTCAGACTGCCGAGCAGTTTATCCAGCATTTCTTCCAGCTCCTTGCGGACCAGCTCCTCCTGGGGCTGGGGGGCCTCCAGGTCTTCCAGCAGGGTCCCCAGCGTTCCCTTCTCCCCGTCGCCGGTGGGCACATCCAGAGAGCAGATGTCCGGAGAGAGCTGCAGCAGCTCTTCCACCTTTTCCGCCGGCAGATCCACCCGCCGGGCGATCTCCTGAGCCGTGGGCTCCAGGCCGTTTTGCTGACGCAGGTAGGCCCGGGCGGCCTGAATCTTGCGCATCCGTTCTGCCGTATGCACCGGCACCCGGATGGTGCCGCCGTGGTTGAGAAGGCACCGGGTCACGCCCTGGCGGATCCATTTCGTGGCGTATGTAGAAAACCGGAGATCCCGGGTATAGTCAAATTTTCTGGCAGCTGCCAGCAGGCCAATGCTCCCCTCCTGGATGAGATCCAGCAGGGGCACCCCCCGGCCCGTGTATTCCTTGGCTACGGAGACCACCAGCCGCAGATTGCAGTTGACCATCTTCCGGATGGCCTCCTCGTCTCCTTGGGCGCAGCGCTGGGCCAGCTCCCGCTCCTCCTCCGGCGTCAGCCGGGGGTAGCTGCGGATCTCCCGGAGATACTGGCGGATGTCATCCTCATCGGTGGGGACGGGGATGGGGGTTTCCTGGTCTGGTTCCTGATCAAATCGCTCTGTCATGGTCTTCTTCCCTTTCTTTCTTGAAGCTCTCGCATCCGAGCCAAAAGGGCTTCATCGGTGCCATTGTTTTTGCTCTCATGGCGATCCTTGATCACCATAACGCTGTCCGTCAATGCCTTTTCGGAAACCACATCGTCATTCCTTTGCAGAACGCCGGCAATGTGGGCCATTTCGTCTTCGTTCAAATCTGTCAGCGCGGCAAAGGAGGGTTCCTTCCCTGCCCGGTACTGTGCCTTCATCTGGTCAAAAACCTTCCCAAGCAGGGGCGATGAAAACACACTGGAATCCAGGTCTGAAACCTCTTCCATCAGTCCGGCATCTTTCATACACTGGGCGATCACATTTTCCTCCGCCATAGCGGACTTTACATCATCGTAGCGAATGGTCTTGCTTTTCGGCTGCTTTGCAATGGCCGGAGCCAAACTGATCCGTTCCTGTTTTTTCTTTTCCTTGTTGATGTGGCGTTTGGAAATTCGTCCTATTTCCAGCCGTACCGCCTCACTGCTGACTCCCGCAGCCTCCGCCACACGGTTTCCATAGACCTCACGCTGGACCGCATTGGGAAGGCTGCTGACAAGCTCTGCCGCCTCGGTAATGAATTTTACCCGATCTTCATCAACCTTTAAATCATATTTTCTCTCGATCGCACGCAGCTGATATTCCACCCGGTTTGCGCTGTCCTCCAGCAAAATCCGGAATTTATCCGCTCCAAATTTCTTCAGATACTCGTCAGGGTCCTTCGCATCCCGCATCTGCAAAACCTTCACCTGGAGCCCCGCCTTTTCAAGCATGGGGATGGCCCGCTTGGTGGCATTCTGCCCCGCCTCGTCGCCGTCATAAATCAGGACGATCTGCTGTGTATACCGGCTCAGCAAAAGGGCATGCTCTTCCGTCAAGGACGTACCCAAGGACGCAACCCCACAGTCAAAACCGTACTGGTGCAGGGCAATGGCATCCATATACCCCTCCACCAGGATCATATACCCCAATTTTGTCTTTTTTGCAATGTTCAGAGCAAACAGATTTTTCCGCTTGTTGAAAATCATGGTCTCCGGAGAATTCAGGTACTTTGGCTTCGAATCATCCATGACCCGGCCGCCAAACCCGATCACATTGCCGCGAACATCAATAATCGGAAACATCAAACGGTTCCGAAACCGGTCATAGGTGCTTTTGTCTTTCTCAGAGGCTACACCAGCCGCAAGCAGCTCCTCTTCCGTGTACCCCTTCGCCTTCATGGCGTCACACAGATTTCTCCAGCCAGCCGGAGCAAAGCCAATGCCGAACCGGGTCAAAGTTCCCTTCGACATACCTCTTTTCTGGGCATATGCCAGTCCCTCCCGTCCGGCAGGGCCGTAGAGCTCCTTGACAAAAAAGCGCGCGGCTTCCTTATTGAGTGCCCAGAGCCGTTCCTGGCGCTGGTACACGGCCCGATACTGCTCGTCGTCCGGCACCTCCATCCCCGCCCGCTGGGCCAGGGCCCGGACGGCATCGGGGTAGCTCAGGCCCTCGATCTCCATTTCGAAATTGATGACGCTGCCGCCCTTGTGGCAGCCGAAGCAGTAGAAAATGCCCTTGTCCGGAGCGACGGAAAAGGATGGGGTTTTCTCTCCGTGGAAGGGACACAGGCCAAAGAGATTGCTGCCCGACCGCTTCAAATTCACATACTGGCCCACAACCTCTTCAATAGGATTCCGGGCCGCCAGCTCGTCCAAAAACTGCGGTGGAAATGGCAAATGTAATCCCTCCTCTTTGCCTTCCCCGTAGGGGAAGGCGGCTTGCGAAGCCAGACGGATGATAGGTCCCATCCTGTCCCGGCTCTCCCCTCTTTGAAAGGGTTCTTCTGTAATTATACCATATTACCCCCGGACATTCCAGCCGGAAGGTACAAAAATCTCTGTAAATTTTCCCACCGCGTAGTTATCTGTCATACCGGCAATATAGTCGCAGACAGTGCGCTCCATCCCGTCGAAGCTCAGCTGGGGCTGAAAATCCTCCGGCAGGGCCTCCGGATGGGCCATGTAGTATTCGAAGAGCCGCTGGAGCATCCCCTGGGCCTTGCTCTCCTCCCCCTTGGCCACGGGATTCCGGTAGACCCGCTCAAACATGAATTCCCGCAGCTCCGTAAAGGCCAGCTCCACGCTGGGGGTCATAGCAATGGCACCCGCCTCCCGTGAAGTGGCGATGACATCGCAGACCAGGGTATTGATCCGGTCCCTGGGATTTTCCCCCAGGGTCAGAGCCACACTTCTGGGAATATCCGCCTCCCGGAGGATCCCCGCCCGAATCGCGTCGTCAATGTCGTGATTCACGTAGGCGATCCGATCCGACCGGCGGATGATCTGCCCCTCCAGCGTATCGGGAAGCCGCGCCCCGGTGTGGCAGAGAATGCCCATGCGGACCTCGTTGGTCAGGTTCAGCCCCTGGCCGTCTTTTTCCAGGCAGTCCACCACCCGCAGGCTTTGCTCGTTGTGCCGAAAGGGCTTCCCCAGACAGGCCGACAAAGCTCCCTCCCCGGCGTGGCCGAAGGGGGTGTGGCCCAGGTCGTGGCCCATGGCAATGGCCTCCGCCAGGTCCTCGTTCAGGCCCAATGCCCTGGTGATGGTTTTGGCAATCCGGGTAACCTCCAGGGTGTGGGTCATCCGAGTCCGGTAGTGATCCCCTTCCGGCCGCAGGAATACCTGGGTCTTGTGCATCAGCCGCCGGAAGGCCTTGCTGTGCACCACCCGGTCTGTGTCCCGCTGGAAGCAGGTCCGCACATCTTCCACCCGTTCCGGCTCCTGACGCGGTCTGCCGGTGGAGCCATCGGCGAAGGTCGCCAATGGATTCAAGCGTCGGTGCTCCAGACGCTCCAGTTCTTCCCGTACGGTCATGGGTGATCACTCCTTTTTTTATTCTCCAGAGAATTCTGGGGATTGCCGCACCAGTGTAGACACTGGTACGCAATGACAGCTTTATTGATAGGTGCTCAGATTGGAAAGGCCCTGTATTCCTTCCCGATCTCCATGGCTTCCACAGTCCCGCTGGTCAGATCCGTCAGGTGAGCCAGGAAGGCCTCGGTTTTGGCCTCCGGGAACAGGACCTCCAGTTCGATCTCCGCGCCGTAATCGGTTTTTCGGATGATCCCCTCGTACTCCGCCACCGCCAGCTTCACCCGCTCGTAAAAGGGGTAAGGGCAGGGTAAATAAAGGGCAGTCCACACCCGCTTGCAGGACTTCCCCGCCGCGTCCAGGGCGATTTTGGCCCCCTTGGTGTAGGCCCGGACCAATCCGCCGGCCCCCAAAAGGATACCGCCAAAATAGCGGGTCACCACGCATACCACATTGAACAGGCCCTCCCGCTGGAGCACCTGGAGCATGGGCATTCCGGCGGTGCCTCCCGGCTCTCCGTCATCGGAAAAACGGACGGCACCGTCCTTGATAATGTAGGCCCAGCAGTTGTGTGTGGCATCGTAGTGCTTCTTTTTCATCTCCTGGATTTTCTCCAGCGCCGCCTCCTCTGTCTCCACCGGCCAGACGCGGCCAATGAAACGGGACTTCTTCTCTATAAATTCGTCCTCCCCGAAGGCGGTAGGCACCAGATATTCTTCCAAGACCTTTTACTCCTTTATCACATAATCCCGCAGCCGTCCGTAGAGAATATCATCCAGCACGGCATCGATCTCAATGCCCTCGCCGGTGTAATCCACAGAAAAGACCTTGGCCTTTGAATGGAGGGTGTCCACAGTGCCGCCCATGGAATAGGGCAGCCGGAGGGTCACCCGGTGCCGGGCGTGGCCCAGGGTATCCTCGATTTTTTTCAGCAGGGCATCCATATTGACGCCCTTGGCGGCGGAGACGGCAATCACATTCTCCCCCACGGGGATCTCCTCTTTGGAGACCAGGTCCGCCTTGTTGTAGCAGTAAATCACCGGAGTCCCGGGCTTTGCCAGCGTGGAGATCAGCTTGTCCACCACGGCGATGTGGTCCTCCCGATTGGGGTCCGCCGCGTCGATGACGTGAAGCAGCAGGTCCGCATACTGGAGCTCCTCCAGGGTCGCCCGGAAAGCGTCCACCAGATGGTGGGGAAGCTTGGAGATAAATCCCACCGTGTCAGACAGGATCACGTCCAGGTTGTCAGAGACCTTCAGCTGCCGGGAGGTGGTATCCAGGGTGTCAAAGAGCCGGTTATTGGCAGGGATCCCCGCACCGGTAAGCTGATTGAGCAGAGTGGACTTTCCCGCGTTGGTGTAGCCTACAATGGCCACCACGGGGACGGAATTCTTCATCCGCCGTTCCCGCTGGACCCCACGGACCTGACGCACCTGCTCCAGCTCCGATTCCAGGCGGGAGATCCGCTCCCGGATGTGCCGCCTGTCGCTTTCCAGCTTGGTTTCGCCGGGACCCCGGGTGCCGATGCCGCCGCCCTGGCGGGAAAGGCTCCTGCCCATGCCAGAGAGCCGGGGCAGAAGATACTGATACTGGGCCAACTCCACCTGGAGGCGGCCCTCCTTGGTCTTTGCCCGCTGGGCAAAGATATCCATAATGAGCGCGCTGCGGTCCAGCACCGTAACCCCAATGATCTCTTCCAAGGCCCGGATGTTTCCCGGAGACAGCTCGTTATCAAAAATCACCATGGTAGAGGCGGTAGCTTCCACCAGCATCTTCACTTCCAGGGCCTTGCCTTCCCCAATGAAGCAGTGGGAATCCGGCACATGGCGATTTTGCAGCATTTTCCCGGTGCAGAAGCCCCCTGCCGTTTCCAGCAGAGCCTCCAGCTCCTCCAGGGATTCCTCCGTAGCCGTCTGCTCCTGGGGAAAGCAGTCGGCGTTGAGGCCCACCAGGACAGCCCGCTCCTGAATTTTCTCTTCCATAAAATCCTCCCGAGGGTTTGTAAATAGAGTATAGCACAAAGATGATATTTCTGACAAGAGTAAAAACCTTTACTCGCCCCGCACCCGTCCCGGCTTCGCCGGTTTCCCCTCTCCCAGGAACGGGTAAAAGAAAATACCCGCACTACGTTGCCGTAATGCGGGTAATGAAGACAAACCTTACTTCAGGCCGAAACGCTTGTTGAAGCGATCGACGCGTCCACCGGTGTCAACCAGCTTCTGCTTGCCGGTATAGAAAGGGTGGCACTTGGAGCAGATCTCAACACGAATGTCCTTCTTGGTAGAACCGGTCGTGATGACGTTACCACATGCACAGCGGATGGTGGTCTGTTCGTAGTTAGGATGGATACCTTCCTTCATTTCTTTCACCTCTTTCATATCAGTTAAAGGGCAAACTCGCCCCCAGCAATCTCAAATCGCCTGAATATAATAGCACAGCCGATTCAAAAAAGCAAGTCCTTTTTTTCTCTTTTTTTCAAAAAGTTCCGTTTTCTTAAAATGCCCAGTTGCCGTTCCGGAAAATGGGCTTGGTGGAGCCGTCCTCGCAGAGGGCATCGATGTTCATGGAGTCACAGCCGATCATGAAATCCTCATGGATCATAGAGTCGTTGACCCCCAGCTCCCGGCACTCTTCCAATGTCTTATTCTGGAAATCCTGGATCGTATCCGGGAAGCCCATGCCAAGAGCCAGGTGGCAGGCGGCGTTTTCATCGAACAGGGTATTGTAGAACAGCAGGCCGCTCTCGGCGATGGGGCTCTTCTGGGGCACCAGGGCGCACTCGCCCAGGTAGGCCGCCCCCTCGTCCATGGCGATCATGGTCCTCAGCAGGTCCTCCCCCTTTTCGGCGCGGACCTCCACGGCCTTGCCGCCTTCGAAGCGGATGGAGAAGCCCTCAATGAGCTGGCCCCGGTAGCTCAGGGGCTTGGTGGCGTAAACGATCCCCTCGGCCTGCCCCTTCATGGGGGAGACAAAGCACTCCTCCGTGGGGATATTGGGGTTAAAGAAAATGCCGGTACGGCTGGTCTCCCCGCCGCCGCAGAAACATCCCTGGGGAATCAGGCCCACGGTAAAGTCCGTGCCGTTATCCGCGGTGTAATGGAGGGAACGAATGTGGAGGCCGTTCAGGTAATCGCAGCGGTCCTGCAGGTCCTGATCGTGATCTTCCCAAGCCTTCACGGGGTCATCCGTCACCCGGGAGGCATCCAGAATGGCTTCCCACAGCTTTTCCACAGCGGTGCTGGTCCGCATGCCGGGGAATACCTTCTTGGCCCAGGCAGCGCCGGGAACGGCAGCAATGCACCACTGCTGCTTATTTTCCAGCTGATCCTTGTAGGGCTTCAGAATGGGGTAGCTCATCCGGCGGGCCTTGGTGACCTTTTCCATATTGATGCCCTTGAGACCGTCCGGGTCCTCGGAAATCAAATGGATCCGGGCAGGCACCACGTCCACATAGTGCTGCTGCCGTGCCTTCTCCCAATCCTCCACGGTGCCCATGGTGGTAACGCTGCGGTAGCGCACATGGAGCTTCGTCAGAGGCTGATAGTTCCACTCTACGGAAACCTTCCTGGCCTTGGCCTTGTAGGCCTCCTCCACCACCATCGCCACAAACTCCGGCTGGTCCAGGTCTGCGTAAATGAGCACCTCCTGTCCCTTCTGGACATTCACGCCCTTTTTCACAATCAGGCGGGCATATTCCCGCAATACCGTTTTTTTCATGGTAAACTCCTTTTGTAAGAATTCGTTCCCGTATTATAGCAGATTTTGGAGGACTTGTAAACCCTGCCTTCCCCTGGGGGAAGGTGCCGCCGCAGCGGCGGAAGAGGGGCGGGAGAAGCCTGGACTCCGTGCCGCCCCACACCCGACCCGAAAAGGGTTCGCTATTGCAATCCTGTCCATTTTCCTTTATAATAAACCCAAATTCACGAAACGAGGGATTCGTTATGCTGACAAAGGAAGCATTTCACGCGGCCCTGGGCTCCGGTCCCTGGCTGCTGGACGGGGCCACCGGCTCCTATTTGCGAAAAATGGGCATGCCCAATGGGGTTGCCACCGAAGAGTGGGTTCTGCGCAACCCAGAGGTCCTTGTGGGGCTTCAGAGGGGCTACGCCGAGGCGGGAAGCCGGATTGTCTACGCGCCTACCTTCCAGGCCCAGCCCATTGCCTTGAAAAAAATCGGGCTGGACAAGCACTGTGAGGCCATCAACAGCCAGCTCATCGCCCTCAGCCGGTCCGCTGCCCCGGGCTGCCTGGTAGCCGGTGATATCGCCACCCTGGCAGCCTACTGTGACAGCTGGGATCCGGCGAACTTTGACCTGATGGTAGAAAACTACCGCCGTCAGGTCCGGGGACTCATAGACGGCGGGGCGGACCTGCTGATCGGTGAGACTTTGATGTACGCCCAGGAGGCAGAGGCCATCCTCACCGCCGCCGAGCTGGAGGGCGCGGGCGCCACCATGATCAGCTTCACCATGCAGTCCGGCGGCTATCTCTTCAACGGCACCGATGCCGGTCCGCTCTTTCAGGATCTGGAGGCGTGGGGCGCTGCCGCCCTGGGCTTCAACTGTGTGGCGGCTGACGAGATGACCCCGCACCTGGTCAGCCGCCTGCGCCGGTTTACCAGGCTGCCCATCCTGTGCAAGCCCAACGCCGGTATGCCAGTCATCGACGAAACAGGCGCAGCCCAATACGATATGGGGCCGGAGCCCTTTGCTCAGGTCATCGCCGCTTGCCGTCAGAATGGTGCCTCCCTGCTGGGCGGCTGCTGCGGCACGGAGCCCCAACACATCGCCGCAGCAGCCGCTGCCATGGGTATGTAAGGAGTGCGCTATGAAAAACAATGTCCACTTTTATGTAGAGCCAAAAAACGGCTTTGTCCTGCTCATGACGCTGCTGCTCTCCGCCTCCGCCATCAGCCGGGTCCTGCTCTTTTCCATGAATGCCATCCCCGGCAATGTGTGGTGGCGGGTGGTGCTGCCCGTGGCTGCCACGGCACTGTACATCCTCATTGCCCTGTGTCAGGGCCGGGAGCAATTTTATAAAACCGCTATCCCCGTGTGGCTGCTGGCCCTCTTCGCCGCCATCTGGGTCAAGGAGAGCTTGGGCTCCCGGGCCCTTGTCTGGCTGCTGTGGATCAGCCTGTTCTTCTTCGCCTTTCTCTATATGGATGTGGTCTCCGGCCAGCGGGTCCACCGGGTGTGGCTTCTGTTCCCCATTATGCTGCTGCCGCTGACCGGTATCTACTACTTCAACCGTCAGGCCATTTTTCAGAGGGATTGGGACGCGGTGCTGCAGCTCCTGCCCAATACTCTGCTGTTTGCGGGCTGCACACTGCTGGTCTTCGCCATTCGTATCTCCCCCGCGGGAGAGTATCACCCCACCTGGGGAGACCGGGTAGACGGGCGGCGGCTGCGGAGCCTTCCTCCTGCCAATATGATCATTCCCTACATCATGGTCAACCGGAACGGCTCCTCCAACCTCTTTGAGGAGCAGTTCGAAATCACCGGAGCCGAGCGCTATATCCGCAATAAGCGCCGGGAAGGCCTGACCAGTTTCGGTATGCTTCACCTGTTCCTGGCTTGCTACTGCCGGGCAGTGGCCAAATACCCTGGGGTCAACCGGTTTATTGCCGGTCAGAGGATCTACTCCCGGGGGGAGGACATCCAGTTTTCCATGACCATCAAAAAGGAAATGTCCACCGAGGGAGCGGAAACGGAGATCAAGCTCCACCTGAGCCCCAGAGACACGGCCTACGATGTGTACCGGAAGATGAATCAGGAAATCACCAAGGTCAAAAACACCCCTCTGGACGCCGGAGTGGACAATGTAGCCTTTGCTCTGACCCTGGTACCCGGAGTGCTGCTGAAATTTTTGGTGTGGCTGCTGAAAACCATGGATTACTTCGGGCTCTTGCCCAAGGCCCTGCTGGAAGTCAGTCCCTTCCACGCCAGCGTCTATTTCACCTCCCTGGGCTCTCTGGGCATCCCGCCCGTGTATCACCACCTGTACGACTTTGGCAACCTGCCGGTGTTCGGCGCCTTCGGCTGCAAGCGCAAGGTCATGGAGCTGAATCTGGAAGGGGAGCCGGTCCAGCGGAAATACATCGATTTCCGGTTCACCCTGGATGAGCGGACGGTAGACGGCTTCTACTACGCCGCTTTCCTCAAGTATCTCAAGCGGGTCTTCTACCATCCGGAGCTGCTGGATACACCTCCGGAAGAAGTCGTAAAGGATGTGGATTAAAGATGAAAGAAGAAATTCTCTCTTATCTTCCCCAGGATTATCCCTGGCGAGACCGATTCATTTATCTGGACACCGTTGATTCTACCAACAACTACCTGAAAAAGCTGGCCGCCCAAGGGGCCCCGGAAGGGACACTGGCAGTAGCCGACTGCCAGACCGGCGGCAAAGGCCGCCTGGGCCGGAGCTTCCAGTCCCCTGGCGGCGTAGGCATCTATATGAGTGTGCTGCTGCGCCCCAACTGTCCCCCGGAGGATATCATGCACCTGACCTGCGGTGTAGGCGTGGCCATGTGCGATGCCGTAGAGCAGGCCACCGGCACCCGTCCCGGGATCAAATGGACCAACGATCTGGTCTGCCAAAAGCGGAAGATTTCCGGCATTCTGGCCGAACTGGGTATGACTTCCCAGGGAACTGTAGACTATGCGGTCATCGGCGTGGGCATCAACTGCTGCCAAGGCTTGGAGGACTTCCCCGAGGAGATCCAGTCCACCGCCGGGTCCCTGGCCATGGTCACCGGGCAGCAGATCTCCCGCCCCAAGGTGGCCGCCGCCATGATGGAGTCCTTCGCCAAGCTGCGCCAGGCACTCTTCACCGGCAAGGATGCCATGCTGGAAACCTACCGGAAGGACTGCATCACCCTGGGGCAGAAAATTTCCCTGGTCCGGGGAGATGAGGTCCGCCACGGCACCGCTCTGGACATTGGCTCAGATGGAGACCTGATCGTCCGGTTCGAGGATGGGACCGTTGCCCCAGTGTCCTCAGGAGAGGTCAGTGTCCGGGGTCTCTATGGTTACGTATAAAAACAGGGCTGCCTTTTGAGACAGCCCTGTTTTTCTTTCTGAATCAGCCCTCGAAGTCCTCTTCGTTGGCAGTGGGGACATTGTCCTCAACGGTCTTTTCTTCCGCGGCGGGAGCTTCCTCAGCAGCCTCGGTCTTCTCTGCGGGAGCCTCGGTCTTCTCCTCTTCAGCGGCAGGAGCCTCCGGGGCAGTCTCCTCTTCCATGCCCTCGTCCCAGGGGCAGCAGCCGATGACACGCTTGGCCCAGGCAACGATCTTGTCACCGAAGGCAGCGATCACGTAGATGGTTCCGGCCACGGCAGCCAAGACAGCCAGGACCTTCATAATGGAATTGAACGTTTTCATTTTGATTTCCTCCCATGGTAGGTTTGGACAGCTCGGGCACAGATCCCCGAGGTCAGACGTTTTGAAACTGGTTATAGTATAGCCAATCCCGCAGAAAAAAGCAAGTGGGGTTTCGGAAAGAATTGTAAACTCTCCACGAATTTTCTTGGTCAATTTTTTCAGAATGTCCGAACCAGGGCCAGGAGCATTTCCACGCACTTTTCCATATCCTCTACAGGGATATACTCAAATCGGCCGTGGTAGTTCTCTCCGCCGGTGCACAGGTTGGGGCAGGGCAAACCCTCGTAGGAGAGTCTGGCTCCGTCGGTGCCGCCCCGGACAGGAACGGACTTGGGCTCCATGCCCACAAGCTCCATGGCTTTTCTGGCCCGGTCCACAATATACATGCAGGGCTCGATCTTCTCCCGCATATTGTAATAGCTATCCTTCAGGGTCAGCTCCAGGGTGCCGGCACCGTACTTTCTGTTGATGTAGTCCCCGGCGGCGGCCATGAGGTCCTTCTTTTCCCGGAACTTCTTGCTGTCGTGGTCCCGGACGATGTAGCGCAGAACAGTCTTCTCTACCTCGCCCTGCATATCCGTCAGGTGGATAAAGCCCTCGTAGCCCTCTGTGTATTCCGGCTTCTGCTGGACAGGCAGCAGGCCGTCAAACTCCATGGCGACGCGCTGAGAATTCACCATCTTGTTCTTGGCGGAGCCCGGATGGATATTCAGCCCATGGACCGTCACCACGGCAGAGGCCGCATTAAAGTTCTCGTATTCCAGTTCTCCCAGTGTGCCGCCGTCGGCGGTATAGGCATAGTCCGCGCCGAAACCCTTCACGTCGAAGTGATCCGCCCCGGAGCCGATCTCCTCGTCCGGTGTAAAGCCGATCTTTACCGTGGCATGCTTGCCTCCCTCCGTCAGGAGCCGCTCTGCCGCGGTCAGGATTTCCGCCACACCGGCCTTGTCGTCGGCCCCCAGGAGGGTCGTGCCATCGGTGACAATCAGGTGCTTGCCTACGTTTCTGGCCAAGGACTCATATTCCTCCGCCTTCAGAAAGATGCCCTTCTCCTGGTTCAGGAGGATATCCCCTCCATCGTACTTGACGACTCTGGCCTTGATATTCTTGCCGGAGGCATCCGGAGCCGTATCCATGTGGGCGATCAGGCCGATGGTGGGCAGACTCTCGTCCCCGGGAACGGTGCCGTAAACATAGCCCATTTCGTCCATGTGGGCATCGGCAATGCCCATGGCCTTCATTTCCTCCGCCAGAGCAGCTCCCAGCACCTTCTGTCCCGGAGTAGAGGGGGTGGTGCCGGTGAATTCATCGGAGGTGGTCTCATAGCTTACATAGCGCAGGAAGCGCTCTACAACAGATTCCATACCTTGTTCCTTTCCTTTCTTGTAAAAACCCTCTCCTGGGAGAGGGTAGGAGAAGGCCGCCGCAGGTACGCGGCGGCCCGGAAGCTTTTTAACTTACTTTGCCTTGGCGGCGTTGACCAGCTCGGCAGTGTCCTGAGCGATCATCAGCTCTTCGTTGGTGGGAACCACCCAGACCTGGACCTTGGAGTCGGGAGTGGAGATCACCATCTCCTTGCCACGGCTCTTGTTCAGCTCGGGATCCAGCTTGACGCCCATGAAGCCCAGGTAGTCGCAGACCATGCCACGGACCAGGCCATCGTTCTCGCCTACACCGGCGGTGAAGGTCAGAACATCAATGCCGTTCAGAGCGGCGGCGTAAGCGCCAACGTACTTGGCCACTTCGTAAGCGAACTTCTCAAGAGCCAGCTTGCAATCCTCGTTGCCCTTGTCAGCACCGTCACCCAGGTCACGGAAGTCGGAGGACACGCCGGACAGAGCCAGCATACCGGACTTCTTGTTCAGCATGGTCAGGCAGTCGTCCACGCTCATATTGTACTTATTGCAGATGAACTGCACCACGCAGGCATCGATGTCGCCGGAACGGGTGCCCATAGGAACACCGGCAAGAGGGCTCAGGCCCATGGAAGTATCCATGCACTTGCCGTCCTTGATGGCGGACAGGGAGGAGCCGTTGCCCAGGTGGCAGTTGACCATCTTGAAGTTCTTCTTGCCAACCAGCTCCGCGGTGCGCTTGGCTACATACTTGTGGGAAGTGCCGTGGAAGCCGTAGCGGCGGATGTCGTCATTCTCGTAGTATTCCTTGGGAATGGCATAGCGGTAGGCCTTGGGGGGCATGGTCATGTGGAAAGCGGTATCGAAGACGGCGACCTGGGGAGTATTGGGCATGACCGCCTGGCAGGCACGGATGCCCATCAGGTTGGCGGGGTTGTGAAGGGGGCCCAGGGGGATGCACTTCTCGATGGCCTTGATGACCTCGTCGTCGATGATGCAGGAGTCGGAGAACTCCATGCCGCCATGGAGCACACGGTGGCCAACGGCATCGATCTCGTCAACGGACTTGATGACGCCGTCCACAGGATCTACCAGGATGTCCAGAACCGCGGCAATGGCCTCAGAATGGGTGGGCATGGGGATGTCCTTGACCACCTTCTTGTCGCCGACCTTGTGGGTCAGGCGGCCGTCGATGTAGATCCGCTCGCACAGGCCCTTGGCGGAAACTTCGCCGCTTTCGGGGTCCATGAGCTGGTACTTCAGGGAAGAACTACCGGCATTAATAATCAAAACGTTCATTGGAATCTCCTCCGGTTAAAAATAATGTTTTCTTTTTCATCGCGCTGTGATATGATAACGAGGATATTATATTCCATCTTTCCCGTTTTCTCAACCCCTAACAGGAAATTTTTTTCAAATTGGAGGAAAAACTTTGGCATCCGTCGGCATTATCTGTGAGTATAACCCCTTCCACCTGGGCCACGCCCGACAAATCAGTCTCATCCGGCAGCAATTCGGCCAGGATGCGGCCATCGTTTGCCTGATGAGCGGTTCCTTTGTCCAGCGGGGAGAACCTGCCATTTTTCCAAGACTGTCCCGGGCCCGGGCCGCTATGGTCTGCGGCGCCGACCTGGTACTGGAACTCCCGGCCTTAGGCAGCCTGTCCTCCGCCGAGGGCTTCGCCCGGACGGGGGTACGGTTTCTCTCCCCCATCTGCAATCATCTCTGCTTCGGCACCGAGTCCGGCACCGCCGAAGGGCTTACCGCCACGGCAGAGGCCCTGCTGCGTCCGGCATTTTCAGAAGCCCTCCGGGCTGCCCTTTCCACCGGTGTCAGCTTCCCCGCGGCGAGGCAGGCGGCCCTGGAGCAAATGGGGATGAAAGCCGACCTTCTGGTAAGGCCCAATGACATCCTGGGAGTAGAATACTGCAAGGCCATCCTGGAGCTGGAGAGCCCCCTCATCCCCTGCCCCATCCACCGCCCCGGAGACTACCACGCCGAAAAAGCGGACCCGGAGAACCCCTCCGCCACCGCCCTGCGCTGGGCGATCCTCGCTGGACAGCCCTGGGAAAGCTATCTGCCCCAAAAGGCGGCGGAATGCCTGGGCGGTTCCCCTGTCCACAGTCTGGCTGCCGGAGAGCGGGCGGTGCTCTACCGGCTGCGGACCATGGAGGAGGCCGACTTTGAAGCCCTCCCCTATGGCTCCGAAGGCCTGTGGCGGCGGCTGATGCGCGCTTGCCGGGAGGAAAGGGGCCTGGAGGATATTCTCACCGCTGTAAAGACCAAGCGCTATACCAGAACCCGGCTGAACCGGATGGTGCTGTGCGCCTTTCTGGGGATCACCCAGGAGGATTTCCGGTGTCCCCCGCCCTATGCCCGGATCCTGGCCTTCAACGACAGAGGCCGGAGTGTCCTCAAAGGTGCCAAGGAGACAGGGCTCTACCGCAACTTAGGCTGGGAGGACGGCTCCGGCTACTGCGCGAAGGAACAGCGCTGGGAAGACCTGTATGCGCTCTTCCGGGTAGATGGACCCGGGAGGCCAAGGCAGAAAGAGCGGACGCTGATAAACCCCTGCCATCCCTTGGAGGTAGGTGTCCCGGCGGCGGATACGGGGCGGTAGGCACCCAGATAGGACCCTCTCCCAGGAGAGGGTTTTTTCTTACGAAAAAGAAAGGCAATTTTTGCAGATCCATGCTATACTGTACTTATAAAAGAGGAGGTATTCCCATGAACAGCCGAATTCTGATCATCGAAGATGACCGTTATCTCTCCCAGGGTCTCCTGGAGCTCATGGGGAAGAACGGCTATGCCGCCCAGGCGGCAGACTGCGTGGCATCGGCCCAGGCAGCGCTGAAGGACACGCCCTTTGATCTTTTGATCCTGGACGTGACCCTGCCGGACGGCAACGGGGTCACATTCTGCCAGGAACTGCGCGCCTCCGGAAACCGGACCCCTATTCTGTTTCTCACCGCCCGGGACGAGGAATTTGACATCGTCCGGGGGCTGGATGCCGGGGGCAACGACTACGTGACCAAGCCCTTCCGGATCCAGGAGCTATTAAGCCGCATCCGGGTGCTGCTGCGGCGGGACGGGGAACTGCCCTTCCGGGCAGGGTCCCTGGAAATCCACCGGAGCCGCATGAGCGTCACCCGGGACGGGACCGCCCTGCCCCTGACCCCCACGGAGTTCCGGCTGCTGCTGTCCCTGCTGGACCAGAAGGGCGTGGTGACCCGGGATGTCCTTCTGGGCGCTCTGTGGGACTGCGGTGGAAATTATGTAGATGACAACACTCTCTCCGTCCACATGAGCCGCCTGCGGGAGAAAATCGGGAAAGAACATATTGTGACCCTTCGGGGGGTGGGCTACCAATGGAAGGACTGACCTTTTTCTTATTCGCCCTCTGCGCCATTCTGCTCTATAAGCTGCTGTGCCAGAGGAAAGCCCTCCGCCAGCTGACCCAGCAGACAGACCGGTTTCTGGAGGGCGGTGAGGCTTTGTCCGTCTCTTTAAAGGAGGATGACCTGGCCGCCCTGCAAAACAGCCTCTCCCGGCTCCAGAACCGGCTGCTGCTCTCCCAGGAGCAGACCCGGCTGGAGGCAAAGCGGAGCACCCGGCTGCTGACGGACATCTCCCACCAGCTAAAAACGCCCCTGAGCTCTCTGCGGCTCTTTGTGGAGATGGATGGTGGGGACCACCTGGAGGAGGAAGTGAAGCTGCTGGACAAGCTGCAAACTCTGGTCTGCTCCCTGCTGCGGCTGGAGCGGCTCTGCGCCGACGGCTACGCTTTTCAATTCGCTCCACAGGATCTCAGGGGCCTTGTGGAGGCCTGCTGGGCATCCTTGGAGCCCATGTACCCGGAGAAGGACTTCCGGGTCACCGGCTCCGCCAACATCTACTGCGACAAGACCTGGATGGCCGAGGCCGTCACCAATCTTCTGAAAAACGCCTGCGAGCACACACCGCCCACAGGGCAAATTCACGTCACCCTCCAGGAGACGGTCCAGGAGGTCCGCTGCGCCGTCTCGGACAACGGCGGCGGCGTGGAGGAGGCAGATCTGCCCCTGATCTTTGAGCGGTTCTACCAGGCCAAGGGCCGGGAAACCACGGGCATTGGTATCGGCCTTTCCATCGTCAAAGAGATCATCTGGCGGCATCACGGCCAGATCACCGCCCGGAACACCCGGGATGGGCTGGAATTTGCCATGTATTTCCCCAAGCTGGATTCCATTCTTTCGAAATCGTAAGGGCAGCGTCAGGCAAATGTAAGGTGGGCTTGATACAATGTTTTTGAGCCCGTAGGGGCATACCAATACGAGGAGCGTGACGAACTATGACAATCTGTGAAACCCAAAACCTCCGCCGCTATTACGGTCACGGCGAGGAGGCCGTGAAGGCTGTGGACGGCGTGTCCTTCTCCATCACCCAGGGGAGCTTCACGGCCATCACCGGGCCCAGCGGCTCCGGAAAATCCACACTGCTGCACCTTTTGGGCGGGCTGGACCGGCCTATGGAGGGCAAGGTGCTCTTCCGGGGCAAGGACCTCTACACCAACCGGGAGGACGCCCTGTCCATCCTCCGGCGGCGGCAGTTCAGCTTCGTCTTCCAGAGCTACAACCTGGTCCGGGAGCTGACGGGCTACGAAAATATGGTCCTGCCCCTGATGCTGGACAAACGGAAGCCGGACGAGGCCTACCTGAACCGGCTCATCGACATTCTGGGCATCCGGGAGCGCCTGGATCACCTGCCCGGGGCCATGTCCGGGGGCCAGCAGCAGCGCTTCGCCATTGCAAGAGCTCTGGCCAACAAACCGGAAATTCTCTTCGCTGACGAGCCCACCGGCAACCTGGACGGCCAGACCGGCCGGCTGGTGGTGGACCTGCTGCGGGAGCTGAACCGGGAACTGGGAGTGACCCTGGTCCTCGTGACCCACGACCTGGGGGTTGCCGAACAGGCGGAGCGCATTCTCCACCTGACCGATGGAAAGATCGTAAGAGACTCCGGTGAGGCGACAATATGAAAGGGCTCACCATGAACCGTCTGGCCCTGGCGGGCCTCCGGGCCAACCGGAAGGAATACCGGCAGATGGCATTGGGTATTTTTCTGGCGGTGTTTCTGGCGGTGGGGACGGCGCTGGGGATCTGGGCCATGTGGGAGAAGAAGACGGAGACCAAGCTCCTTCGCTTCGGCAAGGCCGACGGATTCCTCTTCGGCGCTTTGCACCTGGAGCCGGATGCTCTGGAACGCACCGGCCTGATTTCCAAAATCGGCAGGATCTCCGTTCTGGGCACCGTGGATGGGCACCCCTTCGGCTATTACGACCAAGAGGCAGAAGACCTGCTTTGCCGCCAATTTCTCTCCGGGCGAATGCCGCAAGACGAAAGGGAAATCGCCCTGGAGGAGGCTGCCCTGAATGCCATTTGCCCAGGTGCGGCCCTGGGGGATCTGGTCACCTTGGTTCTGACCTCCCGCTCCGGTCAAAGTCAGGAACACAGTTTCACCCTGGCAGGCATTTTGCGCAGTCCCTATACCTCTGACGCAAACATCGACTGGACCCTCCAGGATGCCATTCCTGCCTATGCCATCGGTCTGCCTCAAATTCTCGTTTGCGCCAATGCTGACCCATTTCAGGGCGATTCCCCTGTTCGGCAATTCGTGTTCACCTTTTCCGAGTCGGGAACTCTGGACCTGCTTCATGCCCGTTTCCCCGCCTCCAGTCTGCTGGGCGTAGACACCTTGGGTTCTACCTACGTTCCGGAGCGCATCTTTTCCTCTGCCCCCTCCATTTTCCGCCTGGAATACACCGCCCCGGTGCTGTCCGCCGGTGGGGCCCTACTGCTGGCGGCCATGATCGGCATTTTCGATGCCGCCTCCGGCCAGTTTGCCCGGAAGGAGAAGCAATACCGGCTCCTGCGGGCGGTTGGGGCTACCCGCCGTCAGATCGTCGCTGTCAGCCGCCGGGAGGCTATGCTCCTGGCTCTGGTGCTGGCCCCCGGAGCAGCGCTGTGCGCCGTGGGGTTTGTGAAGCTGTGCTGTGTACTTCTGCCGGAGGATGCCGCTTTTGCCCTGCCTGGCTCCCTGCTTCTGGGCAGCCTGGTCCTTTCCTTTGTACTGGTGTGGGCTGCCGCCTCTCTGCCTGTCCTCTGGTCCTTCCGGGGCGGCGTGCTGGAAGAAAAAGCGCCTCCTAAAAAGAAGATATACCGTACCTCCTCCAAAAGCTTTTCCCCCGCCCGGCTCCTGGCCTGGCGGAATCTCAGGAGCCAGCCCTTCCGAACCATCGGCTGTATTATCCTGGTGGTGCTGCTGAACGTGACCACAGTGCTGCTGGGTGTCACCTCCTTGGAGAGTCTGGATTCCGCAAGCACCCTGTGGGATACCCAGGCCTTCGTGGCAGTGCAGCGCTCCCCCGGTTCCTATGACGGCATTGGGGATCAGGAAGTAGAAGCTCTGGGGGCCCTCCCCGGGGTATCGTCAGTCCATATCCGCCGCTGCGCCAAGACCTATGGGCTGACGGATCGCGTAGGGACCTATTACCCAAAACTCGGCTTGAACAATTTTCATCTCCGGGCTTATCATCCGGAAATTACCTATGACCAGGAAGACCTGTCTGTCGGCCATTCCGCAGCTATGTGGCAGGAATGGCAAAAAAAGATTCAGTCCATCCTCAATACGGACCAAATCGTCATCAACACCTATCTTCTGACTGTGGAGGACATTTCCTTCTTTAGCCCCTACCTGCTGGAGGGGACCATTGACGAAGCTGCCATCAACAGCGGCCAGGCGATCCTTGTCTACGCCCCGGATTACCATATCGAGCGCAGCCGCTATGGCCGCAGCGTGTCCACGAACCCTTCGCAGCAGAAGACAGACAGGAATATCGAATTCGTCAAAAACGACCAGTTCCTTCTGGGCTCCACCCAGGCTCTGGCCCAAGTGGACCCGGACCCAGATAGCTACGTTCCCTTTGCCAAAAAGGGGCAGGAAACCAAGGTTTCCACGGCCAGCGCCGAGATCTGCGGCATCGTTGGGCCCTTTCAGACGAACTTCTGGTTCACTTGGGACACTCCCTCCATCATCACCACCGTACAAGGGGCCCAAAACCTGGGACTGGACACCGGGGCCGTGGAGCACCTGACCATTGAGCTGGACGGCACCGTGCCGGACAGTGTTTTGGAGCCCCAGATCAGCGGCATCCTGGGTAAGGATGATTACAGCCTGATCAACAACGTTGCCCGGCTCCGGGATATCCGCAGAAACTACACTGCCACGCTGCTGTTCCTCGGCAGCCTGTTCCTGGCCTTTCTGGCTTGCACCGTAACCCTTCTCCGGGGCAGCCGCATCCGGGATATCCAGGCCAAGGCGGACACCATCCATATTCTCTGGTCCCTGGGCTGCGAAGGCAAGGACCTGGCCGCCATCTGGCGGCGGGAGATCCTCTATGTCTTCCTTGTGGGGCTGCTCACCTCCATTGCGGTGGAACTGCTGCTGATGAGACCCACTGTTTTCTGGGGCCTCAAAGATTACCTGTTTTTCAGCGGCATTTCCAGCATCCTGGGGGCTGGGCTGTGCCTGATTGGGATAAAACATACTCTTCAACAATGCATGGAGATGGAAAAATAAGGATTTGGTAACCCCCGCCGGAGGAAGCCTTCCCCTCCGGGGAAGGTCAGAGTGTCGACAAACCCCAGTTCTGCATCAAGCAAAACTGGGGTTTGTTCTGA
>OIZO01000593.1_pt1 | contig 22959 bp, 21 predicted proteins | sample 1588551 | NCBI WGS metagenome assembly OIZO01 (sample SAMN03283271) | human gut metagenome | biome: human-associated habitat; material: feces | host: Homo sapiens | place: Peru | collected 2012 | reverse complement strand
CAGTTTTGCCAATGCTAATTCAAGATTATCTGGACATTTGTGATCCGGTGCTGACTTTTGACAGATTTATGGGAGAAATCGAACTGGAGAAATATCTGAAAAATATTCCGCAACATTATACAGGAAGATTCAGATATGACCCGGTCAGCATGCTGAAAACAGTTTTGTTTGGATTCATGACGAATGGCTATATATCATTGCGTGAACTGGAGGATCAGTGTAAAGTCAATCTCCGCTTCATGTATCTTATGGATCATCAAGCACCTTCTTACCGCACTTTCGGCTACTTCATCAACGAAGTACTTGCTGATTCCATTGAAGAAATATTTCAAGATATAAACAAAAAAATCTTCGAGACAGAGCATGTGGATCTTCAACATCTATACATTGATGGATCCAAGTTTGAAGCAAATGCGAATAAATACTCCTGGGTATGGAAAAAAGCAACCGAAAAATCCAGATACCGGCTCTTTGGTAAGATTTCTACACTCTTTGAGGAAATCAATGAGGAACTTTCATGTACGGGTATGAAACTTTGTATCAATAGTGAGTACGCACTAGAGTATCTGAAGGAAGCTGCTGAACAGTATGCAGAAGTCTGGCAGATTAATGAAGCAATGTTTGTTCATGGCAGGGGACATCGCAAAACTACACAACAACGTCATTATGAGAAACTCAAAGAGTATGCTGCTAAGTTGGAAGAATACGTGGAAAAAATCAAAATCTGTGGAGAAGACCGCAACAGCTACTCAAAAACAGATCATTCAGCCACTTTTATGCGAATCAAGACAGACTACATGGGAAATGACCAGTTGCTTCCAGCTTATAATGTACAGGTCGGTGTTGCAGATGAATATATTGCTGTTGTTGATGTAAATCAGTATCGCTCAGATATGGATTGTTTTATTCCATTAATGAACAAGTTTTATACTACATATGGCTTCTATCCGAAGTACCCAGTAGCAGATGCCGGATATGGTTCTTACAATAATTACATCTTCTGTGAGCAACATGGAATGGAAAAATATATGAAGTTTCCCATGTTCAAGAAAGAGACTACTGACAAGAAGTATCATGAAGATCCATTTCGTGCAGTAAATTTTCCAATCGGGGAAGACGGAATCATGCGTTGCCCAAACGGGAAAAACTTTTATCTTCAGTATCGAAAAAATGTAAAAGGGAACAAATATGGGCGTCAGGAAGAAGTGTATCAGTGTGAAGATTGCTCCGGCTGTCCATACGCAGAACAATGTAAAAAGACAGACAAAAACCGTACTGTACGGATCAACCGCGAACTTACAGCGATGCATCAGGAAGTGATAGAAAATCTCGAAAGTATCCAGGGAGCACTTCTAAGGATGAACAGATCCATCCAGGCAGAAGGTACATTTGGCATCATAAAAAACGACCGTTGGTACAAAAGGATTGTCCGAAGAGGAATAAAATCTGTCCTGCTTGAAGTATTTCTCGTTTCTATTGGACACAATCTTTATAAATATCACAACAAACAGAAAAAAGCAGTAACTGCCGCATAGGATTCCATAATAACTTTTCTTATGGGGTAAGGGGAGTTATACACTTTTTTATAAAATATAACAACTGTTGCATCCAAAAACAAAAGGACGCATGAAAAAACTTTGTTTTTTCACACGCCCATTGACATGGTCGCATATTTGTGAGCTGATAAAGATTGATGATGAATTAGAAAGAAGTTTTTACGAAAAAGAATGTTATAAGGAAAAGTGGGATGTAAGAACACTCAGGCGACAGATGGATTCCGCTTTGTTTCTTAGATTAGCTACAAGCAGAGATAAAGAGGGAATTCTGGCACTTGCCAGAGAGGGAATTACTTATGACAAGCCAGAGGATGTTATCAAGGATACTTACACATTAGAATTTTTGGGACTTCCGGAGAAAGAGCGTTATAGTGAGGAAGACTTGGAGCAGAAAATAATAGATAATCTCCAAAAATTCTTGTTGGAATTAGGAAAAGGATTTACCTTTGTGGGCAGGCAGTATCCCTTAACTGTAAACAATATTCATTACCATGTGGACTTGGTATTTTACCACAGAATTTTGAAATGCTTTGTGCTGATTGATTTAAAGAAAAATTCCGTCCAGCATATAGACATCGGTCAGATGAATATGTATATGGGGTATTTCGCAAAAGAAGAAAATATGGCAGATGATAACCCACCGATTGGCATTATCCTGAGTCATAACAAAGATGAACTGCTTGTAGAATATGCAACTTACGGTATGGACATCAATTTATTTGTTTCAAAATATGAATTGTATCTGCCAAATCGCAATGAACTCCAAAAATTAGTGAACAATATTTTAGAGAAGGATACAGAAAAGAAAGAAGAGTAATAAAAAAGCAATCTAAGAAAGATGCAAATTGAATAGGCATATCGAAAAAGACAATCAGAGATGGTTGTCTTTTTTGCGTGGAAAAAAGAAAGGACAATCGAATTATGGCATATAAAAATACAGTTTACATGAGTGAAAAGCAAAAAGTCAAAGAGATTACGGATAAGCTGGAAGCTGGTTTGAAAGAGCTTTTTGAGAGTGAAAAATATAAAAGCTATCTCAGTACCATGTCAAAATTTCATAATTACAGTTTTAATAATACGCTGCTGATTGCCATGCAGAAGCCGGAAGCTACGCTGGTGGCAGGTTATCAGGCGTGGCAGAAGAACTTTGAGCGGCACGTCAATAAAGGAGAAAAGGCAATCCGTATTCTTGCACCAGCTCCTTATAAAATCAAAGAGGAACGTGATAAGTTAGACCCTGTAACGGGAGAAATGATGTTTGATGAAAACGGTATGCCGCAGAAAGAGGAAACAGAGGTTACCATTCCTGCCTTTCGTGCGGTATCTGTTTTTGATGTATCGCAGACGGATGGCAAGCCTATTCCGGAACTGGAAGTGAATGAGCTGTTATCTACGGTGGAGGGATATGAGGATTTTGTCCAGGCGCTTATGAATATTTCTCCTGTTCCGATTGCATTTGAAGATATTCCCAGCGATTCCAAAGGGTATTTCAGTACAGCAGAAAAACGGATTGCTGTTCAGGAAAATATGAGCGAAAGCCAGACTTTGAAAACAATGGTGCATGAGGTGGCTCATTCCATGCTGCATGATAAAGAAGTTAATCAGAGCATGGATAGTCCGGTAAAGGACAGGAATACAAAGGAAGTGGAAGCGGAGAGTGTGGCTTTTACAGTGTGCCAGCATTTCGGTATAGATACATCCGATTATTCCTTTGGATATATCGCAGGCTGGAGCAGCGGTAGGAATATGAAAGAGCTGAAATCTTCCCTTGATACAATCCGAAAGACAGCTTCAGAACTGATTACAGGCATTGAGGGGGCAATGCAGGAGCTTCAGTTTAACCGGGAGATGGAGCAGGAACATGGAAAGGAAAGCATTCTGCTGGTACATAACGAGGATTTTTCAGAATACAATCTTGTCAGTGTCCGTGGAATGGACAGTGCAGAACTTATATCCGCTCTTTCTACCATGAATGAAGAGGATAAATCGAATATATCATCTTATCTTGAAAGCAAAGGAGCATGGACTACCGAACTTGCTGACGAGCAGACGGAAGAAGCGGAGGAATATCATATTGATGTCCGCTATAACATGGATACAGACGAGCTTATTGATGTAAAGGAAAGAATGGAACAACCCATTGATACCAATTTATCTGTCATGGGGCAGGCAGAACAACTTATCAATCAGTTGGAAGCAGAAAAAAATATTTTCACGTCTGAGGAATGAAATCTGATTGTAAATTATGCCTATAAACTTGATGATATGAATAAAACAAGGGAACTTGCAGAGAAACTGGCATATAGGGAGCAGTATGCCCAACAGGATGTGGCATTGACCATAATTGATGCAAAGGCGGAGATTGATGCCCTGCCTGATCCGATGATTGGTTTGTCGGAAATGCGGGAATATGGCTATCAGTGGAAGGAAATGCTGCCATTGACAAAGGAGAAAGCAGAGGAATTATTTGAACAGGATTTGCCTGTATATCTGCTTCATACTGACGGTGCGGAATCATTGGCAGAGAGCAGAGGACAGATAGAAAAGCATGAAGGTATCTTTGGAATCGAAAAGAAAGATTGGGAACGGGAAAATGAGTTTCGTTTTATGATGGCAGAGCTGGAGGAGAGTGCCGCTGAAAAGGAAGAACAGCTTTTGCACAGCACAGAGGATATGTACGGAATTTACCAGTTAAAGCATAAACCGGAGCTTCGGCATCTTCGCTTTGAGGGAATTGAATCACTAAAACGTATGGGTATTACAAAATATAATTTTGATGCGATTAAGCTGGAAAACTATCTGCCAATATATGTAGGCGGGCTTTCTGAACTTGAAAGGCAGACACAGGGGGCAACCTTAGAAGCAATCTTCCAGAAATTTAATATTGACCGTCCGGAGGATTTTAAAGGACATTCATTATCTGTCAGCGATATAGTAGTGCTGCATCAGGACGGGAAAAATTCAGCTCATTTTGTGGATTCCTTTGGATTTACGGAATTGCCGGATTTTTTGCGGGAGCAGATACCGGAAAAAGAAGAAGTGCAGGACACTTCTGGACACAATGTCCAAAAGCCGGAACCGGAAATAGATGGAGATGAAATCATTGATCTTGGCGATGAAGCGGAACAGGTGCTTGCGGAAATGAAAAAAACTTTGGAAAGTGAGCAGGAAACAGAACTGGCTTTTTCCATTGCAGACCGTTATATTAGCATTCAGGAAGTGGAGGGCGGTTATGACTATTCCATTATGGGAGCTGATTATAAGGAGATTGACGGAGGTATTTATGATAATCCTGATGTGACGATAAGGGAAGCCTTGCATGATATTTTAGAGGATTTGAAGTCACAGCCGGATTACAATGGTGCGAAAGGAAATATCCAAAGAGAAGATGAACTGATACCGATAGACTATGATGGATTGATAGAAAAAGCAGAGGAAGCAAACCGCATTATTCCGGAGAAGACACCAAGCAGTGTGGTGGCAGATTTTAAGGCAAAGACGAATGAATTGTTCCATGACATCAGTGAAATGAATCCAGCGGAGATAGAGGAAACCATAAAATGCCATGTGCAGGCAAAGATTGATGAGTACGACATAGATGCGGTTATCGTTGATGTTGCGGTGGTGGGAAGTCGATGCAGGGGACTGGAACAGGAAGAATCAGACCTTGATGTGGTAGTAGAATTATCTACAAATGAAAGAGAAGATGATTTGTTTAACGCTTTTAATGAGGATGGGCTGCACATAGGGGCTGTGAAAGTGGATATTAACCCAATTACTTCACAGCGTACCGGAACGCTGGAAACTTACCTGCCGCAGGTGGAAAATTATCTTACGAGTATCAGAGCCGCAAGGAAACAGGAGGCAGCACAGAAGATGCAGCAGACTTCTGGACACAATGTCCAAAGGTCAGAAAAAGAAATTGAAGTGACTTTGACTGTGGCAGAGTGCGGAGAGTTTCATAATCTGGGCGAATTTTATGAGAATATTCCTACTGTGGAGGAAGCGATTGCAATCTGGAAACAGATACCGCCGGAACGAATGAATGGTATCCCGGCAATCGGTATTCACGTTCACAGATCGGGCGAAGAAAACTATATGGATGACGAGATTGACTTATTTTCCGGAAAACGGATTGATTTGGAGATTTTGGATCACATACCGAGTATCAAGAACGAACCGAAAGCTATGGAAGTAGTTACAGAGTTAGTAGCGAAACTGCCGGATATGGAGATTGACGGTGTCATGTCAGAAGAAATGGAAGCAAGGGTATGGGAAATGCGCATGCCTGATTTAACACCTGCAGAACAGCTTGCAGTAACATTTGACCGTCTTTCTTATGATTATGATACGGTTCTGTACCGTGACAGTATTTGTACCATGACGGAAAATGTGTCAGAACTGGCAGAAAGAATCAAGCAGGGGGATAGTGAGCATTTAGCTGACTGGCTGAAGGAAATTATTTCGGAGGGAGCTGTGCCGGAGGAAACGGAACGGGCAAAGGAGCTTCTGGAAAAGCTGGCAGAGTATAAGCCCCTTGCGAAGATTGAGGAACTGGAAGAACAGAATTATAACATGATTGACAATGTGCTGAATAATGGTGTGGAAAAATGGCAGGAAAAGGCTGCAAGAAATGTACAAAATCAATCTGCTGCAAGGACATCTTTGAAAGTTCGTCTTGCGGAAAAGAAGATTCAGATAGGAGGAAAAATAGATGCAGGAAAAGATAACAATAAAAAACATCAGAGAGATATATGATGTAATAATGAGTGAGGTTTTATGTATGCTTTTAAGGCATATTTTTTCAATATATTGTTTGCATTGTATATAAATGATATAATATTTGTATTCATGAATTCTTAGTATAATAAAGGGAGGACATTTATGGAACTTCGTGTTTTACAATATTTCCTTGCAGTTGTCAGGGAAGAAAATATATCACGGGCAGCAGAATCACTTCATGTAACCCAGCCCACATTAAGTCGCCAAATGACACAATTGGAAGAAGAACTTGGTACGCCACTTTTTATTCGGGGAAAACATTTAACTCTGACCGATGCAGGAGTAATGCTTCGCCGACGTGCAGAAGAGGTAGTCAGTCTTATGAATAAAATTGAAAGCGAGTTTGAGGAACAGAATGAAGTGGGCGGCATTATTTCTATCGGCAGTGGCGGTTTAATTGCAACTCAATGTCTGCTTCCGGTTATGCAGAGCTTTCGCGAGAAATATCCAAAGGTGCAGTTTCAGTTTTATACTAACAGTGCAGAATATGTGAAGGAACGGTTGGATCAAGGATTGCTTGACTTTGGATTTTTGTTAGAGCCAATAGATGTTACCAAGTTTGACTATATCCGTATGCAGGAAAAAGAACGTTGGGGACTTCTTATGCCGGCAAATCATCCCCTTGCAAAAAATGATTATATCTCAAGAAACGACTTGTTTTCTATTTCTTTAATTACTTCTGATCGCCTTTCCATACAGAAAGAGTTAGAAAACTGGCTTGAGGATGATTTTTACAAGCTGGACATATTTGCTACCTATAACATTATTACGAATGTAGCTATGTTGGTAAACGGAGGTGTGGCTTCTGCATTAACTATTGAAGGTGCAGTAAATTTATTTGAAAGTCATCAAGTAGTTTTTAAGCCACTTTATCCCGAATTATCTATGACTTCTGTGCTTGCGTGGAAAAAGTTTCAACCGAATTTTGGCGCGGCAGGAAAATTTTTAGAATACTTTAAAAGTATGCGGTAATAGATAGGTTACATTTTTTAAAGAAAGTGAACCAATTTGAAATTACTATCAGAAAGCCTACTAATAAAAAGTCAAGTACTTTTTGAAGAAATTTAAGAATTGAAAAATAGGCACAAGAAATAGGCTACCCAAAACGGCTAGCTTAACGGAGGTGATAATCGTTTGATATTTAAGACTCTTCGATTTGAGATTGCTCTAAGTTGCGTAAGCACTCCTTAACCTTACCATAGTAGATTCGTAAGAATTTATTGGCACCAGCAGTCATGTAAACAAGGTATGGTTTTCCTTCAGCACGTTTTCTATCAAGGAACTGATAGACAGGTTCGTTTACAGGCTTGTTTTGAAGGTATGTGGACATCACTTGAAAAAGGGTCTTCCTAAGCCTTGTAGAACCGTTCTTTGAAGCACGGTTGCTACGTTGCTTGAATTGTCCAGATTCATTTACACCAGGATCAACACCGGCAAATGCAGTGATAGCCTCTCGATGTGTAAAACGAGATACATCCCCGATTTCAGCAATCAACTGAGGCCCATAGGTTTCACCAACACCGTACATGCTCATTACGGTTTCGTATTCGGGCAGTGTAGAAGCAAGTTCATTCATTTCTTTACGAATGATTTCGATGTGTTCCGATGCCAAACGCAACTGTTGAATGCTTTGCTGAATAAGGAGTTTGTAAGATTTTTCCTTTGGGAACACTGCAACAAGTTGTTTGGATTCCTCGAATAGTAAGGCTGGCTTATTTTTCTGGTAGTTATAATGATGCTTCTTGCAGAATGCTTCATAGCGTTCCGTAAAGGCTTTTAGCCCAATTTTGCGGACACAATCAACATGCCAAAAAGAATAGGCATAATCAACCCACTTTTCACTACCATCGTCTCTAGTGGGGCTGTCGAAGAGTTTGTTCACACCAGGATAAGTATTATCTAGGAGTGAAATAAGATTGGTTTTGGCAGCAACTTTCTGTTTCATGAAGAAAGTGAACTGCGAATTTAGTGTTTTAAGTTGTTCTCTTATAGTATCCATACTTGAATATTCACGCAGTTCTGCCCAGTTGTCAAGAGCATACTTAGCGATTTTTCTCGCATCAGCGGGATCTGATTTTACTTTACGGAGTGTATTTTGTTTTTGACCCTTAATCAGTTTTGGATTGACGGCAGAGATAAAGATACCTGCTTCAGATAAAGATTTGACAACAGGCTCGTGATAACGACCTGTACATTCAATGACGGCTCTGGTTTCACCCTCCAGAGACTTGAGATAGGTTACAAGGGTGTTCAGCTCATCAGATGTATGTAGGACATCAAAGGGTTTGCGAATAACAACTCCTGCGGGCTGAATGATAGTGATGGTGCTTTTGAGTTTAGAAGCATCAATTCCGACTGCGTTGTACATAAAGGTTTCCTCCATAAGTTGAAATTGTATGGTATCCAGCATTCCTCATTGCTTATTCAATCTCCTGGGGTCTCAATCGGACGTGCACATAGCAGTCCCACCTACATAAATCGAACGGCTGTAATGATAAGCTGGCTGACAGGCTTTCTGGCGGACGCCCAATGGTCCAAGGAGAAATAGGTCAGACCGATACTTATCTATCTTACAGCTTTAGCAACAAGAGGGAAACATCCTAACTGGCTGTTAGGTGGTGTATTCCCTACAACTTATATATTAGGAGGATGAAGAGAAAAATGCTTTTATTTCAGCAAGTAGAAGAACTGGCGCATTCACATACAGATGCCAGACATGTCATAGGAGAATTTTTATTAAAAGAAAAAAGTAACATAAAAAAATATACAATGCAGGAAATAGCAGAAAAAACGTATACCTCAAAGTCATCTTTAGTGCGTTTTGCAAAGGCGCTTGGATTCCAGGGCTGGAAAGACTTCATAGAAAAATTCCTAAATGACACCTATTATGAAGAAAGCCACTATACGGATATCGATCCTAATTTCCCGATAGAAGAAGGAGAAAGCACAAAGGATATAGTTTATAAGATAAGTAACCTTATGGTGGAAAGCATTCTGGATACTACAGATCAATTAAATTTGAAAGAAATAGATAAAGCTGTAGATTTTATGACAGAAGCAAATCAGATAGCTCTATTAGGACAGTCGCCAAATACATATCTGGGAAATTTGTTCAGAAGAAAAATGATGTCAATCGGGAAGAATGTATTATTATCTTCGGGATGGGATCAGGGTCTGCTGGCACGAACTCTTCATAAAGATGATTGTGCTATTTTAATATCCTATTCTGGAAATAATGAGAATAGAGCTCCAATGAATTTTATACCAATGCTGCAAGAAAAAGAAGTGTCTATTGTAGCAATTACTGGTTTGGGAAATAATTTTCTTCGTAGAAATGCAGACTGCGTTTTGTCTATGTCATCGAGAGAAAGATTATATACAAAAATCGGTACTTTTTCTACAGAAGAATCAATAGCATTCATTTTAAATACTTTATATGCCTGTTATTTTGTGAAAAATTATCAATCAAATCTGTGCTATAAAATAGACGCATCAAAACATTTGGAAAAAAGATATTCAAGATATGCAGATATTAGAGAAGAGACGGAAGAACCTGCAAAGCCAATATTATAAAAAGCAAGCCATTCTGTTTCATGTTGTTTTATCTAAGAGGAGATTCAGGGAGGGATTTGTGAAATACTACGGTACAGATGATATAGAAAAAAAATTCAGATTTGATATGATTTTTATAGAGACAGGGTAAAGCGCAGGTGCACATGGGCTGAACTAGTTCATAACAAATATGAATAAAGGAGAAGGGTATAATGAGTAAAAAATATGAACAGCTTGCTCATGACATTGTAGAAAAGATCGGTGGTAATGAAAATATTGATTCACTGCATCACTGCCAGACTCGATTGCGTTTTAAGCTTATTGATGACAAGAAAGCAGATATAGAAGCAATTTCAAAGATGAACGGGGTTGCAAAAGCTTTACTTCAGGGCGGAATGTTTCAGGTTGTAATTGGTATGGATGTAGCAGAGTGTTATGAGGAAGTGATAAAGCTTCTTACACCAAATGCAGAGCGTACATCTGAGGATTTACCGAAAAAGAAAAAACTTTTTGATCTTATAACTGATTTTATCTCCAGTATTTTTTCGCCAATCGTTCCTGCTTTGGCAGGAGCTGGTATGATCAAAGCGCTGTTAGCTCTGCTGTCTGCATTCAGCTTAATTGATAAGAGTGGACAGACTTACATATTGTTGAACATGTTTGGAGATGCAACCTTTGCGTTTATGCCAATTTTATTAGCATATACAAGTGCACAGAAATTGAAATGTAATCCCATTCTTGCAGCAGTGACCGCAGGAATTATGTGTCATTCTGTATGGACAGGGCTTGTAAGTGCAGGAGAGGCGGTATCATTTTTCGGGATTCCTTTTTATTTAGTGCGTTATACAAATTCGGTTATACCAATCGTACTCGTAGTGCTGGTTCAGGCTCCGATTGAAAAATGGCTGAATAAAATTATGCCAAAACCAATCCGTTTAGTATTTGTACCTATGATTGAATTTATCGTAATGGGAACATTAGCATTATCCATTCTGGGTCCGTTGGGAGATTACCTTGGAATCGGAATGACGGCAATTTTTGCATTTCTAAGTGAGAAGGTAAGCTGGTTAGAAGCGATGCTGATGGGAGGACTTTATTCTCCGCTTGTTATATTTGGATTACATCACGGATTGGCACCATTAGGAACCATGCAGATGTCCTCTATGGGATACGATGGAATTTTTGGTCCGGGAGTGTTGTGTGCAAATATTGGACAGGGAACATCCTCTTTTGTAGTAGGACTGATGAGTAAAAACAGGGAAACAAGGCAGATAGGAATTTCAGCTGGAATCACAGGACTTATGGGAACCACAGAACCGGCTTTATATGGTATCAATCTTCCCAAAAAATATCCCCTGATCGCTGGAGCCATTGGTGGTGCCTGTGGTGGTTTGATAGCAGGATTGACACATACACACCGTTTTGCAACAGGCTCTTCCGGGTTGCCGGCAGTTGTCATGTATCTTGGAGATGGAACAACCAGATTCTTTCTCAATATTACCATTGCATTGGCTGTTGATATTGTAGTAACCGCAGTAGTGACATTTATTCTGTTTAAGCGTTTTGAAAAGAAAGAAGAGAGCCAGACGAAGAGAATCTTAAAAAATGTGAAAAGTGAAAATGAATCGAGAAGCGTTCAGGCACCTATAACAGGGGAAATAGTAGGAATGGAAGAAATTCCAGATGAAACTTTTGCTTCTGGTGTGCTTGGTAAAGGAGTGGGAATAAAACCGGAGGCAGAAATAATTACATCCCCATTTGCAGGCGAAATCAGCACGGTTGCGGAAACAGGTCATGCAATTGGTATTACTTCAAAAGATGGAATGGAACTATTGATTCATATCGGGATTGATACAGTAAATATGAACGGGCAAGGATTTCAACCTAAAGTAAAAACAGGGGATCAGGTAGTAAGTGGACAGGAATTATTGGAATTTGACCGTGGTGCTATAAAAAAAGCAGGATATTCAGATATTGTTGTTATTATGCTGCTCAATGCTGATGAATTCCCAGATACAGAATTCATTTCGAATCAAAAGGTAGATGCAGGCGCACAGATTATAAATATAGTTTCGTAAAGGAGAAGATATAATGATTCAGAAAAAATTTCCGGCTGACTTTTTATGGGGCGGTGCAACATCCGCCCATCAATATGAAGGCGGCATAGCAGATGGGACAAGAGGTTTATCCGTTCCGGATATGATGACTGGAGGCAGTCGTACAGAACCACGCTATATTACAGATACTATTCTGTCGGAGTGTTATTATCCGAGTCATCAGGCAGTCGATTTTTATTGCAGATATAAAGAAGACATTGCACTTTACGGGGAAATGGGATTTAAAGTATTCCGTATGAGTATCAACTGGGCAAGACTTTTTCCGACAGGGGAAGAACAGAGTCCCAGTAAGGACGGAATAGAATTTTATCACAATGTTTTTGCAGAATGTAAAAAATATAATATTGAGCCGCTGGTTACCTTAAGTCATTATGAAATGCCATATGCTCTTGCAAAAAAATACAAGGGCTGGTCAAGTAGAGAAGTGATTCCGATTTTTCTTCATTATTGTGAAACTGTATTTCGGGAGTATGGAGAGGAAGTACGATATTGGCTTACCTTCAATGAGCTGAATATTCTTTTGATGGGAGTGTATGGAAATATAAATGGAGGTGGAATACTCCCTCCAGGAGAAAAAGTAGCAGTAGGAACAGCTGTGAAAGTAGATGAAAGCTGGGACAACCCTCAACTGCGATATCAAGCTGTGCATAATCAATTACTCGCAAGTGCACAGGCTGTAAAAATGGCTCATCGTTTAAATCCTGGAAATCAAATAGGCTGTATGCTATTAGGACGTGTAGCTTATCCATATACCTGTAAACCGGAGGACGTTTTAAAAGCGCAGGAAGTAATGAGAAAAGCAAATTACTATTGTGGTGACGTACAGGTAAGAGGAGCCTATCCGAGTTTTTCTAAAAAGCTGTGGAGAGAAGAGGGGGTTCAGATAGAAGTAACAGAAGAAGATACGAAAATTCTAAAAGAAGGTACAGTGGATTTTGTATCATTTAGTTATTATTCAAGTACAACTGCGACTAATGATCCTAATGTTCCGATTGCATCGGGTAATATGATGCGTGGACCCGGGAATCCCTATTTAAAAACAAGCCAGTGGGGATGGACTATTGATCCGGAAGGACTGCGTTGGTATTTGAACGAACTGTACGATCGTTATCAAAAACCTTTGTTTATTGTAGAGAACGGACTGGGAGCTGAAGACAAACTGGAGAAAGATGGGAAAATACATGACGATTACAGAATTGATTATATGCGAAAACATATCTGTGCTATGATGGAGGCGATTGAAGACGGTGTAGAATTGATGGGTTATACTGTATGGGGATGTACAGATTTGATAAGTGCTTCTACTGGTGAAATGCAGAAACGTTATGGGATGATTTATGTTGATAAAAATAATGATGGTACAGGCAGTCTGAACAGATACCGAAAGGATAGTTTTTATTGGTATCAGGAAGTTATAAGGACAAATGGAGCCAACATTTTAAATGATGGAGAATAAATGCAGATATGTTTTTTAAAATGGTAAATATCCAAACAGTGCTGCTGTGTTATATTTTGTGTGGATTTTTATGCAGGAAAAAAAGGATTATAACAGTAGAAAACCAGCAGGCATTTGTGAATCTATTGTTATGGATATTCATGCCCTGTATGGTATTTGATTCTTTTAAGAATGTTACAGTAACAATGTTAAAGAATTCTTTCATTATGCTGCTCGTAGCTTTTGTCATTTGTATTGTATCATCGGTAATAGGAAAAGTAATCTATCGGAAATTCCCTGAAGATAGAAAAAATATACTTCGCTACGCAACAGTGATTAATAATGCCGGGTTTGCTGGTTTGCCATTGACTAAGGAAGTGTTTGGGGCGGAAGGAGTATTGTATGCATCAGTATTTTTGATTCCAATCCGCATTTTTATGTGGTCGGCTGGAATAACAATGCTCTCAAAGCAAAAAACCAATGTAAAAAATATTGTCATTTGTCTATTAAAAAATCCATGCATCATAGCGGTTTTTCTGGGACTATTCCGAGGTGTTATGAAAATTACACTTCCGGTTTTTCTTGAAAATACAATATCAGCTCTATCTGCATGCGTATCACCTTTTTCAATGATGATTATCGGAGCTATGATCGCAGACGTAAATTGGAAAGGATTGTTTGATAAAGGTGTGTTTTTATATACAGGAATGCGTTTGCTTGTATTGCCGGTTATTGCATTGGCATTATGCCGGGCTATTGGTCTGGATGAAATGATTGCCGGCACAGCAATGATACTTACGTCAATGCCTGCGGCTACGACAACTGCTCTTCTGGCAGCAAAATATGAAGCAGATGTAACATATGCCTCAAAATTAGTATTTACAACAACAGTTCTCTCATTGTTTACAGCACCGGTGTTGATATTGTTTTTAAAATGAATGTAGGAGAGGATGAAGATATTGCATATGAAGCGATGAAAAAGCTTTTTGAGGATAATTTATAAAAGATAGAGCAATAAGAGCAATATACGAAACAAAAATATGCTTAATATGTATAGTTTTGTATAAAACATAGGTATTTGATATACATAAGAAATGCAATTATAATATAGGTGTTGGAAGAAAAACAAGAGGTTTTTCATCTGACACCTATATTTTTTATTAAGGAGTTGAAAACATGACACTTGTTGAAGCAGAAAAAAAGTTCTGTATATCCATTGATGCTTTAAAACAGTATGTTTCTTTTGGATTCATTCAGGCGAAGCAGGGTAAGAACGGAGTAGAAGATTACCGAGAGCAGGACTTTGAACATCTTGGATTGATTAAAACGTTGTCAGATGCCGGATTCTCGACAGAGGAAATTAAGAGATTTCTTTTTCTTACAGAAAATACGGGAACCAATGAAGAACAGATTTATATGCTAAGAAAACATAGGTGTTCCTTGTTAGAGAATATCCATGAGAAGCAGCAGCTTTTAGATCAACTGGATTTTATGATTTGGAATAAGAAAAAACAAGGAGGGGCATTATGAGCTTTACAATGAGCATCCCTACAAAGGTTATCTTTGGTGTGGGGAAATTAAACGAATTACATAATCAAACAATGCCAGGAGAAAAACCGTTATTGGTTATCTCCAATGGGAAATCTGTGAAAGAGAATGGTTCTTTTTGCAAGGTAGTGCAGGAATTGGCACATGTAGGACTTCAGGCAGTTGTATTTGATAAGGTGCAGGCGAATCCGCTGAAATCTACGATTATGGAAGGTGCGGCAATTTCTCGTGACAATGGATGTGATTTTATAATCGCTCTTGGCGGAGGCAGTGTACTTGATGCAGCGAAAGCCATTGCTCTTATGGCAGTCAATGACGGAGACTATTGGGAGTATGTCAGCTCTGGGACAGGAAAGGGTAAGCAGATTCAGAACAAACCGCTTCCCATCATTGCGATTCCCACAACAGCCGGAACCGGTTCAGAGATGGATGCGGCAGGGGTTGTCACAAATGAAGAGACAAATGAAAAAATCGGGTTTGGAAATCCGACATTATTCCCGGTCCTTTCCATTGTTGATCCGGAACTGACAAAATCCATTCCGGCAAAGTTTACTGCTTATCAGGGATTTGATGCACTGTTTCACAGTGTGGAGTGCTACATTTCAAAAAAAGCAAATTTATTAGGGGATATGTATGCCCTGACAGCCATTGAGAATGTAGCAGAATATCTTCCTCGCGTAGTTGAAGATGGAAGTGATATGGAAGCCAGAGAGCATATGGCGTTTGCCAGCAATCTTTCCGGTGCAGTTATGACAATCAGCGGATGCACCAGTGAACATTCTTTAGAACACGCCATGTCCGCATATCATGGGCAACTTCCTCATGGTGCGGGGCTAATTATGATTTCAAAAGCGTATTATCAGCATTTTATTGATGTTCATGCCTGTGATGACCGATTTGTCAGTATGGCAAAGGCAATGGGAATTTCTAAGGCAGAAAAAGCGGAGGATTTTATTACTGCATTGGAAGCCCTGAAAGAAAAATGTAGAGTGAACGTCTTAAAAATGAGTGATTACGGTATGAAAAAGGAAGAGGTACCACAAATCGTTCAAAATGCATTTGATACGATGGGACGACTTTTTCAAAATGACCCGGCAGTCCTTGATGAAAAGGATTGTATTAAAATTCTTGAAAATTCTTATCGGTAAAGGGAGGAAACGTAAATGGAAAAACAGACAGCAGGAAGAAAACAGTTGGGAGAATTTGCTCCCAAGTTTGCTGAGTTGAATGATGATGTATTATTTGGTGAGGTGTGGTCGAGAGAGGACAAATTGTCCCTCCGTGACCGGAGTATGATTACGGTTAGTGTTCTGATGGCAAAGGGAATTACGGACAGTTCTCTCAAAGTCCATATTACAAATGCGAAGAAACATGGTATTAAGGCGGAAGAAATGGCAGAAATGCTGACTCATGCAGCGTTTTATGCAGGCTGGCCCAATGCGTGGGCAGCTTTTCGTCTGGCAAAGGAGGTTTATGAAGATGAGCAGTAACGAAAAAAAAGATCCAGGCGTATTTGGTCTGGGTGCTCCAAATGATGCTTATAAAGATTATTTCATTGGTCAGAGTTATTTAAAACGTCTGTTAAAAAAACCAATCAGTATTGCGAATGTGACTTTTGAACCGGGCTGCCGCAATAACTGGCATATTCACCATAAGGGCGGACAGATTCTTCTTGTAACTGGCGGCAAAGGCTGGTTTCAGGAATGGGGACAACAGCCAAGGGAGCTGAATCCCGGAGATGTTGTGAATATCGCTCCGGAAGTGAAACACTGGCATGGTGCTGAAAAAAACAGTTGGTTTTCACATTTGTCTATTGAGGTTCCGGCGGAAGGTTCCTCCAATGAATGGCTGGAACCAGTATCGGACGAGGAGTATAAAAAATTATTTTAAGGGGAGGCAATAGAAATGAACAGACCTTATATTGTCTGCCACATGAGCGCTTCATTAGATGGAAAAATCACAGGCTCCTATATGCTGACCCCGGAAGCAGAAAGTGCTTTTGAGGAGTATGAGCGAATCAATCAGTTTTACCAGCCGCAGGCATGGATCAATGGAAGAGTTACGATTGATGAGAATTTTACCTTTTATGAAAAACCGGAGCTGCCGGAAAATGTACCTGTGATACCGCATGATGACTATGCTGTCATCGGCGATTTCGAAAATTATATTGCTGCGGTTGACCCATCAGGGAGACTTGGCTGGAAACAAAACTATGTGGAATATGCAGGGCGTCCAAAAGCTCATGTCATTGAAATCCTTACGGAACAGGTCAGTGATGCCTATCTTGTATTTTTGCAGGAGAAGAAGATTTCCTATATTTTTGCCGGAACAGATACGATTGATTTTACAGTGGCAGTAAAAAAGCTGAAACTATTGTTTGGTATTGAGAAGCTGAAGCTGTCGGGCGGCGGCATTTTAAACTGGTCATTTGCACAGGCAGGGCTTATTGATGAATTAAATGGTGCATCTGCGAAATATGTACATTATGTTCCGGAGCAGGAAGAAATTAACGAAAAGACTTATCCGGACATGGTGGTCGGCAATCAATACTACCGCAATGAAGCGAAGCATCCAAATTCTCCGAATCTCTTCCGCTTTACGGGATTGGCAAATAGAATGACTTTTGATGCTTATGAGTTTATTCCTCAATATCTTGACCGTCCGTTGCTGGTTATTAATGGAAGCAAAGCCGGTTCACTTTGGCAAAGTATAAAGGCATATGAACTTTCCAATGGACCGAAAGAGCTGTGGGTTGTAGAGAATGCCGGACATTTTGATTTCTATAATAATCCGGTTTGTATTGAGAAAACAGTAGATAAAATTGCAGAATTTTTCGGTAAAACCTTGGTTTCAACAAATAATTGAAAAGTCGGATGAAGAAAGTAAAACATAGGTTTTTGTATTTGCTGGTGTTATTAGTGATGTTCGGGGCATTGGTTCCGGCTGTTTTAAGGGAGCAGGATATTATGAATAAAACTTTTTTTGCAATGAATACCTATAATACCATTACTATATACAGCGATGTCTCAGAACATGTGTTGGAAAGTACGGAACAGGACTTAAAGAAGATGGAGGCGCTATGGTCGGTTACAGATAAGAATAGTGAGATTTATTCGCTCAACCATGCAGAAGGAATGCCGATTGCAGTTGATGATATGACTGCAGAACTTTTAGAATTTGCACTTACCATGTCTGATCAGACCAATGGGGCATTGGATATTACGCTTTATCCGGTATTGACTGCCTGGGGATTTACAACGGGCAGTAAGCAGGTGCCCACAGAAGAGATGCTGGCATCCAAAATGCAGCTTGTAGGCTACGAGAAAGTATTGCTTTCAGGAAACAGTGTGACTTTGCTGCCGGGGATGGAAATTGACCTCGGTGCTGTTACAAAAGGCTATGCCTGTGATGTGATTACCGAGAATCTAAAATCAAACGGTGTGACATCGGGTATCATCAGTCTGGGCGGGAACATTCAGACAATCGGGAGAAAGCCAGATGGAAGTGAATGGAAAGTATCTGTGCAGCATCCCGAAAATGGCGATTCGTTAGGAATGCTTTCGGTATCCGATGTGAGTGTGGTTACGTCAGGTGCATATGAGAGGTATTTTACGGATGAGAATGGAAAACACTATGGACATATTCTTGATCCTGCCACCGGATATCCGGCAGAAAGTGGTGTTGCCTCTGTTACTGTGATTGGAAAGGAAAGTAAGGTATGTGATGCTCTGGCAACAGCATTCTTTGTTATGGGAATGGAAAAAACGCAGAATTATCTGAAAGAGCATAGAGAAGTTGATGTACTGATGATGACGGAAGAGGGCAATCTTTATTTTACGCAGGGACTCAAAAATAAATTTACACTCAGTAAACAGTATGAAAGTATTCAGGTAAATGTGATAAAACAGGAAACGGATGTGAGACAGTGAAAAGAATTATCAGTTTTTTTGTGGTGATTAGCATATTGGCGTTGACAACCGCTTGTTCAGGATCATCATCTGATAAAAGTAATAATGATATGGATTCGAGTTATTCAGAATCTATGGAAGTATCTTCAAGTGCTGCAGAACAGCCGGAAGAGGCTTATTCCAGTGATTATGATACCTGCCTGATGATTGTACGGTGCTGGAGGAGTTCGGAGCATACCGTCCGGAAGTGAAGGAGTCAAAAGATGAGCTCCTTCAGTGGCTGTCTACATTGGAAATTGAATATTGAAAAGGAAGGAGGAATGGAAAATGAAGAGAAAACAAATACTGAAGGTTTCTGTGGATGCTGTAATGCTGGTATTATTCTTTCTGCAAATGGCATACCACCTTTTTGAAAACAGTCAGCATGAGTGGATTGGAGTTGGTTTGATTCTTCTTTTTATCCTGCATCAGATTTTAAATTGGAAGTGGTACAGGGGATTGCTTAAAGGTAAATACTCAGGTGCACGAATTTTAATGACCACAATCAATTTACTGCTTCTTGTTTCGATGATAGGAATTATGGTAAGCGGAATGATGCTTTCCCGTGAAGTATTTGATTTTTTGAATCTTCGTGCCGGAATGCTTGGGCGGAGGTTACATATGGTATCGACTGCATGGAGTTATCTTCTGATGGCTGCGCATTTGGGAGTACATTCTGGCATGATACTTGGCTTAGTCAAAAAGATGATTCATCTGAAAAGTAAGTGGTCAGGTATGATTGGCAGAATAGTAGTGCTATTGATTTCTATGTATGGAGTGTACGCTTTTGTGACAAGACAGCTTGCAGACCGAATGTTTTTGTTGATGGAATATGCGTTCTTTGATTATGAAGAGCCGGCTGTGTTCTTTTTTGGAGATTATCTTTGCATTCTAATTTTGTTTGCTGCCGGAACTTATTATTTATCCAAACAACTGAGAAAAGAGAGGAGTGAATCGAAATGAAAAGATGGATTGCAGTTTGTTTATCGCTGATTATGCTTTTTTCTCTCACAGCGTGCAAAAATCAGCAAGACGAAAGTGAAGCAAGTACAATAGCTGCTGATTATGACAACACATCTCCAAGCGAAAATAATACGGACGAACAGGAGGAAGATAATATGCAGTCTATGGAACAAACGACTTTAAATCAGGAAGAAACGGATAATAAAATTCTTATTGCTTATTTTTCTCTGATTGATATTGTGCCGGAGGGAGCGGATGCCTCAGCGCATGCCACACCGTCTATCGGTAATACGGAATCAGCAGCAATGGAAATACAGAAACAGGTGGGAGGAGATTTATTTGCCATTAAAACAGTGCAGACTTATCCGGTAAGCCACCGGGAATGTTCAGCCATAGCGGAGGAGGAAATGCGTTCAGATGCACGTCCGGAGCTGTCCACGCATGTGGAAAGTATGGATGATTACAATACTATTTATATCGGCTACCCTATTTGGTGGTATATCGAACCGATGGCAATTCGTACTTTTTTAGAGGAGTATGATCTTTCTGGTAAGACAATCATTCCGTTCTGCACAACTATGGGTGCAGGTGTTGAGGAAAGTGTGGAAAATATCACTTCTCTTGCCGAGGGAGCTACGGTTTTAAATGGTATAACAATTCACACTGGTCAGCAGGATCAAAGTGCAGATATATCAGAATGGTTATCTGAAATTGGAATGAAATAAACAAACAGGAAAGGAAATTACGATTGTGAAAAGAGGATTTTCTATAATATTCATATTAATGCTTACGGCTTCTCTGGCTGCTTGTGGGAAGAACCAGAATGAGGAAGATTATACAGCAGGCAACGGAACGGAATCTGCGTTTGCTCCGGAAGCAGAGGCAGAAACAGAGTCTGAAACAGAAAATACGCCTGAGTCCGGAGAACAGACGCCAGTTACTCTTACGATTGGAGATACGGTTCTGGATGCTTATCTGAATGATTCCGTTCCGGCACAAAGCTTATTGGCACAGCTTCCGATTACAGTTAGCCTCAATGATTCCGATAATGATTTTTGCGGTGATCATATTGACATCGAATATTCAGAAAGTGATGTGACTTCCGGTTATGAAAATGGAGATTTGGCATTCTGGACACCGGCAAATAATTTTGTAATTTTTGTCAGCGGCGGTGAGAATTCTGCGGGTACAGGTGATCTTGTGAAGCTGGGACATATTACCAGCCCGCAGGAAGCACTGGATGCTTTGGAGGGACAGATTGATGTTACGATTGCTTTGAAGGATGAGACAGCCTTTACAGAAACAGAGGCTGGTACAGAGGCATCTTCTGTGAATGTACAGGAAGGAGAGGAAACGATGCAGATTAAAATTACAGTTGGAGATACCGAACTTTTTGCAACATTGGAGGACAATGCGACTACAAGAGCGTGGATGGAGGAAATGCCGATGACACTGCCCATGAGTGATCTCTACGGAAGAGAAATGTGCTATCGCTATGGAGCAGATACCTTCCCCACAGACAGCCTTCGTTCGGATGGATATGAGGTTGGAGATATTGCTTACTGGCCTCCGCGCGGCAGCTTAGTAATCCTGTATGCGCAGAACGGCGAGCAGTTTGAACGTCAGCATATTGGTCATATTGATGCAGGTGTGGATATTTTTGAAAGTACCGGCGATGTGGATGTGACCTTTGAAGCAGCAGAGTAAAATCAGGAGGAGCGAAATGAAGCATTACAGGAAAATGTTGTGGGCTGTAATAGCCGTATTGTCTGTGAGTTGTTTTTCCGGAAGTACTGCATTTGCGGCAGGATGGGAACGTAATGACATTGGATGGTGGTATGATCAAGGTGATGGTTCATGGCCTGAAGAAGAGTGGATGTGGATTGACGGGAATCAGGATGGAATTGCAGAATGTTATTATTTTGAAACCAATGGATATTGCCTGCTGGAAACAGTTACACCTGACGGATATCAGGTAAATGCAGATGGAGCTTGGATTGAAAATGGAGTTGTGCAGACAAAGTCATCTTATGAAACAAGCAGAGATGAAGCTGATAACGCAGTCCAGATGAGGATTACGGTAGGAGATCAGGTATTTATGGCTACGCTTGAGGACAATGCCACAGCCAGAGCGATTGCAGAGCAGCTTCCGCAGACTCTGCCCATGATGGATCTGTATGGAAGAGAAATGTGTTATCGTTTTGCAAATGCTTTCCCGTCCAATGAAGCGAGAGTAAGCTCCTTTGAAGTAGGTGATATTATCTACTGGCCACCACGACACAGCTTTGTTATTATGTATCATCAAGATGGGGAGCAATTTCAGATGCAGAAGGTTGGGGCATTTTGTTTCCGCAGTAACTCAAGCAGATATTGAACTGCCGGAAGTATGGCTTCTGCTTCTTGCTCCGTGCAATCATTTAATAAAGCCAGGAGCTTTTGGAGATTGGGCTGTGAGTTCTGATTGTCAGGATAGAAAATTGTATCGGCTGGTATTTTCAGGTAAGTTGTGTGCCACAACAGCAATGGCGGTTAAACCTTTGTCTACAAGTTGGAAATAAGACAATGATAGAATTATTGTTTGTTAATTTCATGTCTACAACTTGGAAAATGATTTAAAGAATTGACCTAATTGCTTAATTTTTGTGTCCACACTATGGGGTCCATTATAATGGAAGTATTGCTGACTAGATTCTAAGTTTGCTGAATCTGAGTCATAGTTTAGGGAATATTTATTGACTAGAATTGATATTTCAAGGATTTGGGTCAAGATCATGTACAAAATCTTAGGACTTGTTTTTGTAATTCGAAAATTGGGGTCATCTCATTTGTGAACGCAGGTTACGCATCAGCAACAACCGAAAGAACCACTATAAACTGAGGTGCTTTCGGTTAAGGGCATTCGCCCTATGTTTCCCAACCCTACCAGCTTACTGCAAGCAAGCTTGCAACACCTGCTAGTGTTTGGAAACGCAAATGCCAAATTGTCAAAATAGTCTGAATTGCATGAATTGCATGAAATATATAAAAAACATTGACAATTAAAAACAGCTGTGATAAGA
>OIZO01000592.1_pt1 | contig 22962 bp, 23 predicted proteins | sample 1588551 | NCBI WGS metagenome assembly OIZO01 (sample SAMN03283271) | human gut metagenome | biome: human-associated habitat; material: feces | host: Homo sapiens | place: Peru | collected 2012 | reverse complement strand
CATTTATTGCAATACATACAACTCCATACTTCATATCCATAAGGACAATTTTTATTATAAGTATCCATATCTATTTTATTATCTGCATTAGTATCTTCCCATCTTTTTCCCCAATACTCTATTTGTTCATTATAATATTTAATAGCTTCATTTTTAGAATTAAACCATTTTCCAGAATTACCTATATCCATTCCATGATTGTTATTATTAGTGCATCTTTCTTCAATCTTTGGCTCTTCTTTACTTTCAACTTTTGTTTCTGTTTTATTTTCACTTTTTTTATCATCACTCGTCTGTGATATTTCTGGATTTTCTGTTTTGGCTTTAGTTTCTTGTTTGTTACTTTGAGATGGATTATCTTTCTTGACTATATTTGATTCTTTTGTCGAATTATTAGTTTCTTTAGTAGTTTTATTCTCATTCTGAGCAATTAATGTGGGTTCTATTTTTTCTTCAACTTCTGGTGTTTCTTCAATCTCTGTTACTATATTAGCATTTTCTTCTATTGCAACATTGTCATCTTTATTATCTATAGTATTCATATCCTCCATACTAATATCTATTATATTTTCTGTAGTATCATTTTCTCCAATTGAATTTTCTTCATCAATTGAATTATTACTCTTTCTATATAAATAATATATACTTACTGTAGTTATAATTATTAATACAAAAATTATTATTATAAGGATTCTCTTTTTCATCATAATAGTTCCCTCCTACTATAATAATAACGTGTATTTTAAAATTTGTCAGCTATTTTTATATATTTTTTTAGATTTGATTCAGATTAGCTATTATATAATATCTTTGTTCTGTTGGTCTTTCTTTTTTATTAAGATAAGAACAGGTTGTCAGCTTCACTATTTTGTTGATATTATAGTTACTACCTATAGTATATTTACTTGCATTTCTATAATATTCTATTCGTTCTCTAAAATCTAATGTTTTAATGTTATTATTTTCATTTTCTATTCCTATTGAATAAACACTAAAAATTGTTGCTATATAATTAACATTAGGTGTATATATATTAAATTCAAGATGTGAGTGTAAAAAATCTTTATCCATATATTTGCTTAAATTTGAAAACATACTTCCATTTTTCATATTATGACCATATACAATAGTTTCTGGTTCTTCAAAAGGAAACATATTAGTTGTAAATATAGAACCATTATTATTGTATTTTTTGTCAAATGAATGTTTCAAATAATAGACATTATCATCTTTTAAAATTGGATAATTTATATTTGTTCCAACAATTTCAATCCAAGCAATTATATCTTCATTAATTGATTTTAGATAATCCCAATTTATTTTTATTTCTTCTGTTTCATCATTTATTTCAATGGATTCTTCAATCAAATTTTCTGTAGATTCATTGTTTTTATTTAATTCTTGAAAATCTTTTAATAACAAATTCAAACATATAAAAAAAGCTATGATAAATATAAGAATCATCAAAATAACTAATAATTTCTTACACCTCATAGTCTTTATCCTTTTCCTCTTGAATTTTCTTTTGTTCTTGTAAAACTAATTCATCATGAATTTCCTCTTCTTCTATCCATAATGAAATAGATTCTTCCATATAGCGTCCATCTAAATATCTTTCGTATGAAGTTTCATCTTCATCAACTCTGTAATTTTCCATATCTAGTTCTTCTTGTTGTTCTTTTAAATTTTCTAATTTTTCTTTATAGTTTTCTAATGCTTTTTCTTTATTAAAAAATGTTGTTACATTTACTGTATGATCTGACTCATCAATATCAATACTTGTAAATATTACTTTGTAAATTTTCATAAAAAGACTCCCTTCTTTTAATATTCTGATATTAGTTAATTATTTATGGATATGGCATGGAAAACACCTCCTTTACAATATATTAAATTCTATTTCATCATTATCTGGTATAAAAAAAGAAGGCTCTGTAATTTCCTTCGTCAATTCATTTTCTACACTTTTATAATAATAACTAATAAAATTTCCAATTTGTTTATCTGTTCCCTTATATTGATTTTCTCTACTTTTACAATCATTATATATTTGAATTAATCTATCTCTACTTATTTTATTAGATAAATGGAATAATTTATTTTTTACAATTAAAGCAATAATATATGTTATATCTTTAATTTTATCCAAATTTTCTTTAGACATATATTCTATACTTTCTTTAGGATAATACATTTCATATCTTTTTAATGCTATAATTATTTCACCATATTCAACATTTATAAATTCTTCTGGAAATTCATTTTCTTTATTTAAAATATAATTAAATAATCTATCTATCTTATTATTATTTATAGTATTATCTATTATATTATTATACTGTACTTTTTGTAGCATACCCTCTGTCCTGTTTATCGAATAGGGGTATGTCCTATTTATCGTATAGGGGGTATCATTAGGATAAATTCTTCTTTGTATTATTTCTTCTTTATCATTTTTTATCATGTCTAAACATACAAATCCCAATTTTTTCAAATGAGATACCCATTTAGAAATTGTATGAGGTTTTGCATTTAATAAATTTCCAAGGTAATTATTAGTCGCAAAACAATATCCTTGCTTATTTGATAATACCGTTATTACTGCATATAATAATTTTTCATTAGGCTTGATTTTTTCATTAAATAAAATCGTTGATGGAATTATTGCATAATATCCAATTTTATTCTCTTCATTCATCATTTGTTCCGCCTTTTTTTCCTGCAAGTATTAACGAATATAAAAATAATGAAAGATTAGCTCCAATAAATACTCCTAATATAAATTGCCACATTTTTATTCACCTCTTTTTCTTTTTTTCACCTAAAAATAAAAAAAACACTAAATTTTAGTATTTTTTTTCAGGTGTTTATAATCATTTCTTCTTATTTTTCAATACTTCTAGCTTGTGTCTTAATTGTACCGTCTATGATTGTGTTACAGCAATGTCAGAATATTTAGGTGGTTCTACAGAAAATTTTGTAAAAATGATGAATGAAAAAGCCAAAGAACTTGGAATGAATGATACAAATTTCGTTAATTGTCATGGTCTTGATGAAGATGATCATCTAACATCTGCATATGATATTGCATTAATGTCTCGTGAATTGTTAACAAAACATCCTCAAATAACAAATTATACAACAATTTGGACAGATTCTCTTAGAGATGGAAAATCTGCATTATCTAATACAAATAAATTAGTACGTAATTATTCTGGATGTACTGGTTTAAAAACTGGCTCTACATCTAAAGCATTATTTAATTTATCAGCTTCTGCAACTCGTAATGATTTATCATTAATTGCTGTAATTATGAAAGCTCCTACTTCTGCAGTTAGATTTTCTAATGCTTCTACTCTACTTGATTATGGTTTTAATACATTTTCTTATAAATCTTTTGCTACAAAAGGTGAAATTTTTAAATCTATTCCTGTAACAAAAGGAACTTCTGACGCAATAAATGCCGTCTATGAGTCTTCTCCATCATTTTTAATAAAGAAAGGCGAAGAATCTAATATTACTTATGAAATTAATCTTCCAGAAAGTATTCAAGCCCCTATAACTCAAGGTCAACAACTTGGTACAATTTCATATTATTTAAATAATGATAAAATTGCAGAAGTAAGTCTTACTGCCGAAAATTCTATTAGCAAAATTACATTTATTAATATGATGAAATCTCTATTTAGCAATTGGTTTAATTTGACTCGTTCTTCGTAATTATAAATTATGCTTTTCCTTATTTTTAGTATATAAAAGACCAGATAAAAAATCTGGTCTTTTACATTTCTATTATTTTTGCTGTTACATCTTTTTCTTGACATTCCATAACAATTTTTATTGTTTTATTGGTATTATTCTTGAATCTAAAATCATAACTTCCATAGGCTACTGCTGCATCTTTACCTTTTTCTATATATGGCACATATCCACTATGTTCATGTCTTTCTATAATTTCTAATCCTTCAACTTTAAGAACTGCATTATATAAAGTTGTACTTACTTGGCAATTTCCTCCACCAAGACCTTTTTTCTTCTCTCCATCTACATATACATCTGCTTCCTGATATCCCTTTTCTTTTGTTGCTTTTCCAACAGTATTGCAAAATGAAAACGTTTCTCCTGGTTTTATTTCTATATTTGTTAATGAATCACATGTTATTCGCATATTATTTTGTCTTGCTTTTTCTTTATTATGAATTTTTGTAGAAAAACTTGCAATCTCTTTTTCTGTTTGTTCTGTTACTTGTTGTGTATTTATTGTGTTTTGTGTTGAATTTGTTTTTTCTTTTTCATCTGTATTGGTATTATTAGGATTTGTGCTACTTCTTTGAGCTTGATAATTTGTACTATCATTATTTGTTTTAAACATCCATATACCTATTCCTAACATAATTCCAATTAACACTATAAATAAAAAAACTTTTTTCATTTAATATTTTTTCCTTCCTTGTATAATATATTTTTTCTTGACTTTATTTTGTCCAAAACCTCAAAAAATATTGACAAATCAATAAAAAAAACGTATAATTGTTATGTATTAAATTTTTAAAGGAGATTTTATTATGTTAGCTAAATATTGGAAAAAAATAGGATTATTTATTTTAATAGTTGCTTGTATTTTTAATATTATGAATAAGCTTATAAAAAAAGTATCTTTAAATACCGAATTAGAAGCTTCTGCAACATATGTAAATCAAGTTAATCAAGAAGAAAATAAAAATTTAAACAAATAAGCTTGAAAAAAGTATAAAGATATGGTAATATAATAAAAGGCAAAAATTACTATTGTAAGAAAGAGGTGAATTTGCAAATGAAAGAAGGAATACATCCAGCATATAATCAAACAACTATTACATGTGCTTGCGGTAATGTTATAGAAGTTGGTTCTACAAAAAAAGATTTAAAAGTTGATGTTTGCTCAAAATGTCATCCATATTGGACAGGTAACTTAAGACTTGACACTAAAGGTGGTAGAGCAGATAAATTTAAGAAAAAATACGGTCTTGCATAAAAAAGAAAACATTTTAAAATGTTTTCTTTTTTTATATTTCATAATGACTTTTACAGGAAGCAATTATTATATTATTATTTTCCTGCTTATACACAATTCTATTTTCTTCATCAATTCTTCTACTCCACCACCCAGATAAATTTTCTTTTAATGGTTCTGGTTTTCCAATTCCATTATAACAATCTCGTTGAATATCTTTAATTATATTATTTAATCTCTTTAACGTCTTTTTATCTTGAGTTTGCCAGTACAAATATTCTTGCCAAGCATTTTCTTCCCATAATAATTTCATATTATTCCTCCTCAATTAATTCGTGTTCAACTAACTTTGCCTTACCAGAATCAATTTCAGATGTTATTTTTTCTAAATGCTTTATGTTATTTTCTGAATAAAACGGATCAATGGAAACTTCAAAAGGAATTCTCTTCTCTCTTGTCATCTTTTTTATAAAAATATTTAATGCTGTTGACATTGTCATTCCAAGTTCATTACACACTTGTTCCATTTCTTTCTTAGTTTCTTCATCAATTCTGAAATTAATTAAAGTTTGAGCCATAACTATCACCTCTTTCTAAAATAAATTATATATCTTTTTTGATACATTGTCAATACATTGTATTTATATATAATTTATTATATTCATTTTTTGAAATTATATACACAAAAAACGACTCAATGAGCCGTTTTTATTTTAAAAATGTTTTCCTCTAGTTTTTGTTCTTTTTACTTTTGTATCTTTTCCATCTTGACCAGCAAAATATTCTTCAAGCATTCTTTTTCTTTCTATGTCTTCATCATTTTTCTCTGACACATCATCATTATAATCATCAGAAGTATTTTCTTCTTTATATTCTACTTCTACGGGTTGATTATCTATTTTTTCTTCATCGTGTTGAGTATTATCATTATAATAATCATCATTAAAGTTTGTACTATATGGATTTTCATCATTCATATCATCATTGTAATAATTATCATCCATATTTCCATTATCTGATAATTCTTGATGTTCAAACATTGCTCTATCTAATTCTTCTGCTCCTGGGAATTCAATTTCTTCTTCTTCACTTTTTTTGATTTTTATTTTTAATATTATTGAAACTATTATTGTTAATACTAAAAATGCTAAAACTGCAACTAATATATATTGTTCTTGTCCCCAAGTTTCTGGTTTTAACCAGTCAACTTTTCCTACAATTTGTTGATTTTCACTTTTTGTTGATGTACTTTCTGTTTTTGTTGTTGAAGTTGTCGTTGGTTCAGTTTGTGGTTGTTCATCTATTACTGGCTCTTCTACTGGTGTAGTTGTTTGCTCTCCCGCTTTTCTTGTAATATTTAGTGTATATGTTTTCTTTGTTTTTCCATCTTCTGCAACGACTACAATTTCTACTTTATTTTCTCCTTCATTTAATGCGATATTTCCATCTCCTGATTTTACTTTTGCATTTGAGTCTTTAGTTGTTGCATATATATATACTTTTTCGGCTTCATTTGGAACCTCTATATTGTATTCATATGTATCTGGTTTAAATCCTTTAAAATCATATTGTTTTGGATTTAAGCCTAAATCTCTTAATCTAGCTTCTGATGACTTTGTTTTATTGTTATTTGAAGTATTATTACTAGATGTATTATTTGAACTTCCTGAATTGTTGGATGTGCTATTATTTGATGTATTATTATTTGTGTTATTATTTTCTGTTGGTGTCTCTGTTTTTGGAGCTTTTACTGTTAATATTGCATTATTATCAACATTAGGTAAATCTTCATCATTGACATTTGCCATTCCTGTAATTCTAAATTTTATCTTATATGTTGTATCTGATGTTACTGTTGGCACTTTAAATGTATAACTTCCTAAATCTGTTATTCCTGTTGCTGATGCTCCTGATATTTTAGTTCCATTTGCTGTTCCACTTGGACCAGCACTAGAACCAACTAATTCAAGTCCTGAATTATCAACCAATTCCAAGTTATAAGCTCCTAATGTTTCTTTTGAAGTTATTGATATTGTTACATTTCCGTCACCAGAATTAACTTGCTTATCTGTTGAAACAATATTTGAAGCATTAACTTTTGTTTCCAAAATTAAAATTGAAAATATTGCTATAAGTAATATGTTAAATATCTTTTTTTTCACAATTATTCCTCTCTCTCTTTATAATTCTATTTTATAAGTATCTACAGCATATTTTAAAATTCTTAATGAATCTCTTGCATCAATTATTCCATCTTTATTCAAGTCTGCTGCTCTTGCATATTCATTATTTAATTCATATGTTCCAACTGCATATTTTAAAATTCTTAATGAATCTCTTGCATCTACAACTCCATCTCCACTTACATCTCCAAGAACTGAAATTGTATATTTATCATTTACAACATAACCTGTTGCAAGATTTGATTCGTCTGAAACCACTTCTCCATTTGAATTTTTTACAACTATTTCTGCTCCTAATAATTCTTTTAAATCTGTAATAGTTGAATTTGGAATTGATGTTATTTCATTTGTAGTATTATTTGTTCTTATTTTTTCATTTTCTACAATTTCTTTATTTTCATCATCAGGATTTTCTGGAACATCTGGTGTTGGATTATCAGGAGTATCTTTTCCATTATCTTCTTTTACTGGAACTAAATATAATTTATATACAGGCTCATCATCAGATGTTGACCTTGCAGCATATCCTTCTACACCATTTGATTTTCTAACTAAATCCCAATATGTACCCGCAACTTTTTCTGTTGCTTTTTCAATTACTGTTACAACCTCATTTAGATATATTTTTTCTCCAATATATGTTCCATTTGGGTTATCTCTTAATCTTAAACTTGGATTTGCATTACATTTAACTAAATTACTGTCTATTTCAGGAGCTTCATTATTATCTGTATTTGGTCTTTCGCATGCTGTATTTGGCATATTTTTATATACTGGAATTATAAATGTATAATCCATATCTAGTGACTCACATTCTTCAAATGCTACTCTTAATTTTGTTCCTTCATTTTGTGGGGCCATTATATTTTGTTGATATTGATGCCAATATAATCCGGCTTCTGAACTATCAACATCAAATTTTTGAAGATACATTGTATTTTGTCCTCTATTAATATATCCTTTTGAGATAAATTCAATACCTCCTTCAATTGATAATTCAATTGAAGTCCATTTTCCTTGTTCAGCTATAGAAAGTCCACTTAATATAAGATTGTCATTTCCTTTTCCACTAGCACCTATATTAAATACATTATAATATCCAACATATTGTCCTTTGTATCCTTCTCCTCTTACTAATGGTGATGTTCCATTCCCTTGTTCTTGTAGCATTCTTGCAATTACATAATAAACATTTACATTATATTTTTTTGATGCCTCTATAATTGTATTTATGTATGATTCATTATTCCAAAAATCATATTTTTTTAACATTGCTTGTATTGTCTCTATTTTATAATCTGTATATGTTAATTCTAAAAATTGAAAAATATCTGATGAATTTAATGAATTTCTTGGATCCATCATATATTTTAATGCTGATTGTGATGCACAATACCATTTTCCTGAATCATATGTTGTATCACCACAAATGGGACATATCCATTCTCCTGCATATGAACTACTTATTGGTACTAAGTTTCTTGGTGATGAACCATGTCCTACATATTCATTTTCAATTACCTCATTCCAATCTAAATCTGTATATAATATTTTAAAATTCCAATTTGGATGTTCATTTTTTAAATTTTGTATCATTTCTTTTATTTGTGGATATGTATTTGAATCTATATTTTCTATATCTTGACTAATTGTTTGATTTACTGCAAATGTTTTAGTAAAAAAGCAAAAATATTGCAATATTAAAATTATCATTATTAAGATAAAAATTAACTTTTTTTTCATTTTTTCTCCTCTTCTTACAGTGTTTTATATATTATCTACTTTTGTTATTTTTTTCATTTTTCTTCGACAATAGTATATCATTTTTTTATTCTTAAAGTCAACCTTGGTGATATGTATTTTATATTACATTTATATTACAAATTCCTTAATTTTTCTTGTAGTTTCTACCTTTTTTATGATATAATGTTTTTTATTATGTAGGAAAAATCTCCTAGTAGGTGATTTTTCCGTACAGAATAATTATGGGGATTATTAGAATTTCTAAGCAATTTCCATTGCATAGAAATTCTTAAATCCGTTTTTTATAATGATTGGAGGATTTATGATGGAATTACTTTCACCTGTTGGTGATTTTGATTGTTTAAAAGCTGCTGTACAAAATGGTGCAGATGCTGTATATTTTGGAGCAAATAGTTTTAGTGCAAGAGCTTTTGCTTCAAATTTTGATGATGATACACTTGCCAAAGCTATAGATTATGCAAAAATAAGAGGTGTTAAAACAAATTTAACTTTAAATACTCTTATAAAAAATGATGAAATGTATAATGCAATTGCTTTAGCAAAAAAAGCTTATGAATATGGTATTGATGCAATAATTGTTCAAGACTTAGGTCTTGCTCGTTATATGATAAAAAATTTTCCTGGTCTTGCTGTTCATGCTAGTACACAAATGTCTGTACATAATTTAGAAGGTGTTCTTACTCTTCAAAATATGGGCTTTTCTCGTGTTGTACTTTCTAGAGAACTTTCTATTCAAGAAATTGAACATATATGTAAAAACTCAAATGTTGAAATTGAAGCATTTGTACATGGTGCTCTTTGTATTTCATATTCTGGTCAATGTTTATTTTCAAGTATGGTTGGTGGTCGTTCTGGAAATCGTGGTAAGTGTGCCCAACCTTGTAGATTACCTTATGAATTATTAGAAAATGATACAACTATTGATAAAGGATATTTATTAAGTCCTAGAGATTTGTGTGGATTAGAATATTTACCACAACTCATAAATGCTGGAGTAACTTGTCTAAAAATTGAAGGTAGAATGAAAACTCCTGAATATGTTGCAACTGTTACTAGAATTTATAGAAAATATCTTGATTTAGCAATGTCAAAAAATACTTTTAAAATTGATGAAAAAGATAAAAAAGACTTATTACAAGTATTTAATAGAGGTGGATTTTCAAATGGACATCTATCTTCTACTGAAAATAGGAAATTAATATATACTCAAAAATCTAATAATATGGGAATATATTTAGGAACTATTTCAAATTTCAATAAAAATCATGGATATATTTCATTTACAACTAATGAAATTCTACATGTTGGAGATAAAATTTGTGTTGAAAATAAAAAACATGAAACAAATCTTTATACTATCTCTGAATTAATGAAAAATGATAAAAACATTACAGAAGCACATATTGGTGATAAAATAAAAATTGGTAGAATGAAAGGTGATATTTTCATAGGTGACAAATTATTCAAAATTTCTGATAAAGAATTAACAACTTCTGCATTAGAAACTATTGAAAAAGAGTCTAGAAAAAGAAAATTATCTTGTGAAATGAAAGTTATCTTAAACTCCCCTATTTCTTTAAAAATATTTGATGACAATATCTCTGTTAAGATTGACTCTAATATAATTCCTGAACCTGCTCAAAAATCACCTATGACAAAAGAAAGACTTATTTCTCAAATTTGTAAAACTAATAATACACCTTATAATTTTGAAAACATAAATATTGAATTAGGAGAAAATCTTTATGTTCCAAGTATTAGTGGAATTAATGAACTTAGAAGACAAGCATTAACCCAATACGAAGAAAAACTTATTTCAAGTTTTAGAAGATTATCTAATGCAAATTATACAGAAAACAATCCAAATTCATCACATAAAGAAACAAAAATAAGTTTATTATTAAATACATTAAATTTAAGTTATGATTATTTAGAATTAAAAAATGTATCTAAAATATATATACCATTCAAATATTTTATAAATAAAAACTTTTCTCACCTACTTTTAGATGTTTGTAAAAAATTTGATACATATATTTATATGCCAACAATAATTAGAAGCAATTACAATAAATTAATAAAAAATAACTTACCAACTATTTTAGAAAAATACAAAATAAAAGGATTTGTTTTATCAAATATAGGAAATTTTGAACTTTTAAAAGATTACAAAGATTACGAATTTATATGTAATTATACATTCAATATATTTAACAATTTAACTATTAATGAATTACCTGCAAATACAATAACACTATCACCAGAACTTAACAAGACTGATTTAGAAAACTTTAACACAAATAAGAAAACAGAATTAATTGTCTATGGAAGAACTCCATTGATGAATTCAAATTATTGTCTATTAGGAAAATCAAATAAATGTTATTCAGAATGTGAGCATAAATGTAATTCAACAAATAAATATTATTTAAAAGACAGACTTGGATTTTTATTTAGAATTATACCAGATAATATCCAAACAATTACAACTATTTACAATAGTAAAATAACATCAATTGAATATGATGGACTCCCTATTGATTTTGCAAGAATTGATATTTTAGATGAAAACATTTTTGAAATTAATGATATTATAAAAACTGTTTTAACTGGTAAAAAGCTTGAAGGAAATCAATATACAAATGGAAACTTTAATAAAGAAATTTAAATGAAAGAGATAAAATTCTCTTTCATTTTTTATTGTGTAACACTTTTTATTAATTTCCATATTATATATTATCAAAAGAAAAAAATTAAAGAATTACTTAAAATTCTTTAGCAAATCTTATCTTAATTATAAAGGAGGTGTTTTGTATGCCAGAAAATAGAGGTTGTGGATGTGGCTTTGGTTTTGGAGATGACTGCTGCTGGATAATAATTCTTATACTTTTAATTTGTTGCTGCTGTGGTGGTAACAGAGGTGGATGTTGCTAATCCTTTAGACATAATTAATAATGTATAGAAAAATCACCTATATTGGCGATTTTTCCTACACAAAAAAAGGTCCTTATGGACCTTTTTTCTTTATAAAAAACTTTATATTTTTTGTTTTTTTTAAAAATCTCTTGTAATTTTTCTTTATCTGTGTTAATATAATTAAGTAATTGATTTAGGGGCATAGTGTCAATGGTAGCACATCGGTCTCCAAAACCGCTTGTCTGGGTTCGAATCCTAGTACCCCTGCCATATTGAAGAGAATAGTATCAACTATTCTCTATTTTTTATCATGAAAGGACTGATTATTTGTCAAAAACTTTTTATTCAATAATTATCTTTACACTTATCATATGCACATTTTTTATTCCAATAATTTTCTCATCAAACTTTGACCAAATACCTACTGAAAAAGATTTACTCTTTTTAGGTAATTCTAATTATGCTTGGCCAATTCCTGGTTACACTACTCTTTCCTCTAAATTTGGAAAAAGAGTTGCTCCTACAACAGGTGCTTCAACATTTCATAAAGGTATTGATATTCCTGCACCAGAAGGAACAAATTTAATTGCTACATGTGATGGAATAATTACTTTTACTGGATTCCTTGGAGGAGGTGGATATACAATAACACTCACTAATTATGATGGCATAAAAATTTCTTATTGTCATGTTTCACCCATCTACATTGTTTATGTTGATGAAATAATTGAACAAGGACAAATTATTGGAAATGTTGGACCTAAATATGTTTATGGAGTATCTGGAAATACTTATAGTGATCCATTAACTGGAAAACCAACAAATGGAGCTACAACAGGTTGTCATCTTCATATAGGCTTTAGAATTGAAAACAACTATGTAAATCCATTGGATTATTTACAATAACATGTTTTTGTGGTATTATCATTAAGGTTTATAGATATCCATATAAAAATCTAAATTTATAAATAAGGACTGGTTTATAATGGCATTTGATGGAATTGTTACAAAAGCAATTACACACGAATTAACAAATGATTTACTTGGAGGAAAAATTGATAAAATCTACCAACCTGACAAAAATACTATTCTTTTAGGAATTTATTCAAATTCAATCCATTACACATTAAATATATGTATTGATGCACACAATTGCAGAATAAATCTAACTACAAATTCAAAAGCAAATCCACTTGTGGCACCAAATTTCTGTATGTTACTAAGAAAACACTTAATTGGTGGTAAAATTTCTGATATCGAAATGTATGGATTAGAAAGATTAGTAAAAATTAATATTGAAACAATAAATGAATTTAATGAAATTGAAACAAAAAGCCTAATTATAGAACTAATGGGGAAACATAGTAATATTATTCTAATTAATGATAAAAATATTATAATTGATTCATTAAGACACATTTTTGCAACAGATACTATTTACAGAGATATCCTTCCATCTAGAACATATAGCTCCCCTACTTCTGAAAAATTAGATTACACCAAAATATCTGATATATATAGTATCTTTCAAGATAATTTAAATCTATCAGTTGAAAATTTTTCAAAATTATTCGCAAATACTTTTAATGGTTTTAGTTTATCATTTGTAAAATCTGCTCTTGAAAAATGTAATATTACTACTATTAATAAAGAAAACTTATTAGAGTTGCAAAAATATATAAACAATATTTTAACATTTCCAAACACTTTATATTTTACAGAAGTATATAAAAACAATAAAATTTCAGATTTTGTATTAAATATAGGAGATAAAAAATCAACAGAACTCTCATTAAATAAATTTATAGATGATTTTTATTTTAAAAGAGAAACAGAAGAAACTTTTAATAATTATAAAAATAATGCTTTAAAATTAGTAAACGATTCTCAAAAAAAATTACTAAACCGTTTAAATAGTATTAATAATAAATTAAAAGATTGTGAAGAAAGAGATAAATATAGGCTTTATGGAGAATTAATAACTTCAAATTTATATAAATTAACAAATACTCATACAGATTATATTGAACTTGAAAATTATTATGACAATAATAATTTAGAAAAAATTCCATTAGATAAAAAATATTCTCCAAGTATAAATGCAAAACATTATTTTAAGAAATATAACAAATTAAAAAATGCACTTCAAATTGTTTCAGTTCAAAAAAATGAAACAGAAAATGAATTAAATTATATTGATAGTATCATTTATGAAGTAGAATCTGCTTCTTCTGTTATAGAAATTCAAGAAATATTAGATGAAATATCTGAGAATTTAATTAATAAAAGAAAATTAAGTCCACATAAAAATAACAAAAAAATTACTCAAAAGAAAACTCAGACTAAACAATATTATCCATTACATTTTAATATAGATAATTTTGATGTATATGTTGGAAAAAATAATAAAGAAAATGATTGGCTTACATTTACATTTGCAAATAAAAATGATCTTTGGCTTCATACCAAAGATATTCAAGGCAGTCATGTTATCATTAAAACTGCTGGTCAGAATATCTCTGATGATACATTAGTAAAATGTGCAAAACTTGCAGTTAAACATAGTAAAGCAAAACTTTCATCAAATGTTCCTGTTGATTATTGTAAAGTACAATATGTAAAAAAACCTAATGGTGCAAAACCTGGTATGGTAATTTTTTCAAACAATAAAACTATTTCTGTTACTTCATCATACTAGGAAAACATTTAATTTCTAGCTAACATTGATTTTTTTTATATTATATGTTATAATATTATCATTCGTGGTAACACATATTTAGGAGGAATTATTATGTTAGAATTATGCTCTAAAAAACGGTTTATAGTCATTTTAAAAGATCAACCTTTTGAGGGTGATTGGAATAATTGTTATTTAAAGGAAAATGACAAAGAGATAGGAAAAGTTTCAAAAGCAAAAAATTTTATTGTTTTAAAAGATTTTTCTCTAAAATTCCCATATGATGAATTCTTTAAATTGCTAGACTCTTTTGACTCTTCTTTTATTGATTTGTTGTTGATTAGCCCTAATGTTTTGAAAATTTCAGACAATAGAACTGTAATCGAAAAGTATGCCATGAGATATGGTGCTTTGTGGAGAGAATTTTTTAACGAAAAAACTCAAAAGCAAAATTTCTTTGCATTTAAGTTTTAATTTCTAAAAATGAGGCTCATTAATTTGAGCCTCATTAATTTTTTATTTATGCTTCTGGTTCTATTAAACCAAAGTTTTTACCATCTTTTAATCTATGAATAACATTTACTTTACCACTTTCTTGATTAACAAATGTTAAAAACATTTGACTTGGTCTTTCTTCTAATTTTAATTTTGCATCTTCTGGTGTCATTGGTTTTATTTCATAGTATTCTACTTTTAAAATTTCATCTTCTACTTCATGTACTATTGTTTGTGCATTTAAGTCTTTTAAGCTTGAATCTTTTTGCATTTTTTCTCTTTTTGTTTTTGCTTTTCTAATTTGTCCTTCTATTATATCTATATCTTTATCTATAGATGCATATAAGTCTTTTTCCTCAGCAACTGCTCTAAATGTTTCTCCATTAGCCATTACTTTGATTTCTGCTATTTGATAATTTTTTTCAACTTTTGCTATTATTTCAGCTTCAGCATTGTCAAAGTATTTTTCTATCCTTTCCATTTTCTTTTCTGCATAATCGTTTATTGCATCTGTTATCTTAAGTTCTTTTCCTGTAATTTTTATTTTCATAAAAAATCGCTCCTCTCTTTTCTTTTATTGTTGACACCTAGTTCACCCTCATTATATCTTTTTTCTTGCTTTTTGACAAGGCTTTTCATATAAATTTTACATCAAAACTGATATAGAAAAAAAAACGGAAAATTTCCGTTTCTTTTAATTTGATGTTTTTTGTAATTCTGTATTAATTATTGTCCATACATTAGATGTCTCCATATCTTTTCTCCAGCCAGATGTTCCACCTAATCCATATTTTGAAACTAGTGAAACTTTTGCTGTAATTGATGTTCCATCTTCAATCCACATCTTTACAGTATCTTTTCCATCTGCATATTCAATATAATATTGTTGCAAATCTTCATTCCATTGTTTTTCAACTCCATTTGGAATTTTTATATTTAACATACTTACTACAGATGGTTTTTCTACTAATTCTCCATTTGAATTTACTTTCCATTTTCTTGTGTAAAATGGTAATGCTAAAATAATTTTATCTGCTTTTACTTCATCATATTCAATAATTTTCTTTAAATTTGTTTCTATCCAATTATATCCTGCTGTTGTTCCTGGTTTTGTGCTTGAAGCTCCATATTGGTCATATGCCATAAATATTAAATAATCTGCAACATGTCCAATTACATTTCTATCATAACACAATGACCAGTTGGCATCTCCATCTGGTGCAGTTACATCAACAGATAATACTACTCCTAGTTCTTTCATTCTTGGATCTAATTCTATTATAAATCTTGAAAATTTATCTTTATCTGCTTGATACATATTTTCAAAATCTATATTTATTCCATCTAATTGATATTCTACACATGCTTCAACTATATTTTCAATTAATTCTTGTCTTTTTGTATAACTATTTAATATTGTTGATGTTACTTTTATTCCAGCTTCATCATTTTGTATAGCTGGCCAAACTTTATATCCATTTGAATGGGCCCATTCTATATATTTTTTTCCTGATTCTCCTATTTTATTTTTTAAATTCCCATTAGAATCTATATAGAAAAAAGTTGGTGATACTACATTTACACCTTCTATTACTTGACCTGTTCTATCTGGTGCTTGTACATATTTTGAGTAATAATCCCAAAACATATTTACTTTTCCTGTTATTTGTTTTTCTTCTTCCCAATCATCTCTTACTGTTGTATAATTTGCAAGTTTATTTGTTTTTACATATCCTACATTTCCATTTTCAGTTCTAATTTTAGTCCATCCATCTTTTTCTTCTATTATTATTATCATATCTCCTTTTTCAATTTTATCAACTGTTTTTGAGAAGAAATCTGCTTTCCATTTAACTGATACTTTTGATTTGGCATATGCTTTAACTTGTTTTCTTGTTAATGAATCTAATATTACATTTTTTTCAATAATTGTTGTTTCTAAATTATACACATCTTTCATTTCAACAATTGGCATATATATTATATCTTCTTTTTTTATTGCATGTGCATATATTTTTTTTGTTGATCCATTTAATGTAAGTTTATTTGTGTCAAATCCTATGCTTGCTATTTTTTTATCATATGTTGTTACTATTTCATTTATTTCGTCTTCTATATATATGTATTTGTCAAAATAGTTTTTTATGTCATCCATTGACATATATATATTTCCATCTTCTTCTATTATTTCGTGTTTTAAATTTGCTGTTACATTTTTATTATTTAATACTAAATTTATTTCATTTGCTGTCTTTTCTTTCAAATAGTTTTCTGCCTTGTTCAACACAAATATTACAATAAATAAAAGTAATGCTATTATCAATATTCTTTTTAATATACTTCCACTTTTTTTTGGCTCTTTATCTATATTAATTTTTAGGTCATTTTTATGCTTCATTTGTTTGTTCTCCTCGTTTTTTTCTAATTATATTATATCAATAATAAAATAGCAAGATTTTTCTTGCTATTTTGTATTAATTTTTTCTTATTACATTTTTCTAAAAACTCCTGCAACTTTGCCTAAAATTCTGCAATCTGGAACTATTATTGGATCCATTGTATGATTTTCTGGTTGAAGTCTAATATGGTCTTTTTCTTTATAAAATGTTTTTACAGTTGCTTCATCTCCTATTAATGCTACTACTATTTCTCCATTATTTGCATTACTTTGTTTTTTTACTAATATATAGTCACCATCTAATATTCCAGCTTCTATCATGCTTTCTCCTCTTACTGTTAACATGAAACTTTCACTATTTCCTACAAAATCTACTGGAATTGGGAATGTATCTGTTACATTCTCTACTGCTAATATTGGCTGACCTGCTGTTATTCTACCAATAACTGGAACATCTACTAATTCTTTTTGAACATAAAAATCTTTAGAAGATTTTACATATGGTTCGCCATTACTTCCTTTTATAATTTTTAGTGTTCTTCCTTTTTTATCTTCTTTTTTTATATATCCATCTTTTTCTAATTTTTCTAAATATGCATGTACTGTTGCTGTTGAACTTAATCCTATTGCTTTTCCTATTTCTCTTACTGATGGTGGATATCCATTTTCTAATACTTGTGTTTCTATAAATTTTAAAATTGCCTTTTCTTTTTTAGTAGTTTCAGCTCTTGTTCCCATTTAATCACTTCTCCTTTTATACAGAACATTTATTCCGTTTATCATGCCTATATACTATCATAAAAAAAAAGAAATGTCAAATATCTGTTTGACATTTCTTTAAATTATTTTTTTATTGATAAAATTTGATATTTTATAACACCTGCTGGTGCATTAACTTCAACTGTACTTCCTTTTTTTGCTCCTAGTAATGCTTTTCCTATTGGTGATTCATTTGATATTTTATTTTCTGCTAAATTTACTTCTGTTGATCCAACTATTGTATATTCAACTTCTTCATCAAATTCTACATCATATAGTTTTACTGTATTTCCTATTTGAACAGTTTTTGTATCTATTTCTTTTTCATCTATTATTTTTGCATGTCTTATTTTATTTTCTAATTCTGCTATTTTTCCTTCATTTTCAGCTTGAGCATTTTTGGCTTCATCATATTCAGAGTTTTCTGATAAATCTCCAAATCCTAATGCAACTTTTATTCTTTCTGCTATTTCTGTTCTTTTTTCTGTTCTTAAAAATTCTAATTCTTTTTCTATTTTGTCATATCCTTCTTGTGTTAATATTACTTCTTTTTCTTCCATAATGATCGCAATCCTTTCTTATGCATAAAATATTTGTAAACTATACAAAATTTTCCAAAGTTTATAATTTGGTTTGTGCATTATATTATATTATTTTTTTTATTTTGTCAATAGTATTTAATCTTTAAATAATTCTTTTCCATCCTTTAAATAGTTTATCCCAGAAAATATTGTTGCTATTACTGATAGTATTAATACTATTGTTGTTATTATATTTATTATAAATTGTCCTGTTGTCATATATATACTTGCTGAATTTATTTGTGATTCAGCTTGTGTTGAGACTCTAAATATAAAGTCTCCAAATTTGAATTTATCTAAAAATGAAAATATTATTCCTATCATTTGAGTTACTGTTTTTAATTTCCCCCACATTGATGCTGCAATTACTTTTCCACCTTTTTCTACTGCAATTAGTCTATATCCTGATACTATAAATTCTCTTGCTAATACTATTATTGGAATCCATGATGGAATTTTACCATATTCTACTAAAATAACTAGTGCTGATAGTACTAATATTTTATCTGCTAATGGGTCTAAAAATTTTCCAAATGTTGTTACTTGATTTCTACTTCTTGCTATATATCCATCTAATTTATCTGTTATAGATGCTACAATAAATATAATATTCATTATCCAAAAAGCTGTTGAAATTCCAAGAAATTCACCAGGAATACCAACTAAGTTATCAATTATCGGAATTAACATTATAACTGGTACTAATATTATTCTAAATATTGTTAGTTTATTTGCTAAATTCATCTTCATATTACATTTTTCCTTTCATTATAACTTAAATATAAGCTACTTATTGTAGCTTATATCTTTAATTTTCTATTTTTTCCTTTAGTATTTCTTTAGCTTTATTTAATTGAGTATCATTTGCATCTGTTGGCTCTCTTGTTATACTTGTTTCTAATAGTAATTCATAATCTGGTGTTATACCTACTTTATTTATTTTTGTTTTATTTGGTGTATAATATTCTTCAACTGTAATTTTTAACCCTGCTCCATTACTTAATGTTAAAAGTTGTTGTATCACACCTTTTCCATATGTTTTGTTTCCAACTATTTTTGCTGCATTTAAATCTTTTAAAGCTCCAGCCATTATTTCAGAAGCACTTGCAGAACTTGCATTTACTAATACTACAACTGGTTCTTCAATTAATTTATCTTCTTTTGATTTTGTAACTTCTTCTTTTCCATCTTTATCAACTGTTATTAATACTGTTTGATTTTTTGGAACTATATAGTCAACTATTTTTAATGCCTCATCTACAAGTCCTCCTCCATTGTCCCTTAAGTCTATTACTAATCCTTGTATTCCTTGTTCTTTTAATGATAAATATTTTGCTTTAAAATCTTCTGCCACCCCTTCATCAAAGCTTGTTATTTCTAAATATCCAATATCATTTTCAAGTTTTTCAGAATAAACTGGATTTGTATTAACTTTTGCTCTTGTCACTTCAAATGTTAATGTTTGTTCTCCTCTTAATATCTCAATTGTAACATTTGATCCTTCTTCACCTTTTATTGTGTTAGCCATTTCTGTCATTTGATCTGCAGTATATGAAACTCCATTTACTTTTGTTATTAAGTCTCCTGCTTTTATTCCTACTTTTTCTGCTGGGCTTTCTCTAATTGGTGAAAGTACTTGAACTAAATTTTTTTCTGTATTTTTTACCATATAAATTCCAATTCCGACAAAGTTTCCCATTATACTTTCTGTATATTCTTTCATTTGGTCTGCAGGAATATATTCTGTATACTCATCTCCTAAAGAATTTATGTATCCTTCTATTGCTCCATCTATTGCTTTTGTTTCATCTATGTTTGAAACATTCAAATATTTACTCTTTACTAATTTTTCAATATTTTTTAATGATTTTGTTAAATTGCTATCATTTGTTAATCCACTTAATATTGAAGATGTTCCTGAATTAGTTCCTGATGTTTGAGTATTTTCGTCTAATTTTTTTATATATATAGCTGTTAGTATAAATGTAATAAATGCTGTTAAAATTACTAACATTATAGTTTTATAAATTTTTTGTCTTTTTATGTATTTATTATTATCTTCCATTTAATTATACTCCTTCACTCTAATTATTTTATGGTAAATATGGTAATGGATTTACTGGGCTTCCTCCAACTCTTACTTCAAAATGAAGATGTGTTCCTGTTGAGTTTCCTGTTGATCCAACAGTTCCTATAACTTGACCTTGTTTTACTTTATCCCCAGGTTTTACTTTTCTTGAATTTGCTAACATATGTCCATATAATGTCATTGTTCCATCTCCATGACTTATAACCACATATTCTCCGTAACTAAAATATTTTCCGTTACTTATACGTGCTGTTGATATAACTACTGTTCCATCTTTTACTGCAACAACATTCTTTCCAGTAACTCCAATATTAACATCTACACCTGTATGACCTTTATATGATGGATATGTTTTATTATTTATATTTGCTTTACTTAATCCTTGTACTGGAAATATGTATCCGCTTGCACTTGGTTTTTGAGTAATATTTGTTGTATTTTTCTTTGCTTCTTCTTCAGCAATTCTTTTTAATTCTGCTTGTATTTTTCTTTTATCTTCTTCAAATTTTTCTATTTCTTGTTGATTTTCTTTTTCGTCTGCAGTTAATTTTGCAACATATGTCTGTTTCTCTGATTTTAGTCTTTCTAAAGAATTCTGTTTTGATTGTTGTTGTGATAATGCATCATTCAAATCATTTTTATCTTTTTCAAGTTCTGTTTTCTGTTCTTCAATTTCTTTTTTCTCGTCTGTTACTTTTTGCATAAATTCTTTATCTGCATTCATTAATGTTTCTGCATAATAATATTTTGATAGAAAATCTTTTAAATTAGATGATGATAGAAAAATTTCCAAATATGAATTTTCTCCATTTTTATATAATGCTACAACTCTTGCATCTAATAATTCTTTCTGTTTATTATATTCTTCTTCTTTTTGTTCTATGCTTTTTTCAGTGGCTTTTATTTGAGATTGTAAATCCTTTACTTGACTTTTTAAATCATCTATTTCATTTTCAACATCTGAAATTTGATATATTAAGTCTTCTACTGACTTTAATGTTTCAGATTTGTTGGCTTGTATCTCTTTTTGTTCATTTTCAAGTTCTTTTATCTGATTATCTATATCTGTTTGCTGATTTTGCAAACTCGACTTTGAGCTTGTTGCATATGCTATATTTTGAAAAATTATTATTATAGATATTATAATTCCAATAATTTCTATTATTTTCTTTTTCATAATCTCTTTCCTTTCTTGTGTTTTTTAATTACTCTCTGTACTTTCTGTTTTATTTTCATCATCTTTTTTAGTTGTACTTGATGTTATACTATTTTTATTTTGATAATAATCTAATGGATTTACTGTTTGACCATTTATTCTTATTTCAAAATGTGCATGTGGTCCTGTTGAATATCCTGTTGATCCTACTTCTAAAACTGGAGTTCCAGCTTTTACCTCATCTCCAACTTGAACCAAAATTGAATTTCCATGTGCATATAATGTTTGTACTCCACCACCATGATCAATTATTACCATATTTCCATATGCAGTATTATATGTTGCCTTAGAAATAACTCCATTTGCTGCTGCAACAAAATATGTTCCAAGTGGTGCACTTATATCTATTCCTGTGTGTAATTTATATGCTCCTGTAATTGGATGAACTCTCATTCCATATAATGATGTTAATGATGTACGTCCTGGAACTGGCCATATTAACTCTCCTCCAACATAATCTTCTCCTATGCTCCCTAATGCTAGTAATTTTATTTCATTTTCAATTTGTGTTACTTGTGCATTATATTCATCAATCTGTGCTTGAAGCTCTTGCTCCTGTTTGGTTAATTTACTTAAATAATATTGTCTTTTAGTTTTAGAATTTTGAACTACTTGTGTTTTCTTTTGCTGTAATTGCTTACTTTCAACAATTTGCTTTTTCTTTTCTGCTAATATTTTTTTTGTCACTTCTATTTCTTCTATTTGTTGTTCTGCACTATCTAATAAAGTTTTATCATATTTACTTAATAATATTAATTTATCATAAGTTTGAAAAAATTCTTTTACATTCTTAGATGCAAATAATACTCCTAAAAATTGTAAGTTATCTGATTTATATATTTCTATTACTCTAGCATCTAATACTTTTTTTATTTTATCATATTTTTCTTG
>OIZO01000591.1_pt1 | contig 23003 bp, 16 predicted proteins | sample 1588551 | NCBI WGS metagenome assembly OIZO01 (sample SAMN03283271) | human gut metagenome | biome: human-associated habitat; material: feces | host: Homo sapiens | place: Peru | collected 2012 | reverse complement strand
AAGCTGGCAAAATCCGCGCTATAGGTGTATCCAATTTTTACCCTGATCGATTGGTGGATATCTGTTCTTTTGCTCACATTAAACCAATGATAAATCAGGTGGAGGTACATCCTTTCCATCAGCAGGAAGATGCAAAGAAGTGGATGGACAAATATGGTGTACAGATTGAGGCTTGGGCTCCGTTTGGCGAAGGCAGAGGGGATATGTTTCAGAATCCTGTACTGAATGAGATAGGCAAAAAGTACGGTAAGAGTGCAGCACAGGTTATTCTCCGCTGGCATTTGCAACGTGGAGTAGTGGTGATTCCAAAGTCCACACATATGGAACGAATGCAGGAAAACCTGAATGTATTCGACTTTGTACTTTCTGTGGAGGATATGGAAAGAATCGCCGCTCTGGACACGAAAACGAGTGCTTTCTTCTCCCACTATGATCCGGCTATGGTGGAATGGTTTGCTAACATGGTGGAAGAACGAAGAAAGAATCATGACTGTACTAAAGAGAAAAAGAACTACTGATAGAGGCTGATGATCGAGATAAGAAAGCACCTCCGAAGAGATGCTTTAGCTTAATGATTAAATGTTTCCCTTAAAAGTACAATGCGAATAAGGGAAAAGCAAAATTTTGAAGATATTATTTTAATCTGTAATAACAGGTGTTTTTACCTTTGCCTTCTTTTTTACTTCTTTTTCAATTACTTCCTATAATCCGCAAAGGTAAGCAGCACCAAGGGATCTGTCATACAGTCCGTAAGATCCCATACAGAATGTAACACCATTATGTTTGTTCGGAACCATTTCAATCAGACGCTTCAAATTTTCCTGTGAATCTATCACTGACGCTTATCTGCTTGCATTGGAGCAAAATATTGCACAGCAAAAACTTTGCCTGATTTCTAAAGACGGTGACCGTTTCCTTGAAATTGACAATGAATTTCGTCGCCTGATCTTTGAATGTGCCGGTAAAATAAAGTGGAAATAGTGCAATTTTCGCATGATATTATACAAGAATTACATAGAAATATATCGTATTATTGATAAGGTGTGATATATTTGTATGTAAGGAGAAAACCATGGCAGCGGAAAGAAAAACATTAACACAGCTATCTGTGCCAATATGCTTAGAGACTTTATTCTATATGCTTTCGGGTATGGTCGATACGCTTATGCTATCGTCTGTAAGTGATCAGGCTGTAGGAGCAGTGGGAACAGCTAATACCTATATAGGTGTTTTTATTATCATGTTTGGGGTAATATCATCGGGGATGGTAGCTGTTATGTCACAAAATATCGGAGCAGGAAGACCTGGGATTGCATATCAGGCAAGACAGCTTGGACTTATGTTTAATGCAATGATAGGTATCTTGATGTCAGTTATTCTAGCTGTTTTTTCTGGTGGAATACTCAGAATCGTAAGTATTGCTCCGGCTTTGCTTACTCCGGCTGAAACATACCTTAAAATTGTTGGGGGAACTTGTTTTTTGAATGCACTGATCCCTATTTTCTCCAGTTATTTGAGGGTGTTTGGATATACAAAGCATTCTTTGATAGGAACTGTCGTTGGAAATGTGATTAATATAATACTTAATTCAGTATTCTTATTTATGTTTAACTGGGGCGTAATGGGTGTTGCTGTTGCCACAGTTATCTCGAGGATTGTGAATCTTATTATTGTAGCTGGAATGGGAGCGGTGCTTATAAAAGCAAAGCAGAGCCCTGAGCGAATGTCATCAAGAAAGATACTTGCGCAGATTGTTAAGATCGGTTTTCCTTCTGCATTTGAAACGGCACTTTATAACATAGCAATGACACTTATAGTTCGTTTTATGAACCAGATGGATGCGGATGGAATGAATGTTACAGCACGTTCGTATACTGTGCAGATTGCTAATTTTTCGTATTGTGTGGGAGCTGCACTTGCACAGGCGAATGCGATCATGACCGGTTGGAGAATTGGCGCAAAGGAATTTGAAGAATGTGACAAAGGTACGAGAAAAGCTGCGATATATGGTATTATAACAGCAACATGCTTTTCAGTGACATTTGCATTGTCAGGACATTTTATAGTGCATATATTTACAGATGATACACAGATGATAAATCTTGTGGTAAAGTTGTTGACAGTAGATATATTTCTTGAATTTGGAAGGGTGACTAATCTTGTATATGGTCAGGCATTAAAAACGAGTGGAGATGCACTTTTTCCGGTTATATTAGGTGCGATTTTTATGTACCTGTTTGCGGTCGGTGGAACTTATTTTCTCGGAGTACATATGGAACTTCTGGCAGTGGGAGCATATATTGCTATGGCAAGTGATGAATGCGCGAGGGCTGTGGGAATGGTACTTAGATGGAAAAGTGGAAAATGGAAAAATAAGAGTCTTATAGAATTTTAGGGAGAGATTATGTACTTTGAATTAAAGGAAAATAAACCGCATGGAACAAAGGAGAATCCGTTTAGTGCATATCATATAAGAAATGAGGGACAATCATTTCAGATACCGGTACATTGGCATGACGAACTTGAAATTGTATATGTAAAAAGTGGAACCTTGACTGTGAGTATTTCAGGAGAAAACTATATCGGAACCCCCGGGGATGCCTTTGTGGTGTCGCCGGGTAATCTGCATTTCATGGGTTCACAGTCTGGTGACGTGGATTATTTTACTTTCCTTTTTCCGCTAAAATATATCTCTTTTTGCACAGATGATATGTTAGATGATAAGTTGCTTATTCCATTAAAAAATGGTCATTTGATGATAAGGCCAAGAATCAAGGATACAGAAAAAGAGTTGTGTGAGCAGTTGGCCGAAATACATATGGCAAAAAATGATGAAAAGAAGTTGGAAATAGCTGTTCAGATAAAGACAAAAATAATTCTTTTACAATTTATTCTTCACATGTGGGAGAATGGATTTATAATCGAGAATGATAAAAGTGGAAGAAATACTGTAGAAAAAGAGATGATTTCATACATACAGCAGAGTTTTGCAGGGGAGATGTCATTAAGGGAATTTGGGGAACAGTTTCATCTTTCAGAAAAATATGTATCGCGATATTTTAAAGAACATTTTCATATTACACTTTCAAAATATGTTACATATTTGCGATTGGAGCATGCAAAACAGTTGTTACAAAATACGGATATTCCGGTTACAGAAGTTGCAATGCTCAGTGGCTATCAGAATGTAAGTTATTTTATCAGAAGTTTCAAAAAAACATATGGGGTATCTCCGTTAAAATATAGAAAAAATAAGTCGAGTACATGGACTTAGTGGAATTACGCATTACACAGGTGGAAATATAACTACTTATGTGGTATGATTTAAAAAATCAACCAACATTGGTAAATTATATTTTGACAAAGGAGCGCTTAAAATGAGACAGACCCAGAAACCTCGAATTGTAAATCTTTTGATGCTTACGGTTGCCGGAATGATAAACGCTTTTGGCATTACACTTTTTATGACACCGGTCAAATTATATGACAGTGGTATTTCGGGAACTTCTATGTTACTTGAACAGATAACACCTTCCTGTTTATCATTGTCGTTCTTCTTGTTGGTGTTAAATATTCCATTGTTCCTTGTAGGATTGAAAAAGCAGGGAGGACTCTTTACTTTCTATGCGATCTATACGGTCGGAATCTATTCTTTGTTTGCATGGCTGATCACAGATATCTTTCCAATTGATGTCAGTATTGCTTCACCGCTTGCAGGAACAGACTTATTGTTATGTGCGCTGTTTGGAGGTGTGATCTCCGGAATCGGAAGCGGTCTTGCGATTCGCTATGGCGGTGCGATGGACGGTATTGAAGTAATGGCAGTTATTTTCGCAAAACGTGCAGGTGTTACGGTAGGAACATTTGTTATGGTATATAATATTATTTTGTATATTATCTGTGGATGTGTACTTCAGAGCTGGGTGCTTCCATTGTATTCGATTGTTGCTTATTCAGCTGCATTGAAGACAGTTGACTTTATTGTAGAAGGTATCGACAGAGCAAAGTGTGCAATTATTGTGACAGAGTGGCCGCATGAGATATGCAAGGTGTTGACTGAAACATTTGGAAGCGGTATTACACGAGTCAGTGCAAAAGGAGGATATTCCAATCGTGATAAAACAATGGTTTACTTTGTTGTGAACAGGTATCAGGTGATCCGGATGAAGGATATTGTTCATGACATTGATCCGGCAGCATACATTATAATTAGTGAAGTGGCCGATATTTTTTCAAGTAATAATGATGAATAAATTTTATTGATATGATAAAATAAAAGAAAGAAATCAGAGTTTCCGGCAAATGTTTAGAAAGAACAGGAGGAAACAGGTTATGAGAAGAAAAAAGAAAAAACACAGGCGAACCATTGCAGGAATGATCTGTATCTTGTTGGCAGTTTCTTTAACAGGCTGTCAGTCAAAAGTCAATTTTCCAAAGCAGGGGAATACAGATCAGAAGGATTCAAAAAAAGAAAAGGGGGATGAAAATTCAGATTCCAGAGAAGAGTCTGGAAAGAATGGAACGGATAAGAAGATAAGTTCAGAAGAGTCTCTTACTGCTCTCCGACAGAGTATGGAAGGAACATCTCAGCAGTTTGCTGCAGCGTATCTTGGGTATATTCAAGCGGATTATGTTGATCGTGTGCAGGAATGGATCGAGATGAAGTATCCTGACCTTTTAAGCGAGATGACATTTATTAAGGAAATCAGTAAAGATCGGATTTGTGGACATGGACCTGCGGAACTTTTCTGTATTGTGCCACGAAGTGGAGACGATCCGGTGAGCGTAGACCTGATGGAATTGAATTATGATACAGGAATCTCAGAGATAAAGGAAAATTTATATAAATCAGAGACAGGGGAACCGTTTTTGGTAATGTGTAATGGAGATGCAGAAGGAATCGGACAGGTTCAGGTATCTATGGGAACAGAAGCAGGATATCAGGCGGACTGGGTTCCGGTAATGGATATGGATGGCCGTATCTGGATACCGAAAACAGAGAGCAATGTAGAGCAGGCAAAGGATTTTACAGATTATAAAGCATGTGATGTTGTTCGTTTTACAGACTGGTATGGGGATGTTAGTGACAACATTCAAAAGTCAGATTTAACAGAGACTTGTTGGGAGATTCAGGTAGATGAGCCGGGAACCGATACTTATGGAGATTACTTTTTGGAATTGCTGGAAAATGGATATGCGCGGATTTCATGGAGTGAGAAAGAATACGGACAATCAGAGGACTCCTATGGAGATATAATCTGTGAGATTTATGAGGGGAACTGGGAATGGATACAGCAGGATGGAAAAACTTATTTGACAGTAGATTGTACACGGATCGGTGGCGAATGGTGTCAGGAGGGAGAATCTCCGGTTAGCTGGAAAGAAACTTATCGGATCTATAGTGCAGGAGAGAACATGCTTCTGTTAGAAAAAGAGGATGGATTCGCAAGTATGCCATCTAAAACAGGAAGTTACAGAGTGCTTAATGGAAGTAAGACATATGGATAAAGAATATAGAATCTGATAGAAGTTTAATAAAAATGTAGAAATAAAATGGTAATAAAGGCTCTTTTTCGGTAATATTCTGAAAAGAGTCTTTTTTTTCTAAAAAAATATAATACCTATTGACATAGTAGGTTTATAGGATATATAATCCGATTCATGAACTGAAAGGAGAATCGAGAAGATGAAAAAGAATTTATTCAAAAAGTTAGTAACAGGAGTTTTAGCCACATCATTAGGAGTAGTTGCTTTGACAGGATGCGGAGCCGAAAAAACATCCGATAAAGGAAATCAGGCTTATCGAACATTAGATGAAATCAAAGAAAGTGGTGAAATTAATATTGGAGTTTTCTCTGATAAAAATCCATTTGGTTATGTAGATGATAATGGGGATTATCAGGGTTATGATGTGTATTTTGCAGAACGTCTTGGAAAAGATCTTGGTGTAAAGATCAATTACGTGTCTACAGAAGCGGCAAATCGTGTTGAGTATTTAGAGACAGGAAAGGTAGATGTCGTTCTTGCTAATTTCACGGTTACAGATGAACGTGCTGAAAAAGTAGACTTTGCACTTCCATACATGAATGTAGCACTCGGCGTAGTGTCTCATGAGGATCATGTGATTACAAGTCTGGATCAGATTGGAGCAGACGACCAGGTAATCGTAATTTCCGGAACTACAGCAGAGACTTATTTGGAACAGAATGAACCGGATATTAAGCTTCAGAAATTTGATACTTATGCAGCTGCAAAGACAGCATTTGAGAATGGAACAGGTGTTGCATGGGCGAACGATAACACAGAGGTTATTGCTTATGCGAAAGAGAATCCGGGATACGTAGTCGGAATTTCATCTCTTGGAGATCAGCAGAGTATTGCACCGGCTGTAACAAAAGGTAACAGCACATTACTTGACTGGATCAATGATGAAATTGAGAGCCTTGGAGAAGAAAACTTCTTCCATGCAGATTATGAGGCAACACTGCTTGATACTTATGGTGCAGATTACGAAGATACATTAGTAATCGAAGGCGGTGCAACAAAATAGCATGGATTTTGATGTAATATTTGAGTATATGCCAATGTATATCAAGGCATTTTTCCTGACAGTTAAAATAGGATGGATAGGAATTGTTTTATCTCTGGTGATAGGAATTGTTGCAGCATTTATTTTGCATTTTAAAATTCCGGTTTTAGCACAGGTGGTTAAAGTGTATGTGGAAATCTTCCGAAACACACCACTTTTAGTCCAGCTATTCTTTATCTATTTCGGGCTCCCAAAGGTTGGATTGTCTATATCCGCGGAGGTATGCGGAGCTGTGGGATTAGGACTTTTAGGTGGAAGTTACATGGCAGAGAGTTTTCGAAGTGGGCTGGAGGCAGTGCCGGTGCTGCAAATGGAATCAGCACTGGCATTGGGAATGAACCGGATGCAGATGTTTCGGTCGGTGATTCTTCCACAGGCGTTTTCAATCAGTGTACCGGCGATTGTTGCAAATATTATCTTCTTATTAAAAGAAACCAGTGTATTTTCAGCAATCAGTCTGATGGATCTGATGTTTACTGCAAAGGATCTGATCGGACAATATTATAATACGACAGAGTGTCTGGTTATGCTTGTAGGATTTTATATTATTATGTTGTTGCCGGTTTCTGCTCTTGGAACCCTGGTTGAGCACAAAGCAAGATATCGTATGTTTGGAGATTGATAAGATGGGATTTGAGATTTTATTAAAAGGAAATAATATGATCCGGCTTTTGCAGGGAGTCTGGGTAGCACTTCGAATCAGCCTGATATCAGTTGTGCTCAGTATGGCACTTGGAATTTTATTAGGAATGATCATGACATCAAAAAACAGGATCATTCAGGCAGTTACCAGAGTTTATCTGGAAATCGTGCGTATCATGCCACAGTTGGTACTGTTATTTATTGTGTATTTTGGAGCTACGAAGGCAATGGAAATCAATATGGATGCAGAAACCGCATCAATCATTGTATTCGTATTCTGGGGAACAGCAGAGATGGCGGATTTAGTCCGAGGATCTCTGCTCAGCGTTCCGAAGATTCAGTATGAGAGTAGCGAAGCACTGGGACTTGACCAGAGACAGACTTATCAATATGTGATCATTCCGCAGATTATTCGACGGATGATTCCGCTTTCAATCAACTTGATCACTAGAATGATCAAGACAACAAGTCTTGTTATGATGATCGGAATCGTGGAGGTGCTCAAAGTCGGACAGCAGATCATAGAAGCAAACCGTAAGACTGCCCCAAACGCAGCGTTTGCAATATTTGCAACGGTTCTTTTTCTTTATTTTATTGCCTGCTGGCCGATCAGCTGCCTTTCAAAATATCTTGAAAAACGATGGGAGAACTGATATGGATGAAATATTACACATCAAAAATCTAAGTAAACGCTATGGAGATACAAATGTGTTGAAAAACATAAATATTTCTGTGAAAAAAGGAGAAGTGGTTGTGATTATCGGCCCTTCCGGATGTGGAAAAAGTACGCTGCTTCGTTGCCTGAATGGATTAGAAGAAATCCAGGAGGGAGAAGTTCTGCTGGACGATCAGGTTGTAAACCCAAATAAGAAAAATCTGAGTAAAAACCGAGAAAAAATCGGAATGGTATTCCAAAGTTATGATTTATTCCCACATTTGACTATTTTACAGAATGTGACGCTTGCTCCGATAAAAGTAAAAAAGCGAAACCGCAGAGAAGTAGAAAAAGAAGCTCTTGAATTGCTGGAACGTGTGGGTCTGAGATCTAAAAAAGATGATTATCCGAGACAGCTTTCTGGTGGACAGAAACAGAGAGTAGCGATCGTACGTGCCCTGATCATGCATCCGGAAGTATTACTTTTAGATGAGATTACGGCAGCATTGGATCCGGAGATGGTTAGAGAAGTACTTGACGTTGTTCTGGATCTGGCGAAAGAAGGAAGAACTATGGTCATCGTTACACATGAGATGCAGTTTGCAAAAGCAGTAGCGGATCGCGTTATTTTCCTGGAAGGTGGAAAGATTGTAGAAGAAGGGGAGCCAAAGAAACTTTTCGAAAAGCCGGAAACAGACCGCCTTCAGAGATTTTTACAGACATTTACATATGAAAAAGCTGTGAAATGAAAACTATTATAAAATAGGTCTAGCTTTTTAAAATAGAATGTGATAATATAGTGACGTTTGATAGAGGCGCGGTAATATGAGTATCCGCTGACGATAGTCTTGGGAAGACTGTCAGTGAGAGAAAGGAGAAGCCGCCGAAGGAATGATATTCCCAGATATGATTCCTGGGCCGGATGTAGAAGATACGCCGGACTGTCACAGGTGTGGAGAGCTATCGATGACACTAGATTTATTATGCCATGGGTGACTCACCAACAGAGAGTGCCTATGGCATTTTTTGTGTTTAGAGAATCCCGGGCAAAACCCACTATGCTTACACACAAACTTAACAAACATAAGTTTACAGGAAAGGAAAAAAGGAAATGAGAAACAAAAGAAAAATGGGGTATATGCTTCTGATGTCTCTGCTCATTCTGTGCTGTAGTTCAACAACAGTATTTGCCGCAGATTCATCAACAGAGTATGTACCTCAGCTCTATGCAACAATCTGGTCTTTGGTGCCGCCGGTCGTTGCAATCGTACTGGCACTTATTACAAAGGAAGTTTACAGCTCTTTGTTCGTTGGAATATTGATCGGAGGAATGTTCTGGTCCGGATTTAAACCGGAGGCTACGATCTTACATGTATTTCAGGATGGTATAGTAGGAGTTCTTACAGATTCTTACAACATGGGTATTCTGGTATTCCTGGTAATCCTTGGTGTCATGGTATGTATGATGAATAAAGCCGGTGGTTCTGCAGCGTTCGGACGCTGGGCAAAAGAGCATATCAAGACAAGAGCGGGCGCACAGCTTGCGACGATCGCACTTGGAGTGCTGATTTTTATTGATGATTATTTTAACTGTCTTACAGTTGGAAGCGTTATGCGTCCGGTAACAGACAGTCACAATGTTTCCCGTGCAAAGCTCGCATATCTGATCGATGCTACGGCAGCGCCAATCTGCATTATTGCACCGATTTCCTCCTGGGCGGCAGCAGTAACAGGATTTGTTAAAGGGGAGGATGGATTTTCAATTTTTATTCGTGCAATCCCATATAACTATTATGCAATTCTTACAATTATAATGATGGTAACACTGGTTCTTGCAAAAGAAGATTATGGCCCGATGAAGGCGCATGAGAAAAATGCAATTGAAGGGGATCTTTTTACAACAGGAGACAGACCATTTGAAAATGCAACAGAAAATGCAATTTACAATAAAGGAAAAGTAATCGATCTTGTATTCCCGATTCTGTCACTTATTGTATGCTGTGTCATTGGTATGATTTATTCTGGTGGATTCTTCTCAGGAACAGGCTTTGTAGAGGCTTTCTCCGGAAGTGATGCATCTGTTGGACTGATGCTTGGAAGTTTCTTTGCAATGGTAATTACAATTGTTTTCTATGCAGTAAGAAAAGTTCTTCGTTTTTCGGATTCTATGGCTTGCATTCCGGAAGGATTTAAGGCAATGGTTCCGGCTATCCTGATTCTTACATTTGCATGGACTCTGAAAGCAATGACAGACAGCCTCGGAGCAGCTCCATTCGTAGCTTCTGTAATGAATTCAGCAGCAGGCGGACTGATGAACCTTCTCCCTGCGATTATTTTCCTTGTAGGATGTTTCCTTGCATTCGCAACAGGTACTTCCTGGGGAACATTCGGAATTCTGATTCCAATCGTAGTTGCGGTATTCCAGGGTACAAACGAGACAATGATGATCATCTCTATTTCAGCTTGTATGGCCGGAGCAGTTTGCGGAGACCATTGTTCACCGATTTCAGACACAACGATCATGGCATCCGCAGGAGCACAGTGTAATCATGTAAATCATGTATCCACGCAGCTTCCATATGCAATGACTGTAGCAGCAGTTTCCTGCGTTACATATGTGATCGCAGGTATTGTGCAGAATGCAGTCATCTGTCTTGTGATCGGAATCGCTCTTCAGATTGGAGTTCTTCTTGCAATTAAAGCAATTACAAAAGACCAGACAGTCCAGAAGTAAGTGGCAAATTAGTTATTATAAATAATTGAATAGTAACAGGGGAGAAATAAATGACTGAGCAATTCATTTATTTCTCCCCTGTTTATTATTTATCCAGCTCTTTTCCTGTCAGCATCTTATATGCCTGAAGGTATTTCTCAATCGTCTTATCTACAATTTCTTGTGGAAGTGTCCAGTCGTTGTCCGGATTTGCTTTCAGCCAGTCACGGGCAAACTGTTTGTCAAAAGATGGCTGTCCATGTCCGGCTTCATAACCATCTGCAGGCCAGAAACGGGAACTGTCAGGAGTAAGCATCTCATCTCCGATTACCATATTTCCATTTTCATCAAGTCCGAACTCGAATTTTGTATCTGCAATAATGATACCTTTGCTCAGTGCATATTCAGCGCATTTCTTATAGAGAGCAATTGTGTTGTCGCGAAGTTTCTCAGCGAGCTCACGTCCTCTTCCCGGATAATATTTCTCAAGGTGGTCAACGCTCTGCTCGAAGGAAATATTTTCGTCATGATCTCCAATCTCAGCCTTTGTGGAAGGTGTGTAGATTGGCTCAGGAAGTTTGTCAGATTCCTTTAATCCTTCTGGAAGTGTGATTCCACAAACAGTTCCGTTCTCTTTATAGCTTTCCCAGCCACTTCCCGTGATATAACCACGAACGATACACTCGATTGGAAGCATTTCAAGTTTCTTGCACATCATTGATTTTCCATCATATTTCTCCTGCTGGAAGAACTCTGGCATATCTTTCACATCAACAGAGAGCATGTGGTTAGGAAGAATGTCTTCTGTCAGATCAAACCAGAATTTGGACATCTGAGTCAGCACAGTTCCTTTCTTTGTAACTTCATTGTTGAGAATTACGTCAAAGCAGCTGATACGGTCTGTAGCAACCATGATCAAGCTGTCTCCATTATCATAAATTTCACGAACTTTACCTTCTTTGATTGGTTTTAATTCCTGCATTTTTTCACCTCATAGAATTTTCTTAGAATTTACAACGTAACCGTACACTTTTTAGAGGAAACTGTCAAGCGGGCTGAAAACGTAGGAAGAGAGATGTGAAAAATCTTTGAAGAAGGAAAAATGTGGAAAATTGTGTTTTTTGTATAAAAACAACGGGAAAATAAAGGGCGAGATTGTGGAATGCGTTGAGCGAAAAGTAAAAAAAACAGAATGTTTTTGAGGTATCATAAACAAATCAGATATTATTTAATAAGAAATTATTATAGTAGAAAAGCCGGTTACACAGAGGTTGGAAGAGAATAGTAAAAAAGAAATATTGACATCTATGACATATTGTAATTAAATTAAATTAGTATGTCTATTTATATAGAAGAAACGAGGGAATAGAATGATGCAGAATCATAATCAACAGAAAAAAATTGCGCTGATCAATGACTTTACAGGCTTTGGTAGATGCTCAATTGCGGTACAGATGCCGATTATTTCAATGCTGAAAGTGCAGTGCTGTGCAGTACCTACCTCGATTTTTTCAAATCATACCGCATATGAAGATTATTATTTTACAGATTATACATCGAATATGGAAGCATATATTGAACAATGGAAGAAGCTGGATCTGAAGTTCGAAGGAATTTGTACAGGTTTTTTGGGATCAGCAGAACAGATTCGGATTGTCAGTGAGTTTATCCAGTATTTTAGAGACGAGAATACAGTGGCTGTGATCGATCCGGTGATGGGGGACAATGGGGAGGCATATTCGACTTATACGGAAGAAATGTGCAGAGAGATGATTCAATTGGTCCGTTATGCGGATGTAGTTGTTCCAAATGTGACAGAAGCATGTATCCTGACAGGAACGCCATACAAAGAACGTTGGACAACGAGAGAACTGGCAAAGATGGCGGAGCAGATTGTACAGACCGGACCTCAAAAGGTTGTAATTACAGGAATCCCACAGAAAACGTATGTGTCTAACCTGTGCTATGAAAAAGAAAAAGGGTATGAGATGATCCGCACGCATAAAGTGGGACATTCCAGATGTGGTACAGGAGATATTTTCTCTGCGATCATTGCAGCAGATGCCGTCAATGGAGTGGAATTTACAAAATCTGTCCGGAAAGCATCCGCATTTATAAAGAAGTGTATTCAAAAGTCCATTGAAATGGAAATTCCGTTGACGGATGGAGTATGTTTTGAAGAATTGATGGGACTATTGAAATAAAAGAAAAGGATTAAGAAATATGAATATACTGTTGATCGGTGGCTCTTGCAGCCTAATCAACAATTTAATAGTGAAATTCAGAAAAGAAGGCCACAAGGTTTATCTTTTGACCGGGGAAAAATACCAGAAAAAGAAATACGAAAAGGTATTTGAAACATATAATTTCACATATGACAGTGAAAAGCTTTCGGATATTATAGACAGCGTAAATCCGGATGTGACGATCTGTATGGGTGCGTTTGATTCAAATTACCGTTGGAAAGAAGAACGTGAGGCTGTAAAAATTTCTTCGCATCTTGTGAATATCTTAATGGCCTGTACGCAGGAAAAGAAAGGAAAGGTTATCTTCCTTTCTTCGGATGAGGTCTATTATGGTGATTATGAAGAAAAACTACAAGAGGAATCCCCACTATCTGGAAAAGGAGTGCGTGCCTCCATACTGATTCAGGCGGAAAGTATTTGTCGGAATTTTCGACAAAACTGGGGGCTTGAACTTACAGTGCTCCGTTTAGATCATGTTTATAATCAACCCAAAAGACCAGAAGATGTGAATCATATTGGTGCTTTGATGTGTTTAGAGGCACTAAAGACGGGATGTATTACAGTACAGGAGAATCATGAATTTTCACTTTTAAATGAGAAGGATGCTGTAGAATTTATTTATTGCATAGCGAAAGAACCACAGAAACATGAGATTTATCATTTGTCTTCAGAAACAATAGTCAGTGAAGTGGAACTTGCCGGGATGATTCAAAAAAGTTTTGCGGAACCGATAAATGTGATAGTGACAGAAGGAATACAGGAGAGATGTGTCCTTTCAGCAGAGAGGTTTAAAGAAGAATACAGAAAACCAGCAATCTGTGAATTGGAGCAGGCAATTCGAAAGATGGCTTCTTATATGCAAAAACACAGGGCGCTTTTTGTAGATCTTGATGAGGAAAAATTGCCATGGTGGAAGAGGATTTTAAACCAGTGGGCATGGCTGATTCGTTCAATGATCCCTTTTCTGGAAAACATGATTTGTTTTATTCCGTTCTTTATGATGAATAACAGAACGGTCGGAAGTCAGTATTTTGCAAATCTGGATCCATATTTGCTGTATGTACTTTTGTTTGCAATCGTATATGGACAACAGCAGGCAACATTTTCAGCTATCCTTGCGGTTGCAGGATACTTGTTCCGACAGATGTATACAAGAAGCGGGTTTGAAGTCGTATTAGATTACAATACTTATGTATGGATCGCACAGTTGTTTATATTAGGTCTGGTTGTGGGATATATGAGGGACCAGATCCGTTTAATGCGTATGGAAAGCAAAGAAATGGAAGAACATCTGTCGAGACAGATTGTGGATATTAAGGAAATCAATGAAAGCAATGTCCGCGTAAAAGAAATAATGGAGCATCAGCTGATCGAACATGAAGATAGTATCGGTAAAATTTACAGTATCACATCGAAACTGGATCAACAGGAACCGGAAGAGGTTTTGTTTGATGCAGTAGAGATGATGAAAGAACTGATGCATACAGAAGATGTGGCAATTTATAACATTGTGAACGAAGATTATGCCAGAATGTTTTCTGCCAGCTCGGTTAAAGCAAGAAGTCTTGGAAACTCCCTTCGTTACAAAGAGATGGAAGAAGTTTATGATGAGTTAAAGGAACAGAAGGTGTATATCAATAAATCCATGGATGAGAGATATCCGCTGATGGCGAATGCTATTTTTGAAGGTGGACAAATGAAGATGCTGATTTTTCTGTGGGGGCTCGGATGGGAACGCATGACTCTTGGGCAGGCAAATTATCTTGTGGTTGTCAGTTATCTGATTCAGAATGCAGTACTTCGTGCAAGAAGATATATGAGTGCGCTGGAAGAGAAGCGATATTTGAAAAAATCAAGAATCCTTGAACCAGATGCTTTCCGGACACTTGTGAAATCTTATTCACATGCTGCAAACAGAAATCTTGTGGAGTATACACTTCTTCGTATTCATACTCCAAATAAGATAAAAACGACGGCAAACGAAACAGAAAAATTTCTTAGAAGTACAGATTATTTTGGTGTTCTTTCAAATAAAAAATTATATGTACTATTGGCGAATACGTCAGCAGAAGATGCAGTATTTGTTCAGAAACGATTTGCTGAGAATGGTTATGAGACAACAATCGAGAGGATGACAGAAGTATGGAAAGAAGAATGATTTTGTTTTTATTGATTCTTTTAATAAATCTTCTTATTGTGATTATTTATCTGTTGTGGAATACGATTGTGCAAAAGGAGAAAAATCGAAGTACCTGGATGAAAGCATTTGTCATGTTTATTTGTCCAGCTGTCGGTCCTTCCTTTTTCTTCTTTGCTTATCTTTTATATAAGGTATTTATGTCTCAGGCAATGGATCTGGAAGATGTTATTTTTAATAAGGAAAAAGTTGAAACGTTCCATCATCCGGATGAAGAGATGGAACGAAATATGGTTTCAATTGAAGAAGCTCTTGCGATTACAGATAAGAAAAATTTAAGAATGCTCATAATGAACGTGATTCGCGGGGATTATAAAGATTTGCTGTATTCTATCTCAAAAGCATTAGACAGTGAAGATACAGAGACTGCGCACTATGCCGCTTCAGTTTTGCAGGACGTGTTGAATGAATTTCGTGTGACAGTTCAGAAACGTTATGCTGATATATGCGAAGAAACGGAGAGTCAGGCAGAAAAATGTTTAAATCTGATTGAGTATATGAATCCGATTTTGGAGCAAAGGATACTTACAAATCTGGAGCAGCATGCGATGGTTGATCAGATGGAAGAGATAGGACAACGTTTATATGAAAATGGGCGGGAGCAGATCAGTAGTGAAGTATATGAAATGCTCAGTCTGCGTCTTTTGGAAGTAAAAGAATATGATCGTTGTAAAATCTGGTGTGAGCGTGCAGTGCAGCATTATCCGAACAGTCTGGCAAGTTATACTTGTCAGTTGAAATTGTATTTTTCAAGTGAGAATAAAAAAGAGTTTCAGCGTGTAATGCAGGAACTGAAACAGTCGGATATTACAATTGATTACGAGACATTGCAGCTGGTACGAACTTTTATGTAACAAGAATAAAACAATAGTATGAGGATAAACAGACATGTCAATGACCACACATATCTTACTACAATTTACTGGAATATCAATCGCATATATGTGTATCATGCTTCTTCTTCCAGGGGTAATGTTTCGGAGAATTTTACGAGGAAGAAGAGTAGCAGAACAGTTTTTGTTTTGCTATACATTTGGTAATTTTTATATTATAAATATTGTGTTTGTCCTGCAGCTTCTTCATATTTCGAACTGGCTCACATTAGTTCTTTTGACAACAATACTAAGTGTTTTAATCTGGAGTAATGTGGAAAAAATAAGCCTGAAGAATAGATGTGCAGAAGCAGGAAATTATATACGAAAGTGGCTCCAGGGAACTTTGGGAATCAGAACAATATGGTATGATTTGCGTATGGTTTTGTGGAATACAATAAAGAGATTGTATAGAACCGTATATAAATATATTATCAAAAAGCCATTACAATGTTTTTTCTTTGCGCTCTTAATGTCAGTGATATTCTGGGTGTATGGACGACAGCTTCTACTGACATATGGATATCGTGCATCAGATATTCCGGTGCATATGATGTGGATCAATCAGATGAGCAGGAAAAATTTGTTTTGTAGTGGTATCTATCCATTTGGATATCATTGTGTTATATATTATCTGCATACGGTGTTTCGTGTAGATACTTACGTGATTTTGTGTCAGTTTTTCTTTGCACAGGTGATTTTCGCACATCTTGTGCTACTGGCAGTTTTAAAACTTTGTTGTAAGTCAAAGTACCTGCCATATCTGGGGACAATTGTTTATGCAGGAGCCAATATATGGAGAACCAACACATATTCTCGGTATTTTTCAACATTACCGCAAGAATATGGAATGATTTTTGTACTTCCATCGATTTACTTTTTGTTTTGTTTTTTTCAGAGAAAAAAAGAGCAGCTGAAAGAAAAGGAAACTTATCTTGTGCTGGGAATGTTTGCAATGGCATTTTCTTTAACACTTGCAATTCACTTTTATGGTACGATGATCGCAGGACTTTGCTGTATCGGAATAGCGGGAGGGTATTGTTTCCGATTTCTTCGAAAACCTTATTTTACAAGAATTATAGTGACAGGGATCATAAGTATTTTTCTCGCGATACTTCCAATGGGTATTGCATTTATCGGTGGAACACCACTGCAAGGATCTATTGGATGGGGAATGAGTGTAATCAATGGAACATCCGGAAAGAATAATAACAATTCTACGACAGAAAATAATTCATCAGTATCGAATTCTGAATCGGCGAACGAAGAAGGAACAGATCATACTGAAATTACGGAAAACGCATCCGAAAGTGTGGGTGAACAACAATCACAGCCAGAGGGAAAGCAAGAGTCAACAGAGCAACAGCTGCAAACAGAAGAGCAGGCGGATATAACAGTGCAGACCCGAATCCAAAAACTAAAGAATAAAGTTCAAAATGTTCTCAAGATGATGGCTGAGCAGATTATTGAAACAGTTCTTGATTTTGAAGATATAATGTATGGATATATCCCGTTGGCAATTTTTGCATTGCTTATCCCCTTGGGAATTTTGTTTTGCATTTTCCGGCAGGTGAATTATGGAGCAATGTTGATCTCAACGGGATTGTGTATGTTTATTCTAACGATTCTGTTATGTGCAGGTCGAATTGGATTACCACCATTAATGGATTCAGCGCGGTGTAGTATTTATTTTGCATATCTCCTTCCAATCGCAACAACGTTTTTGTGTGATGGAGTGATTTATGTAGTCTTTCTTTTACCTGTTCTGCAGGTTGTAAGGAATATTGTATCGCTTGGAGTGACGGGAGCGGTATTAATAGCAGGTTTTCAGAATCATATGGTTAAGATATCTGATTTTGGATCGCAGTATGTGACAAATGAGGCTATCACTTGTCTGGATAATATCATTTATGAAAATGAAGACAGTACATGGACGATTGTCTCGGCAAATGATGAGACCCAGATGGGACTGGATCATGGATGGCATTATGAAACAATATCTTTTTTAAGAAAAATGGAGAATCTGCATCAGGACACAGAAATAAAAATTCCAACGAAGAATGTATATATTTTTATTGAAAAAGTTCCGGTGGATTATGCAATAGTATATAGTGGAAGCGGTCAGTCTGTTTCTGAAAAAGGAGCAGCACAGCCTCTTTCAAATGGAGCAGGTTTGCAACCGTATCAAGGAAAAAATCGTTGGATACTGATGTCCAGGATGTATTATTGGGCACAGGCGTTCAAAGCACAGTATCCGAATGAAATGCAGGTTTATTATGAAACGGATCAGTTTGTTTGTTATAAGATAGAGCAGAATATGTATCATTTATATAATTTTGCGATTGATTATGGATATAATCAGGTTTTGGATGTGGAGAAATAGTACATGGTATCTAGGAGAAATTTTTTCAGCATAACGATTATGATGATCGTATTATTTTTTCTGTTTCAGTTTTCTATGGTGATGAGAGATGGAGAAAATGTATATGATGAAAATACATATTTGACTGCAAAGAAAGCAGATCGGGGGTCTGAATGGAAACAGGTACAGACGGATCTTACCAGTCTGAAAACATCAGGGGAGGATTATGTTCTTTTTCTTGGTGAAAAGGGTGGTCTGATGGAAACAGCTGTGAGTAGATGGTGCTCTTATACAAAGAGGAATGTAATCTGCTTATCATCAATTACAGAGTATATTACAGAAGAAACAAAAGAACATCCGGAGGTATTGATTCTTGAATCAGAATCCTATGCAGAGGGAGAAAATCTGGAGCGGATCAAAGAACTTCAGAGCCTCGGCACAACAGTGATCTTTGGATGTCTGGAAGATGCTGACAGAATTGCAGAAGATCAAGAATTAAAAGAATTTCTTGGTATCAAAAAGGTTTCTGAAAAAAGGACAGAGATCACAGGAGTGAAGATTTTTGAAGGATTTCTACTTGGTGGAGAGAGCATTTATGAGACATCGCAGAAGGAAGAAGAAAAAAAGCGTCAGGATTTTGAATTGAATGTTCCGTGGTATAAAGTCGGAAGTGGAACAAAGACATATATGGTCGGACTGAAAAAGAATGCCGGGGTTGGAAAGGAAATAGAAAATGAAGATCTTCCAACATTAATCTGGAGAAATGGTATTGATGGGGGAAGTGTATTTGCGGTTTGTGGTAATTTTTTAAAAGATAGTACCGCGATCGGTATTCTTGACGGAATGATAGCAGAATCGAATCAGTATACGATTTATCCTGTGGTTAATGCACAGAATCTGTCAATAGTGGACTTTCCTGGATTCTCTGATGAGAATGGAGTTGAACTTCAGGAGAAATACAGCCGTTCTGTTTCAGGAATCTGCAGGGATATAATCTGGCCGGCATTAATTTCAATTTCCGAACAGAGCAATCGAAAAATGACTTGTTTTATCCAACCACAGGCAGATTATACAGATCAGACAGAACCAGATAGTACGGACTTAATCTTTTATTTGAAACAGTTCAAAGAGCAGGGGGCAGAGGCGGGAATTTCACTCCAATATAAAAAAGCAGATTCACTTGTGCAAAAGCTAAATGCCGACCAGGAATTTTTTGAAGCCGCGGGAAGCGGTTACAGATATGGAGCAGCGTATGTACAGACCAATAAACTTGCAGAAGCTCTTGAAGTAATGAATCAATCGCTTCTAAAAGACACAAACACACTTATGTGTGAATATACAGAAAAATATCCGATTGTTTCTTACTGTGATGATTCTATAACTCTTCAAGAAGCAATAAGTGATGGAATGGACTATAGTTACAGAGATGATTTCCGTATGAGAAGTATTCAAAGTGCATTAGGATACACCAATGTGTTTCTGAATTTGCAAGACATCTTCTGGCCGGAGGAAGAAGATTCTGATGGATGGGAGAAAATGCAGGAAAAATTTGCAAGCAATCTTCTTACTTACTGGAAAGATTTTTCGGAGTTTACCAGTACAACATTATCAGAGAGCAACGACAGAGTACGCACTTTCCTAAAACTGGATTATTCTTATGAAAGAAAAGACCAGAAAATTCTTCTTCAGACAACGGAGAAGGGCTCCTGGTTTATTCTGCGGACTCATGGGGAGGATGTAGATAAGGTTGAAGGAGGAGAAAGTACAAAGCTGGAAGAGAATGCTTATCTGATCAAAGTACAGAATACTACTGTACTGATAGAACTAAAAGGAAAAGAGCTGCATTATTATGATGAATAAGAAGATGAGAGTATGTATTGTAGCAGAGGGATGCTATCCATATGTAATAGGTGGAGTCTCAGGTTGGATCAACAGTATGATCCGGTCTTTTCCCAATGTTGAATTTATTGTTCTTGCAATTGTAGCAAATCGATCTTTGCGTGGAAAGTTTCAGTATGAACTGCCAGAGAATCTGACGGAAGTTTATGAAGTGTATCTTGAAGATCAGGATTGGATAGATAAGAAAAGAAAATCTCGGTATCATCTTTCAAAAGAGGAATACAATGAGATGAGGAACCTGGTTATGAATCGTAAAGCAGATTGGAATGTATTATTTGAACTGTTCCGGAAACCATTTTTCTCAATCAATGATTTTTTAATGGGTGACGATTTTTTCTATATTGTAAGAGAGTGTTATGATAGAAAATATGCGAACAGTATTTTTTCAGATTTTCTCTGGACAATGCGTTCGATTTATCTACCATTATGCTTTGTGATGAAAACAGATGTGCCAAAAGCAGATTTATATCATTGCGTGGCAACCGGCTATGCCGGAGTACTTGGAAGCATGGCTCAGTATTTCCATGGCAGCGGACTTCTGATCTCAGAGCATGGTATCTATACAAGAGAACGGGAAGAAGAATTGATCAAGGCTAATTGGGTGCACGGAATCTACAAAAATATCTGGATTGAACAGTTTAAGAAAATGTCGTTAATGGCATACGAACGGGCTGATATTGTAACAAGTTTGTACCAGCGTGCCAGAAATCTGCAGATTGAACTTGGATGTCCAAAGGATAAAATCAGGATCACACCAAATGGAATCAATGTGGACAGACTTGCAAATCTGCCGGGAAAATCTGAAGAAGAGAAAAAATGGATTTATGCAGGAGCGGTACTTCGTGTTACGCCGATTAAAGATGTAAAGACGATGATTCAGTCTTTTGCTTTCGCAAAGAAAAAGGTTCCAGAATTAAAGTTATGGATCATGGGTCCTACGGATGAAGATGAAAAATATGCGAGAGAGTGTTTTGAACTTGTTGATATGCTTGGTGTGGAAGATATTGAATTTACAGGAAGAGTTGATGTCAGAGATTATCTTGGAAAGATGGATTTCACGTTGCTTACAAGCATTAGTGAAGGACAGCCGTTAACAATTCTGGAAAGTTATGCGGCACATTGTCCGGTGATCGCTACGGATGTTGGAAATTGTCGGGAACTGATCTATGGACCAACAGATTCTTTTGGCAGTGCAGGTATTTTGACTCATATCATGAATCTGGAAGAAATCGCGCAGGCAATGATAGATCTTGCGCAAAACAAAAAGATGAGAGATAGTATGGGAGAAGCAGGGTATAAGAGGGTACAGGCATTTTATCGAATTGATCAGATGAAAGCTGTATATAAGGAAATTTATCAGGAATTTGCAGAGAAGCAAGGGAAGATCTGGAGTGAGGAACCGTTTGATCTTGAATTAGAGCAAAAATAGGATACTACAGGAAAAATTCAGGAAGGAGAAACTACAATGGCAGGAATCGGTGTCAGACTAAATAAGATTTATGAAAAAAACACAATAACAACAGATTTGTATGGTGCTGGTTATAGTGTAGTAGTAACAATTGCACCAATGCTTGTTGTGATTGGTGCATTGATATTTATGGAATGGGCACTTGAATTTTCAACACTTGGATTTGCTGCAAGGGAGCTGTTTTCCTGTACGATTTTGTATATCTTTATTTTTGCACTGCTGACAGCGGCACCGTTTAATTCCGTGTTGTCGAGATATATGTCGGATGTGATTTATGAAGAAAAATATGAGGATATTCTTCCGTGCTACTATCTTGGACTATTTTTTAATATTTTTTTGAGCTCACTGGCAGGTATTCCATTTTGCATTCATGAATTTGTTGTGGGTAAGGTAGATATTATTTATGTGTTTACAGGTTATTGTGGATATATTGCATTGGTTTTAACTTTTTATTCGATGTTGTATTTGTCAATTTGTAAAGATTATAAAAAAATATCATGCTTTTTTACAATAGGAATGATCGTGAGTTCTCTGCTGTCACTTGTATTTCGTTTTTTGTTGATGTGGAGTATAACGTATAGTATACTTTTAGCATTGACAATTGGATTTACGTTGATTGCAGCATTGGAGTTTTCTGTAGTAAGAAGCTATTTTCGTGAGAATAGTGGACGATATAAGAAAGTGATCAGATATTTTAAGAACTACTGGCAGTTGGTTGTTGCTAATTTCCTCTATATACTTGGATTATATATTCATAATTTTGTATTTTGGACGACTGATCTGCATATGACGGTTGTAAAGAGTTTTGTATGTGTGACTTCCTATGACATGGCATCTTGCCTTGCAATGTTTACGAATATTTCAGCCAGTGTTATTTTTATAAGCAGAGTGGAGATGTATTTCCATGAGAGATATAAAGCCTATTCAGAGGCTGTGATCGGTGGACGAGGAATTGATATAGAAGTTACAAAGAAGCGAATGTTCCGTCTTCTTGGAAGCGAGTTGATGAGTCTTGCCAGAGTGCAGTTTATTATTTCTCTGATTCTGTTTTTAATCTGCATGATACTTCTTCCGAGGTTTGGATTTGGAGGATTGACGATGCGGATCTATCCGGGGTTGTCAGCGGGATATTTTATTTTATTTTTAATGTATGCGGAGATTATCTTTCTCTATTACTTTAATGACTTGACAGGTGCTGTTATGACAGGACTAACGTTTTGTGTTACTACACTGATTGCAAGTATTGTGGCAACACATCTTTCAGAAGTCTGGTATGGGGTCGGATTGGTTGTTGGAAGTTTTGCAGGATGGTCAATGGCATATCATCGGATTCGATGGGTGGAAAAAAATCTGGATATAC